>ERZ1027221.41-NODE-41-length-106256-cov-8.768712_pt1 | contig 106256 bp, 75 predicted proteins | sample MGYA00519267_ERZ1027221 | MGnify/ENA primary metagenome ERZ1027221 (study PRJEB26926, sample SAMN06164533) | human gut metagenome | biome: ENVO:00009003; feature: ENVO:2100002; material: ENVO:00002003 | host: Homo sapiens | place: USA | collected 2012 ...
AAGAGACAGCCTTTTTTATAGAGAAATTAAAATAAAGTCCTATATTTGCTTACTATTTGATAAAAACAAGAACTTACACAAATTGATATTATGGAAAAAATAGACAATCTTGACCGGCAGATTCTGGAAATCATCTCTCAGAACGCCCGCATTCCTTTCAAAGATGTAGCTGCTGAGTGTGGCGTATCACGTGCTGCCATTCATCAACGTGTGCAACGTTTGATAGATTTAGGCGTCATTGTCGGCTCCGGTTATCATGTGAACCCCAAATCCTTGGGCTACAGAACCTGCACGTATGTAGGTATCAAGCTAGAGAAAGGTTCCATGTACAAATCAGTGGTTGCCGAAATGGAAAAAATACCGGAAATCGTGGAATGCCACTTCACTACGGGCCCTTACACGATGCTGACGAAAGTATATGCACGCGATAACGAGCATCTGATGGACCTGCTGAATAACAAAATGCAAGAAATTCCGGGTGTAACCGCTACCGAAACGTTGATTTCACTGGAGCAAAGTATCAAGAAGGAAATTCCTATTTGCCCGGAGAAATAACAGATAATTTATGGAATTCTTAAACGAATATCATCTTTCGGGACTGTTCATCGGCATTTGTACATTTCTTATCATCGGACTGTTTCATCCTGTGGTAGTGAAAGCCGAGTATTATTGGGGTACCAAGTGCTGGTGGATTTTTCTTGTATTGGGCATCGGTGGCGTTGTGGCCTCGCTTTGCGTGGAGAATATCCTGATTGCGTCCCTCTTAGGCGTATTTGCTTTCTCTTCGTTCTGGACCATCAAGGAGGTCTTTGAACAAGAAGACCGCGTAAAGAAAGGTTGGTTCCCCAAGAACCCCAAACGTACGTATAAGTTCTAAAAACAAAACAATAAACAGTATATTTTGCCCGAAAGGTTTGCATATTTCAACTGAATATACTATTTTTGTGCCCGCTATCCGATGAGGATAACACCGGACTTGTAGCTCAGTTGGTTAGAGCAACAGACTCATAATCTGGAGGTCCCTGGTTCAAGCCCAGGCTGGTCCACAAACTAAGAGGCTCATTCCTAAAGGAATAGAGCCTCTTAGTTTGTAGAGACCTCCGATTAAGGGTCTGTTGCTTGGGTAATAAAGCATTTTCAACTTTATGTTTGAAAGCAGATAATTAATTATTTGTTCTTATCTCTTATTCGTTTATTAATATCTTTCATTATCTTTGAATGAATTTTAACCACCACCCCATAAGAGGCAGGTGCAAAAGAACACATTATCAATGAAAGGAATTATTGAAGTAATCTTATAAAGCCATATTCACACAGAACTACCATTATAATAATGATAATCAGAATCTGACTTCAAGATAAAACAAATATTGTTCCCTCCTTTCAATTTATATCGGCTTTCCAAAAGGGAACAGGAAAGCATAAACACGATTCAAGATGAATTTAAGAGACATAGATATTGCGTTTACCCAACACGCCAGGCATCATCTTTCTTTTTTATATCCCATTCCTCTATCTCATCCTAAAACTTGTGAACAAAGGAACATCACTACTATTATTATTTTCACTAAATATTAACCTTTTATTTTATCATTAAAATGAATACAAACATCTGTCCGAAAACATGGATGGCCGAGTCCATTCTGGTTACTATTTTTTGTTGTTTGCCTTTTGGCATAGTAGGAATCATAAACGCATCTAAAGTCAGTTCCCTCTACGCACAGGGAAATTACGACGAAGCCCAAAGAGCTAGTGCTGACGCTAAAAAGTGGACTATCATTGGACTTTGCGTAGGATTTGTAGGTATTATCACTTATTTAGTTGTTTACGGCTTTGCAGCCTTTACGCTTTTGAATGTTCAATGAGAAGAAAAGGCATTTGGATAGTAGGCATTGTCCTGATCGGGTTGATATACTTTTCATTCAATCCTTCAAAAAATGCCATATTCCCCAAATGCCCATTTTTCGTTCTGACCGGATTGAAATGTCCTGGTTGCGGTTCACAAAGGGCAATACACAGCTTATTACATCTGAACTATGCAGAAGCATTCAGACATAATGCGCTATTAGTGGTATCACTACCACTTATCATAATTTTAATGTATGCAGAATTAAAAAGGGAAAAATCCCCCCATCTGTATATAAGGCTACATAACACTACATTTATATGGAGCTACTTCGTTATTGTCATTGCTTGGTGGATTAGCAGGAATATATTCCAATTCTAATGATATAAAAAGGGCATCCGATTCAATCAGATGCCCTTTTATACCTATTGAAAATAAGAAACTGTTATTCCAGATAAAGCGGCTCCACCTCCGTCACATTATCATGGAACCACTCATCAAGCTTTGCCTCTACCTTATCCTTTATCTGTGGTGTGATATATTTCTTCACCTTTTTATAAGCATAAACAGCTGCAAATCCTTTACCCACCATAAAGAGCTGTCCCAGAACATCCTCTATACTGGTAGGAAACACAATGGCCACCAAAGCAAGCATTATATTGGTCCGCTCACTATCGGGAGTCGTATCGGCAGTCATTACATAATAAGCGGTAAGTACGGGGCGACCGGTAGCGCGACCTGCCTTCTTAATATACTCTTCTACTTTCGTACGGATATCATCCATGGATAAATTTACTTTCATAGTTCTTCTTATTATTTATTCATTTACTTATTAGACGCAAGAAGATGAAGTTTGGTTGCAGAATATTGCTGTTTTTTTATCAAATAGTTCTATTTCACCGTCCGAATTCACCGATTCATACCCGGAACTCATCGGCTTTTCTACCGGAAATCAGCCGGAAAGGCTATATGGAGAGGAATAATTCGCTTACCTTTGAGCCATCAACCCATAACAATGGAATATGAATCAATAACAATAGAAACAATGGAAAAGAAACAAAACTTCCCGTCTCATGCAGGTTTATCAGGCAAGGCACTGATAGCTTCGCTCTTCATCATCTCCGGAATATTACTGTTTGCCCGTAACGTAGGGTGGATTACGTATGACTTATTCAGCATAGTGGTATCCTGGAATAGTCTTCTTATTGTATTAGGTATCTATACAATGACGCGCCGCCATTATATAAGCGGACTCATCCTTACACTGATAGGAGCCTACTTCCTGATCGGAGGATTATCATGGCTACCGGAGAATTCACAGACCATCGTCTGGCCTGTTGCACTGATTGTAGCGGGTATCCTGTTTTTTGTAAAGGCTCGCCGCAGAGAACGCTGGATGAAAAGCCACATGAACGGCCATTACCGGGATTGGGCCAAAAGAGGAGGCGGACACATGCACATGAATATGGAAAACAATGAGCAACAATGCGAATCGGAAAATGGTTATCTGCGTTCCGACAATGCTTTTGGCTCTGTACGCCACGTCGTTCTGGACGAATTGTTTAAAGGCGCCAGCATCCGGGCTTCATTCGGAGGAACTGTCATTGACCTGCGCCACACGCATCTTGCACCGGGAGAAACCTACATCGATATCGACTGTACCTGTAGTGGAATAGAACTGTACATTCCTTCGGACTGGAACGTTCTACCCCAATGCAATGCTTTTGCCGGCGGATGCGAGGATAAGCGTTGGCAGGGAGCGAATATTAATAAAGAAAGTACATTAATAATCCGCGGAAACATTTCCTTCGGCGGATTAGAAATTAAAGACTAATCCTATGAGAGCACATCCAATCATAGATTACCCTTACCGTTGGTTTCCGATGCTTGTGCTGGCATTGGTGCTGGCAATCATCCAGGCGACTTTGTCGTGGGGATATGCCGGAGCTGACTGGCTGCCGGCCATCATAGACGGAATCACGACCATCGGATGGCTTGCAGTACTGGCATACCTGGCCTGGTTTGTGGTGGGTTACGTATCCATACTCCAGACAAAGGTCATCACGGTCGCAGCAGGAATATTACTCTGGATTGCGGGCTGCTTCATGATTTGTGACATTATGGTAAGAATAGCGGGAATACCTTATATATCTTTTGCTTCTACCATACCTTTCCGCCTGTTGTTTGGCGTACCAACCTGGATCGCTATCATTTTGTGGTATCACCTGATAGTAGTGAAAGATCCCGAAGCACAGGAAGAAGAATTCATAGCACCGCAAGCAGCAGAAGAAGAGAAGCCGGAAGCACAAGATGAAATCATCGACCGCATTACGGTAAAGGACGGTTCACGTATACACATAATCAAAGTGGACGAACTACTCTATATCCAGGCATGCGGAGATTACGCAACCCTGGTTACCCCAACAGGCGAATACATCAAGGAACAAACCATGAAGTATTTCGAAGGGCATCTGCCGACAAACAATTTTGTACGTATCCACCGTTCCACTATTGTAAACGTGACACAAATATCCCGGGTTGAATTATTCGGGAAAGAGACTTATCAAGTGTTATTGAAGAACGGGACCAAACTGCGGGTCAGTCTGACGGGCTACCGTTTATTGAAAGAACGACTGGGAATATAAAGACCTGAACTATTTTATTAAGCAAAAGCGAAGAATTCCTCCCCTGTTTCAAGGGGAAATGAATCCTTCGCTTCTTTTTTAAATGACAGAGAAAGTGATCTGATTATTTCTTCTTTTCGTCTTTCTTCGGTTCTTCATTCTTGGTTTCCTGCTTGTCTTCCTTCCCTTCCGGATGGATGATACCCTTCACAGTCTCACCAATAGGCAACTTATCCAGTACACCCAGACTTGGAGCAACCGTCTTCACCAATGAACTCAAAAAGTTACTCGTACCTCCGTTTCCACCATCGAATACAGTGATGTTTCCTAAGTTCATATGTTCGAATGCCTTCACCTGTTCTCCGGCAATTTCCTTCCACTGATCTACCATCTTGTACTGGATGGCGATAGCCGGGTTGGATTCCGCTGCACGTACCATGGCCTCAAAGCCTTCAGCCTCGGCAAGCAATGACTTCTTCTTACCTTCAGCTTCGGCCTCCAGTTTCATCTGGATAGCTCTTGCTTCAGCTTCAGCCTGCGCCAAAGTAGCCTTTGCACGAGCTTCCGCCTCACGGGTAATCTTTTCGGCAACAGCATCAGCCTGAAGAATGGCTTCCTGTTTTGCAACCTCAGCAGGCACAATCTTTTCTGCCTTCAAAGAAGACTCCACCTTGCGTGCTTTAGCTTCTTCCACTTCCTTCTGTGCTATTTCACGGGCAGTCTGCACGGCAGCTTCCGAACGTGCTTCAGCTTCACCGGCCTGTTTGTCAGCATTGGCACGGGTCACAGCCAGTTCAGCATCAGACTGTGCCACAGCTTTCTGAGCTTCATTTCGTCCGATAGCTGCTTTCTTCCCGGCTTCTGCCTGTTTGATTTCCATGTCGGAGTTCAGTTCGGCGATGCGGCTTTCCTTCTCGGTGTTGGCCTGTTCAATCTTGATATTCTTTTCGGCTTCCGCCTTTGCCACCTGTGATTCTTTTTCAGCATTGGCAATGGCTACCTGTGAGATTCTATCCTTATCCGCATTAGCCACAGAGATCTCCTGCAACTTCTTCGTCTCGGCAATGGCGATATCCTGGTCTTTGCGTGTTTCGGCAACTTTCGTTTCACGCTCCTTTATTTGGTTGGCAATCTTGATGGCACCCAGTTTCTCCTGTTCTTCTATATTTGCCTGAGCCTCATTCAACGCCTTACTTTCAGCTTCCTTACCCAAGTTGACAATATAATTGGCAGCATCACGGATATCACTGATATTGATATTCATCAGATACAAACCGAACTTGCGGAGCTCCGTATCGATGTTATCCTTTACTTTGGAAAGGAACTTATCACGGTCGGAGTTCAGTTCTTCAATCGTCATATCGGCAATAACCAAACGCATCTGACCGTACACAACATCCGTAATCAGATTCTGTTTATCATCTATTGTCAGTCCCAACATACGTTCAGCGGCATTTTGCATTACCTCCGCATCGGTACTGATGGCTACAGTAATAGTAGTCGGTACATCCACACGGATATTTTGAGCTGACAAAGCTCCGGTTAGTTTACAGTCTATCTGCATCGGCTTCATGGACAGGAATTCGTACCCCTGAATAATCGGCCATACAAACGCGGCACCACCATGATACAACTTGGCAGACTTCTTATCACCGCCCGTTTTACCATATACTACCAGTACTTCGTCACTTTTACATTTCCGGTAACGGGAAAGGATACCAATGAAGGTAAGCAAAATAACCGCCACGAGTATGGCGGCCATAATCATCATTTCTTGTGTCATAAATCTATGTTTTTGAGTTTCGTTTTTATTGAATATACAGTGTTCCTTCCTTGTAAGTCATGATTATGGTTTTATCGCCTGTCTGATAAGACTTACTTGCTTCTGATATTACATCTATCTCGCGCATGGCTCCATCGCGGCTCACCTGTACGGTATATCTGCCATCCCCCTGTTTAAAGTAGATGGTACATTCGCGCCCTACAAGCTGTTCCGTCTTTTCCGTCTTATTCACCTGCTGCAACTGATAGGCTTTCTTATAGAGAAACCACACGGCAAATACGAAAAACAGACCAATCAGAATGGCAACGGCATAACTCTGAATGTCAGTATTTCCAATCAGATACATGTACCAGCCGAAACCGATACCGAAATGCGTCAGTCCCTTAAAAGACACCATGCTGCTGATGTCGGCATCCACGTCTACATCCGCATCAATGTCTCCGAAGAAGATGGAAAGGATAAACTGTATCACAAAAATACCAGTTGTGACTACGGCGATAATCAGAAATATGTTACTACTCATAGGAATTTGAGTTATTGTGGTTTACGATATATTTAGATATATTATTCCAAATATACACATTTGCAGAACATGCGCAAAGAAACCGTTCTCTATTTAACAAAATTTTCTTGAAGGGGAACACAACATTACACAAAGATATTTGTTATGTTTGCGGACGCTACGATGAAACATCTGCACTATATATTCTTATTCATGTGCCTCGCATTAGGAATGTCCGTCATTCTGCAAGAGGAACAGTCGGCACTTCGGATGCTTACCGAAGCCTCGGCGGATGATTCCGTCACTCCTGTCCAAACAGGGTGTTTCATTTCAATGTCAACCGATTACTTCTCGACCATTGCCCACCGCCCCTTCTTCAACGATGAAAATAATGAGCGTAAAATCAATGGTATCCTTTTCCAGGAGAATTTCTACAATCAGGCCAGTGCTCCCTCGAAACTGCTGAAACTAAAGATCCATCCATCTGCAGAACAGATGCAACGTATATTTTCCACCCATTTACGGGTGGAACAGAATGCCAGTCTTTCTTTCACTCCCAGCGCTATCCGTTATTCTTACGGGTACTACGTCTACGAGCTGAAACATATTCTGATTTAAACCGCCACCTTACTTATTACCAACCATTTTCCGGAGGTATGCCATTGGCGTGTCTTTGGTCAGTCTATTGTTTATTCACTTCTAAATTAATGCGATAACTATGCTCGATTTATTAATAGCCACCCTCGAAATGATGGGGCTTACATTCGTGATCGGCTTCTTCGTGGCCTTCATCATCAAAATGATTGCCGTTGCCGCCGACTCATTCGACTTCTACAGCTCACACCAGAAAGAACTGCTTCGCCTGCGACGTCTGCGCAAACTGCGCCAGAAGGTAGAACTCATGATACGGGACATCCCCATGGAAGATAACAGACTTCTCGATGACAAACGCGAAGAGTTCAGCCGGGGAGTAAACCGGGAACTTACCGACTATCACGGATATTACCACGGGGTAAGCACCGGAGTCTCCAAAACGAACCTGGTAGATTATTACTACCCCGAAGATACACACATGATGTACCTGAATCAACAAGAAGAGATGCTATATCAAAAAAATAAGAAACACTCCGGCAAATCAGCCGATAAGACCAAATAAGAAAGGTGAGTATTTACGACAATACCCTAAATAGGTTTGTCTGATTCATAATAACTGAAATCTTAAACTTTGAAAAGGAATTGAACGTTTCCAGATATAATACGTTATATTTGCAGCGTTATAAAGAAAAAGCCGCCGTCATAGTGCCAAAATGACAGTAGCTTTGATAAGAACTCATTACCTTGTTGCAGCAAGGTTGGAGTGGGAACAATTCAATTATTACTGATTGCTTGGGACTGGTACTAATGTGGCGGACACATTAAAGGTATCAGCCCTTTGATTACACGAAGAACAAAGTGGTACAATGTACCAACTTTTATCACTGCCATAAGCCTTTTGTACATGTGCTCCAACTAAGTCTGTTCCAAAGCAACTATCTGCAGAGCAAATAAACGCTTTTTGTCCAGTTTGTGCTTCCCAATATGCTAACCATGAAGAATATCCATTCGGCTTTGGAAATCTGCTTGAGCCTGCTACGTTTTTTACGTACATATCAAACCTAATTATAATGTTATACAATGTTTATTTCCCTTTTATTCGGAGAATGAAGCTCCGCCATCTTAATAGTCAGGAAGATTGGTTGAAAACTGCCGTTGTATCCAAGAATTGAATTTTAAGCACAACGATATGCCGATGGCACCACCGTCATTGTACAAACCGTGTGCCAATACCCTAAATCTGACAAAATGTCATAATAATTCATTCCCAAAGTTTTCAGATATAGAATAATGAAAAATTTGGAAATATGAATAGAACAACAATCGCTATCGAACAGATAGAAGAAGATAACGGCAACCGTCATATAAGTATTAGCGGAAGAAGAAATGGACGTATCTATTTCACAGAAACATTTGATATAGACGCTTCCAATGATCCGCCTTTAGAAGTTCATCTTTTTAGAAAAACAGAAGTGGAAAACTATGACGCTTCCAAAAGTGCCTCAGTTGTTAGTTTATCAAAATTATTAAATACTATCAGATGTGGAGAAAAAACAAATGGACGACTGATAGATATTGAGGAAGTTAACATGAAATTTCCTATAACGGATTTGATAACTATCCGTAATTTTGAACGAGCAGCCAATGTGCAGTTTGATTATAGCAAATTCAATACATTGGCACAGTTTCAAAATTATTTCAGCAACTTGTTGAAAGAATAGCAGTTATAAAATACATAAATTCAAAGCATTTGTAGAATATATAGAGTCAAAGAGAAAGGTATAAACTAAGGCAAAGTTATATCCTATAAACTTCTAAAATTATAGGATTATGTACATACAAGTAGAAACAACCCCCGAAATTACAATGTCTAATAGCAATAGCATTGTAAATCCAGCAGCAACATTAGAAGATGAATCTGGTGGAGTTTGCCAAATTATCAACGATGACCATTGTTATGTCGTCTGTCTTAAACAAGATGATGGAACTTTCAAACACTCTACCCATATATTCAAAGAGGCGTTTGAAGTATTGAAAAATCTTCCCTCACCCCTTTAAGAGTTTAGAACTTCATTACAGGTAAAGTCGTTACCTTCAAGAATATCTTTTTCTATTGCAGTTCGTTCTTTTTCTGTACTAACACTCATTACACAAAGGCAGTTTGCGTTATTTCTTTTGATGCAAGCTGCTTTGTGATGATTATCAAATCTGGTTGATAAGTCATCTGTCTTTCCACAATATATAAAATCATGCGAATACTTATCCCCATCTTTATATCGCCTTGTAAAGATGTATATACCTCCAACTGCTTTGAATTCAGTATCAAGAGTATAAATCATGAATTCATAAACCTTTTTAGATTTTCCTGTAACCGTCAGTTTCTTTTCTGTAACTTTTGCCATACTATGTAATTTTTGAGTTATATGATATAGTTTCAGCACAAAGGTACGAAAAATCTCATTATCTTTGCAATGTCTTGCGGGACAAAGTTTTGAAATATTAGAGGAAAGTGCCTTATACTCGTTGAAATCGCCAAATTAAGACAATAGTATATACGAGGCATAGAGAACAGCTCATATATAGTGGGCTGCTCGTCTATGCGTATATACGGGTGTTTGGCGATACCTTACGAGTATGCACGGACGGCAGCCCACTTTCTTTTATAAACATTGTATTCTCCAACTGGCTACCTATGGAGAAAATCGTAAAAATATCGCCATTATGAAGAAAGTATTTTGTACCTTGTTTTTTCTCCTTACATTGATAGGAGTGAACGCCCAGACTATTGATGAAACAATTCCGAGGTTTGGAGAAACTATTCTTTCCATGAATAGAACTACGGCTAAAAGTGAAATTACAAAACGTGGTTTTAAGGCATTATCTGCCACTGAACTCCGTTCTTTAGGCTATGATGAGGAAAGTATTCGATTTTTGATTGTAGGCATGGGGAATAGGCAAATAACGTGTAAGATAAAGATAGATAATGCTTCTCATGTTTCTTCCGTAACAATTGGAGGTATTAAATACCTAAATGCTAAGTATATGATCTCAGAATATGAAAAGGAGGGATATACACTGGATGAAAGAAATAGCACCCGTAATGAATTGATTTTTGTAAAGCAAACCAGTAAATTCAATTATTTCGCTTTCGTTGAATTCATGGTTAATCCAAATGTCTGTGTAGCTAATACTGAGATGCGGAGAATTGTTAAATAAAAACAAAAAACAACTCTCCGAGTTCCGAGATGAGCTAATGTTTACTTAGAAAACTAAGAAATGGGAACGTCCTCACGGATAGCTCCCATTTTTATATATCTTCCATTATTCGTATCTTTGTATTAGCAAGCGGCTAACTTGCTAATAAGTTCAATTTTAATTTGGTAAATATGAAAACAAAGTCCTTGAATGGAAGAAAGTATGATGAAAAACCTGTAGGTTTATTTAGATGCGGAAATTACATTGTAGCAAAAATCAAACGCATCTACAAACCTTAATAGCTTCAACTTTCGCTTTCCTTATAACTGGGAATGATAGGATGGGCGGGATTTATTTCTTGCCCTTCTTTTTAGGTTTAATATCGTATTTCAGAGCCTTCTGCATAAGAGCAGAAAAATCCACTGGAACTTCTGCTTGCTTCTTCAATTCTTTTGCAGGTAGAAGTTCAATAGCCATTGCCTTTTCCATGTCTTCTATTGTTACTTGTTTCTTTTTACTCATTTTGTCAGACTTTGAAAAGTTATACGATGATTTGAATTGCAAAGTAACAAATTAAATCGTGAAACGTCGTCAAAATCTCTCGTGTTATAGCGAAAGCAGAACTCATTAACATATCGTTGCAGGTGTTTCTTGCTCGTATGGTTATATATTCCTGTTAAGCCACGTTTCAGAATACTCCAAAATCCTTCGATATTGTTAGTATAAGCATCTTCATCAACGTATTGTCCGTGACCGTGGTCAACCACGTAATGCTCGTATAACTTGCTAACGGTTTTATATCCGCACCACTCATCAGAGAATAACGTTGCCGTGCGTTTTACAGTTTTGAGAATAGGAGCAGTCAATGATTTATAGGAAGTATCACGGACTACTTTACAAACCACTTTACCGCCACGCTGAAGCATACCCATGACGGGAACTTTATCTTTGAAGCTCCTACCTTGACATTTCTTTACTTTCTTGTTATAGTGCCGGTTTTTATTCTTGCCACCTACGAAAGTTTCATCAAGCTCTACTTCTCCGTCAAGTTTTTCTTCCATGACAATACCGAAGCATTCACGAATACGCTGATTCATAAACCACGCAGTTTTATAGGTCACGGATATTCTCTTGGATAATTCGATTGATGAAATACCTTTCTTGCGGGATGTGATTTCATAGATAGCCACGAACCATTTTCTCAATGGTAATTTAGAGCCTTCAAACATGGTTCCTATTCTAATATTAAAGTTCTTGCCCGTATTCTTACAGCGGTACATTCCATCGCCACGGTTATATACTTTGGACGTAGGGTCATAAGGAGATACGGGAATACCATCTTTCCAACGTTGCTGTTCAAGATACTTAATACAATTTTCCTCAGTTGGAAATGCTGTTAAAAGGTCGAATAATGAGTTGAATTTAAAGGTTATCATAGCCAAACGTTTATTGAGTTTGGTATGGATAACTTTGGTATTTTTTGGTTGTCAAAACAACTGTCTAAATAAGATGGCGTTTTAGCGTCTTTTATTTTGCTAATTATTTGATATACAAAGAAAAGAAATTTAGAATCCAACTGTTAAAATGCAACCAAAATAAAACCTTGGAGAAGTTCTTTAATTCTCTCCAAGGTTAAGTCTATCATAAGAATTTAGGGTATTGTCGTAAATACTCACCATAAGAAATAGTATGGAAAATATAGATTTCGCGACCCTGTTCCAAGGTTTTGGAACGATGATGGAAAGTGGCTGCCTGCTCGCGTCAGCCCGTGTATTTTTAATCCTTTTAGGTTTACTGCTTATATATCTGGGCTGGAAAGGAGTGCTCGAACCTATGGTAATGATTCCGATGGGACTGGGTATGGTCGCCATCAATTGTGGAACACTTTTCATGCCGGACGGCACATTGGGCAACCTCTTTCTCGACCCGATGCTTTCGGACACGGACGACCTGATGAATACAATGCAGATAGACTTTCTGCAACCTGTCTATACGCTCACCTTCAGCAACGGATTGATAGCTTGCTTTGTGTTTATGGGTATAGGCACATTGCTGGATGTAGGCTTTCTGTTGCAGAAACCTTTCGTCAGTCTTTTCCTGGCTCTATGCGCCGAACTGGGTACTTTCCTGACTATCCCCGTAGCTTCGGCTCTGGGACTGACCTTGCAGGAAAGTGCTTCCGTAGCCATGGTAGGCGGTGCAGACGGTCCTATGGTTCTGTTCACGTCACTGGCTCTTGCCAAACATTTGTTTGTGCCTATCACCGTAGTGGCTTACCTGTATCTCGGACTGACCTATGGTGGCTACCCGTATCTGGTGAAACTCCTGGTTCCGAAACGTCTGCGTGCCATCAAGATGACTTCAAAGAAAGCTCCCAAGAATTATGATGCCAAAGTGAAACTGGCATTCTCGGCTGTACTGTGTGCGGTGCTATGTTTCCTGTTCCCGGTAGCTTCACCGCTGTTCTTCTCCCTCTTCCTGGGAGTGGCTGTACGTGAATCGGGTATGAAGCATATCTATGATTTCGTCAGTGGTCCGCTGCTTTACGGTTCTACATTTATGCTGGGCGTATTGCTGGGTGTGCTTTGTGACGCGCACTTGTTACTCGATCCGAAAATTCTGAAACTGCTGGTATTGGGTATAGTGGCATTATTGCTTTCCGGTATCGGCGGCATCATGGGTGGATACATCATGTACTTTATCAAGAAGGGAAATTATAATCCGGTGATCGGAATTGCCGCCGTCAGTTGTGTACCTACTACGGCAAAGGTGGCTCAGAAGCTGGTGAGCAAAGATAATCCGGACTCGTTTATTCTGGGAGATGCCTTGGGAGCGAATATTTCCGGGGTTATCACTTCGGCTATTATTACGGGTATTTATATTACGATTATCCCATATCTTTAAAGAGGTGAGGGAAAGTTGAACAGAGAGCAACTTGTTCATTTCTGAGCGGTTATGAATCAGTTACGAGCTACAGGCTACAAGCTACAAGTAGCTGCGCTATGTTCCGAAAGGCACTTGTAGCTTGTAGCCTGTAGCTCGTAACTTCATTCCTTTCTGCACAGATATGCATTATGTAGGAGTGAACTGAAGAACGTAACTTCTTGTGTGATAGCCTACTTGGTGTTTCACTAAGATTGGTCGTAGTGAAACACTAGTTCAGTCGTAGTGGGAAATGGTTTCAGTCGTAGTGGGAAATGGCTTCAGTCGTAGTGGGAAATGGCTTCAGTCGTAATGGGAAGTACGTTCAGTCCTAATGGGAATATAGCTCATTAGCTATACCAAAAGGAATTTATTCCACCAATAAGTTTATCAGCTTTTAATCTGTGCGAATCTGTAGTGATTGGCAAATACCCGCATATCCCAGCAGAATCCTCCTCTTCAAAATAGTATCATTAAACAGCAAAATCTAATCATATCGGAAAAGGCATGTTCTGTACATTTGCACACAGAATAATTAAACCTTTAAACGTACATACCGATATGTTCAGACACATCCTTTATTATGTAACTTCAGTCTTCCTTTTACTTCATCCATCCGTCTGCTATTCCACTGATTACAAACCGGATAAGGAGACAGAAAAGCGTATCGAGGCACTCCTCGGAAAGATGACACTGGAAGAGAAGATAGGGCAAATGAACCAATTGCACTGTGAGAACTTCCCATACCTTAAAGCCGAAACACGCAAGGGCAGAGTAGGCTCCGTGATGAGCATAACCGACCCAAACATCTTCAATGAAGTACAACGCATTGCCGTAGAAGACTCCCGCCTCGGTATTCCGCTTATCAACGCTAGAGACGTGATACATGGATTCAAAACCATCTTCCCTATACCTTTGGGACAAGCCGCCAGTTTCAATCCGGAGATTGCGGAAACCGGTGCCCGGATTGCCGCGACCGAAGCTTCCGCCGCAGGAATAAGATGGACATTCGCCCCCATGATAGATATCACTCATGATCCCCGCTGGGGACGTATAGCCGAAGGATTCGGAGAAGACCCGCTTCTCGTCTCTCAAATGGGCGTTGCAGCGATAAAAGGTTTTCAGGGAAGTAGCCTAAACCACCCGACCTCCATTGCTGCCTGCGCCAAACACTTTGCCGGATATGGTGCTTCGGAAGGAGGTAGAGATTACAACTCCACCTACATCACCGAACGCCAATTCCGCAACCTTTATCTCCGGCCTTTCGAAGCAGCCGTCAATGCCGGAACAGCCACACTGATGACGGCATTCAACGATAATGACGGCATCCCCTCTTCAGCCAATCCTTTCCTGTTGAAGGATGTGCTCCGCAATGAGTGGAATTACCGGGGCACGGTAGTATCGGACTGGGCATCTGTCTCCGAAATGATCCGCCACGGATTCTGCGAGGACGAGAAGGAAGCGGCACTGAAAGCCACAAATGCGGGGACCGATATAGAGATGGTGAGCGAAACCTATATCAAGCATCTCCCTCAATTAATAAAAGAGGGGAAAGTTTCCATGGAAACTATCGACAATGCGGTAAGAAACATCCTGCGATTGAAGTTCCGGCTGGGATTATTCGAACATCCATACATTGCCGACCAAAGAAAAGAGACATTCTATCGCCCCGATTTCCTGGAAGCAGCGCAGACAGCGGCCGAACAATCGGCTGTTTTATTAAAGAACGAAAGGGGAACTTTACCCATTCAGAGCAACATAAAAACAATTCTCGTAACCGGACCATTGGCGGACGCACCCCATGAGCAATTAGGCACCTGGGTGTTTGACGGTGATGCCTCATACTCGCAAACGCCCCTACAAGCATTGCGCCGGATAAGTGGTGACAGCATCGAAGTGCTATATGCCCCGGGATTGAACTATTCACGCGATACGGTCACCAGCCAATTCAATAAAGTAGTGGAATTAGCCCGGGAGGCGGATCTTATTCTTGCTTTCGTAGGCGAAGAAGCCATACTTTCCGGCGAGGCGCATTGCCTTGCCAACTTGAATTTGCAAGGGGCGCAATCCGGGTTACTGCACCGTTTGTCCGAAACGGGAAAACCACTGGTTACAGTAGTCATGGCAGGGCGACCGCTTACCATCGGACAGGAAGTGAATATCTCGGACGCCCTGCTCTATGCTTTCCATCCGGGAACAATGGGCGGTCCCGCACTGGCAAACCTTCTTTTCGGCAAGGTTGTACCTTCCGGTAAATTACCCGTAACCTTCCCAAAGGAAACCGGACAAATACCTATGTACTACAACCACACCAACACCGGACGACCGGCAAGCGGAAATGAAAAGAACATCTTCACCATCCCTGTGGGTGCCGAACAAACTTCTTTGGGGAACACCTCTTTCTATCTGGATGCAGGCAAAGATCCCCTATTCCCATTCGGATATGGCTTATCCTATACAACATTTGCATACAGTAATCTGCAATTATCTTCCACTCAATATACCCGGAATGAAGTAATTATGATTACCTTTGACCTAACTAATACCGGCAAAACGGACGGCACCGAAATAGCGCAACTCTATTTCCGCGACCTGGCGGCATCCGTAACCCGGCCGGTAAAGGAACTGGCTGCTTTTGAACGTATCCACCTGAAAGCCGGAGAGACACGGCACATACGGATGGAGCTACCGGTAAAGCAGTTATCCTTCTGGAACTATGCGATGGACTATTGTGTAGAGCCCGGAAAGTTTGATTTGTGGATAGGAGGCAACAGCCGGGAAGGATTAAAAGCGACATTCAACATAACTCAATAACTAACAGTCATGAAAAAACCGAATTTGAACATGAAGCGAGCGTCACTACTGACCTCATCACTCTTGTGCAGCGCCCTGCTGATAGCCGTTCCTCTCCGGAAAGAGCTGAACGAAGGCTGGCAATTCAAACAGGCCCGGCTCAGTAACTGGTATCCCGCCACCGTTCCCGGAGTGGTGCACACCGACTTAATTAACAACAAAATCATCGAAGATCCCTTCTTCCGCCTCAACGAACGCGGCATGCAGTGGATAGACAAGGAAGACTGGATCTACCAGACCTCCTTTCAACTGACTCCCGAAATGATGGAGAGGCAGAACATCGACCTCGTATTCAAAGGACTCGACACTTATGCAGACGTATATCTGAACGAAAAGAAAATACTGGAAACCAACAACATGTTCCGCGAATGGAAAACAGACATAAAGGCGGAACTGAAACCCGGAGAAAATATCCTGAAAATCTATTTCCATTCTCCTATCAAGGTGGACATCCCCAAATGGGATGCACTGCCCTACCATTACGAAGCCAGCAACGACCAGTCCGAAAACGGTGGATTATTCGACAAGAAAGTCAGTGTATTTGCCCGCAAAGCCGGTTATCATTACGGCTGGGACTGGGGACCTCGCTTAGTGACCTCCGGCATTTGGCGTCCTGTATACATTGAAGCATGGGATAACGCCCGACTCAGCGATGTCTTCATCCGTCAGCAGGAAGTCAGTAAAAGCCGTGCATCCATCGTGGGAGAAATAGAAGTTCAATCGGACAAGGAAATAGACGAAGCCACCCTTACGGTGACTGATGCCGCTTCCGGCAGAGTAATGGCAGGCAAAACCGTTTCCCTCCACAAAGGAAACAATAAGATTTCCCTTCCGTTTATCATCCGGAATCCCCGATTGTGGTGGAGTAACGGACTGGGTGAGCAGCATTTATATGACTTCCGTACCGCGCTTACCATCAATAACAAAACATCCGACATTCAGAGCACAAAAGTGGGTATCCGCTCGCTGAAGATCATCAACCGCCCGGACAAGGATGGAAAGACGTTCTATGTGGAACTGAACGGAGTCCCCGTCTTTGCCAAAGGAGCCAACTACATTCCGCAAGACAACTTCCTGCCACGCGTCACACCGGAACTGTACGAAAAGACTATCCTTGACGCCGCCAATGTCAACATGAACATGCTTCGCATCTGGGGCGGCGGCATTTATGAGAATGACCTGTTCTATGAGCTCTGCGACCGCTACGGCATCCTTGTCTGGCAAGATTTCATGTTTGCATGCAGCCTCTACCCCGCTGAAGGGGAATTGCTGGAGAATATCCGCCAGGAAGCCATCGACAATGTGAAACGTCTGCGTAACCATGCCTGTATCGCCTTCTGGTGTGGAAACAACGAATGTAATGACGCCTGGTTCAACTGGGGCTGGCAGAAACGATACAAGGCGCAGAATCCGGAGTATGAAAAGAAGATCTGGAAACAGTTCACCGATCAGTATTATGTCACCCTTCCCGAAGTTGTGAAGGAATACGCACCCGAAAGTTTCTATTGGCCTTCTTCTCCTTTCGCCCGTGAAGACGGTGGCAGCGATGACCACAACGGCGACCGCCACTACTGGGATGTGTGGCATGGTAAAAAGCCCATCGAGACGTACAATAGAGAACGAAGCCGTTTTTTCAGCGAATATGGCTTCCAATCCTTCCCCGAATTTGAATCCGTGAAGCGCTACGCTCCCTGTGAAGAGGACTGGGATATCTATTCGGAAGTCATGATGTCCCATCAGCGCGGAGGCATGCACGCCAACCAACTGATCGAGACTTATCTGCTGAACGAATATCGCACGCCCAAAAACTTCGAAGCCTTCCTCTACATGAACCACGTGCTGCAAGGAGATGCCATCAAAACAGCCATCGAGGCACACCGCCGGGATATGCCCTACTGTATGGGAACTCTCTTCTGGCAACACAACGACTGCTGGCCCGTGGCTTCCTGGGCAAGCCGCGACTACTACGGTCGCTGGAAAGCGCAGCATTACTTTGCCCGCAAAGCTTACCGTGATATTCTTGTTTCTCCCATAACCGACGAAGACGGAGTATTGAACATCCAGGTGGTTTCCGACCGCCTCAAATCCTGTAACGGCACGCTCCAGGTAGAAGTAACGAAACTGACAGGAGAGAAAGTGAGCAGTTTCAAACGAAATATAAAAATAGACGCCAACAGTAGCCAGACGGTATTCTCGGTTCCTTTGAGTGAAGCCTTAAAAAATACACCTAAAGAAGATGTATTCGTTCATGCCGTCCTGCTGACCGACAAAGGGACAAACAGTTATGCCAATAACTACTTCCTCGTGAAACAGAAAGAAGTGAACTATCCCAAAACTGCTATCACTTCGAGCATAGAGTCCATTGAAGGCGGTTTCGAACTGACTCTCAACAGCGACAACTTTGCCCGTGCCGTATTCATAACCATCGGCGATGCGGACAGTTCATTCAGCGACAATTACTTCGATATATTGCCCGGCGGTTCTGTGAAAGTGAATGTCTATACCGATTTACCGCAGCCTGCATTTGAAAAACAATTAAAAGTTATTTCCCTGAGCGACGAATACTAATCCACTCATATTTTCCATTCGCATATTCTGCATCGCTCAGTTTTTCCTGGGTTCCCAATCATCATCACCCGTATTCAGGTGATGATGATTGGATGAAACAAACAAATTATATCCTAATAGGTAGCGGAATGTATTAGGAAACTTATTTCACCTCCACATTCTCAGGCATCTGATACATGTCCGGCAGATCGCTACTGAAGAAAGTAAGCTCATTAGCATGGAACTTAATGAAATCCGCCTCAGAAGCATGCCCCTTGAATACAGAGAAATAATGCATATCCGATTCGTTGCCTCCGACAAATTTATTGCGCCACATCACAATCATGCTGACTTTGCGCCCAGTTGCAGGAGTAAGTATCTGCTTACTCCAATAATCCTTATCAGTAAATCCTTCGACACCGGTTTCCGTCACTCCGCAAGGCTTCTTCTTTTTCTTCGATAATTCGGAAATAGTCTTTAGATTGGAAGAGAAAGTGGCAGGATTCAGACCGTGGTAACAATCCATACCTATAAAATCTACATACTCATCACCCGGCCAACGGAAAAGGAAGTCCTCTTCACGCTTCACGGAATCCATCTGCGGGGAAATGGCATAGATAAACTGGTGTATACCTTTTGTATCACGAAGATAATTGACTGTAAACTTCCAGAGACCGATAAACTCCGCCTCCGTAGTGCAACTTTTCCCCCACCACGACCAAGTCTGTGTATGCTCATGGAAAGGACGGAAAATAACAGGAATCGGCTTCCCCTGATCATCTTTCAATTCACCGGCAAATGTAGCCAGGCGATCAAGCCAGGTCTTAAACTTAGCCTGTACGGTACTCCCGTCTTCCAGAATCCCACGTACGACTTCGGCACTCGAATTATCCCACGAATCACCTCCGGTCAAAGGATTATTCAGGTGGCAGCATGCAATAATTACCTCCCCACGACGACGTGCCTCAAGAATACAGCGTTTGCGAATAGCGTTAGCCTCATTCCCCTCGCAGCGATCATCCATAATCTCCGCAAAATCTACACTGAATACAGCCGGATAATCTCCGCATACCTCCTTCGTATCAGAATTGCCCGAAACATCATACCATTTACGGCCATAGAACAAATCATCATGGTGTCCGAACATGAATCCGGTTTGCTGTATATCCCATAGACGGGCATACAAGGCCTTAGTTTCGGTCGTTGCACTTTTGTCTACCATGCTCAGTTCTACAGTTTCGGTACCCGGCGGTTCGGGTGTAGGCTCATCATTATCTTTAGAACAGGACGAACAGCCCAACAAGGCAATAAAGATTGCCATATATACTTTTTTCATAACTATCTTATTATTGAATATCAGTTAATAACTGGAACGTCTGTGCCTTCAAGGTCGTTTTATACGTTCCTTTCAAATGAAGTCCCGTTTCCTGGGGAACAGGAAATCCATCGGCATCCTTGGGTTGAAGATTTTCCTCATACTTATAAAGGGAGGCATTCTCCATCGGACGGGGTAAAGTGAGCTGCACAGATTTATCTTTCTCTCCCACATTCACCATGGCCACCGTCAATTTGCCCTGGTAAGTACCTGCCACCACATAGACATCTTTATTTTCCGAAGCTACAGCAGTATGCAATATATCCGTTCCGGCAGGAAAATAACGGCACATCAGCGACCAGGTATAGAACCAGGGCCGTATCTGTTCTTCATCGGGTTTATTAAATACTTCCTCTCCCAGGATATTCCACATACCCCATATCTTAACATCTTCCGTCTTTCCGGAATCTCCGCTGCTATGCATCGCATCATCCAGCATCCACACAGCCATACCCGAATATCCTCCATTCATCACTTCCATGGCAAGCAACGGCATATCGAGACCATAGAAATAGTCGTAACAGAGCATATTGCAGTCACTCCCTTTAGTGAAAGGATGCCCTTCGACCCGGCGGTTATATTCTGCCATCAACAAAGAATCAGCATCACGCCAATACTTATAACCGGCCTCACCCAAAACAATCTTTTTCCCCTCGGGAACATGACGTTTATAGCGGGAAAGGATTTCAGGATATTGTCCGGTACGCACTTCATTCTGCCCCGGATAAGCATGGACATCGTACAATCCGATAATGGAATCAGCATCCAGTGCCGTTTGTTTCACCCACCCTTCGGCATCATAGGCAGAAGCCTCATTCTTGTAATCGGCTACTACATCCGGCCCTGCAAGCATCACCTTTTCCGTCAGTCCGGGATACTCTTTCATCTTCCGGTGAAAACGGAAAAGCATTTGTTTCCACATTTCATAATCACCATTGGTAGATGCCCAGTTTCCATCAGGCTCGTTGAAGATTACAAAATACTTGATGCAAGAGAAACCAAGGTCATTCACCAGGTAATTAAGATAGTCAACGGACATATCCACCCATTTCTGATCCTGCTTCATATCCCAGGCAGGCGGATTGTATTCACCGTACATGACGGTTATCCCCCGCTCGGTGCAATACTTCAGGAGTCGGGAAATGGAAGCTATATTCCGTGTTTTATCATACATGCCTGTTGCAGAATCATAATAGCGATAGGGGCTGTTTATCATGCAACGTATATACTGCGGCTTCATAAAGTCGAGTCGTTTGCAGAGTGTTTCCCAGTCTTTATCAGAGACAGAAGCACCCCAAGCTTCAGCCTCATCATAGGGATCCCACTCGGCACCATTGCCGATATATCCGGCATTCGTCACTTCCGGTGAGACCGTAATCTCCACCACTTCTTGCGAGGTGCAAGCTGATACGAGCCATAACAGCATACAACTTAAAATCATATTTATCTTCATCATAATCTTATTATGAACGGTTATCAATTAATAATCGAAATTCGTATATACCACCAAAGACTCTCCGGGCATTTGGAATGCTTCGCCTTTGGCCGGGCGCAATGTCACCCCTTGGCGATGGGGTAATAATCGGCAATCACCTTCTTTCTGTAATCGGCCCTCGGCATACAAGTACTGTTTCACACCTTTCAATACGGGGAGAGAAGTACTTTTAAGTAATACAGATTTCTCTTCCCTGGAAACATTGACCACGGCAATCATATATTTACCGTCTTTTTCCACAGCAATCGCCTTAAGAGACTTGTCTCCTTCCACCTCAACCTTATAAGCACGCGAACCGGCAGGCATATAGCGCGTCAGCAACGACCAGGCATAAAACCAGGGACGCACTTCCTCTTCTTCCGTACCGAAATACTCTTCGCCAAAGATATTCCAAAATCCCCATACCTTCAGTTTATCAGGTGCTTCTTTCGCATGCATGGCATCATCGAGCATCCACACCACCGAACCGGAATATCCTGCATTTACTGTTTGGAAAAGAGCATCTGCCATGTCAGTACCGTACATGAAATCATAAACAAACATTTGAGAATCATCCATCGAAGCATAAGGCTTTGCCGCTGCCCTACGGAGGTTTTCACGCTGATAAACAGAATCGGCGGGTTCCACAAACTTAAATCCAATCTCACCCATCACGATTTTCCGACCTGCCGGAACAGCTTGTTTATAGGCACGGATAATGTCAGTATACTCCCCGCTATTCACCGTTATTTTGGAAGGATAGGTATGGATATCATAAAGTCCAATCTCATCTTTCAGATGCGTAGCACAACTATCCACCCACCAGGCCTCATCAGCCGTCCAGATTGCAGCATCAGGCCCCACAACCGAAAGTTTACCTGCAAGTTTGTGCTTTTGCAATTCTCCGTAGAAGAAGCGGATGGCACGTGCCCAAAGGGAATATTTTCCGTCCGTTGAAGACCAGTAGCCATTCGGCTCATTCACCAAATTGTAGTATTTGATACAGGAATATCCTTTTTCCTCTATCAGAAAACGAACATATTCGGCAGCAGCGGAAAGATTCTTTTCACGGATCACCTCTTTCCGGGCATCTACCATTCCCCCACCCCAATCACCGAACATTACTGTCACATCACGCGATTGGCAGTAATCCAATATATGAGACAAATGCTCCAAGCCACGTTCGGGATAAAGAACTCCATCCTGCATTACCGATGTAGTGTTGGTCATGACACGTATAAACTGAGGGCGCATAAAGTCCAGACGGTCATACATCTTCTTCCAGTCGGCCTCGGAAATGTCCAAACGTCCTTTTCCGTAATCCAATTGATAAGGGTCCCACTGAGCACCGTTACCGATGTAACCTTCATTGATAATCTGTTTCGTATCTACAGAAACAACAGTCTGTGAAGCGGCATAGCCGCCCCACAGAAAGAAAACAGAGAGTATAGCAAACCGTTTCATAAGATATATCAACGTTTGGAGACAGAGATCCAGTAACGGCGCACCTTCTTGACAAACTTGTCATAGTCACTGTAAATATTCGTCCAGTCATCCGTACCACTCAGATTGAAGGCAAAGGCATTCCGATCGATAGTCATGCTCAATCCGTTACCCAAGTCTTCTGTTCCGGCAGCCACTAAAGAACCAGTAGTCTTCCGGCCCTCTTTATCTGTAAAGGTAATCGTATTCGCTGCATAATCGCGTACCCATGTACTTTCACCTTCAGGAATCTGGCGATAGAACTTCTTCAGGTCGATATCTACACCGGGATTCTCTTTGTTACCGTCGCCCAGGAAGATGAAATCAGCATATTTTCCATCGGCTCCCGCATCATTGATACAGATACCGCTTGTATTACCCTCATCCGTCACTCCGGTCATTGTAAAGGTAAGCACATTGTCGCACTCAGCCTGCGGACCATACGTTTCCGACCAGCACCAAGGCTTATCTGTTAATTGCATCACGGCACCTCCACCATATTCCGGCCCGGTACCACCGTAAACAGTCAATTTCTTTACATCCCAGGTACCTACAAGAGTTTCCGTAAATTCGGATACGGTAATCGTATAATTACGTGTCTCTCCGGTAGTGGAAGTAACAGTGATTGACGCACTCCTCGAATCATTCTCAAAATTCAAGGCATCTCCCACCTGTAAGGAAGCTTCCGCCTGATAGGAGAGTTGTAGCTTTTTCAGTCTGATGTTCGACAAATCGGGTACGGCATCAACATTGATAGCCAGGTTTATATCTCCCGTAACAGCATCCACAGTCTCAATAAGGGCGGTCCCCATCTGATTTTCAAATTGTATATCCAATATGGTGCGCTCATGATTCCAGCCACCATCATTGATGTCGTCCTGCAAATCTTTCACACATGCCTGCTGGGTCAACACAATGCAGGCAAGCAAAATGTATTTCGTTAGTTTTACCATAATCTTACTTCTTTTTAAGGTCTGAGACTTCCATTCAAATTTATTTCAGCCTGCGGTATCGGATAGAAAGTCACCTGATCTTCCGAAAGCCCGGCCGCCTCGGGAACATCCGTCGTAATCCGGTTCCATCGGCGCAAATCATATACATGATCGCCTTCAAAGGCAAGTTCAAAAGTTCTCTCTTTCAGTATTTCCCTGCGGAATTCATCTTTCCCCAGATTCGGTTTCATATCTCCCAAACCGGCACGGCTACGAATGAAGTTTACCAGTTCATAGGCCTTAGTCGTAGGACCTGCCGCCTCTGCATAAATAAGCGCCACATCAGAGAAACGGAGCAGGAAAGGCCGGGTACTGGTCTTGTCACCTTCAAACTTCGGGTCTATATATTTGCGACAGAACGGATAAGGAATCTTTCCGGGATATTCTCCCAGCAGCGTACCATCTGCCTTATAGACTTTATCAACAATAAGCTCTGTTTTACGCTTATCATTTGCATCAAAAGTATTATAAAAAGCAACCGTGGTCTGATATTCGCCCCAACCGTCATGAGTGGGGATATACTCATCCTTGTCCCCCTGTTTCAGATACAGAGTGGCTCCGTCTATATAAGGAATAAACATCTTGGATATTTTAGAGTATTGCCCTTCGGAAGAACCGCTCCGGTCCATCGCCATGATAAAAATATGTTCTTTGCCGCGTGCTTTCTCAACGTCATAAATATCAAGCAGCGAGCTCTCGAAGCCATATACCGATTGCTTTTCAATCACTTCACCTGCAAAATATGCTGCACTGTCGTACATGACTGTTGCATCGCGGTGCATATCGCGATAGAGTTTCACCCCATGTTCTTTAGCCGACGCCACATACAAGTATGCCTTTGCAGCTAGGGCCTGCGCAGCCACCCGGTCGGCACGCCCTATCTTAGGAGTTTCATAAACAGGCAGTAACTCTGCAGCCCGGCGGCAATCCGAAAGAATCAGGTCGTACATGGCATCCATATCAGGCGCAAGAGCGGTTGAAGTCTGATCCACCGTTTCCACTACTGATTTATGCAAAGGAACAAGGCCGAAGTTACGCACCAGGTTAAAGTAATTCCAGGCGCGGAGGAAATAAGCCTCACCCAGAAAAAGGTCTTTTTGCTCTTGGTTGAAGCCTGCATCCGGCACTTTTTTAATGACGGCATTGGCACGGTTCACACCGATGAAGGCATACTTGAAGAAATTCTCCAATGAACCGTTTGTTTTAAAGTTACCCACTTTCCAGTTATTCAGGTCCTGATTGTCAGCACTTGCATCCGACTTGGTCGTCATGGTTTCACTTGCCATATCACCCAAAAAGAAAATGGTTCTGGAATATTCCAGGTAGTTCAGCGTGCCGTACGCATACATAACTGCGGCCTCTGCATCGGCTGCCGTCTTGAAGAAATTATCTTCAGAATAGAACCCGTAAGGAGTCTCATCCAGATTGCATGCTCCCAATGCCAGGGTTCCGGCAAGCAGTGATATTACAATTCTATTTTTCATATTGTATCAGTTATTTAGAAGGTTAAGTCAAGTCCGAAAGTCCATTTACGCAAACGGGGATATCCGCCGCTATAAACTCCATTCAACCCTACTTCGGGGTCGTATCCCTTGAACTTGGTGAAAGTGTATAAATTAGAAGCATTCATATAGATACGCGCTTTAGAAAGGAATGACTTTTTCGGTAAGTCAAACGTATAGCCTATATTCAGATTCTGAACACGCAGGAACGATCCGTCCTCTATCCACCAATCAGAAATCTTCACCTGACGACCGTCGCGCAGGCTCGGATACTTATTTGTCGGATTATCGGGTGTCCAGCGCAATGGAGAGTTACTGGGCTCACCGAATGCTTTCGTATTCAACACGTCCTGACCAAATACCCCGTTAAGGAATACGCTCACATCAAACTTCTTCCAGGACAGGTTCAACGCCAAACTGGCTGTAAAGTCCGGATTAGGATCACCTATAATGGTCTTATCCGCTTCCGATATTTCGCTGTCTCCATTCAGATTCATGTATTTGAACTCTCCGGGGTTAGCGTAATCACCGGACAAACCGGCATCGATTCCTTCATTCAGGGTCTGGACAATACCATCCACTTTATATCCATAGAACACATTTACCGGTTGGCCGATAGCCAGTATATTGGTATAGTCGCGATATTGTTCAAGACTATTGCCCGAATATTCAAAGAGCATCCCCGTCATCGGGTCGGTAACCAAACCGGATTCCAAAGTGTTACCCAGGTCTTTCACTTTATTGCGGTTGCGCGAGTAAATCAGGGTTCCGCTCAATTGCCAGTCTTTCGTTTGCAGGATATCGGCATCTACCGTTAATTCAAAACCACGGTTCTGGATTTTACCGTCATTCACCCACATCTTGTCATATCCCGAAGACAGAGCCAGATTACGTTCACGAAGCAAGTCGCTGGTCTGTTTATCATAATAGTCAAAAGAAACTCTCAGACGGCGGTTGAGAAATGCCATGTCGATACCAAAGTCAGCTTGCGCAGTTGTTTCCCACTTCAAATCAGGGTTCGGGATACCACTCCATACCCGGTAAATCCATCCCGGACCTGTCCAGCCGGAAACATATCCCGGACCGATGGTAGTAGCCCAGCTGCCATCATTATAATACTTATCCGTACCGTAACGGCTCAAAGTCTGATAAGGACTGATTCCCTGATTACCGGAAATACCATAGCTGAAACGGAACTTCAACTCATCAAATACATTCAGATTCTTAATGAACGATTCTTCATGCGCTTTCCAGCTGACAGCTCCTGAAGGGAACATAGCCCACTTGTTATTCTTACCGAATTTAGAGGAACCATCGGCACGAGCCGTCAAGGTCAGCAGATACTTATTATCGTATACATAGTTCAGGCGGAACATTCCCGAAACGAGTTTATTATCCGAATATCCATTCCATATTTCATTCTTCTCCGGATTTCCGGCACCCATATTCTCATTGCCCAATGCTTCGTTCACAAAATCCTTACCCGTCAGACCGGAACTTCTGGACATATAGTATTCATAAGAATAACCTACCATGACACCGATGTCATGCTTGTCGAATTTCTTCTGGAAGTTGGCGAAAGTTTCAGAAACCAGATTGTGCCCTTCCCAGTTCTCTATCTCTGCCTGGCCGTTGCTGAATTCTCCGGCTTCGGTATATTTCTTCGGATAGTACCTGTCGGATACGGACTTACCAAACTTATAGTTCAATTGGGAAGTCAGTTTCAGGAAAGGGAAGAGTTGCCATTCCAGCGCTACGGAAGAGATGACATCCAAAGACTTGGTTTCATTCTTCTGCAAGTCTGTAATCGCCATCGGATGGCTGAAGTCACTTGCATTGGTCAGATAATAGTCCCCGTTTTCGTCATAAACCGGATAAATAGGGTTTCTCCAGTAAGCCAAGCCACCGTTGGCATTGCGCACACCGCGGGAAAGGATATTGGAAAAGCGTACTTTGAAGTTATCATATATATTATGGTCTACACTCAAATTGTATCCACCTTTTGTGTAGTCATCTTTTATATACATACCATTATCCGTATAGAAATTAGCGCTAAGATTGAAAACAGTCCGGTCATTGGAACTGGAAATCGTAGCAGTGGTATTATTGGAAACCGGAGTGTCACGGAATACCAGATCATCCCAACGGGTATTGGTAGTCCAGGTAGTTTGCAGTTCTTCTACCGATGGATAGTAAACACCGGTGGAACTTACTTTTCCCACATAAAGCGGATCAAGCCCTCCATTGATGCGCGACTCGTTATTTAAGGAAGCCATCAATACGGGGTCGCGCCACAAATCAAGTTTCGTATCAAACTGCGAAAGGGTAATCTGCTGGCGAACCGTTATGTTGGTAGTCCCGGTCTTCGCACGCTTTGTTGTAATCATAATAACACCGTTCGCACCGCGGGAGCCATAAATAGCAGAGGCTGAAGCATCTTTCAGGATTTCCATATTCACGATATCCGACGGATTGATCTGCTTCAGATCTCCGGCATCTCCCAACGGAAAGCCATCCACTACCACCAGTGGAGCATTGGAACCACGCAACGAACTACCACCACGGATACGCACCGTAGCGCCGGCTCCCGGGTCCTGTGAAGAATTGATGACTTGCAGACCGGCTGCACGTCCCTGTAACAATCCTTCCACCGAATTGGCGGGGATTTCTTTCAGGGCCTCCGTCTTGACGGACGTAACCGAACCTGTAACGTCACTCTTCTTCACACTACCGTAGCCTATCACCACTACCTGCTCCAGTTGAAGTGCATCGTCAAGCAGAGTTACATTGATCGTACTCTTCCCATTGACGGGCACTTCCTTATTTTGCATACCTACATAAGAAAACACCAATGTTGCCGTACGCGGCACATCTTTCAATATATAATTACCATCGATATCGGTAATCGTTCCGCCGGATATTCCTTTGACTTGCACAGTAGCGCCAATCAGGAAGTCTCCTGCTGCATCCTTTACACAGCCGGCAACTGTTATTTTATCCGGTGACTGTGCATAAGAAACGGGAATGTTACTAAAGAATATGCATAATGCCACTATCTGCCAGGACAAAAATACATGCCACCAACTTTTTGATTCATTTTTCATACTTATCAAGAATTAAAGAAAACACACATTTTACATTCATAGAATTCTATTTTTCATTAGCTATATCATGATAGGACAAAAGTAAGAGGATTATGAATGACAGCATTTATATTACTTGTTCAATGATTGTACTTTTTTGAACGTTTTTCCGGCTATAATCCACACCCTGCTACCGTTTTATTTGCAAGAGGTATCAATTATCGCATTTACATGGGATAACTATAAGAGATCAATAACAAAAGGGGATTTAGTGCAATCTACAGCTATCGGAAAGTAGATAATCAAGTAATTCATCAACGGCGCAAGTAGCTACACAGACATATTTATCGGCACTGCCATAGTATACGAAGAGTTCGCCGTTCACAATTACATTTCCTGTAGGAAATACACAACCATTATACAGACCGGACGTTTCAAAATCCAGTTCCGGTTCAAGTATAGGTTGAGGAGTTTTAGCCAGAATGTGCAGCGGATTTTCCAGGTCAAGCAGCAGAGCGCCAACACGATAGTATCCCCGTCCGCCATGCTCCACACCATGATACAGCACCAGCCAACCCTTTTCCGTTTTAAGCGGAGGAGTACTTCCGCCCAACTTTTCCTCCCATGAGTTCTCGGTTCCGGTAATCAGCAAATGGCTTTCCTTATCCTCCCAATTCAGCAGATCATCCGAGAACTTCATCCAGATGGATGGATAATCCACGCCATACTCACCGCCTATGTATTCTTTAGGACGATGCAGCATCACATACTTTCCCTGAACTTTCTCCGGGAAAAGAATAACATCCCTGTCGTCCAATACCGGAGAGGTCAGACGTCCCAGTCTCTTAAACTCACGGAAATCAGTAGTAACAGCCAATCCCGTATTACCCAGATTTTTACGGAGAGCCATAGGAGCATCACTACCGCAATCCGGCAACAACACTTCATCATGGCTGAAGTTCCAATATTGCCCCGGTGCATACGGACGATAGGCATAAGTGATGTAATACTCCGTATCGTACTTCACAATGCGGGGATCTTCCACACAACCCGAATCAGGACCGTCCTCACTGGGGCCGAACACCGGAACATCGGATACACGCTCAAAGTGGAATCCGTCTTTACTGGTGGCCAATCCTAAACGGATCACATGTTCGGCATCATTTCCCGCAGCTCTGTACAGCATATAGAACGTACCATTGTCATAAACCACTCCGGGATTGCAGGTTACCAACGATTCCCAATCATTCGAATCCAACGGGGAAAGTATCGGATTTCCCTCAAACTTCTTTAATTTCATCTTCTTATTTCTTTATAATTATATAATAATCAACTGAATATAATCCATATCAATACACTCAACACCAACAGGACAATCGCCCATGAATGATAATTCTTGTACCATACCAGAGCACGGTTCGCCCGGAACTCCGCTTTCAGTTCACGCATGGAGAAGGTGGTATCCACAAGCCTTTCGGCAACCGGTTTCGAATAGCACATACTGACCAGATAAATAACGATCCCGCTCACCGCCAACAAGAAAGGAACAATCAACAGGAAGTGCATATCGCCAAATATTTCATTCTTATAGAAAAGCATCACAACCGCTATAGCCAAGCCACTGAGCAGACCGGCAAAAGCACCATTTCCATTCACACGCTTATTAAACACACCCAGCAAAAATGCCGCAACAACAGGCGGAGCAATGTAAGAAAGCATCTCCTGATAATACTTCAGCAACGAACCGAACTTCCCGATCTGAGGTGCCCATAAGGCAGCCGCGACAATAATGACGCAAGAGGTTATCTTTCCGATAATCACGAGTTTCTGGGAACTGGCATTCTTATTATATTGCGCATAGAAGTCCATTGTGAACAGTGTAGACGTAGAGTTAAGAATAGCGCTCAAAGTAGAAGTCAAAGCAGACAAAAGCGCTGCCAGCATGATGCCCAACAATCCCACCGGTATCAGCTGAAGCACCATATTGGGATATACCATATCCGGCTTTTCAAGCCCCGGAAACAAATGGCGGGCAATCACACCCGGTATGGCAATGATAAAAAGAGTCAGCATGGTAAGGAAACCCGTAAACAATACACCCTTACGTCCCTCATCCACTGACTTCGAACTCAATACACGCTGCACCAACGTCTGGTTATTTGCCCAGAAATAGATGCCCAGAACCGGCATACCGACTATCAGCCCCAGCCAGGGAGTGGCCGTATCCGTCAACGGACGAATCAGCTTCACCGATATATCACCACTGGCAAACAACTGATAGAAATAATCCCCGCCTTGCTGGAAACAGTAGAAAGTCAGCAAGATAGATCCTAATATAAGAATGACAGCCTGTATCAATTCCGCATTAATGGCAGAAGACAAACCACCCGGGATAGTATAAGATGCAGCAATAATCGCAAACACAATAATGATCAGTTGCAAATCAGCATCAGGAAGTATCAGCTTAATAATCAGCGCAGCAGCATACAAAGCCCCGGCAGCGTCCAGGAAAATGTTTCCTATGATGCAAATGGCAGAGAAGTAATAGCGCGAACGGCGGTCAAAACGCTTCTCCAGAAATTCCGGTATCGTGAATATACCCGACTTAATATAAAGAGGTAGCAGGAAAACTGCAAAAAACACCATTACCACAATACCCGTCAGGTTATAATTAAACACAGCGATACCCGTGTGATAAGCATCACCGGACTGACCTATCAAAGTGGTACTTGAAATACTGGCAGCAAACAGCGACAACCCCACTACCCACCAAGGCATTGAGCGTCCCGCCAAAAAATAGGATTGGGAGTCTGAGCTCTTACCATTCTTCAGCCCCCACCAGATGATAAAGGCCAAATAAACAAGGACTATTACAAGATCTAAATTGCTTATTGAAAATGTCTCCATAGCATAGAAATTAATTGTTTTGAATTCATGCTGCAAAAATAGAGGGGATTCTGATAATTCGCTTATGATATTCTGTCTATTGATTGTACTTTTTTGAATACCTGACTGTATTTTCATTAGAATTCGTAGCTTTGCAAGAGAGAAACAACTACGACCATGAAAGACATACAAAAAGAAATCACTCCCATTGCCGCGGATGACCTGTTCATTGTACTCAATCATCCGAACGCCAAGTTCGACTATCCGGTACATTATCATCCGGACTATGAAATCAACCTGGTTATGGACACCTACGGAAGCCGCATCGTTGGAGATTCGGTAGAGGCTTTCGAAGCCCTGGACCTCATCATGATAGGCCCCAACCTTCCGCACGCCTGGAAAGGAGAAGTAGTAGAAGGAAACCATGTGATTACCATCCAGTTCTCGGACAAGCTACTGAACTTTCCGATATTGGAAAAACGCTTATTCAACCCCATCAAACAACTGCTGCTTGAATCACAACGGGGCATTGGCTTTTCCAGACAAACCCAACTGGTGATGAAAGATAAGATTATCAAGCTGACCCGGATGCAGGGGTTCCATACGGTATTGGAGTTTTTCTCTATCCTGCATGAGCTTTCTATTGCCGACCGTCATATCTTAGTCAGCAACCAATATGATACCAAAGACACCGTACGCACTTCCAAAAGCCGACGGATAGCCAAAGTCTGCGACTATATCGAGAAGAACTTTGAAGAACCGATTAAGCTGGGCGACGTGGCGCAACTGGTGAATATGTCCGAATCTGCATTCAGTCATTTCTTCAAAAAAAAGACGAATTGCACATTCATCGATTATATCACGAACCTGCGGATAGCCCGCGCTTGCCAGCTATTGGCAGAAACAACCCACACGGTAGCCGAGATCTGCTATACTTGCGGCTTCAATAACTTATCTAATTTTATAAGGATATTCAAGAAGAAGAAAGGGAGTACACCGCAAGAATACCGTATGTTCTTGCAACAGATGCTTATTAAGTATTAACCTCAAGGTTAAGCCATACCACATCCATCCCTTATCCCGGATATGCAAAAGATGCCATCTTTCGTTGCAAAAGGTGGCATCTTTCACTGTAAAAGATGGCATCTTTTGATGTAATAGATGCCATCTTTTGCATATAGGGTCTTAGTGTTGTTCAGGACATCCCTTAACTATCGGGTTGCTTTCAATGCTTCATCCAGGTCAAGACCTAAAGCTTTGGCTACGCCTGTACCATAGGCCGGATCAGCTTTATAGCAGTTGCGCACATGGCGTTGCTTAATGAAGAGTTCGGCATCACCCATGGCACGGGCTGTATTTTCGCACGTCAGTTGCTGATCTTCGACGGACATCAGGCGGAAAAGATCACCCGGCTGGCTGTAGTAATCATCATCGTACTCACGTTCGTTGTAGTTATAAACGTCGCCATGAACTTTCAAAGGCGGTTCTTTCTTCTCGGGAGAGTCTTGCCATTCACCGTAGCTGTTGGGTTCGTAGCTCTTGGCACTGCCGTAATTACCGTCTACACGCATGGCACCGTCACGATGGTAAGCATGGAACGGGCAACGGGGTTTGTTTACCGGAATCTGTTCCGCATTCACTCCCAAGCGGTAACGCTGTGCATCACCATAAGAGAAAAGGCGTCCCTGCAACATTTTGTCGGGAGAGAAACCGATGCCTTCCACTATATTCTGCGGATTGAAAGCCGCTTGCTCTACTTCGGCAAAGTAGTTTTCCGGGTTACGGTTCAGTTCCAGGATACCTACATCCTGAAGCGGGAAATCTTTGTGCGGCCACACCTTTGTAAGGTCGAACGGATTGATGCGGTATTCGTCCGCCTGCTCTTCCGTCATCAGCTGTATCTGGAATTGCCACTTCGGGAAGTCACCCTTTTCGATGCTCTCGTACAAGTCGCGTTGGTGCGATTCACGATCCTTGGCAATGATAGCTTCGGCCTCCTGGTCGGTCAGATTCTTGATGCCTTGCAGGGTGCGCAGATGGAACTTCACCCAGATACGTTCGTTGGCGGCATTGAAAAAACTATAAGTATGGCTACCGAAACCATGCATGTGGCGATAGGAATAAGGAATACCACGGGGACTCATCGTGATGGTCACCTGATGCAAAGCTTCGGGCAGCAAGGTCCAGAAATCCCAGTTATTGTTCGGACTGCGCATATTGGTGCGCGGGTCACGTTTTACGGCATGGTTCAAATCGGGAAATTTCAACGGATCGCGCAGGAAGAATACAGGAGTATTATTTCCCACTAAATCCCAGTTACCTTCTTCCGTATAGAACTTCATGGCAAAACCACGGATATCACGTTCGGCATCGGCAGCTCCCCTTTCACCGGCTACGGTGGAGAAACGTACGAAGCACTCCGTCTTCTTACCTACTTCGCTGAAGATAGCGGCACGGGTGTACTTTGTGATGTCATGTGTTACGGTAAACGTACCGTATGCGCCGGAACCTTTGGCATGCATACGTCTTTCAGGAATCACTTCACGGTCGAAGTGTGCAAGTTTTTCCAGAAACCAGGGGTCTTGCATCATGATAGGACCACGTTGTCCTGCGGTCTGAGTGTTTTGATTGTCGGCGATCAGGCGCCCGTTGGCAGAGGTGAGTTTTTTCTTTTCCATGGTATTTTTGTTTAGAGAACTAATATATGGAACAAATGTAAGGATTCGTAAGTTCATTACAAACAGATAAATTCTATGAGGAAATAGACAAAATCTATGTATTCGCACAGAACGGCTAATCCGGTGGGAATTCGTACCTTTGCAGGCAAAGAAAAAAAGGCATGAAGTATATATATTATTTTCTACTTGCTCTCTGGTTTATCCCCGCATCCGCACAAAAGAGTGAAACGGCAAGATATCTGGAAAGCATCGGACTGGTGAATATTGCCGAAGCGGACAGTTCCATCGTCGTAGACCTGATGTATACCCGGGCGGATAATTTCACGGGAAAGGTGCTATACGAAGATCTGCATGAGGCGTATTTGCATCCCGATGCCATGAAAGGACTGCTACTGGCGCAACAGGAACTGAAAATGCGATACCCCGGCCGTCGCCTCATCGTGTATGATGCCGCCCGCCCGATGAGTGTACAGCAGAAAATGTGGAATGTAGTGAAAGGCACCTCCAAGTATATCTATGTTTCCAATCCCGCACGTGGTGGCGGACTGCACAACTACGGTCTGGCGGTAGACATCAGCATACTGGATGAAGCGGGAAATCCCCTGCCGATGGGTACGGAAGTAGACCACCTCGGCCCCGAAGCTCACATTACGAATGAAGCCGCACTGGTGCAAAGCGGGAAAATGACAAAGCAGGAACAGGCGAACCGGCAACTGCTACGGAGCGTCATGCGTGCCGCAGGTTTTCGCGCATTGCCCAGCGAGTGGTGGCATTTTAACTGGTGCAGCCGGCAGGAAGCTAAACAAAAATACAAGGTTATACCATAAAGTTCCTTATATTCCTTATATTTGTGCAGACAAACCGGGTAAGAACTTCATACCATACAACAATGAAACAAGCTCTCAAACTTATACTTTCCACCCTGTTCGGTGCATGCATCGGCTTCGGTGCGATGGTGCTTTGCATTACATTCTTTACGGAGACCACATTAAGTGAATTCTTCGGGAATATGGGAAACATACAGTTGAGCCGACTCTTGCTTTCCTGTATCTTATCATTGGCCTGTCTCATCCTTGCCGTTTTCGTACAGATTATTCTGCACGAAGGCGGGCATCTGATCTTCGGACTTGCCACCGGTTACCGGTTCGTTTCTTTTCGGGTAGGTAGCCTTACACTGATAAAAGAGAAAGGAAAGTTCCGTTTCAAGCGTTTCTCCATCTCCGGCACGGGCGGACAATGCCTGCTCTCTCCACCGGATAAGCCTTACGAACAGTTGCCTTATTTCTGGTATAATGCAGGCGGAGTATTGATGAATCTGCTGACGGCAATCCTTGCACTTGTTCTTTGGGTTGCCTATCCCGAGATACCGCTGCCTTTACATTTATTCCTTCTATTCTCCTTTATCTGCGGCTTCTTCCTGGCACTGATGAACGGTATTCCATTGAAGATGTCGGGCATCACGAATGATGCCTACAACCTGATATTGATGCACCGGGATCTGAATACCCGGAAGTATCTGGCATTACAGTTAGCCGTCAACGCTGAAGTTCAGAAAGGCATAAGACTGAAAGACATGCCGGACGAATGGTTTCCGAACGATGAAGTGACAGATTACAGGAATATCATGCAGGTTGCCGTGAGACTGCTCTATATTTCGCGCTATGTAGACCGGAAAGAATTTGAAACTGCACACGCCCTGTTTAGCGAAATAGAGCGGCATAAAGAGGAAATTGTCGGACTATACGTAAAAGAAATCGAGTGTGAGCTCCTGTTCCTCGAACTGATAGGTGAACGGAGAAAAGAAGAAGTAGAGCGGCTTTATACAGATAAGATAAAGAGATACATCCAGCGGTATAAGATTATGATGTCTTCCAAACAACGCTTGCTGTGTGCTCTTGCCTTGCATTGGGAGAATCAGCCGGAACGGGCGAAAGAGATTTATGAAAAAGTAGCGCGCAAGCGGGATAAGTATTTGCTGCAAGGCGAGGTTAACTCTGATCTGGATATTATGGAGACGATGCTCCGGGAGGCACAAGTACAGTTATAAGTGAAGCCACCATTATTTTCTTTGCATTATTACTTTATAATAATTATCTTTGCATAATCACCATAAAGTAAAGAAGCCATGCTAATCGTCCGAAACCCTTTCATTATAAACGGATACATATCCCCCGCCTATTTCTGTGACAGGAAAGCAGAGAGTGAGATGCTTATCCGGCAAATTACCAATGGTAATAATACCGCGTTAATCTCAACGCGAAGAATGGGTAAGACAGGATTGATACGTCATTGTTTCCAAAGTAAAGAAATTCAAAAGACATATTACACATTCTTTATTGACATATATGCGACCAAATCTCTGCGTGAATTTGTGTTTGCTCTCAGCAAAGAAATTATCGAGTCATTGAAGTCCTCGGGCAAGAAAACGATACAGACTTTCTGGGAAACGATGAAGTCACTGCAAGCCAGTCTGACATTCGACTTCAATGGTAACCCTTCATTCAACTTAGGCTTGGGAGACATCCAGTCTCCGGACGCTACGCTGGATGAAATATTCCATTATCTGGAACAGGCAAACAAGCCCTGCATCGTAGCCATTGACGAATTCCAGCAAATCACAAATTATGCGGAAGACAATGTGGAAGCTATCCTGCGCACTTACGTGCAACATTGCAACAATGCCCATTTCATCTTTGCCGGAAGCCAGAGGCACATTATGGGCAATATATTTCTGACAGCCTCACGCCCTTTCTATCAGAGTGTATCGATGATGCATCTGGAAAGTATTCCTTTAGAAGAATACATCAAATTTGCTCAGAGACATTTCAAAGAAGCAGAGAAGACTATATCCAAAGAAGCTATCGAACAGATATACCAATATTTTGAAGGCATTACCTGGTATATGCAAAAAGTATTGCATACCCTGTATGACATGACACCTGTTCATGAGGTTGCAGATGTTTCGATGGTTGAGGAAGCCATCTGTCAAATCATAGGCTCATTCCAATATACCTACTCCGAAACCCTTTTCCGGATGCCCGAGAAACAAAAAGAACTGCTCATTGCCATTACCAAAGAAGGGAAAGCAAGTGCCATCACCTCCGGTGCATTCATCAAGAAATACAGATTGCCATCTTCCAGCTCTGTACAATCGGCATTAAAAGGACTGTTGGAGAAGGATTTTGTCACACAAGAGGCGGGAGCTTATCAGATTTACGACCGTTTCTTCGGATTATGGCTTCAAAGAAACTATTAAACGACAAGGTTTATGGAATTGAATGACGAAACCCTTCGTTTTATACGCGAACATTGCAAGGATGATGTACGCAACCTGGCTCTGCAAGCGCCGAAATATCCCGGTGTGGATATGCCTGTTGCACTGACGCAGATAGCGGGCAGACAGGCGATGGCAGAGAAAATACCGTCCTGGCATGAAGAAGAAGGCATTCTATATCCCCGTCACCTATCGCTAGAGCAATGTTCCTCGGAAGCTACGGCACGATACAAAGCATCTATCATTCCGGAGTCTTCCTCCGGCACACTGACCGACTTAACCGGAGGCTTCGGCATAGACTGTGCTTTTCTTTCTCCGAAATTCCATCATGTCACCTATGTGGAACGGCAGGAAGTTCTTTGCGAGATTGCATCGCATAACTTCCCGTTACTGGGCCTGAATCATATCCGGATAGAAAACAAAGACGGCATCCGGCATCTGCAAGAGATGTCTTCCGTCGACTGGATATTCATTGATCCTGCCCGTCGTGACGGGCATGGCGGTAAGACTGTTGCCATTGCCGACTGTGAACCGAATGTAGCAGAGTTGGAATCCCTGCTGCTCGAAAAGGCGCAGCACGTAATGGTGAAACTCTCCCCTATGCTCGACCTGTCTTTGGCTATTCAGGATTTAAAGCACGTACAGGAAGCACACATTGTTTCTGTAAATAATGAATGCAAGGAACTCTTGCTTATCCTAGGACACAACACTGTTGCCGCAGAGAATATTCCTATCCATTGCATCAATCTGCAAACGAAGGATGGGAGGAATACAGAGACAACCGGGCAGTTCTTCACTTTCACCCGCGAACAGGAACAATCAAGCCCGGGTGAATATACCGGTACTTTAGATAAATATCTGTACGAACCCAACGCGTCCATTCTCAAAGCAGGGGCTTTCCGCAATGTAACCTGCATATATAAGGTAAAGAAGCTGCATCCTAACAGTCACCTCTATACTTCTGGTGAACCGATAAAGAACTTCCCCGGAAGAAGCTTCCGGATAACGGGTATATGTACATTGAATAAGAAAGAGCTAAAAGGCGTATTAGGAGATCTAAAGAAAGCCAATATCACGGTTCGTAACTTTCCAAGTTCAGTAGCGGAACTCCGTAAACGTATCAAATTGAGCGAAGGCGGAGAGGTTTATCTGTTCGCTACGACCTTGAATAATGAACAGAAGGTTCTGATCCGTTGCGAGAAAATATAAAGAAGGAACTCATATTGCAAATTACAATATCCCCCTCTGAAAAATGCCTTGTAACAGGCATTTTCCTTTTTAATGTAACCTCAGCAAAACAAGATGTAACATCCGGAAGAAATCTGTAACATAGACTCAACTATCTGAAATACGATTCTTCTTCCAAATCCTCTTTTCTGCCTATTTTTGTAATCGTCATCCACAATGACAAAACAGAAGTCTATTAATAACAATAAAAACGCACTAATACCATGAAAAGAAAACTTCAGTTGCTCACCGGAATCGGATGCCTATGTCTGTGCTTCCTTTCCTGTTCACAACCTCCCTACAAAAACCCGGCACTAAGTCCGGAAGAACGTGCCAATGATCTGGTAGGCCGACTTACATTGGAAGAAAAAGCCGCATTGATGCAAAACACATCTCCTGCCATCCCCCGACTGGGCATAAAAGCCTATGACTGGTGGAACGAAGCGTTGCACGGTGTAGGACGTGCCGGACTGGCCACCGTATTCCCGCAAGCCATCGGTATGGGAGCCTCTTTCAACAATGAACTGCTTTACGATGTATTCACCGCAGTTTCGGATGAAGCACGTGCCAAGAACACCGAATTCAGCAAAGAAGGCGGATTGAAACGTTATCAGGGGCTCACCATGTGGACACCCAACATCAACATCTTCCGTGATCCGCGCTGGGGACGGGGACAGGAAACTTACGGAGAAGATCCTTATCTCACCGGTCAGATGGGTGTGGCAGTGGTACGCGGCTTGCAAGGGCCTGAAGGAGAGAAGTATGATAAGCTACATGCCTGTGCCAAGCACTATGCCGTACATTCCGGTCCGGAATGGAACCGCCACAGCTTCAATGCCGAGAACATCGACCCGCGTGATTTATGGGAAACCTATCTGCCCGCTTTTAAAGACCTGGTTCAAAAAGCGCACGTGAAAGAAGTGATGTGTGCCTACAACCGCTTTGAAGGTGAACCCTGTTGCGGAAGCAACCGCCTGCTAATGCAAATTCTGCGTGACGAATGGGGATATAAAGAAATCGTAGTATCGGATTGCTGGGCAATCAGCGACTTCTACAACAAAGGCGCCCATGAAACCGACCCCGACAAACAACACGCTTCCGCCAAAGCCGTACTTTCCGGAACAGATGTGGAATGTGGCGACAGCTATGCCTCGCTGCCCGAAGCTGTGAAGGAAGGGTTGATTGACGAAAAACAAATAGACATCTCTCTGAAACGCCTGATGAAAGCCCGCTTTGAGTTGGGCGAGATGGACGAACCTTCGCAAGTGTCCTGGGCACAGATTCCTTACAGCGTGGTAGATAGTAAAGAACATCGTGAACTGGCACTCCGCATGGCACGCGAGAGCCTTGTATTGTTGCAAAACAATCAGAGTTTACTGCCTTTAAATAAAAACCTGAAAGTGGCCGTGGTAGGACCTAATGCCAATGACTCCGTAATGCAATGGGGCAACTACAATGGTTTCCCCTCACATACCATCACTCTATTGGAGGGTATCCGCGAATATCTGCCCGAATCACAGATCATCTACGAACCCGGATGCGACCTGACCTCCGACGTCACCTTGCAAAGCGTATTCCAGCAATGCAGCATGGATGGCAAGCAAGGTTTCAGTGCCAAATACTGGAACAATACGAAACAGGAAGGAACACCGGATGTAACCAATCACATCAGTACCCCCTTCCACTTCATCACCACCGGTGCCACGACCTTTGCAGCCGGCATCAACCTGCAAGATTTCTCTGCCAGCTACGAATCCGTATTCCGCCCCGCCAAGAGTGAAGATATCGCTTTCCGTTTTCAGACCCAAGGGATAACAAAACTCTCCATTGACGGCAAGGAAGTTGCCGCAGGCATGAACTTCAAAAACAATGCAAAAGTCTACACCCTCCAGGCAGAAGCCGGAAAAGAATATCGTATCAAGATTGATTTTGCTTTCCGCAACCGTGATGCCGCACTCGATTTTGACATGGGGCGTGAAGTCCCCGTTGACCTGAAACAAACTGTAAACGAGGTAAAAGAGGCAGATGTCATCATCTTTGCCGGAGGTATATCCCCGGCAGTGGAAGGTGAGGAAATGCATGTCAACATTCCCGGCTTCAAGGGAGGTGACCGCGAAACCATCGAACTTCCATCTATCCAAAGCCGTCTGCTTGCCGAATTGAAGAAAGCAGGAAAGAAGATCGTATTCGTCAACTTCTCCGGTTCCGCTATCGCCCTGACTCCCGAATCGAAAACATGCGATGCTATCCTGCAGGCATGGTATCCCGGTCAGGCCGGTGGTACGGCTATCGCCAATGTCCTCTTCGGAGATTACAATCCGGCAGGACGTCTTCCGGTCACTTTCTATAAGAGTACGAGCCAGCTGCCCGGCTTTGAAGATTATTCCATGAAGGGACGCACGTACCGGTACATGACGGAAGCTCCGCTCTTCCCCTTCGGGCATGGTTTGAGCTATACCACATTCCGTTACGGAGACGCTTCATTGAGTACACAGGAAGTGAAAGATGGAGAACAAACCATCCTGACCATCCCCGTGAGCAATGCAGGTGAACGCGACGGAGAAGAAGTGGTACAGGTGTATCTGCGTCGTCCGGGCGATAAAGAAGGCCCGTCGCACGCACTCCGCGCCTTTAAGCGTGTGAACATCGCCAAAGGGGCAACCAGCAATGTGACCGTATCATTAAGCAAAGAAGATTTCGAATGGTTTGATACGGAAACCAACACAATGCGCCCGATAGAAGGTGATTATGAAATACTTTATGGTGGTACGTCGGAGCTGAAACTGTTGAAGGCGATACCAGTCACTGTTAAATGATAAATTAACTACGTAATCTTGAAAATCATATAATATAAAACGTTCCTTTATGAAGAACTTATTTTACCTCCTCCTCTGCCTCATCGCCGGAACATCGTGTAGTCAGGCAGACCCGACAAAGCCCTGGGATAAAGGTGCCTTTGAGACACGGAAATACCGAAATCTCTTTGCCGAGATGGGTTATAAACAGGCAGACATCGACGCCAAGCTCAAATCCGTTTTTGACGATGTATTCTATGGCCCCGACAAAGTATATTTTGAAGTAGGCGATTCTATGGCATATATCAGCGACATCAAAAACCATGATGTCCGTACCGAGGGTATGTCCTACGGATTAATGATTGCCGTCCAGTTCGATCGTAAGGATATCTTCGACCGCCTCTGGCGATGGGGCACAAAATACATGCAGCATCAGGAAGGCCCATTGAAAGGCTATTTCGCCTGGAGCTGCAAGACGGATGGTACCCGTAACTCCCAAGGCCCCGCCTCCGACGGAGAGCTTTACTATGTAACCGCCCTCATCTTCGCCTCCAACCGTTGGGGAAACGACACCGGCATCAACTACCTTGCCGAAGCCCAGAATATCCTGAACTGTTCCATGGAGAAAGATGGTACAGACCGTGTAATGCCTTTCATCAATGTGGAGCATAAGCTCATCACCTTCGTTCCAGACATACATGGCGGACGATTTACCGACCCGTCTTACCATGTACCCGCTTTCTACGAAGTATGGGCACGCTGGGCCAATGACGGCAGAGCTGATTTCTGGCGCGAATGTGCCGAACGCAGCCGTGAATATCTGCATAAAAGTATCCACCCCGTAACCGGACTAAACCCCGATTACAACAACTACGACGGCAGTCTGTTGGGCAATAACCGCATCATCGGCGACGCTTTCCGCTTTGACTCCTGGCGCGTACCCATGAACATGGCTTTAGATTACTCCTGGACCTGTGCCGATAAAGAATGGCAGCAGGAATACGGAAATAAAATTCAGGATTTCCTTTACAGCCAGGGTATTGATACCTTCGTAGATCAGTATAACGTAGACGGCACGCAAGTAAAAGATACCCTTGGAGCCGGAGGATATAAGGCACTGAGACACTCATTAGGTCTTGTAGCCACTTCCGCAGCTGCCTCACTGATGTGTACCCACGAGAAAAGCCGTGAGTTTGTAGATAAGTTGTGGAACGCAAAGCATGAACCGTATGAGGATGGTTACTTCGATGCTTACTATGACGGGCTGCTCCGCCTCTTCGCTTTCATGCATCTGAGTGGGAATTACCGGATTATTTTTCCGGAAGAATAGGTAAAGAAAAGGTCACTAAATTAGTTTTTTAATGAAGAAGAGGCCGTATCAGGATGAAATGCAAATCTCTGTCCTGATACGGCCTCTCTTTTTATTTCAGCTGCGGCATTCCATCTCTCCAGACAACCTTCCGCTGTGATAGGAACCAAGTTCTGCCAAAGTCTTTATTACCTTGATAAAAGAGATAGGTTTGCCCATCCTTATCCTTGAAGATATGGGGATGCCCGGATTCACAGTAATTCCACGTACCCGGATCTCCATTCGTCAAAAAAGGCTTGTTCGAAGCTTTTTTCCAATGAATCCCGTCTTGACTAGTTGCCAGACCTACTTGCTGGGGACGGTTATTATAAGCCCCGGCATAGAACATATACAACGTACCATCCATTTCCACTACCGAAGGAGCCTCTATACAGGTTTCCTCCCAAGCCCACTCGGGTACAAGAATAGCTCGGTCGCAAGCTTCTGTCCACGTCTCCCGATTGAAATTGGTACTGACAGGAGCAGTAGCCACGCCCACTATCTGTTTTTCAAAGTCAGGAGTACGAGTGGCATAATAAAGGAAATACTTTCCTTTGACAAATACCACTTCCGCATCAATTGCCCGTCCGCAGTTCCAGTCGCCAGCTTTCGGGGCAAAGATGGGATTGGTGGTATTGCGCGTGAAATGAACTCCATCCACCGACCAAGCATGACAGATGGCGTCTTTCTTTCCATTGCCATATGTCTGATAGAACAAATGAATCGTATCGTTGCGCAATAATGCACTGGGTGCACATAGTCCCTTAGCTTCATAATCGGCAGCCGGAGACAATATACCTATCGATTGCCAATGTACAAGATCACGACTTTCGGCTATGCCTATGCCCCAGCCCGAATCACCTTTGGGAGGCACTGAATAATACATCAGATATTTCCCATAAAAGGAAACAACATGCGGATCTTTTGAAAAAGGTATACCTGTTCGAGTACTATCTGCAAACAGCATAGTATGATTCTCACCTTCAGGCGGTACACCGGGATTTATCGCCCAGCAAAAGGGCGCAGACATCAATAGGAGCAAAGCAATAATACTCTTTCTCATATATAATTTATAGTTTAAAAAACAGTTCTTACAAAGGGGTGAAGGAGAAGTCACGAGTAACGAACTACAAACACAGTACAGCTACTTGTAACTCCCCTTTACTATAAATAAGACGGTTTTATTTCGCAGAAGTTACTACTGTTCCCGAAGGTTTGTTCAGGCGGGTCGACGTAGGAAGTGGAGTTCCGAAGTCAGGGTAGTCATTTTCAAGCCATACAAATTTCTGTGCACGGGGTGAACGGGTATCTCCGGCACCTTCGGGGTCTACCTGCGTATCACGTGCGTGATAGAGAATATAAGCCTCCGTGCCATCGGGAGATGGGAAGAAGCTGTTGTGCCCTGTGCCATACACTCCGTTTTCAGGTGATTGGTGGAATACCGGTTGTTGAGACTTGGACCATGATCTCGGATCAAGCAAATCACTGTCGGTACTTGCCGTCAGCAAGCCCAGCGCATAGTATGGAGTCCATACACCACTTGCCGAGTAAGCCAGATGGATATACTTTCCTTTAGGGCTCTTCAGAGGCTGGGGACCTTCGTTCACATAGATGGCATAGCTGGGATTCCAGCCGTTTTCGTTCTTGTTATGTCTCTCCCATTCCAATTCCGGCTTGGAGATCAGTACTCTTTCGGAACCAAGCGTCCAAGGGTTCTCCATGCGGGCAATGTAGATACATTGGGTTTCGGTATCCACGCGGCGGGTCTGCCAGCCGGACCATACCATATACAGTTCTCCCTTATTCTGGAATACGGAACCGTCGATGGCCCAATTATTATCCTTATCAGTGCTGACGCGGCCTTTCATTACGAACTCGCCATCGAACGGGTCTTTGTTTACATTCTCCAGTACATACATCTGATGGTTGTCCGTATTGCCATCGTCGGCAGCATAGTAGATGTACCATTTCCCGTTGATATTATGTATCTCCGGTGCCCAGAGATGGTATTTGTTAGAAGCTTCGGTAGGAATCCAGATTGTCTTCCGAGGAGCATTCTGCACATCGGTAATATCTGTTGTCTTCCAAAGTACCAGACTATCCTGCATGGTATGCATATAATAGTAAGTACCTTCGTGGAACAAAGCCCAGGGATCGGGCCCCTTTGGGAACAAAGGATTAACATACGTAGTTGCAAGCGAATCAGCCTCCGCTGATACATCTTTTTTCATTTTTGTGTTTCCGCAGGAAGTTGCGGAGAGTAATGCTGCGACTCCCAGCATCACTACGAAGCAATTCTTGATTTTCATCTTCAATTATGATATTAAAGTTATTGACTATTATTTCTACCAGGCCCTGTATTTAGCCATCGGATTGGTTACATTCCAACGAAAATATTCATAGGCAGTATGGACAGATGCACGCTGGAAAGCAGGCATCTTGTAAAGGAAACGTCCGCCCTCGCCCACCAGTTCCACACCGACCTCTGCCGAACGGTCCATCGCTTTCAGCACTTCAGGGAAGAGAAAAGTACGCGTATCACGTTCTTCTATCGATTTTCCCCCGTCTACCACATCTGTATATTCCACTTCTAAAGGAAGCTCAATCGTCTCGTCGTCAAGAATGAAGCGAATAAGGTTCATTTTGAAAGGCTTGCCGACAGGATACTTATAACTCACCTTAAAGGCGGACTGGATATTATTCTCCTTGGATTCCTGGTTGTAGAAAGCAAGCATCACAGATGCTCCATCCACTTCATAATTGTAGGGACCATACCATATTTTATGGGACACTCCCGGATAGAAAGTCTCGACTGTGGGGAAGTGGAACAAAGAGTAAAATTCCACTTTACCGGGCAATACTTTCACTGCATAGTCAGGATCAGAATATATTGTAGCTTCTCCCTGCATATAATCAGCTTGTTTGAAATGTTTCAGCAGATTCTTATGTATATTCTGTTTCACTCCTTCTTGGTCATCATAATATAAAGTGATTCCATACACTACACTATCGCAGAACTGATATGAAACTCCGGAGAACATACTTTGACTATAGAATGAGCGGACAGTGCTTTCGGCTTTATTACCCTCTTGGCGGGCAAGCTCCAGTTCAGAAGTCTGGTTCAACTTGAAGCCGAAAGGTATGACTTCACGCGTTCCATAATCTTCCAAGTTCGGCAAATTCAACATCAGACTCTTATCCCTTTTATAGAGGGTAGACAACAGGCAATACTCCTTTTCCAACGGTTTACCGACTTCAACAGGTTGCCCGGTTGCTGCCAGATATTCGTCCACTTGTTTCAAACGGGGTTGCTGTGCAAAGGCCTGTACGGCTCCAACCCATAATAGCATTGTTACGATATAGTATCTCATAGTCCGTTCTTTTTTATTCTTTTTCCAAACCTTGTGTACGAGCATAACGCTCTATCATCTCCTGCCGCTTTTCCATCGGCCACTGTTCTATGACGTCGATGTCCCATTCACCGAATGCATCCATGAAGCGGTGCATAGGTTCGAGGATGGAAGCCTGATTCCAGGGGAGTTGCTGGCGCACGCTATGTCCACGGTTGGATTGCGGGTTAAAGCATTCCGTCAGCAAACCTCTGTAACGATAGCGCATGTCACCATCCAGATCCATAATGGAGAGAGTGTTGTTCTGGATTATCTTTGCCATTTCAAGGAAATGGGTATCTCCCGTCATAAGGTACAGGCGGTAGTACTGGAAGGAGGAGAAAGCCAGTCCGTTGTCTATGGCTGAATGCCCGGTAGCAATGAGAGTTTGTCCTACGATACTCACGTCTTTAGGAAAATCGGTCAATGTATCGTTGGCAGCCATCGGTACATGATAGGCAAACATAAAGGTTTCCGTATAGCGGGCGGCCTGTATGGCAGCCTCTTTCCACTTGGCATCACCAGTGGCGTCATAAAGTGCCAGGAAGGCATAAATGGCCATTTGACCGGATTCGCGGTCTTTTACGTTGGGGTTATCAATCACTCCGCCTACATAGAGGTAGTCGTGGTGGATAAAGTCATAACTGAATTCACCTGCTTTCAGGGCAGCGTCCAAATATTGTTTATCCTGTGTAGCGGAATAAAGTTCTATGAGGAAGCGGATGATATTAGTTGTGGTATATTTACTGTCATGGGTGGGCTTTCCGGTTCTCCAGTCATAACGGAGGTAGAAGCTACCGTCCTTTTCCTGAGTCCGTATCAACCAGCCGGCAAAGTTCTTGCAGTAGGCGAGCCACTCAGGTTTATCAATGCCATGTTTCCGCATAGTGTTCCATGCACCCATCATGCCTTCCATGCCTCCGCCGGTGACACGCATGTAGGCTTCATAGTCGCGCCAGGTTGCCTTCCGATCTACATAAGCATCCGCCCAGGGGCGCACTATGCCGCTTTCGAGTTGGGAGTTGTTCACCCAGAAGTCAACCACTTCCGAGGCTTTGCGAACATACTCTTTATTATCTGTTTCCAGTCCTTTCCGCAACAGGAAGTAAGCATTGGAAATCTGGAAGCCGATGAAGCCCATCTGATAGTTATAGGCACGGGCTATGCCGTTGGGCAAGTAGACGGAGAAAGGCCAGCCCGGTGCACCATTCAGGTTCAACAGGTAGGCATCCAGCACTTCGATACTGGCTTCGTAGGCGTCTTTTACGTCTACTTTATGTACAGCAGGGGTATATTTATTCCAGGCTTGTTTCCATACGGTTTCCACCAAGTCGGGGAAATTCTTTGTCTGGTTGAAGCCAAAAGTCAGGCTATAGACATGTTTTATCCCGGCTTTTACAGGATGGCTGCGATAGGCGAAACCTTTTCTTTTCTGTTCGGGAAGGCGGCCTACATAAGTGGTTTCTCCCTCAATTCCGGGGAATACAAAGAGAATAGAGTGCGAGTCTGTCTCCGTAAAACCCAGGCTACCGAATTGCATACGTTCATCCACAATTCTGTTTACTCCGTTTTCGCCATAGAAAGTTTCAGGATTAGCATTGAGGTGTATCATATCAATAGCTAATCCGGAAGCCTTCTCACGGGCAGACACCAATGGCAAGGGCAAACGGTCTTCGCGGAAATAGAAGTAATTATCGGTATAATCGCTGGCAAGTGAGCCGCGTCTGAGGCTTTCGTTGTTCCTGTACCAGACGCCCGGAACAAAGAACTCAAAATCGCTTATCTGCGTTTTGCGTTGCAGGGTCAATCCGAAATAAGAGTTGAAGTAATCGTCTCCTTTTCCGGTTTTGTCAATCGTCACCTCCCTATCCATGCGGAAATGATTTTCCGTGTCGGGGGTAAACACATCTTTTACATGAAATACGGTTCCATGAGTTGACTTTAACTTTGCGACGCAGACCAATGATCCTTTTTCTTCCTTTACAGAAGAATAGTAACTGTTCAACGTTTCCGCATTCACTTCCAATGTAACTACATAGGGAGCATTTAAACTCAAATAATGGGCGTCACCAGTTTGCAAGCTCAGGCATTTTCCGTCTTTGGCTATGGACAGACCGGCATCGCCACTCTGCAATGCATATTCTTTTTCAGCAGCCAGGGAAAGCTGGACGGATAAGAGAAAACTGATTAGTATAAATAGATATTTCATGCTTTAGATATTATCAGAGATATAATAAATAATTGAGTTGAAAAGACTCTGCCGGTACAAACCGACAGAGTCTTCATATCAAAATATAGAGTTTACTCTACCGGCAGGTTTTCTATCTTCTGTATTGTTGAGAAGAGGAAATACTGGTTCATTCCCTCCAGTTCGATAGCTACGCGATAGAAAGCATAAGTACGGTAGTTATCTACGAAGTTTTCCTTCTTACGATACTCAGATAGTGGAATATATACTTGCAAGGTAGTATCATTGATGTATTCCACATCGCTACTGCGTGTACACTTGATGCCACTATTCACCAAAGAACTTGTGCTCAGCCAAATACGGGTCTTTACAATCTTCGGAGCTGCCTTCACCGTATTGGTCATCTTTTCGATGTTGAAAGTAGCTACGATGTTGCCGTTCTTCAGTTCAGCCTTCAGGTTCTTCAATTTATAGTACGGACGCACTTCAAAGTCTCTTGTAACATTCGAGTTAAAATGATAGGCAATGGAGTCATAACCTTTACCTGCACCCAGTGATTCAAAATCAGGAAGTTCAAAAGGCAATGTTTCATTTACCAGTGTCATTTTATACTCTGCATCGAAGAAGAGTTGCTGGTAGTGTCCCTGATCATCGACACGTATCCCCGTGCCGCCACCGTCCACTTTACCATAGCCTCTCTGGAAGACTCTTAATAGTCCTTTATTCGAATCAAAAGGGAAGTTCTCACCGTCACATTTCAACTGACCGCTGAAAACATAAGACGGAGCATCATAATTATCATATTCGCAGGATGTCATAACAAAACCCAATACGACAAATGCTGCTGCAATTATAGATTTTAGTTTCATTGTTTTTAAGCTTTAGTTGGTAAATTAATGGTTAGGATTCTTCTCAATATTCGGGTTACCTTCATTCATCGGATATGCATTATAGTACATCTTGTTGTCGAAGTACAGAATAGCATTACTTGCTCTATTCTGAGCTTTCATCTTCCGATAAATCCACTTACCATCTTCGGGCGTACCCGGAGCATAAATCTTATATGGCCACAACACGTAGATAGTAGCACTCTCATTAGCCTGGTCATTATACCACACCTCATCGGCAACTCTCCAACGCTTTAAGTCTTCATAACGATGATCTTCAAACGCCAATTCTACACGTCTTTCATTTACGATACGGTCGAATGTCAACTCATTCTCAGTCAACTTGAATACATCACCACCTGCACGCTGACGCACACGATTAATATAATCCAATGCTATAGCCTTAGTAGAACGACCATTGTAGCTGGCTACTCCCAACTCATTCAGATAGAAAGCAGCTTCAGCAGCATTCAACAGAGCTTCACCGAAACGAAAGACTATATAAGGAACAGAACTTTGTCCGTTTATCTCACTTCCAGTGGCAGTATCCACAAACTTTCTCAGTAAGAAACCGGAATGAGAGATATACCAGTTACTGCTACCGTCATCTCCACGAAGCGGACCGTCTTCTCCAGTCACTTTCTGACCTTCATACATCCGACTGTCAACCTCCCCAATAGTACGTGCTACTTCAAATTGGTAACCATCGGCAGTAGGAATAGCCAAACCTGCCTGAAGATCGACAGCAGTACCCCTAAACGTGCTTCCCGGATACAAAACCGTACCTGCCAGACGGGGATCGCGTCCTGCAAAAATGTCTTCTGGCTTATCATACAGGTTATATTTGTAAGTAGATGTATACACGTTCATATCCTCTATTACTTCATCACCTACATAAGCATCCATTTCTTTCATCTCGTGCGTGTTGAGCATCTCATAATCATTTACCAGATTCAGGACCGGATTAACCTGACAACCTGCTTTATTATTCGAAGAGCGTATCAACTTACGCGTAAGGGCACGGGTTGTGAAATTATTCTTCACATTCACTCCGTCATAGGCTTTGCAGAAAATCAGTTCCGGATTATCTGTTGGCTTAGAGATAAATGCTTCTGCATAGTTGGTTGCTAAATCAGCCTGCTTCTGATAGAGTTGATAACCCATAGCCTCGAGTTCGGCACAAGCATCCAGACAAGCCTTCAGATAACCTTCTGCCTTGCTTTTTTCAATACCTGTAGCACCACTTGACAAGTTCAGGGTTTTGGTAGCACTCTTATCATAGTTATATGCCAAAGTTCCAGCGTACAAAGCCGCACGGCACTTCAAAGCCATAGCTGCGCCTTTAGTAGCACGAGTCTTAACTTGTGCTGTTGCGAAATCCTCTTTTACAGCATCCATCTCACTGATGATAAAATCATAAATTTCAGATTCCTTATTTCTGGGTACAGCCAATGGAGTCGGGTCATCCATATATTCTGTGACTTCAGTAACCAAGGGCACGCCACCATATTGAACCACCATTTTGAAATAATTATAAGCTCTCAGATAACGAGCTTCTGCCTGAAAGTACTTTAACTTATCAGCCGCAATTGAACCGACAGACACCGTATTCAAATTACGAATATGAAGATTCAATTCACGAATAAAACCATAATCATAAAAGTTTCTGTAATCAGTTCCTACATTTCCCGCAAAAGACCAATACTGGCTGTTATTAGATGCTTCATCCCAACGGGTAAGATCATAAGAGTCTCCATCGGTACCAAAATCCTGCCAGTACTTCATACGGCTATATAGATTGGAAACAATACTTGTAATACCAGTCTCCGATGTATAGGCCTGATTTTCCGTAAAGGACATCTGGTTCGTCTGTTCCAACCAACTGTCACAAGAAGAGAAAAGCAATAAGCCTGATAATAATACTATCGATAATCTATTTTTTTTCATGTTACATTCAATTAAAAGGTTACGTTTACTCCAACTGTGTACACTTTGTGCTGCGGATAGTCAAATCCGGTAACTGAAGAAATTTCTGGGTCGAAACCGAAGTCATTCAAGCTATCCCAGCAAAACAGGTTAGAACCTTCAAAGTAAACTCTAAGCTTCTGTACGAAAGCTTTCTTCGTCCATTTAACCGGCAATGTATAACCTACCACTAAGTTACGCAGACGCAAATAGTTAATTTGCTTTGCATAGAAGTCATTCCAGTCTCTGATAGAAGGATTGTTGCTACGAACAGCAGGGAACTTTCCGGGTTTCCAAGGAGACTTCGTATCGAAGATATCTTCATGCTGCCAAGAATCTACCACGTTGTATACATAGCCCATCTGGTCAGTACCAATACCATACTTCACGTGCCAGTCACCAATGAATGTATTCATGAAACCACCGGCAAAGTCGGCTGCAAAATCAATACCTTTATATTCGAAACCTAAGTTGATACCCATTGAAAGCAAAGGGTTTTTGTTAGCATTACTGCTATCCCAATCATAATCGGTAGCTGCATAACCCAAAGGACGCTTATCGTAGTCATCAATCAAACCGTCACCGTTGACATCCTTGAAGATCAAGTCGCCCGGACGCAGGTTCACATTGTTGGCACCATCAATATTCACCGGATAGTTATCAATTTCTTCTTGAGTCTGGAATACACCGATGGTTTCCCACATCCATACAGCACCATTCTTCACGTTAGACCAACGGTTAGCTTGTCCCCAACGGTATTGATCCCATGCATTCAAGAATACTTCACCATAATTATTAAGCGTTTTCTGGCGAGCTAAAGTCAGGTTCACACCTACAAAATAGTTGAAATCATTCACACGATCATTCCATTTTACCATACCATCAATACCACTTACCTGATCAGAATTCAAGTTCCGTTTTTGAGCAGCATAACCTGCTTCATAAGGATAGATGACATCAGTCGGAGAAGCAGGAATTCCACTTCTCTTTCTCTTAAAGAAGTCCACTTCCAGTTTCAAGCGGTCATTCAAGAAGCCCATATCAAAGCCGACATTCAACATTGAAATTGTCATCCAAGACAGCCCGGTCTGAGGAATTCCATTATAAACAGTACCCGTAGCATATCCATCCGGGCCATTGCCTAAAGGATTACTACTAATGATAGCACCTGATTGTCCGAATGTATAGCCAGGCAAATAAGCAAAGTCCCGATAACTATCGTTGAAATTGCTAGCCATATCATCACCCATCTCTCCATAAGAAGCTCTTAATTTAATGCTGGAAATCCAGTCTGAAACCTTGGAATCCTTATAAAAATCTTCTTCAGACAGACGCCATGCACCAGAAACAGACGGGAAGAATCCCCAGCGATTACCTGGCAAGAAACGCCAAGAAGCATCATAACGACCTGCAAAATCCACAATATATTTTTCCTTATAAGAGTAACCTGCACGGAAAATATAGCTGGCAGTGGTAATGGTACGTAGATAAGGCGCCACATAATTGTTAACATTCGTCGTAATCGTCTCTACAAACGGATTTTCCACCGGACTTTGGTATACATTCAAGTTCTTCCGGTTTTCTTTAAAGAACTCAAAACCAGCAACAGCTGTCACATGATGGTCTCTAGCAAAAACATGGTCATAGTTCAAAGTGAACTGGCCCATCATCTCAACCCGCTCGTTACGGATATCTCCACGATAAGTATCCGTTTTTGTGGAAGCAACTTTATATTCTTGGGTTGCCGGATCATATCTATACTCATTCCACGCTTTTTCATTATCTACCTGATGAAGATCTTCATAATAATACGAAAGCAAGCCTTTTGCTGTTAGTCCTGGAAGTGGTGTCTGATATTCCAAGTTTGCACTAAGTTGAATCGTGCGAAAATCTTTCTGATGTTTACCTGCATTGTCAATTGTATAAGCAGCCATATTACGGGCACCATCATGAGTCGGACTGATGTAATTCAGATAATCCGGATTATCATTAGCATAAGGACGCATAGTTGGAATCAAGTTAAAAATAGAGTTACGCATCTGGAAGTAGTCGTCTCCACCCGGAAGTGCCGGATTGACATTCTGCTCTATCTTGCCCAATGCCTGGAAGCCCATCTTAAGCTTATCATTCAACTGCATGTTGAAGTTAGCCTGCAAGTTCGTACGATTATAGTTGTATTCTTTAAACACCGCATCCTGATCAATATGTCCTATTGAAATGTAATAGTCAGTCTTCTCTGTACCACCATTGATATTAGCATTTACATAATATTGAGGAGCAGCGTTACTCACAAAATGACCTTTCCAGTCGTAGCCGCGATAGTCTTCACCGGTAGACGGATTATAATAACCCGTTCTCCATTTCTCTAAGTCAGCTTTGGCATTTGCAATATTATCCGCCCCTGTTAAGTTACCGTCATTGGCTTGTTTCATATAGTTACCCCACTTCCATTGATAAGCATTCAGCAATTCAGGATACTTCGTCCATCCTTGCCAGCCCATGTGTGCATTCAGATTTATCTGAGGTTTTTGTCCTTTCTTACCGGTTTTTGTAGTAATCAATACAACTCCATTGGCAGCCTTCACACCATAAATAGCAGCGGCACCATCCTTCAGGATAGATACACTCTCAATATCGTGAATATCTAGGGCATTAAATGCAGACTCATCTTTCATAATACCATCGATAACGTAGAGAGGAGTACCCATGTTACGAATCTGAAGATTAGTAGAAGTTCCCGGTTGGCCGGACTTCTGACGTGCTGTGATACCGGAAACTTTACCCACCAAAGCATTGGCAGCCGAAGTAGACGTAGAACGGGACAAATCTTTATTGTTCACAGAACTTACTGCAGCAGCCACTGTAGCTTTTTTCTGCGTAGCATATCCTACCACCACAACTTCATCGAGCAACTCTGTATCTTCCTTCAGCGTAACGTCGAGATTTCGTTTTCCCTTTACACTGACTTCTTGTGATGCATATCCCACAAAAGAGACCGTCAAAACAGAATTAGTTCCCTTGACAGAAAGCGTAAACTTACCATCGATATCAGTTATCGTTCCGTTGGTAGTCCCCTTCTCCATAATGTTTACTCCAGGCAAAGGTTCACCCGTAACATCTTTCACTATACCCGACACACTAACATTCTGTGCCTGAAGCATTGCGGAAGACACTAAAACAACTAATAATAAGAAGAAATTCTTTCTTCTATTACCAGCCGAGATTAACTCATTTAAAAAGTGCTTCATAAGTTATTATTTAAAATTAAACATAAATTAATTACATGTATAATACTGAAAACTAAAAAATGGATACTTATCTGAAAACTTACTATTTTACCTTAACATGAACATCTTACATCATACTTGTTTCAACTGTAATATTACTGCCTCCTTTCTTGATCCTAAAAGTGAATACTTATTTATTTTTATAAACTTTAAATGCCTTTTGTTCTCCTGAAGCCCAATACACATTCAATAGATAAAAGCCGGAAAAAGTTTCATACATAGGAAATATGTATTGCTCATTTATTGCCTTTATATCTTCAGTCCACAACTGCCTGCCTGCCAAGTCTGATAATTCTACTTTTGAAATTTCTTCTCTGCCCTTGTTTATCAGAAAAAGCTGATCACCCGAAATATATACTGAAAGTGAATTCCTATCAACCATCTCAATTCCAGTCTCCGAGCCTTGTCCATAATCGGAAGACTGATACTGTGAGTATCTATTATTCAATTCCAGTACTTTCGATTTAGGCATTGACTCCACTTCTTCTAAGTCATAGGTACCAAAAGCATCCTTAAAACGAATCATGGGATCCAAATGAGCAGCAAAGTTCCAAGTCAGTGCTTCCATGATAGAATTCATTCTTCGCCCTGCACCTCCGGTTACCCTTACCTGAAAAGCTTCCTGTTGCAAACCTTCAGGTTGCCCGGGATAAAGTTCCTGTCCCAAATTCATAGATTGTTTGGTATTGTGGGCACTGATACGGGCTACGTGAAGATAGTGTTCTTTACCTGTCAACAAGTACAACCGATAATATACGAATGAAGACCAAGCAAAGCCTAAATCAGTAGCCGAATGACCGATGGCAATAATATGCTGGCCAACTATACTTCTATCTTTAGGCCAATCCGTTTCGGCAGTCTGGTCATTTTCTACGGGCACCTCGAACATATAGCTCCAGCTTTCAGTATAGGTAGCAGCTTGTTCGGCAGCAGCCAGCCATTTTGGATCTTTGGTAAGGTCATAAATAGCAAGGAAACCATTGATTGATTGCTGACCAGATTCACTGTCGATAGTCTGTGGATTATCTACTACACAAGCCACATACAGATATCTTTCATGGATATTGGCATAAGAAAACTCGGCAGCTTTCAGGGCAGCTGTTTTATAGCGTTCATCATTGGTAGCAATGTAAAGTTCCACCAAATAGCGAACAGCACAAATAGTCAAGAACTTGTTTTGATTGCCTGCCGGGTGCTTACCGCCTACAACACTGAAAGGATCATATTCCATATAGTAACTGCCATCAGCATTTTGATTGGTTACCAGAAAGTCACCAAACTTCTTGCTGGCATCCAACCATGAAGGAATGTCAATTCCGTTACGTTTGGCATAACACCATGCATTCAGCAATCCGGCCATTCCGTTACAAGCCTGACGCATAGACGTTTTTGCCCAATCATCCCATGTACCCCACAAAGCAGCATAACGTGTCTTAGGAAGTCCTAATTCTGATAAACCTTCGGAAGCCCATAGGTTCAGTACATTGGTTCCCCTCACCTTATATTTATCGTTACCGCTTTCTACACCTGCACGAAACAGTGCATAACCGGCTATGGGTTGCGAACCTACAAAACCAATCTCGTAGGTATCCTTATTTAAGGAAAAATCAGTCAGTTTTACACTCCATGGGAATCCGGGACCTTTTATAGTCTTATCAACCGAAGAATCCAAATAATAATGATTGACTGTTTCAATCAATCCTTGATAAGCTGAAGTCAGATCAACATTATAAATTCTCGGATTATAAAGATCAAAAGCCAACTCCCAAGCTTCATTTACGGCAGTAGCATAATTGGAAGTCCTGCCTATCTTGAAATATACATTATAAGCATGCTTGTCAAACCCCTTGGTTATAGGATGCATCCGTCTACCCAGGCCTCCGGTACGCAAATCGGAACCTGGATAAGTGACTACGGCAGCAAAAGTGTTGGATTTCTTCCAGTTGACAACACCTACACCACCAAACTGATAAGCTGCATCAGTCACTACACCACGTGAATCGTTCATCACAGTTTCACATTTTGAGTCTTTATGTACTAAGGTGAAGGTCAGACCGGTGTCCTTTTCACGCATCATCACTACCGGGAGAGGAATACGATCTTCTCGATAAAGGAAATTCAGATCGGTGGCTACCGGGATACCGGGAGGGATATTTCCGTCTTTCTCGAAATTGCCTTTATACCAAACGGCGGGAATAAAGTATTCACTGTTCTCCAGCACATCTTCCGGAGCAAATTGCAAACCAAAGGATGAGGAGAAACCTTCATCATAAGGGTTATCTCCCAATTCAACGACTTTCACGTTTCGTCTCAGTTCAAATTCTCCATTTCCGTTTGCAATATACACATCGTTTATTTCAAAAACAGTGGTCCGGGGAGTGGTAAGCAAGGTTGCTTTTAACTCTATTCTGCCATCAGCTTCCGTATAAGATGTATAAGTAGGATAAAAAGTGTTCATCGTGACATCTATCATCAGGACAGGATTCAAATTGGTATCTGAATTGAATTCCCTGCCGTATGCAGAAAACGTCACATTATAGGTATCATCTTTCTGACGGTTTACATTCAGTGTTACGTCACCGGATGCCAAAGAGGCTTTTTGCGAGAAAATAAAAGAACTGTAAAGTAAGCCACTTAATAAAAAAATAAAATTCAGCGTTTTCATAATAGTATTTCGATTACAATGCAACATTCATTTCTTGATGATGCAAATCTAACGGGAAATACACTAATGAACTGTTGCTACCGTTCCAAAAAATTGCTCTAATTTGCCTATTTGCAAAATCACACTAAAATGGGCTTCCGAAGGGAATTAAGCATAAAACGCTCTATTCTTCCAAAAAAACGCTATTTCTACCCAAATAGAGAAATTTAATGATTATACCTTTTATTAGGGAGAAGATTTGAATGAAAAATCACCCGATCTTTATTCTGTTTCCACTATAACTATACCTAATTATATATCACATCAGGGCTAAGTCCTAAACAGTCGCCTAAAGCATGCTAAGTTCAATCACTATGAAAGATATCATAGATATGTTTTTGGTCAAATGGTGTTGTTTTCTGAAAAGCTGGCGTCATCCGAAAAAGAAAGTTTCACCTACATTTGCACCGAACTTAAATATATAATATCATGAATATACGACAATTATTAATCTGCGTATGCGTAGCACTCACCTCCGCTGTTTCCGCTTTTGCCCAGAGTAAAGTATGGAGCGCAGAACAAGCCCACCAATGGGGCGAAGAGAATCCGTGGTACTGTGGTGTGAATTACATTCCTGCCAACGCCATCAACTACACTGCCATGTGGGATAAGACCTCCTTCTCACCCAAAGTAATAGAGAAAGAGATGAAGTTAATGAAAAGCCTCGGCATGAACTGCGCACGCGTCGTTATGCAATACGCAGTATATGAGGAAGACCCGGCGTACTTCATACGCACCCTCGACCACTTCCTCAGCATTTGTAACAAATACGATGTAAAAGTGATGCCCATATTCTTTGATGACTGTGCTTTCGGTGTCAATACAGACCCCACAGTAGGCAAACAACCCGAGCCACTGGAAGGCTGGTATGCTTGGGCCTGGTCTCCATCACCCGGCTATTCGATGGTAGTGGACGAACGCACCCACGGTAAACTGGAGAAATATGTAAAAGAAGTCATGACCCGCTTCAAGGATGACCCGCGTATCTTTGTATGGGACTTATACAACGAGCCCACCAACACCACCATGCCCGAAAGAAGCTGGCCCTTGCTCCGCAAAGTCTTCACATGGGCACGCGAGGTAAATCCCGCACAGCCCATCACCTCTGGCTTATGGAACGGCAACAAAGAGTTGAACGACTTCCTGACCACCAATTCGGACATCATTACCTTCCACTGCTATGCCTCAAAAGAAGAAACCGAAAAAATAATGAAAGAACACCTCAAAGCAGGCCGTCCCACCATCTGCACGGAATGGATGAACCGCGTGGCGCACTCCACTATCCCGGAAATCCTCCCTATGTTTAAAGAGGCAAATGTAGGCAGCATGATATGGGGACTGGTGAACGGAAAGACGCAAACCCACCTGTGCTGGGGACACCGCCCGGAACAGTTACCTTATACCGGAGTATGGCAACACGATATCTACAAAGGAGACCATACCCCGTACTCCATCCAAGAAATAGAAATAATCAAGAAATCAACAAAACAATAGTATGAAAACATTCCTCTTAGCCTTTGCATTAGCAACCTCCGCCCCGCTATGGGCGCAAAACGGGCAGGCTGTCATTACCATTCAGGCCGACCAACCTCGGCAGACTATCAGTAAACATATCTACGGACACTTTGCCGAACACCTGGGCCGTTGCATCTACGACGGCTTCTGGGTAGATCCTACAATGAACGTAGACAAAGACGGACGCATCCGCATGGATATTGTGAATGCCCTGCGTGATATCAATATACCCAACCTCCGTTGGCCCGGCGGTTGTTATGCCGACGAGTATCAGTGGCGTGATGGTATCGGTGACCCGGCCAAACGCCCCGTAACCCTCAACAGCCATTGGGGAGGAGTAACCGAAGACAACAGCTTCGGCACAGACGAATTCATGAAATTATGTAACTTACTCGGTTGCGAACCATATCTATCAGCCAATATGGGTACTTCCACCCCTAAAGATCTACGCGACTGGATTGAGTATCTCAACTTTGACGGTAAAACGTACCTGACACAACTTCGTGAGCAAAACGGACATAAAGAACCTTATGGTGTAAGCTTCTTCGGTATCGGAAATGAGAGTTGGGGATGCGGTGGCAACATGACTCCCGAGCACTACTCCGAACAATACCGCATTTTTCAGGAGTATGCCCGTAATTACTCCAACCACCCCATCAAGAAGATAGCTTCCGGCCCCAACAGTACAGATTACAACTGGATGGAAGTATGCCTGAAAAAAATTCCCCAATATGCATTATGGGGTATTTCATTGCATTACTATACCATTGCCACAGGCAATTGGGGACAAAAGGGTTCCTCTACCGACTTCGATGAAAAAGAATACTTCGGCGGAGTAAAGAACGCATTATACATGGATACCCTGTTGAAGAATTACACTGCCATGATGAATAAATATGACCCGGTCAAAAAGATAGCATTAGTGGTAGACGAATGGGGCATATGGACTGAAGTCGAACCCGGCACTAATCCCGGCTTCCTGTATCAGCAGAACACAATGCGTGACGCACTGATAGCAGCTTCCACACTGAATATTTTCAATAATCACTCCGACCGCGTGCGCATGGCCAATCTGGCACAAGCCATCAACGTATTGCAAGCCCTGATTCTGACGGATAAAGAAAAGATGCTGCTGACTCCGACATACCACATCTTCAAGATGTATAAAGTACATCAAGAAGCTAACCTATTGGAATCCAGCGTCAGCGTTAACGATTACAAGTATGGCACCGAGAGTATTCCGGGTGTCAACGTATCAGCATCCAAAGGGAAAGACGGTAAAATACATGTCTCTGTGGTAAACTTGAACCCCAACAAGGCTGTGCCGGCCAGCGTTATTCTGAATGGCTACAACGCCAAGCAAATAAAAGGAGAGATTCTAGCTTCCGCTTCCTATGCAGATTATAATTCTTTTAATAAACCCGATAAGATTGCGACAAAGGAGTATAAAGAATTTAAAAAGGAAAGTGATAGTAAAATCACAATGAAACTGCCTCCATTGAGCATCGTTACATTAGAGATAGAATAGGCTTTCAGATAATTAAGGATACAAAGATTGTTTTTCATTAGCGCAGGTCATTATAAAAGGAACTTTACAATGGCCTGCGCTTCTTTATCAGTATCATTGCTTCACATGACTCTTGGCAAAGTCCTTCGGAAGCACTCCGAACTGTTTCTGGAAACTCTTTGAAAAATACGACAGCGAGCGTATTCCCACTATCATACAGATTTCATTAATACGATATTCCCCTTCCAGCAACAGCTCGGCAGCCTTCTTCAACCGAATAATGCGGATGAAATCACCCGGAGTCATTTCCGTAATCACCTTTATTTTGCGGTGCAGACTGGTGCGGCTCATATTCACTTCCCGTGCCAGGTCATCAATGTTGAACGTATCATCATCTAGATTCTGCCTGATAACTTCCGTCAGTTTATTCAGAAAATCTTCATCAGCCTTATTTTGCGCCATACTATTGGTGGCAATATAAGGACTATTGGCAAAATTCTGCCGGAGCTTCATACGACTTTCCAGCAGGTTCTTAATCTGAACCAGCAGATGGGGCATGGCAAACGGTTTCTCTATATAAGCATCCGCCCCGCTATTCAGTCCTTCTATCTTGTTATTCAGCGTCGTCTTGGCCGTCAGCAAGATAATCGGAATATGGCAGGTCTCAAGGTTCGATTTTATCTCATTACACAACTCAAGACCATCCTTCAACGGCATCATGATGTCCGAAATGATGAGATTCACAATCTGGTCTTTCAGTATCTCCATAGCCTCCACCCCGTTGTTGGCAGTGAGTACCTTGTAATACTTGCTCAACTGTACGGAAAGGAACGACTGCAACTCCTCGTTATCTTCCACCACCAGCACAACATCCTTAGCCGAGAATGAATCTTCAAGCACTACCGTCGATACATTGCTTTCTTCAGCTATGGGTTCCTCAATCAAGGCATCGTCTTCAGCCTGCCTCGCATCGGCTGATACATTAGCAGGTATTTCCACGACAAAAGACGTATCCTCAGCCTCCTCGTCCAAATATAGCTTCCCGTTATGCAACTGCACTAGCGAAGACGCCAGTGTAAGCCCGATACCCGAACCCGGTTGTGTAGGATGAGCCCCTTTCAACTGAAAGAAAGCCTCAAAGATACGTTCACGCATATCCGGCGGAATAGGCGTACCATCATTCTTCACCGTAATCTGGAAATAACGTGGATCTTCACTCACCGAAAGTACAGCTTTGATATACGTAGCCGAATACTTCACGGCATTATTAAAGAGGTTACTGCACACCTTGGTTATCGCCTCTTCGTCCACCAATGCCATAACGGCAGGATCGGGAACTTCCAGTATCATTTCCAGTTTCTTCCGCTTGCCTGTAGGCACAAAGCGGTTGAAGGTATTAGCCACCAGTACATTGATGTTCCGCACCTTCAACGACAGCGTAAAGGCTTTGGACTCTATCTTGCGGAAATCGAGCAACTGGTTCACCAACACTAACAGCCGGTCCGTATTCCTCTCCATGGTTATCAGGTTCTCCTTCGTCTCATGCTCGTCCGGATTAGAAGTCAGGATATAGTCCAGCGGAGCTTTGATAAGCGTAATCGGAGTACGTATCTCGTGTGCCACATTGGTGAAGAAGTCTATCTTGGCTTTATAAATCTCTTCCTTCTTCTCTTGTTCCTGATGGGCCATTCTTTCCTCCACCTGCCTCTTCTTCTTCAATACATACAGGCGGATGGCAAAAAAGAAAATACCCATAATCAGAATGGTATAGAGCGCGTAAGCCCAAGATGTCCGCCACAGTGGAGGTATGATGCTGATGCTGACGGTCGTATTCGTATCACTCCAGTCACGCCCATCCTTCGAGTACTTGATATGGAACATATAATCACCGGGTGGTATGCTGTTATAAGATATCCTGAATGCGTTGTCCACATAGTTCCACTTCTTGTCAATCCCTTCCAGCATGTAAGCATACTTTCCATTTCCTTCGGTAGAGTAATTCAGTGCCGAGAAGCTGAAGCTAAAGGTGGCCTGGTCATAGTTCAGGTTGATGGTGTTCGCATAAGGAATAGCCTTGTCCAGTACCTCATTGGCAGCTTCTCCCTTCACCTCCTGATTGAAGATATAGAACCCCGTCAGCACCACGGAATACCTGTTTTCATTGGGATGGAAATTCTTCGGATTGAAAGCAACAAATCCGTCTATACTCCCGAAATAAAGGGTTCCGTCTTCCGTCTTGATACCGGAATTATAGTTAAACTGCTTACTCCGCAATCCATTGGGAAGATTGTACAGCGCCTCTACACTCATCGTCTCAGGGTTAAAGCTTGCCAGGCCATTACTGGTGCTCAACCAAAAACGTTGACTATCATCTTCCAATATCTTATAAACCACATTGCTGGGAAGCCCCTGTTTAGTGGTGATGCGTGTAAAAGTATCGTCGTTCTCATTATAGCGACAGAAGCCGTTGTCCTCAGAAGCAAACCACAAGCGTTGCTTGCTATCCTGGAAGACACAGGTGATGCGGTCATAGCAAAGGCTGTTCGGGTTCTCCACATCATAACGGAAACGCTTTATCTCCTTCGTCTCCGGATTATACCTGATGACTCCTATATTGTATGTCGTGAACCAGATGCAACCATTCACATCCTCCAGTATGTCGCTGATGAACGTGCCGCTCATAGGCTCGAACTTCCTGAAACCGTCTATCTCGGGAACGTATGTATAGAGCTCAGTAGTGGAGCTCACCCAGGTTGTATTCCGGCTGTCGGTATAGATGGCAAAGATATCGTTATTGAGTATGGAATTGGGCATTCCGTCCTTTTCGTAATGCCTGCAACGGTTGGTTTTCAGGTCGAGCACATCCACCCCTTTGGTAAATGTGCCAATCCATAGTTTGTCTCCCGCAAGATTCAGGCACTGAATATTACTGAAAGAGATATTCACTGGTTGGGTTTTCTCGGAGATATGGGTAAAGAGGCCTGTATGCGTATCATAATAATTCAGTCCGTTATCCTCAGTAGCAATCCATAGGTTCCCTTTTTTGTCACTCACAAATTCCCTTATCCTGTATCCACTGATGGAATTCTTGTAAGCTATGGGATAGAAGTTCTCAAAATAAGAGTATTGTTTAGGGATATAATCCACACCACCAAAGTAACTCCCTATCCAGATTCCACCCTCCTTATCCTTACAGATGGCATAGATGGCATTGTTGGAAATAGATAAGTCGTTGTAGTCTTCATGGATGATGTGTTGCGTCGTGCCATTCTTTAACACATAAATTCCACTTTCGGCACCAATCCAATATTCATCTTTTGAAATCTCTGCGATATGACGCACATACACGTTGGAGTTCAGCGATTCATCAATAAGCAGTTTTTCCTGTTCGCCGGTTTCCTTATCAATGAGGAACAACCCTTTATCCCTGGTTCCAAACAGGATATACTTATCCTTATATCCGCAGATAACGGTAGGGAGATTATTGTTATGAGCCAGATAAGTCGTTTTATCAACCCCTATATCATACTTGATGACCCCTATATTGGGAAAACCAAGATAAGCCACTCCGTCATCATCCACAAACAGAGCCCAGGGGGAATAATCCGTATAAGGGGCAAACTTCTCCCTCAAATTATATAATTTGTCCTCCGATGGCTTGTAAAGAAACAATCCCTCGCCCGAAAGTATCCAGACCCTACCCGCCTTATCTATAAAAATCTTATTAATATAGCCTTCCACTTTCTCATTCTTCTCCGTCTGTTTATTGAAGTTTGAGAAAGTTTCTGTGAAAGGATTGTAGAGGGAGACTCCCTTATCGGTAGCAATCCACAGTGTCTTTTCCCTATCCTCGGTAATGCAGTATATCATACTGTTCCGAAGTTCGGTGAGCGAGTCGCCACGCTGGTAAATCTTGAAATCATGCCCGTCGAACCTGTTCAAACCATTCTTAGTTCCTATCCACATAAACCCCTTACTATCCTGGAACAAGCTCATCACCGTATTATGCGACAAGCCCGAATTATTATTATAATGCTTAATCTGTTGTGGCCAAAGCCCCCCGGAACAGAATAAGCAGAAGAACAGCATTAGTATTATTTTTCTCATAAAAATATGTTTTTCATTAGCGCAAACAATCGGCACAAATTTATAAATTAAAATCATTTCCCCTATAAATCAAGGTCAGAATAAAGATTGAAAGGGGTATTCTGGCAAAAAAACACTAAAAATGACAGAATAGTGTCTTTTCATTCCCACCCCACTCCCTTAGGAATATGCAGAATGAATGAAAAGTGTCATTTTTTGGTTTTGTATTGCCAAAGCTTTGAGCTAATCTTCAGTATGTTTGCAATCGGCAGAGTTAGATTTGTTAATCACTAAATTTTATGTAATATGCAAAACAGTAAAACAAAACGGGAAGTCATAAAAATGGTACTGGACGGTCAAAAACCTCCTTATGTACCCTGGTCTTTTAAATTCACGCAAGAGCCTAAAGAACAATTGCAAAAATATTATGGTGTAGAAGACCTGGATGTGGTGTTGGGCAACCACGTCCTTCAATTAGGTAGCGACATCGGTTTCTTTGAACATCTCGGCGGTGATCTCTATCAAGATGTATTCAAGGTAGTGTGGGACAGAAGCATCGACAAGGACATCGGCGATGTAAAGAGTATTGTGTTGCCCGAACCTACTTTAGAAGGATACACCTTCCCTAATCCGCTGGACCCTCGCTTCTTTGCGAACATAGAGTCTGAAATAGCCGCCAAGCCGGACATGTTCCGCTGCTTTCAGATCGGTTTCTCCCTCTACGAACGCGCATGGACCATGCGTGGTATGGAGAATCTGTTGATGGACTTCATCATCAACCCCGAATTCGTACACCAGCTATTAGATGCCATCTGCGACTACAACCTGGCCCAAGTGGACAAAGCACTGGAATATGACATCGATGCCGTATACTTCGGCGACGACTGGGGACAGCAAAAAGGCCTCATCATGGGATACGACATCTGGAAAGAATTCATATATCCCCGCCTCAAACGTATGTACGGCCACGTGCGTGCCGCCGGAAAATATGTAATGATACATAGCTGCGGTGACGTGGACGAACTCTTCGACGATCTGGTAGACATAGGTCTGAACTCCTTCAACCCCTTCCAGCCGGAAGTAATGGATGTATATGACATCCTGCCCCGCTATCGCGGCCGCCTGGCATTCCATGGAGGTCTGTCCATGCAGAAGATACTTCCCTTCGGAACACGCGAAGAAGTGGTTGCCGAATCGGAACGCCTGCTCGAACTGGGCAAAGAGGGCGGATATATCTTCTCTCCCTCCCACTCGGTAGAGGGCGACACTCCGTTTGAGAATATATTAGCATTTATAGAAGTTGCACAGAAACAATTAAAACAGTAATACCATGAACGATTTAACGAATTTGAAAGAGGCCATTGTTGCCGGAAAACTGGAAGATGCCAAAGCCATTGTCAACGAAGCTATCGAGGCAGGAATGGATGCCCAGGATATCATCAACGGCTACCTGATAAAAGGAATGGAAGAAATAGGACAACGCTTTGAAGAAGGAAAAGCGTTCGTACCCAACCTGTTGCTGGCCGCACGTGCCATGAAAGGATGTCTTGAAATCCTGAAACCGAGATTGAAGGATGCATCAGGAGCTTCATTAGGCACACTGGTTATCGGAACCGTGAAAGGCGACCTGCACGACATCGGCAAGAACCTGGTGGCTTCCATGCTGGAAGGATGTGGTTTCGAAGTTATTAACCTGGGGGTAGATATCTCCGGTCAGCAGTTTGTAGAAGCGGTCAGAAAGTACAATCCGCAAATTGTATGCCTGTCGGCTCTGCTCACCACAACGATGAGCTACATGAAAGAGGTAATCGATACACTGGATAGCGAAGGCTTGCGCCAAAATGTGAAAGTATTGGTAGGCGGAGCCCCCGTAAGCGAGGAGTTCGCCATGCAAATCGGAGCCGACGGATACAGCTCCAATGCCAATGGCGCAGTGGTATTAGCAAAAAGGGTATTAGGAAGATGTTAAAACAACGGCAAGTAGGGCTACAGGCTTTGAATATCTCCCAAGAGGAAATATATCAGGCTATGGGATACAGGGGAGCTATTCCCGACAGCTATACATGTAAACTTATAGCTGAGACATATTCGGAGATAGCACCTCTGTGCCTCCCCCGCTATATGTTTCGGATATTGGAAGCCCGGCAAGTATCCCGGCAGAAAATAGAAGTCGGAGATACCGGGTTCGCCGCAGGAGAGGGTACCGCGTTCACCACAGGGGGCATTATAGGCTCTTACCTGCAAGGAATGACGCAGGTGTGCCTGTTTGTTGCAACTGCCGGAAAAGAATATGATGCTTACCTACACACTCTTAAAACGCAGGATAACATCGTCAAGGAGTATATAGCCGATTCCATTGGAAGCGTCATAGCCGAAGCCTGTGGCACCTTACTTGCCAAAGAACTGGAAACCGAAAACGAACTTTTCCATACGCTCCCCTACAGTCCGGGCTATTGCGGGTGGAACATCTGCGAACAACAGAAGCTCTTTTCATTCTTCCCGCCGGAACCTTGCGGAATTGTCCTGTCGGACTCGTTCCTCATGTCACCGGTCAAGTCCATCAGTGGATTCATAGGATTAGGCAAAGAGCTGCGCCCCCAGCCCTACCGTTGTGAAATATGCAACAATAAACAATGTTACAAAAGAAAGGAAAAAAGAATATGAGAAACATGAAAGAATGGTGCCGCGAGGTGATGGCCAGCCCCGAAAGAATAGCCATCCCCATTATGACGCACCCCGGTATCGAGTTGTGCGGCAAGACCGTAAAACAGGCCGTCACCAACGGAGAAATACATGCTGAGGCCATCCGGAAACTGAATGAAGCGTATCCGGCAGCAGCCTCCACGGTAATCATGGACCTGACGGTGGAAGCCGAATGTTTTGGTGCGGAAATTGTATTTACCGAAAATGAAGTTCCTAACGTAGTGGGCAGACTGGTGCAGGACCATGCTTCCATCTCCGCCCTGCAAGTGCCTTCCATCCACAGCGGACGCATGCCCGAATATCTGAAAGCCAACAAGCTAGCGGCAGAGTTCATCACGGACAAGCCCGTATTCGGCGGCTGTATCGGCCCCTTCTCCCTCGCCGGACGCCTGTACGACATGTCGGAAATGATGATGGCCCTCTATATGGAACCTGACACTATACGCCTTTTATTAGAGAAATGTACTGAGTTCATCATCTCCTACCTGCGTGCAATGAAGGAAACCGGAGTGAACGGAGTCATCATAGCCGAGCCGGCAGCCGGACTGGTATCCAACGAAGACTGTTCCTCCTTCTCTTCCACCTACATCACCCGCATTGTGGAAGAACTGCAAGACGACCACTTCATGATCGTACTGCACAATTGCGGTAACACCGGCCATTGCACCGCCGCCATGATTGAAACCAAAGCAGCCGGACTGCACTTCGGCAACAAGATAGACATGGCAGGTGTCTTGCAGGAATGTCCCGAAGACATCCTGGTGATGGGAAATATAGACCCCGTAGGCATATTCAAGATGGCAAGCCCGGAGAAAATCAAACAGGAAACCCTGAGTTTGCTGCAGAAAACCAGTCAATGGAAGAACTTCATTCTGTCATCAGGATGCGACGTTCCGCCCGAAGTGCCGATGGAGAACATAACCGCTTTCTATGAAGCCCTGAACGAATATAATCACCAATAATAATCCTCACCCACCCGCCATAGCGGGAAAATCTTATACCTAAAATGAAAAATATACCGCTGTTACTTCTTCTGTCACTCACCATTCTTTCCTCAGCCTGCCAGTCGCAGTCCGGAAAGGTAGTGGTGGCCAATAAAGTCTCTATGGAAGCCGAAGCGTTTCCCCTCTCCTACCTCAGATTGCTGCCGGGAAGCCCCTTCAAACATGCAATGGACAAGAACGGGGAGTGGCTGCTGGACCTGAGTCCCGACCGTCTGCTGCACCGTTTCCGCCTCAATGCAGGCCTGACACCTAAAGGCGAAATTTATGGCGGCTGGGAAAGCCGGGGAGTATCCGGCCATACACTGGGACATTACCTCTCGGCCTGTGCCATGATGTACACCGCCAGTGGCGACAAGCGCTTCAAGGAACGGGTGGACTACATCGTAAAAGAATTGGCAGAGTGTCAGGATGCCCGCAAAACAGGATACGTGGGAGGCATACCCGACGAAGACAAAATATGGGCAGAAGTATCTTCCGGCGATATACGCTCACAAGGATTCGACTTGAACGGCGGCTGGGTGCCCTGGTACACCTTGCACAAGCTATGGGCAGGCTTAATCGATGCCTATCGGTATGCCGGCAGCGAACAAGCCAAAGAGGTGGGCACTAAGTTGAGCGACTGGGCTGTCCGCAGTTTCGGCGACCTGTCCGAAGAAGACTTTCAAAAAATGCTGGCTTGCGAATTCGGCGGAATGAACGAATCCTTTGCCGATATGTATGCCATCACAGGCAATGAAAGCTATCTGAAATTAGCACGCCAGTTCTATCACAAAGCCATCCTCGACCCACTGAAAGAGCAACGGGACGAACTGGAAGGAAAACACTCCAACACCCAGGTGCCCAAAATCATAGGCGAAGCACGCCTGTATGAGCTGACGGGAGACAAGGATATGCACACCATTGCTACTTTCTACTGGGACCGGATTGTAAACCACCACACATATGTGAACGGAGGTAACAGTAATTATGAGCATTTGGGAAAACCGGATTGCCTGAACGACCGTCTGAGCCCCTTTACTTCCGAAACCTGCAATACTTACAATATGCTGAAACTCACTAAACACCTGTTTAGCTGGGAGCCGCAGGCAGCCTATATGGATTACTACGAACAGGCATTGTACAATCACATACTTGCTTCACAGAATCCGGACGACGGCATGGTTTGCTACAGTGTTCCTTTGGAGTCCGGCACGAAGAAAGAGTTCAGCACCCGTTTTGATTCTTTCTGGTGTTGTGTAGCCAGTGGCATTGAGAACCACGTGAAATATGCCGAAAGTGTATTTTTCCAATCTGTCAAAGACGGTGGCTTATTTGTCAACTTATTCATCCCGACCTCACTGAACTGGAAAGAAAAAGGTATGGAAGTGAAACTGGAAACACAGCTCCCGGCAGATAACAAGGTGCAGATTTCTTTCAAGGGAAAATCTAAAGAATTCCCATTGCACATACGCTATCCGCGATGGGCAACCCAAGGAATAAAAATAACGCTGAACGGAAAAGAAGAAAAAGTAACGGGAACTCCCAGTTCCTACTTCACCCTGCAAGGCGAATGGGGCACGGATACCCAATTAGTGATTGAAATCCCAATGGAGCTTTACACCGTATCCATGCCCGACAATGCCGACAGGATGGGTATTTTCTACGGTCCGGTACTGTTGGCTGCACCGCTGGGGACAGAAGAGTTACAGGCATATGATATCCCTTGTTTCATCTCCGACACAGCGTCCATCGTTCAATCCATTGCTCCCGTCCCGGGCAAACCCCTGACTTTCACAGCCAATACTACCGCAAATGCCCAATTGCCATTGGTGCCTTTCTATACCATCCACGGTCAGAAACACGCGGTTTATTTCGACCGCTTCCCTACACAGGAATGGGCGAAGAAAGAAAAAGAATACCAAGCCCTGATTAAAAAGCAGAAAGCGCTGGAAGCCCGGACAACAGACCATCTCCGCATTGGAGAAATGCAACCCGAAAGAGACCATGAACTGCAATCGGAGAATTCAAGAACAGGCGATGTGGGTGGAAGCAAATACCGCGATGCCTTCAACGGCTGGTTCTCTTTCACCGCCAAGGTAGACCCGGCGCAAGAAATGCATATGCTTTGTGCCTATTGGGGTGAGGACAAAGATAAACGCAGCTTCGACATCCTGATAGACGGCAAGAAGTTCAAAACAGTCCACCTGAACGGTACACACGGTCCAAAGGTATTTGAGGAGGAATATGCAATCCCCCTGTCCTTCACCCAAGGGAAAGAGAAGGTGAACGTACGCTTCCAGTCGCATACCGACTGTTATGCAGGAGGTTTATTCGGATTCAGGATGCTGAAAAAGAAGTAAAAGAGAACAATCCGGGCCTTCCCGTATCTCCCTTATACCCTCTTCGTACCTTCCTCGTACCTACTTCGCTTATCCCGTCCCTCTATAGAAGCGAAGAAGATACGAAGGAGGTAAGGCAGAAGAGATAAACAGAACAAAAGAGTAATCACCTTGCTTGCCGCAGTGCAACAGGGAGTAATACTAAATACCATGAACAAAAATATAGAAAAGAACAGTTTCTTTTTTCCGATGGTGGTCATGTCTATCTTATTTTTTATGGTAGGCTTCATCACCACAATGAACAACTCACTGATTGACTTCCTCGCGTCCAGCAAATGGATGCTTTCTTTCTCGGAAAAGCAATTGGTGAACACCGCTTTCTTTGGGGCTTACTTATTCTCCATACCCCTGTCGTATCTCCTGAATAAATTAGGTTATAAAACTTCGGCCGTATTATCTCTTTTCGTGGTGAGTATCGGGTTTGTCCTGACTTATCCGGCGGTAGGCATGGGATATACTGCATTCCTGATGTCCATGTTTCTCATTGCGCTGGGGATAGCATTGTTGCAAATCGTACTGAATCCTTATGTACTGGCGTTAGGCTCACCCAATGAAGCTGCCAGCCGCCTCAATCTGGTAGGGTTCTTTAATTCGGCAGCCACGGTTGCCGCACCTATATTCGTCACCATGCTCATTTCTGCCGAGACTATCAGTGAGTCGGCTCCGGTAGAGGCTCGCCCGGATGCTACAAACGTACGGATACCTTTCCTTATGATTGCCGGGATAGCCTTTGTGCTCTGCCTGTTGCTCTATTTCCTCCGTCTGCCGGAAGTGAAGGAACAGGTAGCAGATAAAGTGCAAGGTAGTAGCAGCCCCTACAAATATCCACACCTCATTTTCGGTGCCATTGCCATATTCGTTTATATGGGAGTGGAAATTGGCATTCCGAGTTTCTTGCCCGACCGCATGAGAGCACTGGGCATAGATTCTATCAATCTTTTCGGCTATGAATTGAGAGGTACCGGCATCCTGTCCATCTACTGGGGCGGACTGATGGTGGGACGCTTATTCGGCTCCATTATATTGCGGAAAATAAAGGTTCGCACGGCAATGGTGTTCTGTGCGGGCATGGCTATGCTTTTCCTCATCATTTCCTTGTTGATAAACAGCGAGGTATCCATCATCCTGATGTTGCTCTGTGGTTTCTTCAACTCCATCATGTGGGGAAGCATCTTCAATCTGGCTTCCGAAGACTTGGGAGAGCATACGAAACGGGCCTCCGGCATCATATGCACCTTTGCTATAGGCGGAGCTATCCTGCCTCCACTAATGGGGACACTACAACAGAGCTTCGGAGCGGATGCACTGACCATCGGTACATCGGCAGCATTGAGTTGCCTGGTTCTCTATTACCTGTACCTCATCCTTTTTACGGTAAAGCTCTCCAATATACGCCCGCATCATAAGAAATGAACCTGATTGATAACCTGATAATAAAAACTACAGATTATGAAAATAAAACTATTAACCTTGACTGCCAGTGCTGCATTAGCAATAGCTCCTGTTGCCATGCATGCACAATATCCCGGGCAGATAGAAGATATGACCAAAGTTAAAGTCAGCGTCCCCCTGAAGGCTTTATCTTTTGATTATTCGGATGTCCGGCTATTGGACGGTCCCTTCAAGCGTGCCATGGAGGTTGACCAGCGCTGGCTGAAAGAAGCGGACGTGAACCGCTTCCTACACGCTTTCCGCGTAACTGCCGGACTGGCCACGGGAGCACAAAACCTGGGCGGCTGGGAATCGCTGGATTGCGAGGTTCGTGGACACACCACCGGACATCTACTCAGTGCCCTCAGCCTCATGTATGCCTCCACCGGAGACGAACAGTACCGCACCAAAGGCGCAGAGTTAGTGAAAGGACTGGCAGAGTGTCAACAGACATTGGGAAAAAGCGGCTATCTGAGTGCTTTCCCCGAGTATTTCATAGACCGTGCCATCAAGGAAGAGACGGTCTGGGCACCTTTCTACACCTTGCATAAAGTATATGCCGGACTACTCGACCAATACACCCTCTGCGGCAACCAACAAGCACTCGACGTGCTTACAGGCATGTGCCACTGGGCCTACAACAAACTGAAGCCCCTGACCCCTGCCCAACTCCAGGGCATGCTGAACAGTGAGTTCGGCGGAATGCCCGAAACGTTCTATAACCTATACGCCCTCACAGGCAATGCCCGCCATAAAGAACTGGCCGAAATGTTCTATCACAACAGTATTCTCGACCCTCTTGCCGCCCGCAGGGACAGCCTGGCAGGTATCCATGTCAATACTCAAATCCCGAAAGTCCTCGGCGAAGCGCGTGGCTACGAGATGACCGGCAACCCGCAGAGCGCAACGATTGCCAACTTCTTCTGGGAAGCCGTAGTCGGAGATCATACCTACGTAACGGGTGGAAACAGTGATAAAGAGATATTCAGCAAGCCCGGCATCTTGTCCGACCAGCTTAGTGAGAATACAACAGAGACCTGCAACACCTATAATATGCTGAAACTGACACGCCACCTCTTCACCTGGGATGCATCGCCCGCCCGTGCAGATTACTATGAGCGTGCCCTCTACAACCATATCCTCTCTTCACAAAATCCGGAGACAGGCGGTGTCACGTATTACCATACACTTCATCCCGGCAGTTGCAAGAAGTTCCACTACCCCTTCCGCGACAACACCTGTTGCGTAGGCACAGGATACGAGAATCATGCAAAGTATGGTGAAGCCATCTACTACAAGACAGCCGACCAGTCAGGTCTCTACGTCAACCTCTTCATCGCTTCCGTGCTGAACTGGAAGGAGAAAGACCTCACTGTGCGTCAGGAAACCAACTATCCGGATGAAGCTTCCACCCGGATTACCATCGCCGCAGCCCCAGAGGCAGGAATACAGATGCCGTTTATGCTCCGCTACCCCTCATGGGCGGTCGATGGAGTAACGATCAAGGTGAACGGTAAAAAACAGCATGTAAAGAAAGCACCCGGCAGCTACATCCATATAGACCGCACCTGGCGGCAGGGAGACGTCATCACAATGGAAATGCCGATGTCCCTCCACATAGAATACATGCCGGATACTAAAGAAAAAGGCGCCATCCTGTACGGCCCGATTGTATTGGCAGCCGAACTGGGTAAGACGGAAGACCCTGCACAAAATCCTGCTGTCCCCACATTGGCAGGAGATTTCAGGAAAATAGAGCAGTGCATCAAGCCCGTAGACGGAAAGCCACTGACTTTCCGCACGACAGGGATAGGACAGCCGGAAGATGTTATCCTCAGCCCTCTCTTCCGCAATTATAACCAGCATTATACAGTCTATTTCGACTTCACCGGCAAAAAGAAAGAATAAATACACTAAAAAGAATGATATACAAACGTAGCATTATGAGAAAACTATTCCTCCTCCTTTTACTTGCGTGTGCCCCCCATACATTTGCGCAGATAAAAGTAAACGACCGGCAGAAATCGGCTACAGACTTCCCATTGCATGCCAATGGTAAAACCTGTAGCATACAGATAGATGCTGCCGATTATGAGGTGGTGAACAAAGTATCCCACTTATTCGCCGAAGACCTTGAACGGGTAACGGGAACCAAAGGAATTGTATCCGATTCCAAATCTGTCAAAGAAAAAGAGACGGTCATCATCGGAACATTGGGACGCAACAAGTTCATCGACGATTTAGTAAAGAAGAATAAACTGGACGTTTCTTCCATCCGGAACGGCTGGGAGCAATACGTCATCAAAGTAGTGGACCGCCCCTTCAAAGGTGTGGACAGAGCTTTGGTTGTTGCCGGTTGCGACCGTCGCGGAACAGCTTACGGTACATTTGCCCTGTCGGAAGCAATGGGAGTATCCCCCTTATACTGGTGGTCCGACGTACCGGTCAGGAAACAAAAGGCTATCTATCTGGAGACAACCGAATATGTTTCTAAAGCTCCCTCCATCAAGTATCGCGGCATATTCATCAACGACGAAGGCTGGGGTATCACTCCCTGGGCTGCCAAGACCTTTGACCCGGAACTGGGTGACATTGGTCCCAAGACCTATGCCAAGGTCTGCGAGTTAATTCTTCGCATGAAAGGCAATATGCTGGCTCCCGCCATGCATCCGGGTTCCGGTGCCTTCAACAAGTATCCGCAGAACAAGGAAGTGGCCGATAGCTACGGCATCGTCATGACTTCCTCTCATTGTGAGCCTCTGCTATTTAACAACGTAACGGAGTGGTTCAAAGACCCGATGGGCGACTGGAACTACATCACCAATAAAGACGGCATCAACAAGGTGCTGGATAAACGCATCTCTGAAAACGGACCCTACGAAAACTTCTATACCCTTGCCATGCGCGGCATCCATGACAGTGGTCTGGTAGGCGTAACCAAGGACAATGAAGTCAGCCTGATGGAAGAAGTACTGAATGACCAACGGAATATATTGGCCAAGCACATCAACCAAGACATTGATTCCATTCCCCAGCAATTTGTCCCTTATAAGGAGGTGATGGACATCTATGAAAAAGGATTGAAAGTGCCCGATTACGTGACTCTGGTATGGCCGGACGATAATTATGGCTACCTGAAAAGACTGAGCAATAAAGATGAACAGAAACGCAAAGGCGGCTCAGGCGTCTACTACCATATCTCCTATTGTGGAGAGCCTCACGATTACCTGTGGATCAACACCACTCCTCCCGCACTGATTTATGAGGAAATGCGCAAAGCCTACGACACGGGCGCTACCCGCTACTGGCTACTGAACGTGGGCGACATCAAACCCGGCGAACTCGGCATGAAATTCTTCCTCGATATGGCATGGGATGTGAAGAGCTTCAACTTTGAAAAAACGTATACTTACGAAGCTGAATACCTTGCCACCATCTTCGGCTCCAAGCATAAAGAGGACTTGAGCGATATCTTCGACAGCTATTACCTTCTGGCATTCCAGCACAAGCCGGAGTCAATGGGATGGGGGTACGAATGGAACAACCACCAGGAACGTGAACGGATTATCGATACGGACTTCTCTTTCATCAATTATAACGAAGCGGAAAACCGCATGAAGGAGTATGACCGCATTGCCGACAAAAGCGAAAAGATATGGAAATCGCTTCCCAAAGAATATCAGGCGGCTTACTATGAACTGGTTCATTATCCAGTGAAAGGTGCCGCCCTGATGAATAAGAAAATGTTAGTAGCCCAACAAAATCGTTGGTACGCCCGCCAGGGACGTGCAGCCACGAACATGCTTGCCGACCAGGTGAAATCCTATCAAGACAGTCTGGCATACTATACAGATCATTTTAATTCCTTGCTGAACGGCAAATGGAACCACATGATGTCAATCACTCCGGGATGGACGGCAACTTATCAAAATATGCCCCCGGTAGAGAACATAATAGTCCCCACAGAGGCCGATATGCAAATATTCATTCCGGGACAGGACTGTACTTACGGCATGGGAGCCATGCACGTGCTTCCCTGTGTGAATCCTTACACAAAGAACAACTCGTTCATCGAACTGTACAACAGAGGCAGCAAGCCTTTCAATTGGAAAGCAACTACCAAGGAGAACTGGATTAAACTCAGTCGCAGCGCAGGCAAAGTGACTGCGCAAGACAGAATCACAGTCTCCATCGACTGGACTAAAGTGCCCCAGGGCGATGATATCACCGGAGAAATTGAACTGACATCCGGCAACCGGACGAAGAAAGTGTTCGTGCCTGTTTTCAACCCCGCCAGCCCTACAGTGGAAGAACTGAAAGGGCTCTATGTGGAAGACAACGGATGCGTTTCCATCAATGCAGGCAAGTTCCACCGGAAAGTGGAGAACAACGGCATACAGATTAAAGCCATCAAGGGATTGGGATACGAGAACGACTGCGTGCAGTTAGGAGAAGCCACCCAGTCCGTACCCAATATGTGGTTCACCAACAAGAGTCCCAAGGCCGAGTATGATTTCTACACCTTCAATGGCGGCAATGCAACCGTGCATATTTATGCCTTGCCCCTGTTTCCCATCGACTCCAAGCACGATACGCGCTACGGTGTCATGATTGACAATGGCATGGTGCAGTGGATGACTACTTCATCCAGAGAGTACTCCAGCCAATGGAGACTGAATGTATTCCGCAACAGCGCTATCAGCACCATCAACGTAAATGTGGACAAGCCCGGCAAACATACCCTGAAGCTAATCTGCGCCGATCCAGGCATGATTATCCAAAAGGTAGTCATTGACTTCGGTGGAATGAAACGCTCTTACTTAGGTCCTAACGTAACATATATAAAATAAGAATTATGGAAATAAAGAAAATCTTGATTGCAGCCTTACTGGCTGCCGGCATGGCATTCCATGCGAATGCCGCAGATATTCCACGAAAGGAATATCCCCGCCCACAGTTTGAGCGGGCAACATGGATGAACCTGAACGGCGAATGGGATTACACATTCGACTTCGCCAATTCAGGTATGGAACGGGGCTACCCCAAGGCTACGTCTTTCGACGGAAAGATAACAGTACCTTTCTGCCCTGAGAGCAGTCTATCCGGCGTGGGACACAAAGACTTCATCAATCATATCTGGTACCATAGGGAAATCATTGTTCCGCAGGATTGGAGCGGAAAGAATGTATTGCTGAACTTCGGAGCCGTTTATTTCAACTCGGAAATCTACATCGACGGAACCTTGGCAGGCCGTCATTTTGGTGGCAGTTCCTCGTTCAGCATCGACATCACGAAGTTGGTGACTCCCGGAAAGAAACACCATCTGGTGGTGCGTGCATCCAGCGACCTGCGCTCGGCTATGCAGAGTGCAGGAAAACAAAGTTTGCAGTTCGGTTCCTATGGTTGCAACTATACCCGCACCACAGGTATCTGGCAGACGGTATGGATGGAAGCAGTCAACCCTTCCGGTCTGAAGTCCGTACAGGCTATTGCCGACGTGGACCAGGAACAGTTAGTGATATGGCCTGCCTTCTACAGTGACAGCAACAACAAACTGAAAATAATACTGAAAGACGGTAGCAAGGTGGTTGCTTCCACCACCGTGAAAGGCACGAACAGCTCCGTAGCTGTGCTTCCGGTGAAGAAGGCCAAACTCTGGTCGCCCGAATCTCCTTTCTTATATGACCTCACTTATCAGGTCATCAACCCGGCAGGAAAAGTGATTGATGAGGTTTCTTCTTACATCGGTATGCGCAAAGTGCACATCGAAGGAAATAAGATTTATCTGAATAACAAGCCCTACTATCAACGCTTGGTACTGGATCAGGGCTTCTATCCCGACGGTATCTGGACAGCTCCTACCGACGAGGCGTTGAAACGCGACATCGAATTATCAATGGCTGCCGGCTTCAACGGTGCACGCCTGCATCAGAAAGCATTCGAAGAACGCTTCTACTATTGGGCGGACAAACTGGGATACATCACCTGGGGCGAAGCTCCAAGCTGGGGCATGGACGCCAACAGCATAGAAGTAGCACGCAACTTCCTGATGGAATGGTCGGAACTGGTGCTTCGTGACCGTAACCACCCCTCCTTGCTCATTTGGACACCAATGAACGAAGAATGGTGGCCGGATAGAGTGCAATACCCGCGCTTCACGGCAGATTTATATAATCTGACCAAATCACTCGACCCCACCCGCCCCGTAAATGATGCCAGCGGTGGTTGCCACATCAAAACAGACATATGGACCGTACACAACTATGAGCAGGATCCTGCCAAGCTGAAAGACATCATCTACAAGGACGGTAAGTTCTTCCAAGCTCCCAACTACAAGATAGGAGTTCCGCCCGCCAATATCGGTTTCAATGGCTTGCGACTGAATGAGGTGTACGACTTTCCGGTATATGATGGTAAAATGCCTTATCTGATAGATGAAGTAGGTGGTATCAAATGGGTAAAAGACCAGGATAAGACCAACTCCAGCACACAATCATGGGGCTACGGCACACCGCCGAAGACAGAAAAAGAATTCCTGGAACGTTTGGAAGGTCAGATGAATGGTATCCTGGAACTGAAAGACCAGGTATGGGGCTATTGCTACACCCAATTGACCGACGTAGAGCAAGAGCAGAACGGTATTTATTATTATGACCGCACTCCTAAGTTTGATACGAAACTGATCCATAGTATCTTCAGCAAAAACCCCGAAGACGTGGCAGATACATACACCAACCCGTTGCTCAATTACGGTCCCGATCCCTGGGCTTTGTGGCACGATGGTTCCTACTATTACATGCACACCATGGTCGACAGTCTCGTCCTCTGGAAAACCCAGGACGTGACCAACATCCGCAATGCGGAGAAGAAGACCATCTGGATTCCTACCGACCCATCAAACAAACATAATCTTTGGGCACCCGAAATCCATAATATCGACGGCAAATGGTACATCTACTATGCAGCAGATGATGGCAATTCGGACAACCATCAAATGTACGTACTGGAGAATGTGAATAAAGACCCGTTTGAAGGTGAATTCGTAATGAAAGGACGCATCAGCACCGACAAGGATAACAACTGGGCCATTGATGGTTCGGTATTCGAGAACAAGGGAAAGCTGTACATGGTATGGTCCGGCTGGCAGACACGCCGCATAGATACAGAAACCCAATGCATCTACATCGCCGAAATGAAGAATCCATGGACTCTTGGTTCCGAAAGAGTACTGATTTCCAAGCCGGAACTGGAATGGGAAAGACACTACAAGAATGACAGTGGCTGGAATCCCCCGCACAAAGTATTTGTAAACGAAGGGCCTCAACCTCTGAAAAGTCCTAAAGGAAAGTATATCCACGTTGTTTATTCGGCAAGCGGTGTATGGACTCCGTACTATGCTTTGGGTATGCTGACGGCAGACACCAATGCAGATTTGCTGGACCCGGCATCCTGGAAGAAATCGCCTCAACCCCTATTCCGCCAGTCTCCCGAGAACGGCGTATACGGAACGGGACACAACAGTTTCTTCAAATCTCCTGACGGTAAAGAGCATTACATCCTTTATCATGCACGTGACACCCAGACCGACCCGCCGGGTATGGGCGATACAAGATCTCCACGCACCCAGAAGATAGAATGGAAAGCGGACGATTATCCTGTATTCGGTACGCCTTATCCTAAGAGTACACGGTTGAAAAAGCCATCGGGTACAGTGGTTAAATAATAAACCCGGAAAATCTATAAACGATTATGAATAAAATATTTTTATGGATGGGTTGCCTTACTCTGTTTTTCCTTGCCGGCTGCACAAACACCGGCAAGAAGGCAGCCAAGGAAGAAACAACTTTCACAAACCCCGTCATCTACTCGGATGTGCCGGATGTGGACGTGATACGCGTAGGTAGTGATTACTACATGGTAAGCACCACTGCACACATGTCTCCCGGTGCCCCCATCATGCACTCCAAGGACATGGTGAACTGGAAAATCATCAGTTACGTGTTCGATGAAATCAAAGAAAGCCCCTACAACGATCTGGAAGGCGGCAACATCTATAGCCGTGGACAGTGGGCAGCTTCTTTGCGTTATCACGACGGTCTCTTCTATGTATTCTTCGGCACGGGCAACAAGTCTTATATCTATACTGCAAAAGACCCGGCAGGAACGTGGGAGCAGAAGTTGGTGCTCGACGAATACCTGCACGATGCCTCTATGCTATTCGATGACGACGGGAAAATCTACCTGGCTTATGGCGCACGCCACATCCGCATCATTGAGTTTAAAGACGATTTATCCGGCATCAATCCCGACGGCTTGCAGGTGGAAGTTATCCCTGGCGAACCGAAAGGTTTGCTCGAAGGTACGCACTTCTATAAATTCGACGGTAAGTATTACCTCACCCTGATCTGGTGGCCGGAAGGGGGCATACGCACGCAGCTTTGCTTCCGCTCTGATAAAGTGGCGGGACCTTACGACATGAAAACAATTCTCTCGGACGACCTCGGATATGCCAACCACGGTGTGGCACAAGGTTGCTTCATCGACACAGAGGCGGGGGAATGGTACGCTATGCTATTCCAGGACCACGAAGCCGTGGGCCGCGTACCGGTATTGATGCCTTGCCGTTGGGAGGATGGTTGGCCGATACTGGGCGATGAAAACGGCAAAGTGCCTCCGGTAATGAAAACACCTGTACAAGGTTATGATGAAAAGACGGAACTCGTAGTCAGTGATAACTTCGACAAGGCTCCCAAACTGGGCCTGACCTGGCAATGGAACCACAATCCGGATCATTCACTCTGGACACTTACCGAACGCCCGGGATACCTCCGCCTGAAAACCGGAAAGGTAGTGAAGGACATCTTCGAAGCACGCAACACGCTGACACAACGCACGGAAGGTCCGAAGTGCAGCGGTGTTATCTCGCTCGACCTCACGTATATGAATGACGGTGACCATGCTGGCCTGGCTGCTTTCTGTTCAGAACCGGGAACCATTTCCGTCATCAAGGAGAATGGAAAGAAGTATCTGGTGATGACCGACCGCAATGTAGAGAAAGCTCGCAAAGAACTGAATCAGGATATCGTATATCTGAAAATGGACTGCGACTTTACTACCGACCATGCCGTGTTCTCTTATAGTCTGGACGATAGCAACTGGACTCAATTGGGGGATAAGTTCCACATGATATTCAGCATGGCACACTTCACGGGTAATAAGTTCGCCATATTCAATTATGCCACCCAAACTGTCGGCGGATATGTGGATGTCGACTTCTTCCGTTATGAAAAACAATCTAATTAAAAGCAATATGAATAAACTGATTCTTTTGGTATGCACAGCCCTGATGGTTGGATGTACCGCAAATGTGAAAGAAAACTTAACCGAGTCCGGATTAAAAAGAAGCAATTTTCAGACAGAAGTCAATGGTGAAAAGACCGATTTATTTGTCCTGACAAACAAAAACAAGATGGAAGTGTGCATCACCAATTTCGGTGGACGTATCGTGTCGGTCATGGTGCCTGATAAAGACGGTATTATGAAAGATGTCGTATTAGGTTTTGATTCCATACAGGATTACATCAAGTATCCGTCTGACTTCGGAGCAAGCATCGGACGATATGCCAACCGCATTAACCAGGGACGCTTCACACTGGACGGAGTGGAATATCAATTGCCGCAGAACAATTACGGGCACTGCCTGCACGGTGGTCCGAAAGGTTTCCAGTACCGCATCTTCAACGCTGTTCAGAAGAGCAACCAGGAAGTGCAACTGACTTATCAGGCAAAAGACGGAGAAGAAGGTTTTCCGGGTAATTTTCAATGCACCGTCACCATGAAACTGACGGATGACAACGCCATCGACATACAGTATGAGGCGGAAACGGACAAACCGACCATCGTCAATATGACCAACCACTCTTACTTCAATCTGGATGGCAATCCTTCAAAGGATAATTCAAGTTATCTGTTGACCCTGAACGCCGACCATTATACTCCGGTGGACAGTACCTTCATGACGACCGGCGAAATAGCAAGCGTTGAAGGTACTCCCATGGATTTCAGACAACCTACTGCCATAGGTGCCAACATCAACCAGGACTTCGCACAGTTGAAGAATGGAAATGGCATCGACCACAACTGGGTGCTGAATACTCAAGGAGACATAAATAAAGTATGTGCCACACTCGAATCGCCCGCTACAGGCATCGTTCTGGATGTTTACACCAACGAGCCCGGTATACAGGTTTATTGTGGTAACTTCCTGGACGGCACATTGACCGGCAAGAAGGGGATTGTCTATAATTTCCGTACGGCTGTTTGCCTGGAAACGCAACACTATCCCGACACTCCTAACAAACCGGAGTGGCCGTCGGCTGTGTTACGGCCGGGAGAGAAATATCAGAGCCAGTGCATCTATAAATTCTCGGTACGCAAATAATCGGAGCACGATTTCCGTGAGGACAATAGATTAACAATAAGAATGTTCTGTATTTCTTCCATCTCATTACCTGAACCGTACCAAGTCCGTGTCATCTCCGTATCTATACGCATGGACTTGATACGGACCAGGTACAGCCCAGACACGGACCGGATACAGTTCAGACAAGAAAACTGTTCTAAATCTCCGATTACTAATGGTAAGAGTTACGATATTCCTGTGGAGTCAGCCCTGTTGTCTTTTTAAAGAGCCGGTTAAAATAAGAATAGTCATCGAAGGAGAGGGCAAAAGCCACATTCTTAACGGACATCTCATCAGTCACTAAAATAAGCTGTGCTTTCTCTATTTTCTTCTGATTGATATACTTTGAAGGAGTAACACCAGTTTCTTTCTTGAACAGACGGATAAAATGGTCTTTCGACAAACATGAGTTTTCGGCCAATGTTGCCAGGTCTATAGTCTCGTATATGTGTTTACGTATATAAAGAATAGCTTTCTCTATCCGGTCATCTTTAGTTTCTACCTTAGCTTGCGCACGTTTCAGGAAATGTGCCAGCAACTGGTACACTATGCCACGCGACTCAACCTTGTCGCACAATGCCCGTTGCTTATTTTTCAGAAGGTTCTGCATGAGCATCGAGTTATTATCATAACTTGCAGGGTCCGACTTAGGCAAACTCATGTGAGGGTTTATTGCACATAGACGCTGAAACAAAGCTAAATCTAAATCTCCGGCAGGTATCTCAACCGGAAATTCCCACTCATCTAATAAATTGGAATCTGACTGATGTTCTTCATAAATGTGCAGGTAGTAATGACAGAAATAGGAGTTACAGATATAACTATGCACAGTGAATGCCGGAATGAAATACAAATAATTAGGCTTTAATATCTGTATACCTCCTGATAGTTGTATCTGGGCAGTTCCTTCCGTTATATAATATAAACGTGTAAACGGACTATTTACATTCTTCCAATTCCAATCTGCATTGTGTACAGCCAAACCTACATTTAATACCAAAGGGTGTAGTTTATCAACTAATAGTGCCATAGTATATCATATTTAGTAATTTGATAAAGGTAGGTGAATTTCTTCATCATTCAAAACGATTATCGATATTCTCAATATAAAAATCGTTTTTATCCTACAGTATCAGATATTTCCCAATTATATCATCGATATTTTCCAATACAAACACTTTTTAATCCTATTGCAACTACTAATTAATACATATCTTTGCAATGTACAATAGAAACAAAATTGATACCTATGAAAACGAAAATTTTATTAGCCTCTTTAGTTCTTTCAATAGGAACCTTATCTGCCCAGAACTATCAGGTTCCGGTTTCAGAAAAGAACGAACCTATGATGAAAGGTAAATTCCAACCTACATGGGAGTCTTTGGAGAATTACCAGGTTCCCGAATGGTTTAGGAACGCAAAATTCGGAATATGGGCGCATTGGGGACCTCAGTGTGTAGAAGGTTCGGGCGACTGGATGGCACGCTCCATGTATATGGAAGGAACATCAGAATATAAGCATCATGTAGAGCACTACGGTCATCCTTCTGAAGTGGGATTCAAAGACATCATCCCTTTATTTAAAGCAGAAAAATGGAATCCGGATGAACTGGTTGCATTCTATAAGAAAATAGGGGCGCAGTATTTTTTCGCTTTAGGTAACCATCATGATAATTTTGACCTTTGGGACAGTAAATACCAACCATGGAATTCAAAAAATATGGGACCGAAACGTGATGTTTTGGCGGAATGGGAAAAAGCCGCACGCAAGTACGAACTTCCATTTGGTATCAGTTTCCATGCTGACCATGCCTGGACTTGGTACGAACCCTCCCAACGTTATGACAGACACGGACCTAAAGCCGGTGTTCCTTACGATGGCACTTTAACAAAAGCTGACGGCAAAGGTAAATGGTGGGAAGGATACGACCCTCAGGACCTATATGCACAAAACCATCCGATGAGTAAAGGTAGCTGGGCGGATGGCATGATTCATAGCCAATGGGCCTGGGGAAACGGGGCATGCTTGCCTACTCAGGAATACTGCACAAACTTCTATGACCGTACCGTAGATGCCATCAACCGTTATAATCCCGATCTGATTTATTTTGATGTCACCGTAGCCCCATTCTATCCAATCAGTGATGCCGGATTAAAGATTGCGGCCCACTTCTATAACCATAATATGGCAACCCACAAAGGCAAGTTAGAAGCCGTCATGTTGAGTAAGATATTGGATGAAAACCAACGCAAAGCCATCGTTTGGGATGTAGAACGCGGTGCACCCAATGAAATAATGGAGCGACCCTGGCAGTCCTGTTCATGCATTGGCGGATGGCATTACACTACATCTGTCTATGAAAATAACTGGTATAAATCAGCCTCGGATGTCGCAAAACTGTTGATTGACATCGTAAGTAAGAATGGTAATCTGCTTCTCAGTGTTCCATTACGGGCCGATGGTACGTTTGATGAAAAAGAAGAAAAGATACTGAATGAATTCGGTGAGTGGATGAATATTAATAAAGAAGCTATCTACAGCACCCGACCTTGGGAAGTGTTCGGCGAAGGTCCGATAGCGGAAGCTGATATTAAAATCAATGCACAAGGATTCAACGAAGGAGCATATAGCAAAGCTACGGCACAAGAGATCCGTTTCACCCAAACCAAGAAGGATTTATATGCCACGGTTCTGGCCTGGCCGGAAAATGGAAATGTAATCATCAAATCATTAGCTGCCGACAGCAAACTATTTCCGCAAAAGATAAGGAAGGTAGAACTGCTCGGATATGGACCGGTACGGTTCAACCGCACAGCAGAAGGGCTTTCCATTAATCTGCCGGAGAAAAAGCTCAATAATATAGCTCCCGTATTCAAGATAAAGAAATAAAATCATGAGAAATAAGAGAGTATGAGGTTGTGTCAGCGTTTTGACACAACTTCAACTCATATTATTATATAGTTTTTTAATGCAACAAGATTATGACAAATAAAGGATACCAAGTGAAAGAATACCATCGTCCGGTGAAAAGATATTGCCAGACTATGGATTTAAAAGACAATCCAAAACTAATTAAGGAATACATCAGGTGCCACAGCAAACCTGAAGCCTGGCCGGAAATAAGAGCCGGCATTCGTTCAGTAGGTATTCTAGAGATGGAAATCTATATATTAGGTTCCCGGTTATTCATGATTATTGAAACACCGCTTGACTTCGATTGGGAAACAGCTATGGACAGGCTTTCTCATTTACCCAGACAAGCAGAATGGGAAGAGTATGTATCCAAATTTCAAGAGTGTGTACCTACAAGCACTTCGGCAGAGAAATGGAAATTGATGGAGCGAATGTTTCATCTATATGAATAACAATCATTCAGTTCCTTTTATCCGGGCATTTAATCGTGCCATGAAAGATTTTTGCCCCTTTTATAACCAGTTTGTATACCTCCTGATTGAAAGAAAGGCTTTATCTTGCTTCTCCTTAAAGTAGGTGTAACCCTAAAACGATTATAATATTATGAAGAAAAGTCTTTTTACCAGTTTAATGTTAGGGGTTCTGATTTCAGAGCCAATAACAGCGCAGACAGAAGCAAGTAATCCTTTCGGTAATGCCTTGATACCTGATATGATTGCAGATGCAAGCATTCAGGAAATAGACGGAACGTTCTATTGTTACGCTACCACTGACGGATATGGCCGGGGATTGGAAACTTCGGGACCGCCTGTGGTATGGAAATCAAAGGACTTTGTTCATTGGAGCTTTGACGGTACTTATTTCCCTTCTGCCGCGAAAGAAAAGTATTGGGCACCCAGTAAAGTTGTTCCAGCCAATGACAAATACTACATCTATCCGACAATAAACGGATATATGTATCCCGCAGTAGCGGATAGTCCGGATGGTCCTTTCAGGCTGGCCCGTGGAAAGGATGAGTTTCATAAACCTTTCACTACTTCCACCTTATTACAAACAGAAGATCCCGGAGGCATTGATGCCGAGGTGTTTATTGATGACGACGGTCAGGCTTATATGTTCTGGGGACGCAGGCATGTGGCTAAACTTAATAAAGACATGATAACGGTGGATTCGGACATTCAAATGATCTCCACTCCCCGCAAAGAATATTCCGAAGGACCCATTTTCTTTAAACGAAAAGGAATATACTATTATTTATACACCATCGGAGGAGACGAAAAGTATCAGTACGCCTATGTGATGAGCAAGATTTCTCCAATGGGACCGTTTGAATTTCCCAAGCAGGATATCATTTCCACGACTGATTATAAAAAGGGGGTCTTCGGCCCGGGACATGGTTGTGTATTCAGTCCGGAAGGAACGGATGATTATTATTTCGCTTATCTGGAGTTTGGGCGGCGTAGTACAAACCGGCAAACTTATGTAAACCGATTGGAGTTTAATGAAGACGGCACCATCCGGCCTGTCGAACTTAGTCTGGAAGGAGTGGGCGCTTTGCGGAAGGTAAAACGGGAGAAGAAAATAAAGGTAGACACCATTTATGCGTCCAGTATAGCAGAGGCTTTGCACATCAAACCGATGAAGGATACTTTGTGCCGCCGAACAGAATATTTCGTTCCCGCTTTTGCAGCAGACGGGGCCAATGGCTCGCGGTGGATGGCGGCTGACAGGGATAATGAAAGCTGGATTGTTGCAGATTTGGGAACAACCAGGAAGGTGCGCCGCAGTGAAGTCTACTTTGTGCGTCCTACAGCCGGACATGCCTATCTGCTTGAAGGTTCGAACGATGGAAAGGTATGGGAGGCTTGTGGAGGACATGAAGATATAAGAATACAGTCGCCGCATACGGATGCACCAGGCAAGAAATACCGGTATCTCAGGATAAAGATATCAGAGGGCGTAAAAGGAATTTGGGAATGGAATATTTACTAATAAGAAGTTATTATGAAACACCTATTAGCACTAATCTTTTGCGTATATTTTAGCGGCTGCCTGATGGGGCAGCAACAAACCGAATGGGGAAACTGGAAAAACTGGGGCGACCAGGAAGACGGTACCTACCTGAACCCCATCATTCCGTCAGATTATAGCGATATTGATTGTATCCGGGTTGGTGAAGACTATTACGCGATATCCTCCACCTTCCAGTTCTCTCCGGGAATGACGCTGCTACATTCCAAAGACCTGGTGAACTGGGAAATATGCAGCAATATTATAGATGACCTGACCCAAATAAGTGAATCCCTGAACTGGACCCGCATGGACCGCTATGGCCGTGGCGTGTGGGCCGGAACCCTCCGCCATCATAACGGGCGTTTCTACTTATTCTTCGGTACACCCGACGAAGGGTACTTCATGACCTCTGCCGCTCACCCCGAAGGTCCGTGGGAACCACTGACACCGCTTCTTGCCGAAGCAGGCTGGGACGATTGTACTGCAATGTGGGACGACAACGGGAAAGCCTACTTTGTCGGCACCCATTTTGCAGACGGATATAAGACCTATCTCTTTAAGATGGCTGAAGATGGGAAAAGCATCGACCGGAAATCTGCGGTACTCATCAATTCGGGCAGTGGCAGGGAAGCCAGTAAATTGATTAAGGTGAACGGCTGGTATTATCTGATTTTCAGTGAGCATAAGCCGGGAGTGGGCCGTTACGTCATGGCAAAGCGTTCCAGGAAGTTAACAGGACCCTATAAAGAAGAAAAACAGTTGGCATTACCCAGTTGTGAAGCTATGGAACCGAATCAAGGAGGTATTATCCTGGGAAAGGACAATAACTGGTATTTTCTTACCCATCATGGAACAGGGGACTGGAGCGGGCGAATTGTCAGTCTCCTACCCGTTACGTGGGTAGATGGCTGGCCCATACCGGGTGAAGTGCTTCCCCAGAACATCGGTGCAATGAAATGGAGTGGAAAGATGCCTTTCAAATATACTGAGAAACTATCTATCAAACGTAGTGATGATTTCGACGATGAACGGCTTGCCCCGCAGTGGCAGTGGAACTATCAGCCAAGAAAGGAATACTTTTCACTCACCGAACGTCCGGGCTGGTTACGCCTGAAAGCTTACCGCCCCTTAGAGGCCGATAAACTTCTGAAAGCCGGCAATACACTTACGCAGAGGACTTTCAGAAAGCAGGATAATGATGTCGTGATAAAGATGGATATTTCCAATATGAAAGATGGGCAAAAGAACGGGCTTTGCCACTTCTCTTCACAACATTCGGCTATTGGCATAGTAAAAGAAGAGGGTACCTGCTATTTGGAATATAGAAAGAATGATAACATAACGAGAGGAATCCCCATCCGGTCGCAATATGTATGGCTTAGGACGCAGTGGGGGTTAGATGGTAAATCTCACTATTATTATAGCCTGGACGGGGATAACTTCCTGCCGTTTGGCGAACCCTATCAATTGGTATGGGGAAACTACCGGGGTGACCGCGTAGGCATTTATTGTTTTAATGATAAGGGAGAGACCGGTTTCGTAGATGTGGATTATTTCCATTACCGATTGTAACCGGAATGTATCATATTTGTTACCGATTCTTAAATTTGCCGCAAAACGTATGAAACGCCACGTCTCTACTTTTGCGGCAAATTAATCAACGTATGACAACAGGTATGAAACACATTGTTAAAGTATTCACGCTCTTATTCTTATTTGCAACAGTCGGCAGCACGGCAAAAGCCGACGAGAAAGTAAACGTAGTGAAACAGGGCACCGTACGCGGCCGCATCATAGATGCCACAAAACAAACCCTTCCGGGTGCCTCCATCTACATCGAGAAACTGCATGCCGGAGTGACGAGCGACGTCAACGGCTTCTACACCTTCCCCAATCTGGAACCGGGGACGTATACCGTAAAAGTAAGTTATGTAGGCTATTCACCCGTAGAACTGAAAATAACCATTCCCGAAGGACGCACTTTAGAGAAAGACGTAGTGATGAACGAAGGAGTGGAACTACAGGAAGTAGTGGTAGGCGGCGCCTTTCAGGGACAACGCCGCGCCGTCAATTCGCAGAAGAACAGCCTCGGCATCAAGAATGTAGTGTCTGCCGACCAGGTAGGCAAGTTCCCCGACTCCAACATAGGTGATGCGCTGAAACGCATCTCGGGTATCAACGTACAGTACGACCAGGGTGAAGCCCGCTTCGGACAAGTGCGCGGCACCTCTGCCGACATGAGTTCCGTCACTATCAACGGCAACCGCGTTCCTTCTGCCGAAGGCGATACCCGCAACGTGCAACTGGACCTTATCCCGGCAGATATGATACAGACCATCGAAGTGAACAAGGTAGTCACCCCGGATATGGATGCCGACGCCATCGGCGGTTCCATCAATCTGATTACAAAGAACTCTCCTTATAAACGTTTCATCAGTGCCACTGCCGGAACGGGCTACAACTGGATTAGCGACAAGGCGCAACTAAACCTGGGTTTCACTTATGGCGACCGCTTCTTCAACGACAAACTGGGACTCATTCTTTCCGCTTCCTATCAGAACTCCCCCTCCGGCTCGGATGACATCGAATTTGTATGGGACAAGGATGTAGAAACCGGAGAACTCTGCATCACCGACTATCAGGTGCGCCAATACTACGTCACCCGCGAACGCCAAAGCTACTCCGCCGCACTGGATTGGGACATCAACGAGAACCACAAACTGACTTTCAAAGGCATCTTCAACAACCGCAACGACTGGGAAAACCGTTACCGCCTCAACGTGAAAGGTATCAACCTGGAAGAAGACGACAATGGTAACGAATATTGTTCCATCAACAACAAAGGCGCCGTGCGCGTGCAGACCAAAGGCGGCACGCCCGACAACCGCAACGCCCGTCTGGAACGTCAGCGCACAATGGACTTCACCCTCGGCGGCGAGCACCTCTTTGGTAAACTGGACACGAAGTGGAGCGTCAACTACGCCAAAGCCAGCGAAGAACGTCCCAATGAACGCTACATCGACTATCAACTGAAGAAACAGAAGTTCACAATGGATTTGAGCGATGAGCGCAAACCGTTGCTTACCCCGCAGGAAGGTTCGGCTATGTATCTGAACGACGATTTCAGTCTGAAAGAAGTGACGGAGCAACAGGAAGATATTCAAGAGAAGGACTTCAAGTTCAAGCTCGATTTCAGTTTGCCGCTCACAAAAGGAAAGTACGGCAATCATCTGCGGTTCGGCACCAAGGTGGTGCATAAGACTAAAGATAAAGAGATTGATTTCTACGAATACACTCCGCTGGATGAAGACGGTTTCGACAAAGCCAGTCTGGCGGCTGCCGTAGACCAGAACCGGGACGGATACATGCCGGGCAAGCAATATAAAGCCGGTAGCTTCATAAGCAAGGAGTATCTGGGAGAACTTGACTTGAACAATGCAAGTCTGTTTGAAAAGAACCAGGTGCAGGAAGAGCTTGCCACCAACTTCAACGCCAAAGAAACCGTTGCGGCAGGTTATCTGCGTTTCGACCAGAAACTGGGTGAGAAGTGGGACTTGATGCTGGGTCTGCGTCTGGAGAATACACATGTGAAATATTCGGGTAGCCAGTATGATGCGGACGAAGACAAGACCACCCGCACAGCCTACGAGTCGGACAGTTATCTGAATGTGCTTCCTTCCGTTCTTGTGAAGTATGATGTAAACGATGATTTCAAGGTGCGCGCCTCGTTCACCAATACAATTGCCCGGCCCAAGTATGCCGCCCTGGCGCCGAACATTACGATTAAGCGTAGCGACAACTCCATCTCTTTGGGTAACCCGGGCCTGAAACCTACCATGTCTTATAACTTCGACCTGAGCGGTGAATATTATTTCAAGAGCATTGGTCTTGTCAGTGCCGGCGTATTCTACAAGAAAATCAATGATTTCATCGTAGACCAGACTATGCGCAACTACAATTACAACGGCACCACGTATACCAAGTTCAGCCAGCCGCGCAACTCGGGCAACGCCGACCTGCTGGGTGTGGAAGTAGCCTATCAGCGCGACTTCAGTTTCATAGCCCCGGCCTTGAAGTGCATCGGCTTCTACGGAACATACACTTACTCTTACTCCCGCGTGGATAACTTCAACTTCGAGGGACGTGAGAATGAAAGCGGTCTGCGCCTGCCGGGTTCTCCGGAGCACACGGCCAATGCTTCGCTCTTCTTTGAGAAATCCGGCGTGAGCCTCCGCCTTTCTTACAACTATGCATCGGCATTTATCGACGAGATGGGAGCGGAGAAGTTCTACGACCGCTATTACGATGCAGTGAATTATATGGATGCCAACGCCAGCTATACTTTCGGAAAGAAACTGAAAACAACGTTCTATGCCGAAGCCACCAATTTGCTGAACCAGCCCTTGCGCTACTATCAGGGAATGAAGGAGCGGACGATGCAGAGCGAACATTACGGTGTGAAAGTGAATGCAGGTGTGAAAATCAACTTCTAACAATCAAATCAATATAATAATGAAAAAAGTATTCTTTCTCCTTTTAGTTGTCCTCCTCAGCAACTGGGCAACCGCACAGATAACGGATTATTCCATCTTCGACAAGAAATTCAACTTCTATGTCGCCAACGACCTCGGCCGCAATGGCTACTACGACCAAAAGCCCATAGCCGAACTGATGGGAACCATGGCCGAAGAAGTCGGACCTGAATTCGTAGTCGCCACCGGAGACATCCATCATTTTGAAGGCGTGCGCAGCGTGAACGACCCTCTGTGGATGACCAACTACGAACTCATCTACTCCCACCCGGAACTGATGATAGACTGGTTTCCCGTACTTGGCAACCACGAATACCGCGGCAACACGCAAGCCGTAATGGACTACACCAACGTCAGCCGCCGCTGGACCATGCCCGCCCGCTACTATACCAAATCATTTGAAGACGACGGCATCACCCTCCGCATCGTCTGGGTGGACACCGCCCCCATGATGGACAAATACCGCAACGACTCCACCACCTATCCCGATGCCCGCAAGCAGGACTTACAGCAACAACTTGCCTGGATAGACTCCGTACTGACCGCCGCAAAAGAAGACTGGGTCATCGTTGCCGGACACCACCCCATCTACGCCGAAACTCCGAAGGACAACAGCGAACGCCTGGATATGCAAGCCCGCCTCGACCCGATACTCCGCAAGCATAAAGTAGATATGTACGTCTGCGGACATATCCACAACTTCCAGCACATCCGCAAGGCGGGAAGCAATATTGATTACATCGTCAACTCCGCCGGCTCCCTCTCCCGCAAAGTGAAACCCACGGAAGGAACCGTGTTTTGCAGTCCGGAACCGGGTTTCTCCATCATTTCGGCAGACAAGAAGGAACTGACGTTGCGGATGATTGACAAGAAAGGGAATGTGCTGCATACCGTGACACGCACCTCACGGTAATTCTTTTTTCACTTTCCGAGGCAAAATACACAGTAAAGAGAAGAGAGTATATCGCTAAAAATAATACCTTTGCATCGTTCAAACATTAAAAGCGCTATGAAGAAGATATACCTCTTCCTGTTATTCGGCCTGCTGCTTGCGGCCTGTGCAAAAGATGACGACAAACAGCCCATCTTAGTAACCGACATCGTAATGCCTGCCGCAGGCACCGTATTCAACCCCGGAGATAAAGTCACCATCAAAGCGCAAGGTTTCCAGACTGATGACGATGTCATGTTCGAAATCTATTGGCCGCTTCCCGACGAGCCCGCACTCAACTATCAGGGATATGCCCGTGGCGTATTGCCCGTCATGTTGGAACAGACTGCCACAAGCATCACCTTCCTGGCACCCGGACACTATCCCGCTTCAACTACCAAAATACTTCTGCGCCGCGCCGGAGACATAATGACGCTTGGCGAAATCGCAGTCTCCAACGGCCAGGCACCCGAAGAGTTCCAACTCTACGGCATCACCAACTCCCATTCCGACACGGGCTATAAAAACTGCATCCAACACGTAGACCTCGCCCAAGCGAACCCAACGGACATCGTGAAACTGGCAGAAGACCAAAAAGACTTCTCCTGCGTAGTGAATACCCCCGAAAGCCAACGTCTCTGCGGAATACAAACGAAGGACGGAGTCCGCAAGGTATACTGTTACGACCTCTCCATGCGCTACTGGAAGGATATGGGACTTGAAAACATATTGACCCTTTGCAACAAGACCGATGGCTCCATAATAGCCGTGAGACAGATATCTTCCAATGAAGTGATGCTGGCATCCGTCGCACCCTGGATTTACACCCGGGAGCCGAACCTGAGTCACCGCTACGAACTACCCGCAGGCATAAAGCCCGAAGCCTTGACACGCTATCCCGGCATACAAAGCAGTGCCAGCCAGCTATTACTCTCGGCCGATAACGGCAATAACAGCTTTACGCCCGTCGTACTGAATTTGCAAAGTAGCAAAGTACATGTCGGCGAGCAGATACAGGCCACCGCACTTATTCCCTTCTGGACAATAACCGATAAAAAAGATAACGGAACCACCAAGTACGTGCGCACCGGAGGATACGCCATAGTGAAAACTGACGGTCAGACCGAACTGCGCCTGTGGGACCAGACTACGTTGACCCTGAAAGAACCATTTGCCACATTCCCCAACCCGGCACGTTCCATAACCATGCTCGCTGAAGATACAGAGACACTGAAACTCTACGTATTGTTCGACACTAACCGGGGCGGCAGGCTGATTTATGCATACGATTTAGTAAGTAAAGACTGGCAATCGGTTCCCGGCATCGGCTATCCCTATTCGGAGATTGTGATGGCACGGTAAAGCAAGAAGAGACATCCCTTCTTTACTGAAAAATGATGTCTCTATTGTCGGCTTTCTTCTTGATATGCCTTTCGGTTTGCCATTTGCAATCTTTGCCGAACAACTGAAGTATGGCATCTTATTGATGCTTACGATTAGTGCTTTTTGATAGTATTTCCAAGCCATTCATATATAAGAGCTTGCGGTTTCCCACAGGCAGGAAACTGCCGTTCCCACCCTGAGGAACGAGCATTCCCATGAAGAGAAACTCTTGTCCCCATTAAGAGAAACGCTCGTTCCCATTAAGAGAAACCGTTGTTCCCATTAAGGGGAACGCCCGTTCCCACAGTAGGGAACGGGAAGCCGCATGGTGATTTATCTTGCCCGGATGGCTACGCTATTTGCTCAAAAGGGGGTAGTTATCCGCCCAAAAAGGTGTAGCTATCTGCTATAAAGGGTGTAGTCTTGTGATATGAAAGGGCGTTTTCCGGTAAAACGAAGGGGAGAATCTTCCTCTGAGAGTCGTTTTATCCGCTATTCACAAGGTTTTTCTCTATTTTTTCGCAGGAACTATTTGATACGAGTTACCCTTTTTACGAAACAATTTGAGTGGTTTTATCAGCACAACGCATATAAATAAGTCTATAACCAAGCCAATAGCTTTCTTTCTAAACATTCACTATATCATTTCCTTGCATTCTTTCCTATTATCATCGGGACGGTCGGCAGATTTTCAATTCAGACCGTTCGCCCCCGTCTTTCCACATGAAACGAGCAATGACAATAATATTCATAATAAAGCAATAAGATTAACGGACTTAAGGACATACTTATAGGACAATGATTTCATTTAAATACATTGCAACTACTCAGGCTGCCTGTCATTGAAAGAGTACTTATTGTACCGGATTCGGTACAATTAAAAATAGAGTCTCGTAAACTGAGTTCGATAAGAAAATTACTTCTTCTCCCGCAAATCATCTTTAGGTATCGTCGTCTCACTACCGTCACGCGTAGCGATGTAGTGCGGTGACATAATCTCGATACCCTCTTCATTAAATCTATCCTGGATATTCTGATGCAAATCGGAATACACCTGCGCCAACTGGTTGGCATCCTTTATATAAGCATTCACCTGATAGACCGGATAATAATCCTGAAGAGACGTTTCCAATACAAACGGACGCGGATCATCTACCACTCCGGGGGTATTCAGAGCGGCCTCAACCAGAAGTTGATGTGTCTTCCGCCAGGGAATATCATACCCCACACTCACTTCCGAATGAATAATCAGTCCGTAGTCACGTGCCGACTGACTAAAGTTTACCGTATGCGAAGACATGATGAAAGAGTTCGGAATCGTCACCACCTCATTCTTCGGTGTACGGATGCGCGTCACCAACGGAGTCTTCTCTATTACATTTCCCGTAGTATCATTCAACTTGATGCGGTCGCCCAACTTGAAGGGACGCATATAGGTGATTACCAATCCCGCAATAATATTCCCGATCACCGTACTCGAACCCAACGAAACAATCAAGCCGACAAAGACCGATATTCCCTGGAAAACACCCGACTTGGAACCCGGCAGATAGGGATAAATCATAGCAATCATAAATGCATAAAGCAGGAAACGCACAATGTGAAACGTTGGCATAGCCCAATCGGCATAGAAACCACCTATTTTCAACCGTTCCGATTGAATTTCACTGGCAAGATAATGCACCAACCTCACCAGATATTTCACGGCAAGCCATATCACAAAGATGGTAAACAGATTAGGAACATATTCTACTATACCCAGGAAGATGCTCTTTATAGGGTCCCATATATACGAGAATAACTTATAAGCAAGATCTTTTGTCTGGGGAAATATGGAGAAAAGTAGCGGTACTGTTAATATCAGCTGGAGCAGCATTACGGCATATCGCAACAGATTTGCCAGGAAGACAAGCAGATTCACCTGCTTCTGCGTATCCAGCAATTCATATTCCTGAATGGAGATAGGTTTTAGTTTGGTATCCTTCAATCGTTGAATACGCACTTTCAGCTTATTGAACAACCAGGTGGTGAGTTTAAACAGCAGGTACTGGCCTATGATTACAAGAATGAAATAGAGAATACGTTTGCCAAGCTGCCACAGGCTATGTTCGTCCTTCATCACCTTCAGCTTGTCTACGATCACTTTACGCTTGGCAGCCGCCAACTGGTCGCGCGAGCAGCCTTCCCACAAACCATCCTGATCTATGAACGAGGCCAGAACTTTATTCCCATACATCAGATCGGTGACAATATCACTATTTTCGGTATAAACCGAGTCGGGTTGCAAATTAAACCGTTTACCCAGCTCCGTTATTGCCGCTGCATTCATTTCGGCACGTTGCTGCGGAGTATGTCCACCACGCTTGGCAAACAGGTAATACAGCGTATCGCCTTCCACCACTACCGGCACACCCGGCGTCACCCGCCTGAGCGAATCAATACGCAATCGCTGCTTTGCCAGTTTCAGGGAGTCCGCCGCATCATATCTCAGCCTCATTTGCTCTATCTCCATCCTGAGATTAGCCTCATTCAGCCTTGCAACCTCCAAATCCTCTTTCATCTTCAGCAGATAAACCGAGTCTGTATCCGCCCTTTGGGCAACAACATTCCCCAAAGTATCTTCATTAAAGATATCTAAAACCTTCTCTACCAACTGGGCAGATGCAACGCCCGCAGGCAACAGCAAGAGCCAAAGACATAACGCACGTATTCCCTTCATATAATAGCCCTTAATCAGGTTACTTAAAAACAACAAATTGATTAACGTGCCAAACATACGGAATGTTTTTCACTTTTCATAAAAGGAATTAATTATATTTGCACAAAAAACAGAATTCTCATGGATATTCTTTGTCTTATCGGAGGACTTCTCCTCATCCTTTTAGGGGCCAACGGACTGACAGACGGAGCCGCATCCGTCGCCAAGCGTTTCCGCATCCCCTCCATTGTTATCGGGCTCACCATCGTAGCTTTCGGGACTTCCGCTCCCGAACTGACGGTCAGTGTATCTTCGGCTCTGAAAGGCAGTGCGGACATCGCCATCGGAAACGTTGTAGGCAGCAACATCTTCAATACACTGATGATTGTAGGCTGCACGGCACTCTTCGCTCCTATTGTTATTTCCGGAAATACGCTGCGTAAGGAAATCCCACTCTGTATCCTATCCTCCATAGTATTGCTGATTTGCGCGAATGATGTCTTGCTGGATCATAGTTCTGAAAATATAATCAGCACTACAGACGGACTGTTGCTGCTCTGTTTTTTCATGATCTTCCTCGGATATACCTTTGCCATCGCTTTTCAAGGGAAAAAAGAGGGAGAGACGGAAGAGGAAATCAAACAACTTCCCATGTGGCGATCCATACTATATATAATAGGTGGGCTGGTGGCACTGATTGCCGGCGGTAGTTTCTTCGTAGATGGCGCCAGTGGCATTGCACGCAGCCTGGGAGTAAGCGAATCCGTCATCGGATTGACTTTGGTAGCAGGCGGCACATCCCTGCCCGAACTTGCAACCTCCATTGTCGCCGCCTTAAAGAAGAATCCGGAAATTGCCATTGGAAACGTGATTGGCAGTAACCTGTTCAACATCTTCTTCGTACTGGGATGCAGCGCTTCCATCACACCGTTGCACCTGACGGGTATCACGAATATGGATCTGCTAGTACTGGTAGGTTCGAGCGTCTTGCTGTGGCTATTCGGATTGTTCTTTGCCAAACGCACCATTACCCGCATAGAGGGCAGCATACTGATACTTTGTTATATAGCATACACCACCGTACTCATTTACAACGTTTAATGGAAGGCATCAATATATCATACTTCATGAACGGAGCTGCATTCATGTTCTTCGGATATGTCAGTTTCCGTTTGCTCACACATAAGCCACGCTCACGGATACAGAGCATACTGGGACTCACCCTTGCTTTCTGGGCATTATTGGAGTTCAAAGATATATTACTCTATTTTCCTTCACTGAAAACCGAACAATTGGTCAATTCCCTGCTATTCATTGACGGATGGGCAGTTGCCGCCTGTTCTTTCTATCTGCTGGAATTAACAGCACCCGGATGGCTTAACTGGAAGAAGATCTTTTTACTTTTTAGCCCTTACCTCATATTTACAATTGTTTATTTGTGTACCTTCTATGCCCCCATTTTCCCTTTCTATTTCGGATTCATTCTACTCTATAGCGCCGTTATTGTACTCATAGTTACATTCGCTGCCCGACGCTACCAACGATACATACGCAACAACTACTCTTATTCGGAACATATCGATGTGGCATGGTTGAAGAAAGCTACACTCATTCTCGCCATCTGCCTGGTAACATGGGTATATACCAGCATGAATATTACAGGCTGGGGAGATACTATTTATTATATTTCTTCCGTCGTATTGTGGTTTGTTATTATCCATTATTCAGCCTATCAGATCAGCATCCCTATGCCTAACAACCTGAAAGGCAACCTCCTGGCTAAAGAGCCTGTAGAAGAGAACGGGACCAGCGGAACGGAACAGGATAACGGTTCTTATTACGCTTTCCGGGAAGAGTTACTGAAAGTGATGGAAGAACAGCAACTCTACCTGAATCCTAAACTGACTATCAGCGATGTAGCCAATGCCATTGGAACCAACCGCACCTACCTATCCTCCTATTTCAACAACAAGCTGAATATCACTTTCTACGACTACATCAACAACCTGCGCATCGAGAAAGCCGGCAAGCAACTACTAACCACCTACCCCTATACCATGAATATAGATGAGATAGCCGAACGTTCCGGATTTAACTCCACTTCCACCTTCCGGCGTGCTTTCCTCAAAAATACAGGTATGACACCTTTACAGTATCGGAAAAGCATACAGAAATAGATTAGTTTTTATCTCCGCCGCGTGGTATTTTAAAGATTATCATGTATCTTTGCCACTTCATTAGACATAAAATTATGGCAATAACAATCAAAAAAGTTTCCACAATGAAAGAATTGAAACGGTTCATCCGCTTCAATTACCGGCTATACAAAGGCAATCCCTACTCCGTTCCCGATCTCTACGACGACATGCTCAACACTTTCAATAAAAAGAAGAATGCAGCGTTTGAATTCTGTGAAGCAGAGTATTTCCTGGCTTACCAAGACAATAAAATAGTGGGCCGCGTAGCTGCCATAATCAACCATAAGGCCAATGAAGCCTGGAATAAAAAGAATGTCCGTTTCGGCTGGATCGACTTTATTGACGACCCGGAAGTATCCGATGCCTTGATCCACACGGTAGAAGAATGGGGAAAAGAACGTGGAATGACTCACATACAAGGTCCGTTGGGCTTCACGGACTTCGATGCGGAAGGCATGCTGGTCGAAGGCTTCGATCAACTCAGCACCATGGCAACCATTTACAACTATCCTTACTATCCGCAACACATGGAGCGTATGGGATTTGAAAAGGAAGCTGACTGGGTGGAATACCAGATCTACATTCCGGATGCCATACCGGACAAGCACAAACGTATCTCCGATCTTATCCAGCGTAAATATAATCTCAAGATTAAAAAATATACATCTGCAAAGAAGATTGCCCGCGACTATGGACAGGCCATCTTTGAGTTGATGAACGAAGCTTATAAGCCCCTGTTCGGTTATTCCGCTCTGTCCCAACGGCAGATTGACCAGTACGTGAAAATGTATCTCCCCATCGTAGACCTCCGCATGGTGACACTTATCACAGATGCCGACGACCAGCTTATTTGCGTAGGCATATCCATGCCATCCCTGTCCGAAGCTCTACAGAAAGCGCACGGCCGGTTATTGCCCTTCGGATGGTACTATCTGCTGAAAGCACTGTTCATGAAACGACGTGCCAAAATGTTAGATTTATTGCTTGTTGCCGTGAAGCCGGAGTACCAGAACAAAGGTGTTAACGCATTGTTATTTTCCGATTTAATTCCGGTTTATCAGAAATTAGGTTTTATATTTGCAGAAAGCAACCCTGAACTTGAAATGAATGGCAAAGTACAAGCCCAATGGGAATACTTTGAAACCAAACAACATAAACGGCGCAGGGCGTTTGTGAAAGAAATTAATAATTAAGAATGAAGAATGAAGAATTGCCATGCGGCATCACAGCGCAGCCAAACTCTTCATTCCTCATTCCTCACTCTTCATTAAATAGTTATGGAAGAAATCAACGGACTGATGCCCGAAGGCAATGTAGAATATACGGAAGACAACATTCGTCATTTGGACGACATGGAGCACATCCGTGTCCGTTCGGGTATGTATATCGGTCGTTTGGGCGACGGTACGCAGAACGACGACGGTATCTATGTATTGCTAAAAGAGGTAATGGACAACAGCATCGATGAGTTCAAAATGGGTGCTGGTAGACGGATCGAGATTAACATTGAGGATAATCTCCGTGTCAGTGTGCGCGACTATGGTCGTGGTATTCCGCAAGGAAAGCTGATTGAAGCGGTGAGTAAACTCAATACCGGCGGTAAGTACGACAGTAAAGCTTTCAAGAAAAGTGTCGGACTGAACGGCGTAGGTATCAAAGCTGTGAATGCACTTAGCAGCCGCTTTGAAGTACGTAGTTATCGCGAAGGTAAAGTTCGTATTGCCATTTTTGAAAAAGGTAATCTCCAGAGTGATGTAACGGAAAACTGTAACGAGGAAAGCGGAACTTACATCTTCTTCGAACCAGACAGCACGTTATTCCTGAACTATTCTTTCCAGGCTAATTTCGTGGAAACGCTGTTGCGTAACTACACGTACCTGAATACAGGACTTTCCATTATATACAACGGTCAGCGCATTATCTCACGCCATGGACTGGAAGATTTGCTGAACGACAATATGACCGCACAGGGCCTTTACAATATCATCCATCTAAAAGGAGAAGATATTGAAATAGCCTTTACGCATACGAATCAATACGGCGAGGAATACTATTCCTTTGTCAACGGCCAGCATACCACACAGGGTGGAACACACCAAAGTGCGCTTAAAGAACATATTGCCCGCACCATCAAGGAGTTCTATAACAAGAACCAGGAATATGCCGACATCCGCAACGGTATTGTTGCCGCCATTGCCATCAATGTGGAAGAACCCCAGTTTGAAGGACAGACCAAGACCAAACTCGGTTCCCCTTCCATGTCTCCCGGTGGTGTAAGCGTGAATAAGTATGTAGGCGACTTCATCAAAACGGAGGTGGATAACTATCTACACAAGAATCCGTTGGTTGCGGAAGTCATGCTGCAAAAGATACAAGACTCCGAAAAGGAACGTAAAGCCATTGCCGGTGTAACCAAACTGGCACGTGAGCGCGCAAAGAAGGCCAACCTGCATAATCGTAAGCTGCGCGATTGCCGTTACCACCTCAATGACGGCAAAGGAAAGGAACAGGAATCCGAATCTTGCATCTTTATCACTGAGGGTGATTCTGCCAGCGGTTCTATCACAAAGAGCCGTGACGTAAATACGCAGGCTGTATTCAGTCTTCGTGGTAAACCGTTGAACTCATTCGGGCTGACTAAGAAAGTAGTATACGAAAACGAAGAATTCAATCTGCTACAAGCTGCCCTGAACATAGAAGACGGCATTGAAGGATTGCGTTACAACAAGGTGATTGCCGCTACCGATGCCGATGTGGACGGTATGCACATCCGGTTGTTGCTCATCACATTCTTCCTGCAATTCTTCCCCGATCTGATAAAGAAAGGGCACGTCTATATCCTGCAAACTCCGTTGTTCCGCGTGCGCAACAAGAAAAAGACAATTTACTGCTACACGGAAGAGGAACGGCAAAAAGCCATTGTTGAACTGGGCCCCAACCCTGAGATTACGCGTTTTAAAGGTCTGGGAGAGATCTCGCCTGATGAATTCCGGCATTTCATCGGTAAAGATATGCGTCTGGAACAAGTTACTTTACGCAAAACGGACCTCGTAAAGGAGTTATTGGAATTCTATATGGGTAAAAATACCATGGAACGGCAAAACTTTATTATTAACAATCTGGTTATAGAAGAAGATCTGGCATCATGAGAAGAGCAATCTTTCCGGGAACATTCGATCCTTTCACTATCGGCCATTCATCGGTAGTGACCCGCGCACTGACTTTTATGGATGAAGTCATTATTGGAATTGGTATCAACGAAAATAAAAACACCTACTTCCCTATTGAGAAGCGCGTGGAGATAATACAGAAATTCTACCGGAACGAGCCACGAATCAAGGTCTACTCCTATGATTGCCTGACGATTGATTTTGCCCGGCAGGTAGACGCGCAGTTTATTGTTCGCGGTATCCGTACCGTGAAAGATTTCGAGTATGAAGAGACCATTGCCGATATCAACCGCAAACTGGCAGGTATCGAAACTATCTTGCTCTTTACCGAACCCGAACTGACATGTATCAGTTCGACTACTGTCCGCGAACTTCTACAGTTCGGCAAAGATATCAGCCAGTTTATCCCCGAAGGGATGGATATTTAATAATTAGTAAATTAGTGATTAGTGATAAGCGAAAAAGAATGATGAAGAAACTTCTTATCTTTATAATATGTATATGCGGTGCCATGGCTTCCATGCAGGCGCAGAATATGGGCAACTTGGCTGCCCGCAAGTTACAGATGGCAGAGTTTGCCATCACCAACCTGTATGTAGACTCGGTAGACGAAAATAAACTGGTGGAAGAAGCTATTATCCGTATGCTTGCCCAACTCGATCCGCACTCCACATACAATGATGCTGAGGAAGTGAAGAAAATGAACGAGCCTTTGCAAGGTAACTTCGAAGGTATCGGCGTGCAGTTCCAGATGATAGAAGATACATTACTTATTATACAGCCCGTCAGCAACGGACCATCTGAAAAGGTTGGTATCCTGGCAGGTGACCGTATCGTGGCAGTGAACGACAGCGCTATTGCCGGCGTAAAAATGTCCACAGAAGATATAATGGCACGCCTGCGCGGCCCGAAAGACTCAGAAGTAAAACTCACCATTGTCCGCCGCGGAGTGGACGATCCCTTATACTTCACTGTAAAACGGGATAAAATACCCATTCTAAGTTTGGACGCTTCGTATATGATACAGCCCAAGACTGGCTATATCCGTATCAACCGCTTCGGCGCCACTACCGCCGAAGAATTTACTGCGGCCCTCAAAGAGCTACAGAAGCAAGGAATGAAAGACCTGATACTCGACCTGCAAGGCAACGGTGGCGGCTATTTGAATGCAGCAATTGATCTTGCCAACGAGTTCCTGCAACAAAAAGAACTGATTGTATATACTGAAGGAAGAACCTCTCAGCGCAGTAATTTCTACGCCAAAGGCACAGGTAACTTCAAGAACGGACGCCTCATCGTGCTGGTAGACGAATACTCTGCTTCAGCAAGTGAAATCGTAACCGGTGCCATACAGGACTGGGACAGAGGCGTAGTTGTAGGCCGCCGTACTTTCGGTAAAGGGCTGGTACAACGCCCCATCGAATTGCCCGATGGCTCTATGATTCGCTTGACTATCGCCCGTTATTACACCCCATCCGGACGTTGTATCCAGAAACCGTACGACCATACAGCCAATCTGGACGGCAGAGGCCTTAGTAAAGATGACGGCCAGGAGAAATACAATATGGAACTGGTAGAGCGTTTCAACCGTGGAGAAATGATGCATGCCGACAGTATCCATTTCCCTGATTCACTGAAGAACTCCACTAAGAAGTTGAAACGTACCGTATACGGTGGCGGTGGCATCATGCCCGACTATTTCGTACCTATTGATACAACTCAATATACCGATTATCACCGTAATCTGGTTGCCAAAGGCGTTGTCATCAAAGCAACAACCAAGTATATCGAGAAAAACCGGAAAGAACTCCAAGAGAAATATAAGAAGTTTGATACCTTCAACAATAAATTCGAGATAGACGAACAGATGCTTGCGGACATACGCGCTGCCGCCGATAAAGAAAAGATTGAGTTCAACGAAGAGCAGTACAACAAATCATTGCCTCTGATAAAGACGCAGTTGAAAGCCTTGATAGCCCGTGACCTGTGGGATATGAACGAATACTTTCAGGTGATAAACACCACGAACAACAGCGTGCAACAAGCCCTTGAGTTATTGAACGAAAAGATTTACGAGAAGAAACTACCACTTTAATTACCGAACAACCACTTATTCAGCCAACGGTTCACATAGATATTTACTACAGCACATCCGGCTCCGATAACTGCACCCGCCAGCACATCGGAGGGATAGTGCACACCTTCATTCATACGGGATACTCCGACAGAACATGCCCATAAGGCGGATGGAGCGATTACATACCATTTCGGATATTTCACACAAAGTGAAGTTGCCAATGCAAAAGCAGTTGCCGTATGTCCGGAAGGGAAAGAAGGACTGGTTTCATGACTATAAGCATGAACCCGGTCGGGATAGCGATCGAACGGACGTTCACGATCTATAAGATATTTCATGCCATAAGTCACAACAAAAGCGCCGGCAACACTGGTACCTACATACACAGCATCCTTCAATAATTCGCGGTCTTTTTTCACCCAGGCAGCCAATGCCATCGCCACAGGAACCCCCACAGCAATATAGGGTTCAGTACGAGAAATTATTTTATTATAATTACGAATGAACTTACCATCCCAACTATTTATTCTATGCAAAGTATTAATGTCCCAGTTCTGGGCAGAAATATTGAATACAAGTAATGATGCAAAAAATACAAAAAAAATAGTCCGTTTCATGTAGTCTTTCTTATAGTTTGCTGCAAAGATAGACGATTTTGTTAGAGTATTCATAAAAAAATTCTATCTTTGTTGCCATAATTTTAGTAATTCGTCTTATATTTCATGACAAAAGACACTCTTTGCACACGGCAAGTAGATTGTACTCTATGCCCAAAAATCTCAGACGGGACATTGGTATACCGCCAATATCCCCAGGGGCAGCATTTCTCGGCGGAGAAGTGTACCCAGAACTGCATGATCTTTATGTTAAAGGGAGAATTGTTGATAAATAGTAACGAATACCCAGGCACTACGCTCCAGAGCAGACAATGTGTGCTGCAAGCCATCGGTTCAAAAATGGAATTGTTAGCACTGACTGAGGTGGAATATATCGCCTATTGGTTTACGGAACTTCCACTTATATGCGAAGACCGTTACAAGGATATCCTCGAACGCTCTGAGGCCCCGCTGACCTACACACCGTTGATAGCGAATGCAAAATTGGAGCGGTTGCTGCATGATATCGCCGACTATTTTAAAGAACAGCCTTCCGCATGCGGGAAATATCTTGACATCAAGCGCCAGGAACTGGTTTACATACTAACCTGCTATTATCCTCTGCGCCAGATAAGTACGTTCTTCTATCCCATCAGCACTTATACGGAAAGTTTCCATTATTTCATTATGCAGAACTACGACAAGGTAAAGAATGTGGAAGAATTCGCCCATTTAGGTGGATATACAACCACTACATTCCGCCGTTTGTTTAAAAATATGTATAATGTTCCGGTGTACGAATGGATACTGGACAAGAAGCGTGAAGGTATTCTGAACGATCTGCAATTCACCAAGCAACGTATCTCCGTGATTAGTTCACGTTATGGCTTCGATTCCCTGTCACACTTCGCTCATTTCTGTAAGGACTCCTTTGGAGACACCCCTCGTTCCTTGCGAAAACGTGCTGCCAGCGGAGAGAAAATCACCATTATAAAAGAAAAAAATGACGACTCAGCCAGGGAACAGGGTGACGAGTAAGAGTAATCTTCCCTTGTCAACCTGTTCCCTGACTCACTTGTCAACTTCTATCTATTCCCTGAATTACGGAATTATTTCTTTAATTCCTTGTTTAATCAATGTATTTCTTCTATTTTTGCGGGAAATTAGTGTAAGACCCTAAGTAAAAGCAAATTTTCTAACTATTAAATAATTTAAATTCAATCATTTATGTGGTTAAGTAATTCATCTGTAGGAAG
>ERZ1027221.102-NODE-102-length-72001-cov-15.082618_pt1 | contig 72001 bp, 60 predicted proteins | sample MGYA00519267_ERZ1027221 | MGnify/ENA primary metagenome ERZ1027221 (study PRJEB26926, sample SAMN06164533) | human gut metagenome | biome: ENVO:00009003; feature: ENVO:2100002; material: ENVO:00002003 | host: Homo sapiens | place: USA | collected 2012 ...
GTTTTTCGGAGAATAACAAGGATTATAGAGGTTGTTTTAAATGAAAGAGCCGTGGTTACTGACAGCAAATATACAAAAAAAATATTGTTTATATCATTTTATATCGTAATTTTGCAAGGTAATCAATGAAAAGAAGAAATGAAAAAGATTTTGGTAGCTGAAGATACGGAAAGTAATTACCTCTTATTATCTATAATTTTAAGAAAGGAGTATGAAGTTTACCGTGCCCACGATGGGCAGGAGGCTATTGAGAAATTTGAGGGTTGCCGGCCCGATATGATTTTGATGGATATAAAGATGCCTGTTATGGACGGTTTGGAAGCTACCAGAAGAATTCGTCTGAAAGGGGGGACACTTCCCATCATAGCTCTTACCGCCAATGCGTATGACAGTGACCGTGACAAGGCTTTTGAAGCCGGATGTGACGATTATATGGCCAAGCCGATTATGGCTCCCGCTTTGCGTGAGATGATAGAAAAATATTTTGGTAAGTAAATATTATGCCCTGCGGGATTTTTCCCATGTTCCGCCGGCATGTCTTTTCAAATAGAAGAAACCTTTTATCACATTGATGTTCATGAACAGGAAATAGTAGGGAATATAAAGCAATTTGTTCTTTACGGACTTGGCAGACAGGAAGCTGCCATAAACTCCCCCGAGGTAGAATGCGGATTGCAGCAGAAGAAAAAGAAAGTAAACCGGATGGCTCTCACTACAGACAACCAGCAGGATATTCAGGGGAAAGAGCAGAAACAAGGCAACCGGGGTTACCGACCATCTCAGTACGCGGTGGGAGACATATTGAAAACTGAGGATTCCATAACGTAGAGGATTTAGCAGTTCTTTCAAACGATAGACGGACTGCAATCCTCCTGCCGAGATACGTATTTTTCTTTTCTCCTCTTCTTTCATATCGGCCGATCCGCTTTCCAAGGCATATGCCGTATCACAATATGCTATCGTATACTGCTTCATGGCGATACGCAGGGACAGCATAAAATCATCCAGTAGGGTATCTTCAGGCATTTCCTCATATAACGGGGTGCGGATGGCAAATAATTCTCCGGCAGCACCTATGGCGGAATAGAGCTGATAATCCATTTTTTTCAGCCATGATTCATATTTCCAGTACAATCCTTCTCCTCCGGAAACAGCTCCTCCGGTACTGTACATGTCTACCCGTTTTTCTCCTGCCACGCATCCCACCTGCGGATGGTTAAAATATTTTACTATCTCGCGAACGGCCTGCGGATTAATAAATGTATTGGCGTCTGTGAATATGACCAAAGGCGTGGTGACAAATCCCATTCCCCGGTTCATAGCGGCTGTTTTTCCTTTTCTTTCGGGGACGAACAATAGGGTGACATCGGGATATGCTTTTAATTTTTCATTGGTTCGGTCATTGCTGCCGTCCGTTACCCATACGATATGCAGTTTCTCTTTGGGATAATCCAGTTCGTGGCAGTTTTTCATCTTTCCGTTTACTACCTGTTCCTCATTATAGGCGGTGATGAACAGGGTGATTTCGGGCAGGGCGGTGTTGTTGCTGTTCCGGCAGGTTTCTTGCTCCGGTTCGTCCGTATCGTAGAAGAAAAGAAAACTTTGTTTTATTTTTACCAATATCCACAACAGGATTCCGTATCCCACATAGGTGTAGAATACAATGAACAGGAGGACGAAGAAGAGGATTTCAAGGGTGTTCATGCTAGTATTTCTTTATATATTTTCAATATTTCTCTGGCTGTGTTCTCCCATGAGAACCGACGGACTCTTTCTAATCCATATGCAGTTTGTGACTCATAGAATTCCGCATTTTCTTCTAAATGAAGGAGGGCGGAAGCAATTTCCTCCGGGTCGAACGGATTGACTAGAATACCCTCCGGTCCTGTGATTTCGGGCATGGCGGAAGTGGTTGAGGTGATGACGGGAGTTCCGCAGGCCATCGCCTCCAGAATGGGGATGCCGAAACTTTCGCGTAAAGACGTGTATATAAAGACGGATGCTCCACTATAAACAGCGGGTAGTTCTGTGTTTGGAATGTATCCGGGATGATACAGCATTTTTTTTATTTCTTGTAATCCTTGCCGGTTCAGATATTCGTCTATGATCTCTTCTTTCAGGTCGGCGATAAGCAAGGGAAGGGGCTGACGGGATTTTTTTAAATAAATACCGTATGCCTGCAATACCCTTGCCGTATTCTTCTTGGGATCGGTATTTCCTAAAAAGAACAGGTAAGGATGTTTCTTTATGTATCGGGCAGTGGTGGCTTGTGCGTTCCGTATGGGTATGAAATGTTGTGAATAGCCGTTGTGTACGGCGACAAGCAGTTGTCTGTCAATGTGCAGGAAATGACTGATGCGGTTGCATTCAAAATGAGAAACGGTAATGATTCTTTTGCATCTAGTAAGAATTTGGGGAACAATGATTCTTCGGTAGAAACGTCCCAGTCTTTGGTACATGGACTGGTTCTTGCCTTGTTTTTTTTCTAGAAAGATAATGTCGTGCAGTGTAAGCACCAGTGGAATGTTTCCATACACAGGGGCAGTGTTACTTGTGCAGTGCAGCAGGTCGGGTTTGATTTTTCTCAAAGCCAACGGCAGTCCTATCTGTTCCCAAAGCGGATAGGACGGCCAGTTGACGGTCACGATATGCACGTTGGCGGATTCCTGCAAACAAATATCATCTCCCGGGCTGACCAGTATGAAGTATTCGTTTTGTTTGTCTATCTTTTGCAGTTCCCGGATGGTTTCCAGAGCTACATAGTCCATGCCATGCTTTTCTTTTCTGAAGATGCGTTGGGCTTCTATTGCTATTTTCATCTGTCGTTACTTTATCAGGTTAGAATCTTCGTCCTCGTAATTGTTTTTGCTATAGAAAAGAGCCGTGAAGCTTCTTAAACCTTTTATGGCTCGTTTTTTGAAACTGCTAAACAGGGATCCGTCGGCCGAGACAGTACCATAGCCGGTAAGGACACGGGCTTTGCGGGCGGTGACGAATTTTAATTTTCCGTATTTTTTCAATGCCAGTGCCAGGGAGCCGTCTTCTCCGCGGAGTATGTCTGTCCGGAATCCTTCTTTCCGGGCTGTTTCCGTGTGGAAGGCAAAAGCCATTCCACGTACATTGAGTTCCGGTCTGTTCAGATTTTGTATTTTCAAATAGAGGTCACGCAGTGTTTCATAGAAGAAAAGTCCTAAATGATGTTCATTAGGAAGAAAACTCCACAGGGCGTATGCACCTGCCACTTCTTTGTCCTGTAAGACCTTTATCATGGTACTGATGTACTGGGGCGGATAAAGGGTGTCGGCATCTATGCAGAGATGATACTTCCCCCGGGCATGGTTCAGTCCGCATTGCCGGGCAAAACCGGGACCTTTCCGGTATTCATTGAAGTAGGTGACTCCTAATTCTTTTAGTACCTCTTCGGTGTGGTCGGTAGAATGATTATTGATGACTAGTATTTCTACAGGATAGTTATGTTGGTTTTCACATAAAGACCACAGGCAGCTCAATATCCTCTTTTCTTCATTATGGGCGATGGCGACCACCGAAACCAGCGGAGCATGAGTTGCAAGCTGCCGGATCTTGTCTTTCACTTGGTTGATAACCGCTTGTGGGGCTTGGGTGAAAGGCTTGTCATAGATGGATAAATAGTCAGCGTACCACTTCATGCGTTTTTATATATTCGGACAGTGTGACCGGATTCCGGTGATTACTGAATCGTGATTTGAATTTGTTTTTGAGGATATAGAACAGGGCTTGAATCATCTTTTTCATTTCCGTCAGGGCGGAACGGCGGGGATATAGTTTCTCCACCATTTCCCGGTTCCATTTGTTGAGGAAGAAAGAGGAGTAGTATTCATCTTCGGGATTGACTAGTATCTCCACTTCCTCTTTCCACTCATAGCGGTTCAAGGTTATATCTCCTTCCGTCAGCCACAGCAGTTTGTAGGGGAGGGATTGGAAAGGCAGATAATTCAGGAATAATTCTCCATAGTCGTTTTCATAGTTTCCCGGCATCTTGTTTTTTTCATAGAAGACCAGTTTGTTGTCTATATCCAATATAACCCATTTATGTGATTTTTTGGGAAACAAGTATTCGCCCAGCAGACTGGGAGTTTCTATGTATCCCCGTCGGGCTACCCTGCATAATTCTTTGACAAAAGCTTCGGGATGTTCCACGTGTTCCAATACCTGATTGCATATTACGTAGTCAAACTCCTTGTCTTTGAAGGGCAGGTTTTCTCCATCGGCATGTACAAAGGTCTGATGAGGGTATATTTTCACGTCACCGCAACGGTGGTAATTGGTGTCAATAAATTTTTCGGCTATCACGTTGGAGCGATACGTCGGATTATGGCCCGGACCTATTTCTAGCACTTTGTCGTTTTTATTTATATGGATGTCTCCTCTGTCGTAGGGGGAATCTGTTTTCATTGTTCTGTTCCGTTTAATAAGTTGTTGAATAGCTGAATCCATTGTTGCATTATTACATCTTCAGCAAAACGTTGTACATTGATACGGGCTTTTTTCCCCATTTCTTTTCTTATTTGTTTGTTTTCAATCAGATAATTTATTTTTTCGGCCAGTTCTTCTGTTTTTCCATTTTCGACCAATAGTCCGTCTTCCCCGTCCCGGATGATATCTTTAGGTCCGCATGGACAGGCGAATGACACGGCAGGTACTCCGCATGTCATTGCTTCCGCTATGACCATTCCGAATCCTTCAAATCTGGAACTTGATACAAAGATAGAACTTTCACGGTATTTACAGAACATATCCGGGGTTGCATTTTCAAGAAAAAGGTTCTTTAATTTCAATTTTCCGGCCAGTACTTGATATGCAGTCTTATCCCCTTTGCCATATATATGTAATTCCCAGTCCGGATGCTGGTCACAGACTTTGCTCCATGCTTCCAGTAACAAATCGAATCCTTTTTGATAAGTATATCTTCCGGCTGCGGTTATCCGTTTATTGTTCAAGTCGCTGAATGTTCCGGATTGAAAGGGTAGAGGGTTGCTGATAACTTTTACATTTTGCAGTTCGGACCAGTTCACTCTGTCTTCTTCACTCAGCACAACGAACTTATCCAACTTTTTTAAATGCCTCACCAGACTTTTCATCCATAATTTGGCAAAAAGTTCCTTGATGAAGTTGCTTTCGTCCTTTTCAAAATTACGATAGTTTTTTCGGTTCACGTGTAGCTCCCCTATCTTTTTACTTCCATCTTTGAGGGAAGTGATAAAGTTTATTTCCCGTCGTAACAAAGAAACTGTGATGTCCGGTTTGAGGTGAGACAAAGCGGCAGAGAGCTTGCGTCGGTATATTCTTTGTTTTTTCAGATAAACCGGCACTTTTTTCCAAAGAGGAAGTTCCCATAATTCTTCAAAGTCTATATTCAGTTGGATGATTTTTACTTTGGGCGATAAAGTATAGCAGGGAGGCTTGCCTTTTCCGTCAGTCAGCAAAATATATATGTCATAATTACCATTCTCCGCCAGATAATTGGCTTTGGTGGTCAGTACCCTTTCCACTCCTCCGGGGATATGGAGAGAGGGGGTACAATAGGCGATTCGGATCATAGGCGGGAGTATTACAGGTTGTTTATTACTTTCATCATTTGTTCTTTCCATGACAGGTTTTTAATGGAATCCCTTATTCTGCAAGGAGACAGATCCAGTTCCATATAGAACCGGATAAGCCGGCGGATATCTATGGGACTTTCATCGGCCGGAACTTTCAGTATATAAGGCATCTTGTCAAAGTCTCCATCTGTTTCTGAATATACAAAAGGTATTCCCCGTGCTGCATATTCTCTGTTTTTTAATGTTTTGATTTTGTCGATGCCACTGCGGTGGCGTGCCAGACTGCCGATGGCAAAGTCTGCTTCGTTGAATAATTCGTCTAGTTCCTCATTCATTTTTTGTCCGTGGAAGATGACATATTTCTCTATATGATATTTGTTGATAAGTTCATAAAATCCGGGAGCGTGTTGTGAGTCATGCATTTCGGATTTCCATATACCGCCTGCGATGTGGAAAAATACGGTTGTGTTTGCCGGGTTTTGGTAATATTTACCCAAACCGTCTATCAGGCGGTCGTAACCGTGCCAATAATGTACTTCGGCCACTCCTAATAGATGAATGACAGAGGTATTTTTAGAAAGCATCTTTTTCAGCGGGATGGAATCAAAGTCAACTCCATTGGATATCTGAATGGTACGTTGGCCGAATATACGGTGATAGTCTGAGAAAGTGACGATGGCGTTCACGTGTTTTGCCAGTGTCTTTCGGAATACTTTATCCACTTGTATCCCCAGGCGTGTGGTCAGTGGAAAACCGGTGTATTCGCTGTCGTAAGGATAGGTGGGTATTTCCATCGCTATTTTAATTCCGGCTTTCCTCAGTTTGCTGAACAGCCGGATGGTGAACGGATTTGCATTATGGAAAGAGCGTACGTAGATTAATTCCACTTGATGTGTTACAGCATAGCGGTATATGCATTGGTAGGAAACTCTCCTTTTCGCCGCAGCTGGTTTGCCTGTTCCGTAGTCGTCTATTATTTCATCGTTTATCATCCTTACCCGGTGGCCGTTGTCCGCTATGCTGTATGTGCATAAACTGACCCGGTGTCCACATGTTTCAAAGCCTTTAACCTGATACAGGATCTTTTTGCTGATGCCGCTGTAAGGGGATAGTCCGTGGAAAAGGAGATAGATGATATTCATAGTCGGGTAGTTGTTAAAGTGTTGAATAGTTCATCCCACAGTTTCATCACTTCTTCGCGTAAATAACGTTGGATATTCTTTTGGGCCTGCTTTCCCATCCGTATGCGTTTGTCCGTATCCTCTATCAGCCGGCATATCGCGTCAGCCAGTTCGTCTGTGTTTCCGTTCTTCACCAGTATTCCGTCTTCTTCCGGAGTGATAATCTCGGCAGGTCCGTATGGACAGTCGAATGAAATGCAGGGAACACCACATGCCATCGCTTCCAGAAGTGCCATCGGTAATCCTTCAAATCGTGAACTCATGACGTATATGGAACTTTCCAGATATTTTTCTTGAATGTTTTTTGTCGGAGGGCATAGTGAAAAACTGTTTTCTATATGATGCTTTTCAATAAGCTCTTGCAGACTGTTCCTATCCTGTCCTTCTCCGTAAATGCGGATATGCCAGTCGGGATGCTTCCGATTGACTTTGATCCAAGCTTCAATCAGGCGGTCATACCCCTTCTGTTCGCTGTATCTTCCTATGCTGATGATTCTTTTTTCCAGGCAGGAACTCCCTTTTTGGGGTGAGAAAGGTAAGAAGTTTGGTATGACACAAGCCTTCTTCACTTCTTTCCAATTATCCGCATCATGTTGTGTCAGAACAACCAGCGCGTCCAGTTTTTTTACAGCTTCCTCCTGTTTCTTTCTCCAATGCCGTGCGATTTGCTTGTATGGGAATCCCCGTTGTTCCATCAGATGCAGGTTACGAGTGTACGGTTTAGCTATATGGGATTCTCCTATTTTTACGCTTCCATCGTCCAGTTGTGTTAGAAAATCCAATTCTCGGCCCAATGTGCTGATGACGATATCCGGCTTCAAAGTTTTCAGCCAATACTCCAGCTTCTTTCTGTACAGGTACATCAGGGTAAAATAATAATACCCTCTTACTAACAGGTTGTGATGATACTGTCTGTCAAAATCAATCGCTATGTCAATGTGCCTGATTCTGGGAGATATCGGGAAAACGGGCGGTCGTTCTTTTTGTGAATCTGTGATAATAAATACATCCTGATGCATTTCGTCAGCCAGATAGTTCGCTTTTTGGATGATGCTCCGGTCTGCGCCTCCCACGGTGCATAGTGCTGTGTATAGATAAACGATGGTCATTTTTCAGTCAGTTTATGAAACAACATTTCCCATTGCGGCATGATGTTTCGGAGTGAGTAGCGTTTTATATTTTGTTTAGCTCTTTTGCCAAAAGCTTTTCTTTCTGCTTCATGTTCTATCAAGTGGCAAAGAGCGTTGGCAAATCCTTGTATGTCTCCGTTTTTAACGAGGAGTCCGTCTTCCTGGTTTCTGATGATTTCCGATGGACCGAAAGGACAGTCGAAAGAAACACAAGGAACACCCAGACTCATGGCTTCGATCAAGACCAGTCCAAAACCTTCGTAATTGGAGCTTAGGGCCAGAATGGAACTGTTCAGGTATTCTTGCGTTATGTTTTGTGTAAAAGGATGAATTGTGATGGAGTGTTCCAGCTTTCTGTCTTTAATCTGCCGGGCTAAGCTATCCTTATAAAATCCTTCACCAAATATATCCAGTATCCAGTCGGGATGGCGTTTCTGCACGATATTCCATGCGTCGATCAGTCTGTCGAATCCTTTTTGCCAGGTCAGTCTGCCTGCCGCTATTACACGGGGAGCTTCACAAGAGCTGATTGTTTGTATATCAATAGAGGTGGTGTTCGGAATGATATGTATATTCGGATGTTGTCCCCACATGGCGGCATCTCCTTGTGTCAGTGTTACTATAGCATCGCTGTATCGTTTTACATCACGGAAACATTGGTAGCTGACGTATCTGTCTTTTATATCTTTAAAAAAACTCTTTTTGCGGTTTGCAGGTATCCGGGTGTATATTTTGGCGCAATGCGATTCAATGATTTTCTTTGCCTTGCAGTTTAATTTACAGATCAAATCCGCTTTGAAACTGGTATTTCCTGATATGATATCGGGATTGATGAACTTGATCTCTTTTTTTAATTTTTGTTCGAATTTATGGTTCAAAGTCCATCCCACTTTCAATTGTTCGAGAAGCGGATGCTGGTATTGCAAATGAAACTTTGTATCCAGATCGATATGTTCCACTTTGTCGGATAAAGGGAAAGAAAGAGGATGATTGCCTTGGGAAGAAGTGATAAGATAGACCTTGTGCCCATAAATTTCGGCCAAGTAATTCATCTTATCCGTTAAAATCCGCTCCATGCCTCCTATACGGGCTATAGAGTCGTATACATATACTATTTTCATTCCCCTGATTTGTTTTTCCGTAAAAATAGTGTATTCTTTTTATATATCCAATAAGAAGTTGTTGAAATTCCTGTCCATATCCGTTTTTTTATGGAATGTCGGCTGTATTCGGAGTAAAGAGTGGGTTTCAAGGGATGAAGATGGGTATATTTAGTAATTAAAGTCTTTGGAATGTTGTGAGTATCATTTGTTTTTGCGAATATTGCATTTTATAATGATTAGCAGATAATGATGAAAGAGATAACGGTGGTGATGCCGGTTTACAAGGTGGAAAAATACGTATCAGAATGTCTTGATTCCATAATCAACCAAACTTTTGATTGTTTTGAGTGTATCATCATTGATGATTGCTCTCCGGATAACAGTATGTGCCTGATAGAGGAAAAGCTGGCCGGATATAAAGGGAACATCAGTTTTAGAATCGTGAGAAATGAGAGGAATGAAGGAGTCTCTGCGGCAAGGAACAAGGGAATAGAACTATCCCGGGGTGGTTATCTTTTTTTTATAGATTCGGATGATATGCTTTATGAGAATTGTCTGGAGAAATTATGGGAGGAAACGAAAAGATATCCGGGGGTTGACTTGGTGCAGGGGGATTCTTATTCAGAAGGGATGGAAAACAAAAACAGTGATTTGCAAAGATATACGGAAGGACGGATACGTATCAACAAGCTGTTTCTGGATTCGAAAATAACATCCACTCCGGTCAACAGATTGATCAGAAAGGAGGTGCTGACAGAGAATGCCATTTATTTCAGGACGGGCATTTTGTTTGAGGACTTTTTGTGGTGCTATTTTCTGTATAAAAAGGTGGAAATGTTTGCTTCCGTCAATTCTTTTACTTATTTCTACAGGCGTTCAAATCCTTTCTCAACCATGAATAGGGCGAAAACGGACTTTGACAAGCCGGCAAAGGATTTTATTTTTATCTTGACCGTTTTTAATGAGCACATGGAACAGGAACTGTATGCCGAAAATATCTGTTTCATTTTGAACAAGCTGATGCCGGTGGTGTATAATGCTGCTGCAATAGGGGTTACAAGGGAAAGTAATGATGCGATAGATAAGTTTAAAAGAAATTTGATAAGGAAGCATTGCAGAGAGTTCCGGCCTATGGAGGTTTTGTACGAATTGAATTTGTTCTATCCTTTTTCTCTGCTTTTGAATTGGGGGATTTACAGACATCACATATTGTATAAATACGCTAATCTGATCAAATTGTATTATAAGATATGGGGAAGGTGGTATCTCTGAATCTTCTTGTGTAATGAATATTATTCCTTTAGGTTGGTAGTTTTCTTGTTACATTGGTTGTCGGTTTCTTTTGTAGCCGGTTCATTCATATGTGACAGGATAGCGGAAAAAGCATAATATAATTCTTTGAATGCTTGCAGGCGGAAGAAAAACAGGTATTCAAAAAAGTATTTGGCGGGGAGCCATTCTTTTGTTTTTGCCGAAGGGATACACCACGGAAGTGGTGACAGGTAATAGTGGATTTTTTCTTGTCGCAACAGTCTGTTGCATTTCATGCTTGCGTTGAACCGTATGATTAAACTCTCGCGGTCTTGTTTGGACATAGCAAGGGACTGGTCGGATTCGGTACAATAATAAATGATTCTTCTGTCTGTGGTTACTTTGGGGGCATATATACCGACAAGGCATGAAAAATACACATCGTTGGCTATTCTTGTTTCATCGAATTGAATGTGGAATGTTGACAGGAAGCTGCGCCTTATCATTTTGCCCCAAGGAACTTGAGATTGGTATCGCAGTTTGTTTTCCGGGTTTACATCATTGAAGAAGTTGGTATAGTAAGTTCCGCGTCGGCTTTCTTGGGACGGATCATCGGACATGACAAAACGTACATTGAAATAGATGACTTTATGGGGGCTGTCCATGTATTCGTTTAAGATAGTAAAACAATCGGCTGTAAAGAAATCATCTGCATCTGCAAAGATAATCCATTTGCCACGGGCGTGGGAGAGTCCTATGTTCCGTGCGTATCCTGCTCCTTTTCCCTCCTTAGTGAACAGGACTTCCGTATTTTTTCTGCCGTTTCCCGGAAAATGAGAAAAATCGACAGATTCGGAATTGCTGTTATCATCAATGATAATGATTTGAATTTCATCCCAAGTGGGAATTGAGCACAGACAGCGTTCCAGAAGACGGGGAGTATTCTTGTGCGGAATAATGATGCTGTAATGATAACTTGTGTTCTTTGTCATTCTTCTTCTTTTTGCAAAGATATTGATTTATATTCAGCATCATGCATTATCTTGTCAATATCTCGATGAGTATGAGAATCTTTCACTGAAAATTCTGGGTGATAATGCCCTCATGCCCTCACTGTGTGCACAACTGGTTGTTTATGAACTATTTGTATAGTGATGGTAAAAATTGTAACTCTCACTTATGCTCTCATGCCCTCACTGTTTTTGAGAACAGAATTTCACATAATCTATTTGTTATCAGTTATATATCCTTTTTTTATAAGTTGTTCCGGTTTAATATGAAGTAGGTCGTTCTCAGGCTTTTTCTTTGCAAAAAGTGCGTCTGAAGGGATCATACCTCTACGGAATATGGCGAATTTCCGGCAGCAGTAAAAAGATCAGGAGGTTTTAAAAAAAGCTCGCCATCTTTTTAAAAAAGAACAAGGTCTTTTTTTTATTTGACCTGTTGTTTTTGGGTGTGCAGGATTTCACATACGTACGTGTCGCTCTATGCGTATGTACGTGCCGCATATACCTGCTTTGTATTATATGATATTCTTTCCTCATTCCGCATTTATTTTCGTTTCTTTATCGTATCTTTGCGAAGAAAGAGTGTAATCTAAATTCCATGAGAATATTATTTTATTGTGATACTGTCTTCAGTTTCGGCGGAGTACAGCGTGTGTTGGCTGAAATAGCCAAGGCTTTGTCCGGAAAACATGAAGTCACGATACTGACTACGGATACTTGTACGGACTTGTCGATGTACGGATATGCCGAAAGTACCGTGCAGTTTGATTCTTTCTCTTATTCCGCCTCCTCTTTCATCGAGCGTTTGTTATGTAAAAGCTATAGTTTTTTATATAAACATGGGTTGCCTCATACCCGGCTGACTTCGAAATGGTATGCTGCCAGTTTTTTCCCTTCTTCTTATAAACGGACATTGGCAAGGAAAATAAATGCCCGGCAATGTGATGTAGTCATCGGGGTACATGCTTTTATGGCCCTGCACCTCTCTGCTGTAAAGAACCGGATTCAAACAAAGACTGTTGGGTGGCTGCATAATTCTTATGGAGCATTCTTTGAGAAAGAAACTCCCTATTTGCCGGGATTGGATTATTTTTTTCAAGTCCAGATGAGGAAATTGGACGAGAGGGTGGTTTTAAGTCATGCAGATGCCGGTTGTTTCTTTCGGAAAATGAACCTGTGCTGCGAGGTGATATACAATCCTCTGACTGTACTGCCTAAAGGTCGGGGAAAGAAGGAATATAGAAGGATTTTGGCGGTCGGTCGTTTTTCATTCGGACATAAAGGATTTGATATTTTAATAAAAGCTTTTTCTGTTTTTGTGAAAACTCATCCGGACTGGACACTGGAAATTGTGGGGGAGGGTCCTGAGGAAGCGCTTTACCGTTCATTGATCAATGAATATGAACTGGAAAAGAACATGGCGCTGCATCCTTTTACGAAAGAGGTGCAGGAATATTATGCACATTCCAGTATATATGTGTTGAGTTCCCGTTGGGAGGGATTCGGCCTGGTGATGATAGAGGCTATGGCGCACGGGTTACCTGTTATCGCATCTGATTTACCGATAACGCGCGAGTTGTTGAAAGACAAAGATATGGCCGTTCTTTTTGAGACAGGGAATATAGCTCAGCTGGCCGGTTATATGTCGTATATGGCTGATCGGACGGATTGGGAATGGATGGAAAATAAGGCGGTGGAATATGCTGATACATTTCATATAGAGAAGGTCTGTGACAGTTGGAATAATTTACTAAAAAAAGTAGTGTATGGTACAAGATGAACAGGAAAAATGGGATATTGTGATCAAGCCTCGGTCCGGTTTGTTCCGGTTGGATCTGGAGGAGGTATGGCGGTATAGGGATTTGCTGGTAATGTATATCAGACGGGATATCGTCACTTTTTATAAACAGACTGTTTTAGGACCGTTGTGGTTTGTTATCCAGCCACTGCTTACTACCGTCATGTTCATGTTTGTTTTTGGCGGTATTGCCGGTATTCCTACCGACGGGCTTCCTCAACCGCTCTTTTATATGGCGGGCTTACTCTGCTGGAATTATTTCTCGGAATGTTTAAGCCGCTGTTCGGATACGTTCAACGCCAATCAGAATATATTTGGAAAAGTATATTTCCCTCGTCTGGTGGTACCCTTGTCCATCGTTATATCTTGTATGATAAAGATGGGCATTCAGTTTGGACTGTTTGTTTTAATTTATATTTATTATTTGTGCAACGGATATTCGTTGATGGTCAACGGATATGCTTGGTTGGCTCCCTTGCTGCTGCTCATGTTGGCAGGTCTTGGTTTGGGGTTCGGATTATTGATATCCTCCTTGACGACCAAATACCGCGACTTGCGTTTCTTGATTACTTTCGGGGTGCAGTTGTGGATGTATGCCACTCCGGTTATTTACCCTTTGTCCGTGATGAGGCAGAGCCATGAGCAGTATATGTGGATCATTGTGGCAAATCCGCTGACTTCCATTATCGAAACATTTAAATTCGGATTTTTGGGAGTGGGGACTTTCAGTTGGTTTCACTTAGGCTACACGTTGGTGTTTACAGTGGTGATAATGCTTTGGGGGATGGTGACTTTTAATAGAGTGCAACGTAGTTTCATGGATGTGATTTAAAAGGAGGGACAGAATGGGAAAAATAGCGATAGAGTTTCAGAATATCAGCAAGCAATATGCATTGGGAAGTATCGGAGCCGGAACGCTGAGCCGTGATTTGAATCGTTGGTGGGCGCGGATTCGTGGGAAGGAGGACCCGTATCTCAGAATCGGGGAAGAGAATGACCGTTCCAAGCAAGCGATGGGGGATTTTGTATGGGCGTTGAAAGATATTAATTTCCATGTGGAGGAAGGGGAAGTGCTGGGTATTATAGGTAAGAACGGTGCGGGAAAGTCCACTTTGTTGAAAATCCTTTCGCGGGTGACTTCTCCTACTGTCGGTTGTATCCGTGCACGGGGGCGTATTGCCTCTTTGCTGGAAGTGGGTACAGGCTTTCATCCCGAAATGACAGGACGGGAGAATATTTATATGAATGGTTCCATCATGGGGATGACCAAGGCGGAGATTACCCGTAAGTTGGATGAGATTGTGGCTTTCGCCGGTGTGGAGAAATATATCGATACTCCAGTGAAACGTTATTCTTCGGGTATGACCGTGCGGTTGGGTTTTGCTATCGCTGCCCATCTGGAGCCGGAAATTCTGGTAGTGGACGAGGTGTTGGCAGTGGGAGATGCGGAATTCCAAAAGAAGGCCATTGGCAAGATGCAGGACGTGGCGAAAGGAGAGGGACGGACAGTTTTGTTTGTCAGTCATAACATGGCGGCGGTAAGAAGTTTGTGTACAAAAGGAATATGCTTGGAAAATGGTACCGTAGTTTATCAGGGGACGGTTCATTCTGCCATTGATTATTACTTGAAAGAGAAAGGGACGGTCCGGAAAAGTAAAATTATAGATTATGTGGGTTGGACGAAAAATACGCTTCATATAGATTGCATTGAGATAAACGGAACGGAATGTGCCTCTTCCACTATTCATGGAGGTCAGAATTTTCTGACTGTGAAAATACAGGGATATTCTGAAGAGGATATGATGTATGATGTAATGCTAGTTTTGAAGAGCAGGACGGAAGTGCCTTATGCTAGTTATGCTCCGGGACATTATTACGGAAGTATCAGTCATTTACCTAAAGGGGATTTTTGCATCGAGAGGCGTATAGGGCTTCCGTCTGTGCTGAGTAAAGGTGTCCTGCAGGCAGATTTGTTTATACATCATCCTATGGTGGAATATTATTTGAAAGCAGTTCGTTGCTGTTTGCTGGAATGTGAGGGATTTCAAAGTGGATTCGGACATGCGCTGACACAAACGTCCAACGGCTTTATCGGATTGGAGGATATAAAAGTTTGATCATTATGTTCTACTATGGAGATGAAGAAAAAAAGAATTGTATATAGTTTGACTGGAAGAGGGTTGTTCTCAGAGTTGTCTAATCTTGCATTGGCATTGGTCTATGCGGACTATAATCAGGAAGAGCTGACTGTCAATACAAGAAACTGGAATGCAAGGGTGGAGAAAGGCTGGAGTGATTATTTCGAGTCGGTCTTGCCAGACTGTAACGGAATGATCTGCTCGCAATATATTGTTTATAAGAAGGGGAAGCCTTGGTGGGGAAATATCTATTATAATCCGTCCGCTTTTTTCCGGTATTATATTTTCTATATAATGAATAGGATATATCTGTTATTTCATCCGGAAACGGAACTAGGGAATGAGGTATTTCTAAAAATGAGATCGGAGGAGTTTCTGGAGAAGCTGGAAGATATCAGAAATGATTATGGCTCTGCCTTGCGGAAAATATTAAAATTTAATGAGAAGACAACCGGTTATATAGAAGAAAGGAAAAGTGAGATGAATTTGCCGGTAGATTACATAGCGGTACATATAAGGCGGGGAGATAAGATAGTTTCCCGTGAGATGAAGGAACTCGGTTTGTCTCTTTATATTGATGCTGTTAAAGGGAAGAAGCATATCAGCCGTAATGTGTTTATAGCTACGGATGATAGTTCTGTGAAGGATGAGTTGAAATCCATACTAGTTGCCGAAGGATTTAATGTTTACTGTAACACAGCTGTGACACAAACAGGATTTGATGAGTCTTTGTTTAATACAAAGGATAAAAAAAGTAGATATATAGATACGTTGAATATGCTGTTGGATATGGATATTCTGATCCATTCTTCATTTTTTATCGGTACTTATACTTCGAATGTCAGCCGGATTGTGCCTCTGTATGTCGGATTCGGAAAATCGCTCAGTCTGGATGACGAATGGAAACTTTAGATTGTAAAAAGCGAAATATTATGTCACAAAGAAAATTTTCGATTATAACCATTAATTATAATAATAAAGAAGGGTTGAGGAAAACCATAGAAAGTGTGGTCGGCCAGTCTTTTAGGGATTTTGAGTATATTATTATTGACGGAGGGTCCACGGATGGAAGCATTGAAGTGATAAAAGAGTATGCCGGTAAAGTGGACTATTGGGTATCGGAGCCGGACAAGGGTATTTATCATGCCATGAATAAAGGAGTTTTACAGGCGCATGGAGAGTATTTGAACTTTATGAATTCCGGTGATGAATTTTATAACAATGGTGTGTTGCAGGAGGTGGCACCTTCATTGGACAGCGATATTGTTGTTGGAAAAATAGTGCATGGCACAGAGGTGTGGGGCTTTCATAAGGAGGATATAACGCTGATGGATTTGATTCGGGGAACTGTATTGCATCAGGCTTCGTTCTTTCGTAAAGAACTTTTTGATGAAAACAGGTATGACGAAAATTATAAGATTGTATCCGATTGGAAATTTTATATTCAGACCTTGATATTCAACAATGTGACGTTCCGCAATATTCGTTCCATCGTTTGTAGGTTTGTGCCTGGAGGGGTCAGTGAAACGGATGCCGGGACAAGAGATCTGGAAAGAAGGCGGGTGTATAAGGAATTGTTTCCGGATAGAATGATAAAGGATTATATAAGACTGGAAAAGGTGGAATCCCCTTTATTGGAACTGATTCCCGAACTGAATAAAACTGCTGGCCTTCATCAGATGGCATACAAATTGGTCTGTGCCTTGTTGTGGGTGCATGGAAAGATAAAACGGGTGCGTGTTAAGTAAGCAGTAAATTGTTTTTTTCACTTGAGCCATGCCCGCAGGATAAGTCTGATGCCATATAGCGCATACTTTATTTTTAGAGAAAGTGGAAGATGTATATAATTGTTTTTTCTGATTCTTAGCATTCTGTCCCATAATTCATTGAAGGGGATTTCCCGTGAGTGTTGGGTATAGAACAAGAACGAACTTTTTATGTAATCGGCCGACAAAGCACGTAGAATATAGGTGGGGAATGTGGCCGAAAGTGAAGTCATCAGGTCGAATGCATCCATGAAAGTGCACAGTTTGGGGGTGTAGTTTTTTTGCGACAGGTTCATGGCGCTTGATTTTCTTGTGACATAGTGATAATAGGGGGAAGTGGTGTATGCGGCTGATTGGCAGTGGCTCAGGTATTGAAAAATAAAGAGTCTGTCTTCATTATAATAAATATGTTCATTGAATTTTAGGTGATGTTTGTCAATGATTTCTTTATGATATAATTTATCCCATAAGTTTCCTTTGTATTTGTAATGCCTGTCGTTAAACAGGGAGTGAATGGCCTCCCACTGGGTTAATTTGCCGGATTTCACTTCGTTGATGTGGTAAATCGGACGACCATCTTCATTTTCAATGATATATCCGCAAGTAGCCAGGCCGGCTTCGTTTGTCCGGATAAGTTGATAAAGAGTGGCTATCATATTCGTTTCTATCCAGTCGTCGCTATCCATGAAAGCTATATATTCTCCTTTTGCGGTTTCCAGTCCTTGGTTTCGTGCATGGCTGACTCCTTGGTTCAGAGTGTGTATTACCTGTATTCGTTGGTCTTTGCAGGCGTATTCGTCACATATTTTCCCGCTTCCGTCCGTACTTCCGTCATTAACCAGCAGTACCTCAATGTCTGTCAGTGTCTGGTTTAAGACGCTGCTGATACACAAAGGCAGGAATTTTTCTGTATTGTATATAGGGATGATGACAGAAACCAACGGCATAACTTATAATTCTGTGAGTTTATAAATAAGATCATTCTTTAGCTGGCGAAGCGTATAAAGCAGGTTGCTCGGATTTTGAAACGTTTCTTCCAAGGGCATGATGACGGGAACATACTTTATCTTTAACCGGTGCCTTATGCAATAGACATTGATCAATCTTTCTGATAAATAGCCGAACAGACGTGCCTGATCCGGATAGGCGGACAGTTTTACCCGTTTTTCTAATTCAAACAATACGCGGAATAGCCACTGGGAGTATTCGTTAAAATGTTTCCGTCTGGTGATGAACATATTATATCCGGAATAGGCATTGCAGTGATACATGAATGTATGAAAAGCTTCAGCATATTCGGGTGTGAGGTGTTGAATGACTTCTTTCAGTAAATTGAGGTCATTGACTAGATGGGAAATGGCGTATTGTGTAGCGACGTTATAGGGATAATGACGCTTGGGAGAGAGGATGATGTCATAATCATTTAATAAAATTTCTAAATCAGGAAATTGATAAGTTTCTTTTAGAAATGAATCTATGTTAATGAAACTCCTGTCTGGTGAAAAAGCTGGAAAAGGGCGATGAAAATCAAAGAAGCGCCTGTAATGATTGAGCCCTATAATGTCACACTTTAGATTTTTCCAAGCCCAATAATGGGCGGTTAGTTCACAAAAGTGAGGATTCCTGTCGGATATATTATCTCCTGTGTTATCTAGTACAGGGAAGAATCGGGCACTGGTTAGGGAGGCCCCCACCTGTATAGGGCAGAAGTACTCATGCTGCGGTAGCCGGCTGTCCTTATGGGCACATACTAATATTTTTATATTTTCTCCCATGTTTGTGATTGAGGGTTATAGCGTTTGATAATGCGTGCGGGATTTCCTACCGTGACACAATAGTCGGGTATGTTTTGGGTAACCACACACCCAGCACCGATAAAACAATGTTTGCCGATGGTGATTCCGGGCAGTACAATCACGTTGGCTCCTATGATGGTATGTTCTCCGATGTGGATAGGGGAAGTGGTGATACCTTGTTCGATGATACCTTGAGTGATATTCTGATAATTGTGATCTAATCCTATCAGGGCTACGTTTTGTGAAATATTGACCCCGTTGTCTATCCGGATGGGACCGATGACCGTATTGCTGAGTCCTATCCGGCAATGGTCGCCGATTACGATGTCGCCTACGGCATTGTTCAAGCAGGAGAAATCTTCCACTACCGAATATTTTCCCATCTGGAACAGATGGAACGGTGGAAGGTCTTTCCGTACACTGGGATAAATGACTGAGCCCTGGCCTTTTTTTATGTAGAAAGGTTGCCATACGCGTATCCACCAATAGGGGCGTGTCTTTACCGGATGCATGATGAAACCGTGTATCCGTTTTTTCCATTGCGGGTGTTGTTGTAAGTACTCCTTTATATTCATAATTCTATCCATGCTGTGTATGGTTGAACTTCTGTGCCATTCCTTTCAAGTGAAACAAGTTGAGAAGCATAATGATTACAAAATAAGGTGTCTGCCTGAGGATTCTGCTCATGTATTTATATCTCATATTGGACGGAATGGCCAGGTATAACGCACCGTTCAGCAAGATAAGCAAAATCCACCACTTTATGGAAGAAGTTGGAGAGAAAATGCAGAGAACACATGAAAAGAATCCGATGAGCGCCAACAGAATGCTGCGGGGAGCGATAAAGGCTTGGAGGGTTTTCAGCAGATAATCTCCGTTTCCGTTCAGTAAGGCTGTGGGGAGGTTACGTCCCATTTTTAATGCAAGGAAAAGCTGGGTGGCTATCCAGCGGCGGCGCTGGTTACGCAAGGCATCCGGTTGCCGGACTTTTTCGTCCAATGTTTCTAGGGTGTCTATATATTCAATGTGAATGCCTTGACGGAGCAGGAGTTCTTCCAGTTCTTTGTCTTCGCCCGTACTATGGGTATGGATGATGTTCCGGACAAACCATCGGAAATCGAAAGCCATTCCGGAGCCGGTAAGGGCAGATGAAAATCCCAGCCGGATGTGTCCCTTGCGGAAGATGGAATTGTTCATCTCTTCGATGGCGGCATCCAATAGGGCTATGTCTGTATTCATATTTTTGGCTTTGCGGTGTGTCTGTATGGCTTTTATACCCTGTGAAACTGCCTTATTCAGTTCTTGAAGATAACAGGGTGAGATCAGATTATCGGCATCCAGTATGAGGACATAATCGTATGGCTGGTCTGTGATGGTCTCTGCTGCAATGCGCAGGGCTTTTGCCTTGGAACTTTCCTTTTCATGCAGTTCTATCAAGCCGATGCGTTCTTTGCGCAGTGAGGCATTGGTTTCGGGACGCATGTGGTCGGATATGACTATCAGGTCGTAAAGCTCTGCCGGATAAGTTTGGCGCAGAACGGAAGTGACGCAGGCGTGAATGACCGCATCCTCTTTATAGGCGGGAACAAGGATGATAAAACGTTGCCGGACAGTAGTCGCGGGATATTTCTTTTGTTTGAAGAAATGAGAGGCGGCAGAAAACAGGACTATATACCCCACACTGACGGAAAGGTAGATATATAGCGTATATTCCATGATATGTATAATTTCCGATAGCATGGGGCTTTTATTTTTTCTTTCTTAAAAGCATATTGAATATCATGCCTGCCGCCAGAAAGGGGATAGCTTTCATGGCTTTGTTGAATTTGCTGTCCACCAAGTAGTTTGGAGTGGCTATTGCCATAGTCAATAAGAAAGTGAGTAATAATCCCCACCATTTTAGGCAGGCGCTCCAGTGGAAGTATACGGACAGGAAACTGAACAGGAGGAGGATACCTAGCAGGATGGTGCGAGGGAAAATGAACCATTGCAGAATACGGTCGGCATAATCAAATTTTCCACTTAAAATGGCGCCGGGCAGATTACCGATATTGGTGAACAGGGAATAATATTGGGTTTTAATCCAAGTACCATGTTGGGTATAGAATTTTTTCTTTCCACTATTCTTCAAGGCATATACATGGGTATTATTTAAATATTCCACATATATCCGTTCGCGGAGCAGCAGGGATTCGATGACTTTTTCATCGTCATCGTCTTTTAAATGACGGATGTTTTCTTTGAACCAAGTGAAGTCTATTGCGGTTCCGGAGCCGTTCAGCGAAGCTGAAAGTCCCAAATTGACATGCCCCGCACGAAGAATGGAATTATTGATCTCGTCGGTGATGGCATTCAATATGCTGACATTATTGGGTCTTTCTTGATAGATGCGATGGGTTTGGATGGCATTGGAGCCGCTGGCATACGTATTGTTGACAACTTCAAGAAAATTGGTGTCCACTACATTGTCCGCATTCATGATTAAAACGATATCGTATTGTCCTTCTTGTAATTGTGACATAGCTGCTTTGACAGATTTCATTTTTGAACTTTTCTTGAACCTGGCTTGCAACAGGGTGATGGGATATTGTGCCAGCTGTCTGTTTGTTTCCGGCTTCAGGTGGTCTGAAATGACGATAATGTCATAGCAGTCTATAGGATATTCTTGTTGTAGAAATGATTTGACGGTATAGGGTATGTAGTCATCGTCCTGATAGGCCGGTATCAGAATGGCGAAACGGTGTTTTACTCTTGATTCGGAATATTTGTCGGTGCGGTTGCCTGTTGCCGCTATGGCGTATACCAGCAGGTAAAAAACAGTAAAGGCGCATATCGCGAAAAGTAATAGTTCTATGTATGCTAGAAATATCATGGCTGTTTGTCTTTGTTTCTAAGTTTGAAAAATGCTTTTGTTCCCTCCCAATGTGCTTTGGCTATGGCTTTCTTTCCTTTCCCCAAGGCGGTCAGTATGTTTTTGGGACATACAATCATTGTCTGGTATAAAATGGAAACCGGAAGTTTCCAGTCAAAGAGATTGCGGTAGGCATATAGTAATCTGTTTCTGCTCAGGTAATAGTATTTCAACGGACTTTCTTTTCCGGTGGAGCTGCTGTCCTTGTGCCATATTTCGCAAGCGGGATCGTACCATAATTCGTAGCCTTCCCTATTGATATAGGTGCACCAGTCCAGTTCCTCATAATATAGAAAATATTCTTCGGGCATCAGGCTAAGTTTGTCTATTATTGTTTTTTTCAGTAACATGGCGGCACCATGCAGATAAGGCGTTTTTTGGGCGGGGTAGTGGTCTTTATTTATTTTCCCTTTGCCTATGGCTCTGTTTCTTAAGGTAATGGGCGAAAGTTGGGTGTATCCTGCAAATTGTATGGCGTGCGGTTCTGCATAATCCCGGATTAACGGGGAGACACCTGCTATCTTGTCGGAGGACAGAAGGCGTTTTATCAACAAGGGTATGGCATCTTTGACCATACAAACATCATTGTTCAGCAAGAACAGGTATTTTCCTTTTGCAAGGTTTATACCCAGATTGTTACCTCCGGCGAATCCTAAGTTCTGCTCACTGCGTACGGCTTGGATAAAAGGATATGTTTTTTGTAGCAAGGCGGCTTCATTGGCAGTGGAACCATTGTCAATGACTATCATTTCATAACTGACAGAGAATATAGTGGCTGTCCACGAGTCGATAAATTCGCAGGTGTCGTGAAAACCGTTATAGTTCACGGTGATGACGGATAGGTCAGGCTGCCGGTAGTCCATGTATTTCTGAGTATTGTTTATCTAAATAAGGTCCTAAAAAAACAAAGGTGAAACAGGAATAAATCAAGATTCCGTTAGGAAACTGGAAATAAACCATATTGGCGTAAGAAGCTACCAGTATGCCTGCACAACCGCATAACATACCTGTCAGCGGTCCTCGGATTTCCGGATTTCGGATTTTGAATAAAAGAATGTAGGAGCCCGATAGAAATAGAATGGCATGCATACCCAAAAACACACACAGCCCCACTATTCCCATCTGTTTCCATACATCTACCAGACTGGAGTCTGAAGGACAGATGGAAACGAAATAATATTTGTTATGGGGAGGAACTACCCCGTCTATGGCTCCCATGCCTATGCCGAAGGGCATTTCATCCATGTAGGCATTCAGTGCTTTCTGGTTCTCGAAACGCGCCATCATCGATTGGTCCTCTGTGTCGAAAGCGGAACGCATACGGCGGATCAATTTATTGCTCTCTCCGATCTTGGTGTATTTCAGCATTCCTACTCCTCCAACAAGCAGGATAAAGGAAATGATGCCTATTTTCCAACTTTTAGACAGGAACAGAAAGAGCCCCAGCCCTGCAATGGGTACTGCTATGGCCGATCGGGTTCCCGATATTAACAGACCATAAAATCCTGCCATACCCACTATTAAATAGAAGAGTCTGAGAAATAGGTTCTTTGTATAGAAAAAAGTAAGCGTGAAAACAGTGCAGGATAATCCCATGCTGGCACCGAAAAGACCCGCGTCAGTGAAAAATGAGAAATAGCGGATACCGGAATGGATAAAATGGGTACGTGCTCCGTAGGCCCACAACCAGCTTAGCTCGGTACTGTCAAAACCTTTGTTCTTTTGCCAATATCCTTTTGCGGCAGCCAGTAGGGTCATGATACCCCATAGTATTAAAAAGTAATGGATAAAAGTGTAGCGATTGCAGTGTATGGATAGAATAATACAGGTCAGAATAGGGTATAAGGCCCAGGGTCTTAAAATACGAAGCCATGCTTCCATGTAAAATTCACCGGTAATACCATTACCTATGTTGATGATACAATATAGCAGCCAGACCAATGTGATGCAGGTATAGACGTTCAGTATTCTTCTGAAATGATGATTGCTTTGTAACTGTTTCAGAAGAATAAGGGCCAACATGATGCCGTAGAGCAAGTCAAAGATATTGGTAATGGCAATAGGGATGGAATGATATCTGTTAATTCCCATTATCAGGTAATTCAGCATAAAGGTGATGGCCAGCAGAATGGCGGGTTTGTTTATGCATATAAAAATAAAAAGCGTGGCAAAAGGTATGAACCCTATTGCAACTCCTATGGCAGGTTTCATGTTGAGGGCTGTCCATAGGCATAAGCACAGCCCGATAATAAAGCTGGCTAGAATTTGACCTGTATGGGTTATATTTATTTCTTTTGCTATCATTATCTATTTTCCTTTGTATTCAATGGCGGTCAGTCCGAGTTGAAACAGCCTGTATTCCATATTCTTAAAGTTCGTGTAAGGAGGTAATTGTCCTGTAAAATCTTCCACTGTATTTCTGTCTGCTTGTGTCAGATAGAAAAGGAGGGGTACTTCTTTTTGTTTAACTTGTAACAAATGTTCATACAGTGCCTGATCCGTATTTTTCCAAGTACGGTTGGCACGGACAACCAGCAGATTGATGGATGCTTCATTTAACAAAGCCGGAGGCAGAGGATTGCTTTTCAGGACCGGGTGTTCGATTAGAAGAATTTCATCCTTTTCCAGATCGGGACATAGTTCTTTCAAATTGTTTGCCTGTACATATTGGCTATCTTCGCTTAGAAAATCTTCATCGTATGTAATGCGGCGGACGTTTAAGCCGATGTTGCTCCAATATTCCTCTATCAGGCGGGCGACATGGGTCTTTCCGTCTTTCTCTTCTGTACTTAACAAATTGATAACTCGCTGTTCCTGTGTATTTAGATGAGGCAATAAAGCGGTGCTGAGTTGCTTGACGGCCATTTCGTTTATGGCTTTATTATAACGTCTGTATCTTAACTTGCTTTCTTTAGGATATGCGCCGATAACTGTTCCTCCGGTGATTCGTTCTGTACGTATTTTGTCTCTGAGGGTACGGTCCAGTATTTCGATAATCAGAAAATAACCAATGATGAAAAGTAAAGTACCCAGTATGGATGCAAGTATAATCATGCGTGCATTGGTGGGGGAGGAGGTCAATGGAAACAGGGGCGGGTTCATGATTTTTAATGAAGCCGAAGTCATTTCCAGATTCTTTTGTCGCAAGATGGCTGCATTTAAGGCCCCCATGGTAGACATATAGTTGCTTTCCACAAAGCCGATATGCCTTTCTTTCCGGCCCAGGGTGGCGCCGATGGGGGAGAAATAAAGGAAATCTTCATTTAAATTCTCTCTCATTATATCTCGTGCTTCCATTTGGGCTTTAGTCTTTTCGGCAAGGACTATTTGGTCAAGCCACTGGCTGATGAGTGTTTCATAAGATACATTGTTTGTACTTGCAGCTTCAGCACTTAGTTTCAGGGCGAGATTGTTGATGTTTTGTTCGGCGTTACTTAACATGTTTTTTTGTTCCTCCAGTTTCTTCCGGTTCTTTTCGTCCGGAGTGATTTCCATGGTTGAGATCTGAGTGTTCAATTGGGACATTTGATGAAGTTTGTCCATAAACTCATTGTTGGTACGGATCAATTTGGCCACATCACCTAATTTATATTCATAGAAATCGATCAACGCCTTACTGGTAGAGTAATTGACAAGTAAATCATTGTCCATCATCCGGTAAGCAGCGTCCATGCTTGCCACTTGTTTGGTTTGTTCTCCGTAGTTGATGATGCGGTTTTCTATATTGTACTCGATTAAAGAATCCTCGGCGGCAGTCAGCATTTTGCCTAATCTGGCCAGTTCTTCTTGAAAGAACTTGATAACATTGTCTGTTTCTCCATAGCGTAGTTCATGGTATTGTTTGACAAATTCTTCATTCAGTATCTCAAGTGTGTTATAAGCTATTCCCGGATCGTTGGCACTATAAGCAATCTCGATCATATCGCTGTTTCCCAACCTGGCTACTTTTATATGTTGTGAGAGTAGAGGTACGCTGAAATAAGGGTGGGTATAATTGAGTAGTTGGTAGATAAAATTATTGATGGACGGGCGTTCAAAAGCTACCAGATTATGATAGGTTTTCTCTTCGTTTTGCTTGTCTATCAATGCCTGTAACTCTCGTGGAATGCCGGAAACTAGCTGCTGGTAATGTATGGCTGAAATATAACTGGTGTTTCTTTCGGCATCTCCATAAACCAAACAGCGGGCAAGCAGTTTCAGAGATACTATTTTCAGTGTGCGTTCCGTCGTAATGATATTCATTAAATTACTCATGTGCACAGTGGCATTTCTGGTATCGGTGGCATCTACGTTGTATCCGGAGATGATTCCTGTAAAGATGGTGGTTTTCACATCATACGTTTTTTCCAGACTTCTGGTAAGGAACCACGCTATGATACCGGCTATACATGGAAATATAACCATCCACCAACGGATACGATAGATAAACTTGACTATATATTTAAATAATTCCATGTTTCTTATTCCTTTTTGTCTTTTTTCTTACTTTGCCTCTTGTTTTCTTCCTGTTCCTGTATCGTTGTTTCTTGAACGTCCTTTTCTCCTTGTATGGTCAAGATGGGGGTGTGGGAGATTATTTCAAGGGTCAGCAGTTGGTCGTTAATAGTAGAGCGTAGTAAGGCAAAGTCTTGATTAGCGGCAAATTCCTGCTCTTTAGTCTTGGCCACATCATGAATAGAGGTACGTCTGTTTCTATATTCCTGTTCTGCAACAGCCGATGCACCTTTATATAAAGCTATATTTTCAGCTGATCTTTGCAATGTTTCTATATTAGATAAAATCTGAACATATAAATGAGCTATTTGTATTTTAAGAGTTTCGTATGCTTCCTGTTTTCTTAACTCGGCAATATCCACTTGGATTCGCTGGCGCTTGATTCCTCCCCGGAGGTCGAACAGCTTTTCAAAAGGAATACTGATGCCGCCTCCCACGTTCCACGAAGTTTGTTCTGTACCTACATACCTGTAAATAAGTGGGGTGTTGACATCCGTATTGCTGGCCACATTGTCTGCTATACCGTAAGAAGCACTTCCGCCGGCTTGGATAAACCCCAGCCAGTTCCTTTTCTCTTTCGATAGTAACTTTTTCTGTAACAGTTTCTCTTTCTCTAAAATCTGTAAGCTTGGAGTGCTGCGTGCATTCTCATAAAGGACACTTAACGGAGGCAGCTTTATCTTCGCATAATCCACATTCATATTCCCCAATATATCATCTTGTGTCACAAGAGATTGCTGTACCGGTTGTGTTTGTTGTTCTTCCTGTTGTGCGCTTAAGTGATGGATAGAACAATACATACAGATGACAAAAAGACATACTTTATCCATATAATAAATCCCCTTTTTATTCCTAAAACAAATTATTTAAACATCTCCTTTTTGGACAAAAGCTGTCAAAGTCTTGAACAGGATTTTCATATCCAGAAAAAAGGAGAATTCTTTACCGTATTTCAAATCTAATTCTTTGCGTTCTTTAGCGGATAATTTTCCGGCATCCCCCCGCTTTTCTACCTGCCACAAACCGGTCAGCCCGGCAGGCGCCATGAAGCGTTCGATACTTTCATCGTTTGTCAGGCGTTCGGCTTCATAGAGTGGAAGAGGACGGTTACCCACCACAGACATATCGCCTTTCAATATGTTGACCAGTTGAGGTAGCTCATCCAGGCTGTATTTTCGTAAAACGCGTCCTACTTTGGTGACTCGCGGGTCTTTTTCTATTTTTATGAAAGGACTTTCATCCAGTGCGTTTTGTTTGGAAATGAACTCTTCTTCCGGAATGATGAAGTCATCGGAAACCAGCATTCCGCCATTATCTATAACACCGTCATCTCCAAATATCAGCCCTTCTAATTCTTCCATCAAGAAATCTTCGGTAATCTCCGGAATACCTTCCGGCAGGTATTGGTTCTGACCGGAAAGGTCTTTCAGTTTTTTATCGGCGTCCGTATACATGGAACGGAACTTCAGGAAATTAAAAATGGTATAATTCGTTCCTACCCTTTTGGATTTGTAAATAACAGGTCCTTTGCTCTCCAGACGTATGGCTATGGCAGTCAGCAGAAAGACTGGTGACAGAAAAACTAATGCTGTACCGGAGAAAAGAATATCGAAGCAGCGCTTCCATTGGGGAAGGATAAAATGCCTGACGTCTTTTTTCTTCCGGTTATGTGCATATAGCAGTTCCTGCCGTTTATTGATGATGTCTATTTTCTGCCTTAACTGGGCGGTGGTGATGTGCAAACTGACGGTATCGTTTATTCCGCTGTTCAGATAGACTTTGCTGGCTTCGGGACTCAGCCTGTCCGTAATGAGTACGACATATGCCTGATAGAACTTTTTTCTAAAAGCACCGACCTGTTCAATATCTCCGTTCATCTCCCCTTGTTCGTGAAGGACAATGATGTTCTCACGTACTTTCAGCCTGACACAAATTGTAATGGCATCCTGGTAGTTTTGGGCATAAATCATCTGGACATTTTCGAGCTTGCTGAATTTGCGCAAAAAATCCTTGTTCTTTCCTATATAAAGCAGAAAGGTCATGCTGATTTACTCAATAATTTTCTTAATTCTTACTTTTAATTCCATGGGATTGAAAGGTTTGACAATATAGTCTTCCGCGCCTTCTTGTAACAGGCGGATGCGCTCTGTGGTACTGTCTTCGCTGCTTAGCATAATCACCGGAATGTGTTTGAATAGCTGATTGGATTTTATCCATTCCAGAAACTCGTCTCCACGCATTTCGGGCATACGGATATCTGATATAATCAAATCTGGTATGTTACCTTCCTGAAGCCATTTTACTCCTTCGATGCCATTCGGTAACCAAATACAATCATAATCACTGGCCAGATAGATTGAAAGGACTTTTGCAATTGCTATTTTGTCGTCCAAGACCAAAATTTTCTTTCTCATAGAGTAATCTTTAGATTTTAATGGGCAAAAGTAAAGAAAATTATTGTGAATAAACAACTTTATTCTATTAATTTTTTGGCGTAAAGATTGCTTTTTTTTAACCAAACGTCTGAAATAGGAGATTGAATGGAATAAAAGTCCTTTGGAAAAAGGAAAAAAAGAAGACGAGACAATTCCTGTATATTATATATTGTAGTGTATATGATAAGGTTAAGATATCATATTGTATAATAGATGATATTTATTATATTGAAAAATAGTGTTTTAGAACATAATAAAAATAAATATATTGTTTTGTATAATTCAAAAAATAGTATTTATCTTTGCTGCCGGAAATGATAAAAGCCATATTACTATGTCGGAAATAAACCAGACGATTAATTTACATGTATCTGTGGACTGTGTGCTGATTGGTTTTGATGGAGAGCAGTTCCGTGTCCTGTTGGTAAGGCAGGTGGGGAAACAGTCCGAAGACGGATATAATAACATGAAATTGCCGGGTAGCCTTATCTATGACGATGAGGATCTGGATGAGGCGGCCAAGCGAGTGTTGAATGAGCTGACGGGACTGAAGAATGTGAAGCTGACACAGTTTAAGGCGTATGGATCGAAAAACCGTACCCGTAACCCTAAGGATGTGTTGTGGCTGGAACGTTTTCATCGTTTGGACGAGAAGAAAATAGACCGCATTGTGACTATCGCTTATCTGACATTGGTGAAGATTGACAGACGGTTCGAACAGCTGTCTGATAAATACGATGCTTGCTGGACGCCTGTGACGGAGGTGAAAAGCCTGGCGTTCGATCATTTCCAGATTTTGCAGGATGCATTGGTACATATACGCCATTATGTGGAATATGCCCCTTCCGTAATGTTCGACTTGCTTCCCCGGAAGTTTACGGCAGCCCAGCTGCGGACTGTCTATCAGTTGATTTATGATAAGGTGTTTGATGTAAGGAACTTCCATAAGAAGATAGCGTTGATGCCATATGTAGTACCTTTGGAGGAAAAACAGGTAGGCGTATGCCACAGGGCGGCACGCTTCTATAAGTTCGATCGTTCAATATATAATAAGTCGGGAACGAAGTGATAACAGACAGATAACTTTAGCCTTGTTGTGATTGCTGTGAGAATACTCCGCCTGGTCGTTTCGGGGAATCGGTACATGCTTTGGGATTCTTCACCGGCCTTTCCTTGGAAGGATAATGCTGATAAGCATCGGGACAGAGACTATTATTTTTAAATTCTTAAATTTTCAATTTAAATGTACCTATTAGGTTATGATATTGGCAGTTCGTCGGTAAAGGCGAGTTTGGTAAATGCAGAAACCGGAAAGTGTGTCTCTTCTGCATTCTTCCCTAAAACAGAGGCTGCTATTATGGCTGCCCGCCCCGGATGGGCTGAGCAGGATCCGCAAAATTGGTGGGAAAATCTGAAATTGTCAACTCAGGCTGTCATGGCCGGGAGTGGGATCGGTCCGGATGGAATTGCCGCTATCGGTATCTCTTATCAGATGCACGGACTGGTTTGTGTGGATAAAGGGCAAAATGTATTACGTCCGGCTATTATATGGTGTGATTCACGGGCGGTTCCATACGGGCAGAAAGCGTTTGAGGCATTGGGGGAAACGCAATGTCTTTCTCATCTGCTGAACTCTCCGGGGAATTTTACCGCTTCCAAACTGGCATGGATTAAAGAGAATGAGCCTGCTGTGTACGAACGTATTTATAAAATAATGCTGCCCGGCGATTATATCGCTATGAAACTGACAGGGGATATTTGTACCACGGTGTCCGGTTTGTCCGAAGGGATGTTCTGGGATTTTCAGGCAAATGATGTCGCGGGCTTCCTGATGGATTATTATGGATTCGACCGTTCGCTGATAGCTGATATCAAACCGACTTTTGGCGAGCAGGGGCGTGTAAATGCATGGGCTGCCAAAGATTTGGGCCTGAAAGAGGGAATTCCTGTAACCTATCGCGCCGGAGATCAGCCTAATAATGCTTTGTCGCTCAATGTGTTCAATCCGGGAGAGATTGCTTCTACGGCAGGAACATCGGGAGTGGTATATGGCGTGAACGGTGAGGTAAATTATGATCCGAAATCCCGGGTGAATACTTTTGCCCATGTAAATCATACCGCTGAGCAGACCCGTCTGGGAGTGTTGTTGTGTATCAATGGTACCGGTATATTGAATTCGTGGGTGAAACGTAATGTGGCTCCCGAAGGTATTTCTTACAGTGATATGAACAGGCTGGCGGCACAGGCTCCTGTCGGCAGTGCCGGAGTAAGTATTCTTCCTTTTGGTAACGGGGCGGAGCGTATGCTGGAAAATAAAGAGACAGGATGCTCTATATGTGGAGTTAATTTTAACTTGCATGGAAAGCAGCATATTGTTCGTGCCGCACAGGAAGGGATCGTATTCTCGTTTAAATACGGTATTGATATCATGGAGCAGATGGGTATCCCTGTACAGAAGATTCATGCCGGACATGCCAATATGTTTCTCAGTCCTATTTTCCGCGAAACATTGGCGGGAGTGACAGGGGCTGTAATCGAACTGTATGACACGGATGGATCGGTGGGCGCCGCCAAGGGGGCCGGCATAGGCGCGGGTGTTTATAAAGATAACAACGAGGCATTTGCCACATTGGAAAAATTGGAGGTGATAGAGCCTGATGTGGCACAGCGCACTGCTTATGATGATGCGTATGCCCGCTGGAAATCTAATCTGGAGAGAGCGATGGCTGCCTTTTAAGGACCTTCGGATAAAGAAATGGCTTATCCGCTTGCGTGTTGAAAAAAGATAGTAGATAAATTAGAACAAGTTATTAAAATAAGTAAAGAATTATGGCTACAAAAGAGTATTTTCCCGGTATAGGAAAGATTAAATTTGAAGGTAAGGAAAGTAAGAACCCGATGGCGTTCCGTTATTATGATGCTGAAAAGGTAATAAACGGCAAGAAGATGAAAGACTGGTTGAAGTTTGCTATGGCATGGTGGCATACTTTGTGTGCCGAGGGCGGTGACCAGTTTGGCGGCGGAACAAAGAAATTCCCTTGGAACGGCGATGCCGATAAGGTGCAGGCTGCCAAGAATAAGATGGATGCCGGCTTTGAATTCATGCAGAAAATGGGAATCGAATATTATTGTTTCCATGATGTGGACTTGTGTGAGGAAGCCGATACAATCGAGGAATATGAAGCGAATCTGAAAGAGATAGTTGCTTATGCCAAACAGAAACAGGCTGAAACCGGAATCAAATTGTTATGGGGCACGGCAAATGTTTTTGGTCATGCACGCTATATGAACGGTGCTGCTACAAACCCCGAATTTGATGTGGTTGCCCGCGCTGCTGTCCAAATAAAGAACGCTATTGACGCTACCATCGAACTGGGTGGCTCCAATTACGTGTTCTGGGGTGGACGTGAAGGGTATATGTCTTTATTGAATACAGATCAGAAGCGTGAGAAAGAACATCTGGCTCAGATGTTGACCATCGCTCGCGATTATGCCCGGAGCAAAGGATTTACAGGTACTTTCCTGATTGAGCCCAAACCGATGGAGCCGACTAAGCATCAATATGATGTGGATACCGAAACTGTGGTAGGGTTCTTGAAAACTCACGGACTGGACAAGGATTTCAAGGTGAACATTGAAGTGAATCATGCTACGTTGGCTGGTCATACATTTGAACATGAACTGGCTGTTGCGGTAGATAACGGAATGTTGGGATCTATTGACGCTAACCGTGGCGATTATCAGAACGGATGGGATACAGACCAGTTCCCTATCGACAATTACGAACTGACCCAGGCCATGATGCAGATTATCCGCAACGGCGGTTTGGGTAATGGCGGTACCAACTTCGATGCCAAGACACGTCGTAACTCTACTGATCTGGAAGATATCTTTATCGCCCATATTGCAGGTATGGATGCTATGGCGCGTGCATTGGAAAGTGCTGCTGCTTTGCTTAATGAATCTCCTTACTGCAAGATGTTGTCAGACCGTTATGCTTCATTCGACAGTGGCAAAGGTAAAGAATTTGAAGAAGGCAAGCTGACACTGGAAGATGTAGTGGCTTATGCTAAGCAGAATGGTGAGCCCAAGCAAGTAAGCGGTAAACAGGAATTGTACGAAGCCATCGTCAATATGTATTGCTGATCCGGCCGGGCGGTATTGCACAAGTTTTACCCTTGCAGACCTTTTTAAAATAAGGAGGGCTGTGCAATGAAGTCTGAATGAATTCTGCTAACGGATTATTAAAGAATAAACGGCTGTACACCGTCAGGTGGCAGCCGTTTTTATATTTGTTAGAGGGATATTTTATGAAATAATACTCGCCTATATCGAAAATAATATCTACCTTTGCGGCTGCTAAATTACTAAGTTTATTGAATTTATATGATAAAAAAACTATTATCCGTACTGGTCTTAGTTTTTGCCCTCTCGGGTTCTGTGCTTGCACAGCAATCTATGAGTGACCAACAGGTGTTGGAATATGTGAAGACGGGCATGCAACAAGGAAAAGACCAACGTCAGATTGCTACAGAGTTAGCCCGTAGAGGAGTGACACAAGAACAGGCTAAGCGTGTAAAGAAACTTTATGAACAGCAAAATGGGTCTGCTGATAAAGATGCAAATGCAACGATGCAAAATCGGAACCGTTTGCGTGAAAAGACAAAGACTCAGGAAGATATCTATGTAACAGAGAATTTTACTTTCGACCAACGTTCAGCTGCGGACAGAGTGGTAGGGAAGAACTCGTTGGACAGTGTTTCTGCCAATCGTTATTACGAGGGGATGGGCATGGGCGATATGGAAGATATGCAGAAGGATAAGGTGTATGGACGGGACATTTTTGAAACCAGAAACCTTACATTCGAGCCGAGTGTGAATCTGGCTACTCCTCCTAATTATCGTCTGGGGCCGGGTGATGAGGTAATCATTGATATCTGGGGTACAAACCAGGCTACCATCCGCGATAATGTATCTCCGGACGGATCTATCACGATCCCCGATTTGGGATTAATTTATCTGAACGGTATGACTATTGCCGAAGCCAACCAATATTTGCGTAAAGAACTGAATAAGATTTATGCAGGGCTTGATAATGAACAGAACCCGTCCTCACAAATCAAGGTTACTTTGGGAAACAGCCGGACTATCCAGGTGAATGTGATGGGAGAAGTGTTCCAACCGGGAACTTATGCATTGTCTTCTTTCTCTACCGTGTTTCATGCACTGTACCGTGCCGGTGGTGTGAGCGATATCGGTAGTTTGCGTAATATACAAGTAGTGCGCGGAGGACAGAAGATCGCTACCGTAGATGTGTACGATTTTATTATGAAAGGTAAAATCAATGATGATATCCGTCTGCAGGAAGGCGATGTGATCATTGTTCCTCCATACGAGGCGTTGGTTAGCATAGAGGGTAATGTGAAACGCCCCATGAAATACGAGATGAAAAACAACGAAAGTGTTGCCACATTGTTGAAGTATGCCGGTGGATTCTCGGGGGATGCCTATACCCGTTCTCTCCGCATGATTCGTCAAAATGGAAAGGAGTATCAGATTTATACGATTGATGATATTGATTATTCCGTATTTCAGGTAAAAGATGGTGATGCGCTGACTGCTGAAGCTATTCTGGATCGTTTTGAGAATAAACTTGAAATCAAGGGTGCTGTCTATCGTCCGGGCATTTATCAGTTCGGAGGAACTTTGAATACAGTCCGCCAACTGGTGGAAAAGGCTGAAGGTCTTATGGGTGATGCCTTTACAGGACGTGCAGTGTTGCATCGCGAGCGTGAGAATTTGAAGAAAGAGGTTATTCAAGTAGATATAAAAGGTATCATGGCCGGTACTGCACCCGATGTACCTTTACAGCGTAATGATGTGCTTTATATTCCCAGTATTCATGACTTGGAGGATGTGGGAACTATCATGGTGTATGGTGAGGTTGCCCGTCCGGGTGAGTTCGCTTTTGCCGACAATACGACTTTGGAGGATATTATAATCCAGGCTGGCGGGTTGAAAGAATCGGCTTCTACCGTTCGTGTGGATGTTTCCCGCCGTATCAAGGATAGCAAAGGTACGGAAGCGGTTTCCACCATAGGACAAATGTACTCGTTTTCTCTGAAAGACGGTTTTGTGATAGACGGAGAACCGGGTTTTGTGTTGCAACCGTACGATCAAGTATATGTGCGTAAGAGTCCTGCTTATCAGGAACAGGTGAATGTACAAGTGACCGGTGAGGTTTTATATGAAGGTGATTATGCGCTGACAGAGAAGAGTGAACGTCTTTCCGATTTGATCAAGAAGGCAGGTGGAGTGACTCCGTTTGCTTATATCAAAGGGGCCCGTTTAAGCCGTCGTATCAATGACGATGAACGCAAACGTATGGAAACGGTTCTGGATATGGCCAAGACAGGAAAGGACTCCATTGATGTCAACCGGCTGGACTTGGGAGATATCTATTATGTGGGTATCGATCTGGAAAGAGCGATGCTTAAACCCGGCTCCAGTGCGGATATCGTATTGCGTGAGGGGGATGTGATTGAAATTCCTGAATACAACAATACGGTACGTATCAGTGGGGCTGTGATGTATCCCAATACCGTTTCATTTGAAGATGGCAAGACGTTGAAATATTATATCGAGCAGGCCGGAGGTTACGGTTTCCGTGCGAAGAAGAGCAAGGCGTATATTGTATATATGAACGGTCAGGTGAAGAGAGCGAAGAAAGGTAGCCGTGAGCTGATCCAGCCGGGATGTGAGGTGATTGTTCCGGTGAAGGAAAAGAGCAACTGGTCTTTGCAGAACACCTTGTCCATAGCAACCACCAGTGCGTCATTGGCTACTATGATTGCATCTATTGCTAATATCTTAAAATAGAAACAGTATGGCGGAAGATAAGAATTATACGAATAATAAGGAAAGGCCACGGGAAGACGAGGAGTTGGAAATTGATTTGATGGAGTATGTCCGTAAGTTGTGGGCTGCCCGAAAGGTGCTGTTGAAGGCTGCCGGAATAGGTGCTATTGTAGGGGTGATTATTGCTCTGAGTATTCCCAAACAATATACGGTGGAAGTGACATTGTCTCCCGAATCCGGCAAAAGCGGCGGGGGGAGCCTGTCGGGAATGGCTGCCATGCTGGGGATCGGCGGCATGAGTCTGGGCAGTGAGGCGGATGCGTTGAACGTATCTCTTTTCCCGGATATAGTAGCGTCTACTCCTTTCATTCTGGAACTGTTTAATGCACATGTCACCACGTTGGACGGTGAGGTGGATACTACTTTTGTAGCTTATCTCGACGAGCAGAAAGCTCCGTGGTGGGGTGCTGTGATGGGATTGCCCGGGGCGGCTATAGGTGGGGTGAAATCTCTCTTCTCCGATAAGGAAGAGGAAGAAGGGAATAAGCTGGATCCTTTCCATCTGACAGAAGATCAGGCGAAGAAAGTGGAAGCCATGCGTAAGGCTATTACTGCTGATGTGGATAAGAAAACCGGCATCACCACAGTGACGGTGACTTTGCAGGACCCGATGGTTACGGCCGCCATTACAGATACGGTAGTGGTGAAACTTCAAGAGTATATCACAGCGTACAGGGTCTCTAAAGCCCAGCAGGATTGTGCTTATCTGGAACAATTGTATAAGGAACGCCAGCAGGAGTATTATGTAGCCCAGCAGAATTATGCCAATTACATGGATGCTAACAAGGGGGTTGTTCTTCAAAGTGCTTTGACGGAGAGAGAACGATTGCAGAATGATATGAATCTGGCATATCAGGTGTATAGCCAGGTGGCTACCCAATTGCAGGTGGCACGGGCTAAAGTACAGGAGGCCAAACCTGTATTTGCCGTTGTGGAACCTGCCAGTGTGCCGTTGCTGCCTTCGGGAACCAGCAAGAAGGTGATTCTTGTCGGATTTATTTTCCTGGCAGTGGCGGGCGCTTCTGCATGGATCTTGTTCGGACGTGAATTCTTTGAAAATCTGAAGGCAGGACTTAATGCTCCTCAGGAGGGGATGGAGAAGAAGTGATATAAAGATATTGACCTATAAAAACAGGGTGTATCTCCTATGAGAGATGCACCCTGTTTTTATAGGTCAATCTTCGAAAATGTTGTCCTGAACGTTACGATAGTCCTGTGTGCAGTTTTCGGTTTTTTTAATTTCACTGGCAAAAACCAAACAAACGCAGAATCAAAACTGCCTTTAATATAAACTTTGATTAAAGTCGAAATCCGTTTGATAGTCTTTCAATCTCGGATGTTTCTTGTCCTTGTCGGACAAAATAACCTTGTCGGCCGGAAGTCGCCAGTCTATGCCTAGATCGGGGTCGTCCCATGCGATTCCTCCTTCGCTTTGCGGAGCATAATAATGGTCACATTTGTATTGGAACAACACTTCGTCACTTAGTACCGCAAAGCCGTGTGCGAATCCGCGGGGGATAAAAAACTGCCGGTGATTCTCTCCAGTCAATTCTACAGCTACATGCTTTCCAAAAGTGGGAGAACCTTTCCGGATATCTACAGCCACATCCAGTACTGCTCCCTTGATTACACGCACCAGTTTGCTTTGTGTGAAAGGAGGTTTCTGGAAATGCAGGCCGCGTAATACACCATAAGTGGAGAAACTCTCATTATCCTGTACAAATGTAGTCCTGCATACTTTTTCTTCAAATTCACGTCCCGAGAAGCTTTCAAAGAAATACCCTCTTTCATCATTAAAAATACGGGGTTCCAAAATGAAAACCCCGTCTATTGCTGTTTTTATAACTTCCATTATTCTAATCCCAGTTCTTTTATAACTTTCAGTAAATATTGTCCGTATTGGTTTTTAAGCATCGGCTGAGCCAGTTCCTGCATCTTTTCCGGGGTAATCCAGCCTTTTCTCAAAGCTATGCCCTCAAGGCACGCCACTTTCAGCCCCTGGCGCTTTTCAATGACTTCGATGTAGGTACTTGCCTCGGCCAGCGAGTCGTGAGTACCGGTATCCAGCCATGCGAAACCTCTGCCCAATGTTTGTACTTTCAATTCCTTGTCCTGAAGAAATTGCTGGTTTACGGTGGTGATTTCCAGTTCTCCCCGTGCCGAAGGCTTGATATTCTTGGCTACTTCCACTACCTTGTTGGGGTAGAAATAGAGTCCCACCACGGCATAGTTGGACTTAGGTTGGGCAGGTTTTTCTTCAATAGAGAGACAATTGCCATCCTTGTCGAATTCCGCTACGCCATATCTTTCGGGATCACTGACCCAATAGCCGAATACCGTTGCTTTCTTGTCCTCTTCGGCAGCACGTACGGATTCTCTCAACATGGCGGACAGACCGTTGCCGTGGAATATGTTATCACCCAGTACAAGGCAGACGGAATCATTTCCGATGAATTTCTCGCCGATGATGAAGGCCTGAGCCAGTCCGTCGGGCGAAGGCTGTTCCGCATATTCAAAGCGTACTCCGAAATCGCTTCCGTCTCCTAACAGTCTTTTGAAGCTCGGTAAGTCGTATGGGGTTGAGATAATGAGTATTTCCCGTATGCCGGCCAGCATAAGTACCGATATAGGATAATAAATCATGGGTTTGTCGAAGACAGGGAGCAACTGTTTGGATACTCCTTTGGTAATAGGATAGAGGCGCGTGCCCGAACCTCCGGCTAGTACAATACCTTTCATATCTTTTTATTTTTTATAATGTTCCTACGATTTGAATTAATAGGCGTTTTTCTCGCCCCGGAACATGTTGGTTACTGTTTTTATCATGATGCGGATGTCGAGCAGGAAAGTCCAGTTCTCAATATACCACAGGTCTCTTCTTACCCTGCCTTCCATTTGGGAAAGTTCTTTGGTTTCTCCCCGATAGCCGGTGACTTGCGCCCATCCGGTGATTCCGGGTTTGACAAGGTGGCGCATCATGTATTTGTTAATCAGTTGGGAATATTCCTCTGTATGTTTCAGCATATGGGGTCTGGGACCTACAATAGACATTTCTCCTTTGAAAACATTAATGAATTGCGGCAGTTCGTCCAGATTGCTCTTTCGCAGGAAGTTGCCGAACTTGGTCTTGCGGGGATCATTCTTGGTAGCCTGCAATGAATCGGACAATGCATTCACTTTCATGGAACGGAACTTATAGCATTTAAAAATTTTCCCGTTTTCCCCGTTTCTCTCCTGTTTGAAGAAAATGGGACCAGGTGATGAAATTTTAATAATAAGACCTACAAATAGGTATATAAATGGAAAAATTGTAAGTAAAAACAGAGAGGAAAATGTCAAATCAAATAACCGTTTTGCCAGTCTGTTTACCGGGTTCTGCAACGGTTCGGTACGGATGGACAATACAGGAACTTCACCCAATAATTCCAGTTGCAGCTGACGCTTTATGTAATTACGTACATGAGGTACGCTATAGAAGCGGATCAGATTGTTCTCGCAATAGTTCATGATGGCCAGAATATCATCCTTTCTGCTGGATGGCAGACCGCAGTACAGTTCGTGCACGGTGTTATGAGACAACCATTCAAATAATTGGTTTACAGGACCTTTAAAGGGAATCCCTTTGGGGTAATTAGAGTCCTTCTCATCATAGAAAATGCCTAAAACCCTGTATCCGTAAGTCAAATCGTTCAACGTATGGTATAGCTCCACCATATTGTCCCCGTCACCTATCAGTACAGTGGCGTGCAGGTTCCTGCCACTGCGGCGGAACATTTTCACAAAGAACCGCAATGTCAGCCGCCATCCTATAGCTAAAGGTATGAAAGACAGATAGAAAACAAGCAGATAGATGCGTGAGAAGTTATCTACTTTAATAATGGCCAGCACCGTGAGGAAGATGACTACATGCAAGCTGATTGTTCCTAACAGACGGCCTACAATCTGTTCCGGACGCACTATGCGGTTGTGCAGTATGACCCCAAAGATGGATATGCATGGAATATAGCACAGGTTGGAAGTCAGCAGGTAGGTTTTCAATGAAATATGGGCTATGGCCTGTGAATCTATTCCTTTCAGAATAAAAAACACAAGTATCATAGAAAGGTTCAACAAGGCAAAATCACCTAATATCGCTACTAGTTTAATTATATCAGAGTTTTCAGTTGTCGGTTGTTTCATGACAAAAAAAATGTTAGTCGTATGCAAATATAGAACATATAAATTAAAACGCAATACTTTTTTTAAAAAATAATACTTATCTTTGCGGTCATACAACGTAAAAAATGAATCATATGAACATCAAGAATAATCACCTCGTTATAATGGCCGGAGGTGTTGGAAGCCGTTTCTGGCCGATGAGTACTCCTGATTATCCTAAGCAATTTATTGATGTACTGGGTTGCGGCCGTACATTGATCCAACTTACGGCTGACCGTTTCCAGGGGATCTGTCCTCCGGAAAATATTTGGGTGGTGACATCAGAGAAGTATGCGGACACTGTAAAGGAGCAGTTGCCCGATATTGCTGATGATCATATCCTGCGTGAGCCTTGCCGTCGCAATACGGCTCCTTGTATAGCATACGTCAGTTGGAAAATAAAGGCACGTAATCCTAAGGCCAATATGGTGGTGACCCCCAGCGACCACATTGTGATGAATATTGCGGAGTTTCAGCGGGTGATTAATTCGGCGATGAATTTTACGGCCGATTCGGACGCTATCCTTACCCTGGGCATGAAACCTACTCGTCCTGAGACGGGCTACGGTTACATTGAAGCTGATCTCAGTGTACCTTCTACCGCCAATAAGGAAGTATTCCGGGTGTATTCTTTTAAAGAGAAACCTGATCTGGAAACAGCCCGGCGCTATATTCAAAAAAATAATTTCTTCTGGAATGCCGGTATTTTTGTGTGGAATGTAAATACGGTGGTGAATGCCCTGCGCGTATATCAGCCTGCCATTTCGAAGGTGTTCGAGCGTTTGCTTCCTTATTATTATACGGACAAGGAGCAGGAAATGATTAACCAGAATTTCCCTTTGTGCGAGAATATTTCGGTGGATTATGCCATTATGGAGAAGGCGGATGAGATTTTTGTCCTTCCTGCCAGCTTTGGATGGAGTGATTTGGGTACTTGGGGATCGTTGCACGAGAATTTGCCGAAAGATGCCCATAATAATACGCAGATAGGTGAGAATATAAAGTTGTATGAAACCCGTAACTGTGTGATTCACACTACACAGGAAAAGAGGGTGGTGGTACAGGGACTGGACGGATATATCGTTGCTGAGAAGAATAACACATTGTTGATCTGCCGGTTGAGCGAGGAACAGCGCATCAAAGAATTCTCGGCGGAGTAAGTATTCTTTCTTGTATATATTTTATTTCTGCATACATGGAGTGTATGCTGTCTGTTATCTGCCGTTCTGTTTGGTCATTTTGTCCTTTGTCATGCCGAAAGGCAGATAGCGGTAGATAGCTATGTGATATGAAATAACTTAGAAGGCCTGCATGAGGCCATTTACAATAAACGAAATGAAAAAAGTTGCTTTAATTTCAGGTATTACAGGTCAGGACGGTTCATTCCTGGCAGAGTTTTTGATTGAAAAGGGATATGAGGTTCACGGTATTCTGCGCCGTTCTTCTTCATTCAACACAGGTCGTATAGAACATCTCTATCTGGACGAGTGGGTTCGTGATATGCAAAAGACCCGTCTGGTGAACCTGCATTGGGGGGATATGACCGACAGTAGTTCGCTGATACGTATCATTCAGGCTGTACAGCCCGATGAAATCTATAATCTGGCTGCTCAGAGCCATGTGAAAGTAAGTTTCGATGTGCCCGAGTACACTGCGGAAGCGGATGCGGTAGGCACGCTGCGTATGTTGGAAGCTGTCCGGATCCTGGGTTTGGAAAAAAAGACCAAGATTTATCAGGCATCTACCTCCGAGTTGTTCGGACTGGTGCAGGAAGTCCCTCAGAAGGAAACAACTCCTTTCTATCCCCGTTCTCCGTATGGGGTGGCCAAGCAGTATGGTTTCTGGATTACCAAGAATTATCGTGAAAGTTACGGTATGTTTGCCGTGAACGGCATCCTGTTCAACCATGAGAGCGAACGTCGTGGTGAAAACTTTGTAACACGCAAGATTACTTTGGCTGCCGCACGTATAGCCCAGGGATATCAGGACAAACTGTATCTGGGAAATCTGGATTCTTTGCGTGACTGGGGTTATGCCAAAGATTATGTGGAGTGTATGTGGATGATTCTTCAGCACGATACTCCCGAAGATTTTGTTATTGCGACCGGCGAGTACCATACGGTGCGCGAGTTCTGTACCTTGGCTTTCAAGGAAGTGGGCATTGAGTTGCGCTGGGAAGGCAAAGGGGTGGATGAAAGAGGCATCGATGTGGCGACGGGCAAGGAACTGGTTGCCGTCGATCCTAAGTATTTCCGTCCTGCCGAAGTGGAGCAGTTGCTGGGTGATCCCACTAAAGCCAAAACCTTATTGGACTGGAATCCCCGTAAGACTTCTTTCCCCGAACTGGTGAAAATCATGGTGAAGCATGATATGAAGTTCGTGAAGAAACTATATTTAAAGGCTCAAATAGCGGAATAATGGAAAAAACAGCCAAGATATATGTAGCAGGACACCACGGACTGGTGGGTTCTGCTATATGGAATAATTTGCAGCAAAAAGGATATACCAATCTGGTAGGCCGTTCTCACAAAGAACTGGATCTGCTGGACGGGCAGGCTGTGAAGGAGTTCTTTGATGAAGAGCAGCCCCAGTATGTCATTTTAGCGGCGGCACATGTGGGCGGCATCATGGCGAACAGTCTTTACCGTGCCGATTTTATTTATCAGAACTTGCAGATTCAGCAGAATGTGATAGGAGAGAGCTTCCGTCACAATGTAAAGAAACTCTTGTTTTTGGGAAGCACTTGCATTTACCCTCGTGATGCCGGACAACCCATGAAGGAAGAGGTGTTGCTGACTTCACCGTTGGAGTACACCAACGAACCATACGCTATTGCGAAGATTGCGGGATTGAAGATGTGCGAAAGCTTTAACCTGCAATATGGAACCAATTACATAGCCGTGATGCCCACGAACCTTTACGGTCCCAATGATAATTTCCATTTGGAGAACAGCCATGTGCTGCCTGCCATGATTCGTAAGATTCATTTGGGAAAATGCCTGAATGAAGGAGATTGGGATGCGGTGCGTAAAGATATGAATCTCCGCCCTGTGGAGGGAGTAAGCGGTTTGAATACGGATGAGGAAATTCTGGCTGTATTGAAAAAATACGGCATCTCCGGACAGGAAGTGACCTTATGGGGTACAGGCAAGCCGTTGCGTGAATTCTTATGGAGTGAGGAAATGGCCGATGCCAGTGTCTATATCATGGAGCATGTGGACTTTAAGGATACATACACACCCGGTTCCAAGGATATCCGTAACTGCCATATCAATATCGGTACGGGAAAAGAAATCACCATCGCTCAATTGGCGGATAAGATTGTCAAAGAAGTGGGCTATCAAGGCAAACTGACTTTTGACGCTACGAAGCCCGACGGCACTATGCGCAAGCTGACGGATGTAAGCAAATTGCATAGTCTGGGATGGCAGCATAAGATTGATATAGAAGAGGGAGTACACCGAATGTATCAATGGTATTTGTCTTAGAAGATGAAGATGCAAGATGATAGATCTTTCGTATGTAAGATGATAGATCTTTCCGGCATAACACATAAAAGTTTCGGGCATAACTTCTTGAAGTTATGCCCGAAACCACCAAAACCTATGCAGACAGATTGACAAAATCTTCTGCCGTTTTCTTTATTCCTTCGGGAGCTTTTTATTTTACTGCTTTCAACGCAGCTTCATAATCCGGTTCCTGGGTTATTTCGGGAACAAGTTCGGTATAAACCACTTTTCCTTCCGGGTCAACCACTACTACCGAACGTGCCAATAATCCTGCCAAAGGACCGTCGGTCATCAGAACACCATATTTTTCAGCAAAATCGGAAGTATAGCGATAATCAGACAAAGGAATAACGTTACTGATCCCTTCGGTGGTGCAGAAGCGGCCCTGGGCGAATGGCAGGTCTTTAGAGATAGCCAACACTACCGTATTGGGCTGGTTTGCAGCCAACTGATTGAACTTGCGTACGGAAGTAGCGCATACACCTGTATCCAGACTGGGAAAAATGTTCAGAATCAGGTACTTGCCTTTACCATCCTTTAATGTATAATTGCTTAAGTCTCCTTTTACCAATGTAAATTCCGGAGCTGAAGTTCCTACTTTTACAAATTCTCCGGCCAATGTCACCGGTGCTCCTTTAAATGCTGTTTTTGCCATAATTTTATTATATTTTAGTTCGATACTGTAATGATAACAAATTTAAATGGAAAAAAGTTCATTCTTTTTTATTTTCTTCCTTTGTAAATCAAGAAACCTACCACTAAAACACCGATAGCAATGAAGCAATATCCTAACTCGTGACTGTATTCGGTTACGGTACTCAATAACTGCTCTTCGGGAACCACTGATTGCAGATAGTAACCGATAGCCGCCAGAATGGCATTCCAGATACCTGCTCCCAGCGTTGTGTACAGCAGGAAAGTGGATAATTTCATCTTGGCCAGACCGGCAGGAATGGAGATAAGCTGGCGGACGGCAGGAATAAGACGTCCGATAAAGGTGGAGAGTGCCCCGTGCTTGTCAAAGTAGTGTTCCGCGTTCTGAACCTTGGCTTCATCAATCAGACACATGTGCCCGAAGCGGCTGTTCGCGAATTTATAAACCAGCGGACGGCCTACGAAATAGGCTATGTAATAATTGATGAGAGCGCCGATATTGGCTCCGATTGTCGCAAATATAACTACCAGAAATACATTCAGGTCACTGTTGCCTCCGGCTGCCTTGTAAGCGGCAGGAGGCACTACCACTTCCGAGGGGAAGGGGATAAAAGAGCTTTCGATGGCCATTAATAACGTAATTGTCCAATAATTCAGGTGGTCCAGACACCATTGAATAAATGCAACTGATTCCATAAAATAATTATAAATAATTGTTTAAGTTTAGCTTGCCTTTGCTGATATCGTCCTTGATTACGCGTATCGCTTCGTTGAATAACTGGTCGGGAAACTGTGCGTTTTCATCAACTCCCAGAGCTGCATACGTATCAGGAAGTTCTTTATTGATTTTAGCCAGATAGTGTATGAACGGACCTGGTTGCTGTAAATAAAGATAGCCATAAATCAGAAAGAAATAAGTGCTATGGGCGTTGTGGGGGAATTCTTTGTTTATTTGCTCAAAATACCGGTTGGCATATTCAAAGAGATGTTCATCGAAGTATTTGGATCCGATTTTGAACAAAATATCCATCCGTTCCTCTTTCGGGGTGAATTCCAGAGCGAGGTTGAATTGTTCCTCCGCCTTGTCGATATTATTCTTTCTTTCCTCCTCGCTGATGTCCTTGCTGCCTGCCATTATCGTGAAAAACTGTCCGGCATAGATACGTGTTTCCGCATCGTTCCCGTTCTGCTTCAGCACTTGGTCCAGATACATATATCCCTCTTCAGGATGTCCCAGGGCTACATGACAGAGGGCTGCGATACTATATATATCGGTTAGCTCGAATGCAGTTATCTCCTGTTTCTGTTTTAGCAGCTTTTGTGTATACTTCATGGCGGTTTCGTAATCCTTCATCTCGAAGTGGAGACCAGCCAATGCCATATAAACGGGAGGTTTCTTCTCTGTCGCCTTTTCCAGACGGAGATAATAGTTGATAGATTCCTTGATATTTGCTGTCTGGCTGTAAAGGAATGCTTTCAAGGTCAATGTCTCTGTGTTGTTTTCATCAATGGCTAATGCGAAATCAAAAGCTTCGTGCGCCTTTTCGTATTGCTCTTGTTGCAGATAACATTTACCCAGTTCGTTCCAATGCTGAACGGAATAGGGAAACTCGTTCAGAGTCATGTTCAGGTAAGGGATAGCCAAGTCCGGTTTGTTGAAAGTACTGTAATAATCGCACAGCACGTCGCGAAGACGTTGGTTGGTTTCCGGCAGGGTTTGCATGTCGAAATGGGCAAACAGGCAGTCGATCCACTTCTTGGCGTATTCTTTCTGGTTGACGTCAACGTAGTCCAGAATGATGTCTAGCAGCGTATCCAGTTCATACTCCTCGTCCATGGCCAGTTGTTGTAATATCTTATCGGCCTCTTCCATGTGTTCCTCCTCTATCAGCAGGTCGGCTTGCAGGAATCTGAATTCACGGTCGGCAGGGTTGTTGATGAGCTGCATCACCATTTGGGCTTCTTCTTTTTTTCCTAGCAGCATCAAGGAACGTGCCCGGAAAATCAGGGCGTCTATGTTATCAGGGTGCAATTGGATTGCAAGATTTATGGCCTTGTCAGCGTCTTTATGTCTTCCTTTTGAGGCGTAATATTCGGCGATATCGGTCAGTTCATCAGCTTCAAAATAAGCGGGGGTATGGTTTTCCACCATACCCTCGTATCTTGCTAATGCTTCTTTAAATTCCGGGTCTTCAAAGTAAGAAGACATGTCATAGTTCATAAGCTTGTTTTTATTTATTAATTTTGCTCCAGGTATCTTTTAAAGATACGGTGCGGTTGAACACCAGATTTTCTGGTGTAGAGTCTTTGTCCACATTGAAATAACCGATGCGCTGGAACTGCAAGTAATCCAGCGGTTTGGCATCGGCCAGATATTTTTCTACATAGCAGTTGGTTAATACATTCAACGAATCGGGGTTGATCATTTCTTTCATGGCTTCCAGTGCGTCGCAGTTCTTTGCTTCGCGGATAGCGGCCATCTCATCACGCGGGTTCTCCACTTTCCACAGGCGGTCATACAGGCGTACTTCGGCAGGCAGACAGTGTGCACAGCTTACCCAGTGGATCGTACCTTTGATTTTGCGGTTGCTGCCCGGCATTCCTGTTTTGCTGTCGGGATCGTATTCGCAATATACCTCCACCACGTTGCCGTTGTCGTCTTTCTTGCAGCCTGTACATTTCACGATGTATCCGCTTTTCAGACGCACTTCCTGTCCCGGAGTCATACGGAAATATTTCTTCGGGGCATCTTCCATGAAGTCGTCGCGTTCTATCCACAACTCGCGGCTGAATTCGATGGTGTGTGTGCCTGCCGACGGATCTTCCGGGTTGTTGACTGCTTCCATTTCCTCCACCTGTCCTTCGGGATAGTTGGTAATGATCAGCTTCACCGGATTGATGACTGCCGATACACGGGTAGCACGGCTGTTCAAGTCCTCGCGGACAGCGCTTTCCAGCAGGGCGAAGTCATTCAGGGCATCGTAAGTGGTATAACCTATCTTGTCTACAAATTTGCGGATGGACTCGGGCGAGTAGCCGCGACGGCGGAAACCGCAGAGAGTCGGCATACGGGGGTCGTCCCAACCGTTTACCAGATGTTCTTTTACCAGAATCAGCAGGTTACGCTTGCTCATCAAGGTGTAGTTCAAGTTCAGTTTGTTGAACTCATACTGATGAGGACGGTTGTCGTCCAGATCTTTACCTTCTTTTACCCAGTCCACGAACAGGTCGTACAACGGACGGTGGGGTACGAACTCCAGGGTACACAGTGAATGAGTTACTCCTTCAAAGTAGTCGCTCTGTCCGTGTGCGAAGTCATACATAGGGTATGCTTTCCAGGTTTCGCCTGTGCGGTGGTGCGGAGTCTTTACCACACGATAAATAATAGGGTCGCGAAAGTGCATGTTGGGGCTTGCCATGTCTATTTTGGCACGGAGCACCATTTTGCCTTCTTCTATTTCACCGCTGTTCATTTTGTTGAACAGTTCCAGACTTTCCTCGATGGGACGGTTGCGGTAAGGGCTCTCGGTTCCGGGTTGGGTGGGAGTTCCCTTTTGTGCCGCGATTTGTTCGGAGTTCTGTTCGTCTATATAAGCCTTTCCTTCCTTTATCAGATTGACGGCGAAATCCCATAATTGCTGGAAGTAGTCGGATGCATAATATTCGTTTCCCCACTGGAATCCGAGCCATTGGATGTCCTCCTTGATGGCTTCCACGTATTCCATATCTTCTTTGGTCGGGTTGGTGTCGTCAAAACGCAGGTTACATACGCCACCATAGCGTGCAGCTATCCCGAAATCCAGACAGATGGCTTTGGCATGACCGATGTGCAGGTAGCCGTTCGGCTCGGGCGGAAAGCGGGTTTGTACTTTCCCTCCGTTTTTACCTTCTTTCAGGTCGTTCTCAACTGCCTGTTCAATGAAGTTCAGACTTTTCTTCTCTGTAGCTTCTGTAGCGTTCATTTCAGTCATTGTGATATCAATTTTACACTTTTGCTGCAAAAGTACGCATTCTTTTTGGGATATCCTTTATTTCACAGGAATATATCCACCGTTTTTTATAATATTTTGCCCCTCGGGTGACAGGATGTAGTCAATGAACGGGGTCACTTTTTCCTTATTGGCTACATTGTAATAGTAATAAAGAGGGCGTACTACGGGGTAAAGTTTCTTCTTTCCGTTTTCAAGGCTGGGCAGTACATAATGCTTGCCGTCATCATAGGAAACGGCAATGGTTTTCACCCGGGGAGACAAGTAGGCCAGTCCCACATAGCCGATAGCGCCTTTGGTCTGGCTTACAGACTGGATCACGGCTCCGGTGGCGGGCATGGACAAGCTGCTGCTCATGTAGTTCTTGTTCTTCAGGGCGCTTTCTTTGAAAAATTCGTAAGTTCCCGAAGAGGTTTCGCGAGAATAGACAATGATTTTCATATCGGGTCCCCCCAGCTGTTTCCAATTGGTTATCTTGCCGCGGAATATGGCTTCCAGTTGCTGGCGTGTCAGTTGGCTGACAGGGTTGGACGGGTTTACAATGACGGCTAGGGCGTCATACGCTATAATTACCTCCTCCACTTCCTGTTTGGCGGCTTTCAGTTTCATCTTTTCGCTGAATTTGATGGGACGGGAAGCCATAGCGATATCTGTTGTGTTGTCCATCAGGGCGGAAATCCCCACTCCGGTTCCTCCGCCGGTGACGGTTACCCGTCGGTCGGGATCATCTTTCATGAAAATCTCGGCTGTTTCTTGTGATACGGGCAACACCGTGTCACTACCTTTTATGCGTTGCGCGGTAATATTCAGACTACAAGCCAATAGAATAAAAAGAAATAGAGCTTTTACTTGATTCATAAGTTCTTATATTAATTCGTGTGCAAAAGAAACGTTTTCTTGTGTCATTTGTTTTACTGGTGTGTTACGATTCTGTTACGGGTAATATTCGCCGGCAAGGGTGGATTGAATCTGTTCCTGTGGGAAAATGGTAATAAGATCAGGTTTTTCTTTATCTGTAACAAGTTTGTAATATAATTGTAGCAAATACTTCAAGCTTCTTTCATATCACCTTAATATAAAGAGGCTTTTTTTGCATCAGTTATTAAAATAGAAGACTAAAACTGTATGAAACGAGTTTGGGAAAAGATTGTAGAAGGGATATTGACTTGCAGCGGATTTATAACGAGCATTACTATTTTGCTGATTGTCGTATTCTTATTTGCGGAGGCTCTGGGACTTTTTAATAAAAAAGTCATAGAAGAGGGGTATGTACTGGCGGTGAATAAAGCCAATCCGGTACAGGAACTGAGTGCGGCACAAATAAAAGATGTTTTTGACGAAGAGATTACCAACTGGAAAGAGTTGGGAGGACCGGACGCGGAGGTTAAAGTTTTCCGGTTGGAGGATATCACCTCCTATTTCTCGGAGGAAGAGCTGGGAGCCGAATACGAGAAGGCTCCCCGGTGCATCGGCGAGATCGTTGCCGGTAATCCAGGCATCATCGCCTTTGTTCCCTCCAAGTTTATAGAAAAGGATTTTCCGGGGCATCTGCTGAAAGACGAGTCTATTTCTTTTGATGAGGTTTTTGCCGGAAAGGAATGGTTCCCTACGGCTACTCCCGCCCCTCAGTTCGGATTTCTTCCTTTGATTACGGGTACGCTTTGGGTGAGTTTCTTTGCCATCCTGTTCGCTTTGCCTTTCGGCTTGTCGGTGGCGGTGTATATGTCCGAGGTGGCAGACCATCGGACCCGTAGTTTTCTGAAGCCGGTTATTGAATTGCTCAGTGGTATTCCGTCCGTGGTCTATGGGTTTTTCGGATTGATTGTTATCGTACCGCTTATTCAGAAAGTATTTAATCTGCCTGTGGGCGAGACCGGATTGGCCGGAAGTATTGTTTTGGCGATCATGGCACTCCCTACTATCATTACCGTAAGTGAGGATGCGATGCGGAATTGTCCCCGTGCCATGCGCGAGGCCAGTCTGGCATTGGGCGCCACTCGTTGGCAGACTATATATAAGGTGGTGATTCCGTTTTCCATTTCCGGAATCACTTCGGGCGTTGTCCTGGGCATCGGACGTGCCATAGGCGAGACGATGGCGGTGCTGATGGTTACAGGAAATGCAGCTGTGATACCTACCACTATTCTGGAACCGCTCCGTACCATTCCGGCGACTATTGCAGCGGAACTGGGAGAGGCACCCGCCGGCGGCGCGCACTATGAAGCTCTGTTCCTGCTGGGAGTGGTGTTGTTTTTCATCACGATGCTTATCAACTTTAGTGTAGAATATATTTCATCAAGAACAAATAAATAATGTACTAATTTGCCGGTGTGCTAATGATCATGCGGCACACAGCGCAGCCAATGGGTATATTGATAGATTGACAAAAGATTAATTAAGTATTTAAAATATGAAGCAAGATGTTTTCCCTGCCCGGCAAGGGGCGCGTAAAAGACGTTCGCAATGGCTGGCATTCGGTATTTTCAAACTGCTGAGTTATAGCATTGTCCTCATTCTGTTCGCCATTCTCGGTTTTATTATATATAAAGGTATAGGAGTAATCAGCTGGGAGTTTCTGACCACGGCTCCCAGTGACGGTATGACGGGTGGCGGTATATGGCCGGCCATTGTAGGTACTTTTTATCTGATGGTGGGCAGTGCGCTGTTCGCATTTCCGGTGGGAGTGATGAGTGGCATTTATATGAACGAGTATGCGCCGAAAGGCAAGCTGGTCCGCTTTATCCGGATGATGACCAATAACTTGAGCGGTATTCCGTCCATTGTGTTCGGTTTGTTTGGTATGGCACTGTTTGTGAAATACATGGGGTTCGGCGACAGTATCCTGGCCGGTTCTTTGACGTTGGGATTGCTTTGTGTACCTTTGGTGATACGTACCACCGAAGAAGCCTTGAAGGCGATTCCCGACAGCTTCCGTGAGGGGAGTCTGGCTTTGGGCGCGACCAAGTTGCAAACCATCTGGCATGTAATCCTGCCCATGGGGATGCCCAACATCATTACCGGACTGATTCTGGCTTTGGGACGTGTGTCGGGTGAAACGGCGCCTATCCTTTTCACTTGTGCCGCTTACTTCCTGCCGCAACTGCCACATAGCATTCTGGACCAGTGTATGGCACTGCCTTATCACCTTTATGTGATTTCTACCAGTGGAACAGATATGGAGTCACAGCTTCCTTTGGCATACGGTACGGCGTTGGTATTGATAATCATTATTTTAATTATAAACCTGTTGGCAAATGCACTTCGCAAATATTTCTCCAATAAAGTAAAAACGAATTAATAATTTGTCAATGTGCCGATTGGCTGCGCTGTGTACCGCACGGGTATTGGTACATTAGCACATTGACAAATCAGCAAATTATTAAAACATTAAGAATATGAATAAGATAGATGCAAAACATGTAAATTTTTTCTATGGTGATTTTCAGGCACTGAAAGATATAAGCATGACGATTGAAGAGAAAGAGGTGGTGGCTTTCATAGGTCCGTCCGGTTGTGGCAAGTCCACCTTCCTCCGCCTGTTCAACCGCATGAACGATCTCATTCCCGGCTCTCGTCTGGAAGGGGAGATTTTGATTGACGGGAGAAATATATACGACAAGTCTGTGCAGGTGGATGAGTTGCGCAAGAATGTGGGAATGGTATTCCAGCGTCCCAATCCGTTTCCGAAGAGCATTTTCGAGAATGTGGCCTACGGGCTTCGGGTAAATGGGGTGAAAGATAATGAGTTTATCCGCCACAGGGTGGAGGAAACCTTGAAAGGAGCCGCGTTGTGGGATGAGGTGAAGAATAAGTTGAAAGAGTCTGCGTTTGCTCTGTCCGGCGGTCAGCAGCAACGGTTGTGTATAGCCCGTGCCATGGCCGTATCTCCTTCGGTGCTGCTTATGGACGAACCGGCTTCGGCATTGGATCCTATCTCTACAGCCAAGGTAGAAGAGTTGATTCATGAGCTGAAAAAAGAATATACCATCGTTATTGTCACTCACAACATGCAGCAGGCCGCACGTGTCAGTGACAAAACAGCCTTCTTCTATATGGGCAATATGGTGGAATATGATGATACGAAGAAGATATTTACGAATCCGGGCAAAGAAGCTACCCAGAATTATATTACGGGACGTTTCGGATAAAGCATTCATCACAGCGTTGCACAGATGGGAGATAAGATAAAAATGGAATTTATGTACCACAGCTCGATGCAGGCTTGTTTGCTTTTCAGATGTAATGGGTACGGATTTGCCTTTTTATTCTTCTGTCCGGAAAATTAAAATCAGTGTGAATCTGCGTAATCTGCGGTGAAAGAAATAATAATAAACAAAACAAGAATTAAGAATATGGTGAAATTTATAGAATCAGAACTTGTATCACTGAAGAAGGAAGTGAACGAGATGTGGACATTGGTTTACAATCAGCTGGATAGGGCAGGAGAGGCCGTGCTGACCTTTAACCGTGACCAGGCACAGCAAGTCATTGTCCGTGAGAAAAGGGTGAATGCGTTCGAGTTGAAAATTGACAGTGATGTAGAGGACACTATCGCTCTATACAATCCGGTAGCCATTGACCTGCGTTTTGTGCTGGCCATGTTCAAAATAAACAGTGATTTGGAGCGTTTGGGAGATTTTGCCGAAGGCATAGCCCGTTTTGTGGTAAGAAGCGAGGAAACAGTGCTGGATAGTGAACTGCTCCACAGTCTGCGTATAGAAGAGATGTTGAGACAAGTGCTCAGTATGCTCGAAATGACCAAGAACGCGTTGAATGAAGAAAATCTGGAATTAGCCCTCAATGTATTCAGTAAAGACAATTTCCTGGACGAAATCAATGCGGCTGCCCCTGCTGTGCTTACAAAATATCTGGAAACACATCCCGATAATTTCCTGACTTGCCTGGAACTCGGCACCGTTATCCGTAAGCTGGAACGTGCCGGAGATCATATAACTAATATCGCTGAAGAAATTGTTTTCTTTATAGATGCAAAGGTACTGAAACACCGCGATAAAGTGGACGAACATTTCTTGGGAAAAGAAAAAACTCATTAAAATGCTGTTTCAAATTAAACTTTTGCTATCTTTGTATATGTAATGAGGCCGATAAAGAGCATTTTGAATAATAATCTGCCAAAAAAGACAGAAATTTCTAAAAACATGTTGTATGGCATAGTTTTTTATTTGGCTGGTTTAAAAAAAGGCTCCATATTTGCATCGTTATCCTGAAAACAATCTTTTTACCTTAAAAAAAAACTAATACCTATTGAAAACTTAAAAAGGGGGCTTTGTGAAAAGACCCCTTTTTTATTTTTCTATATAATGGCTCTGTCAGTGTTAAATTTCACCTATTTATTGGTCAATATGTAAGATTTCTGTAATTATTAGCTTATATTAGCAACTTTCTTTTAAGTTAATGCTTAACTTTGCTGGCTCATAAGAATAGCGGTAAAAAGAATGAAGACAAAATACATCAAGTCGTTTTTACTATTTTTGTTATTAGGATGCTGCATCTCGGTGTCAGCTCAAAATATACAAGGCGTTGTAACAGACTCATTGACGAATGATCCCATACCATACTTGTCAGTCTTTTATGAAGGAAAAGGCGTAGGAAGCATTACCGATAATGATGGACATTATAAGGTCGAAACCCGTAAAGGTTGGAACAAACTCACCTTTTCGGCAGTGGGGTATGTAACAAAAGTAGTGAATATAATCCCCGGTGTCACCAAGAACCTGAATGTGAGGATGAGGCCGGACGATATCATGCTGGACGAAGTGGTGGTGAAGCCCAAACGAGAGAAGTACTCCCGTAAGAATAACCCGGCTGTGGAACTGATGAAGAAAGTGATTGCTCATAAGAACAATAACAAGCTGAGTGAGAATGACTATTATCAGTACAACAAGTATCAGAAGATCACAATGTCACTGAATGATGTGACTCCCGAAATGCTGGAAAAAGGCATGTATAAAAAGATGCCTTTCCTGAAAGACCAGATCGAACTTTGTGAGGAAACCAATAAATTCATCCTTCCTATCTCGGTGGACGAGACCGCTTCGCAGAAAATTTACCGTAAACATCCCAAGAGTGAGAAGACCATTATCAAAGGGATGAGCTCTACGGGTGTGAACGAGCTGTTTGCCACAGGAGATATGCTAAGCACGGTTCTGAAGGATGTGTTTACGGATGTGAATATTTATGATAACGATATCCGTCTGTTGCAGTATCCTTTCATCAGTCCTATTTCGTCTAGTGACGCCATTTCGTTTTATAAGTTTTACATTATGGACACCACATTCGTGGACAAGGACAAGTGCTTCCATCTCACCTTTGTCCCCAATAACTCGCAGGATTTCGGTTTCACGGGACATCTATATGTACTGGCCGATTCATCTTATACGGTGAAGAAATGTACGATGAATCTGCCCAAGAAATCGGGAGTGAACTTTGTGGACAATATGGATATTATTCAGGAGTTCGAGCAATTGCCCAATGGCGAGTGGGTGTTGAAGACCGATGACATGATTGTAGAGATGACCTTGATGAAGATCATGCAAGGATTCCAGATACGAAGGACTACCCGTTATTCCGATTATGCCTTCGATGAGCTTCCGCAGCAACTTTTCAAGCGTAAGGGGGCCGAGATCAAAGAGGCGGACGCCATGATGCGCGGAGACGATTTCTGGAATCAATACCGGCCGGTTCCGCTTACGCAGACCGAGAGTTCTATGGATATGCTGGTGAAGCGTCTGGAACAGATGCCGGGATTCAAATATGTGATTTTTGTATTGAAGGCGTTTATCGAGAACTTTGTGGAAACCGGAACCAAGGACAACCCCAGCAAGGTAGATATCGGTCCGGTAAACACCATGATCTCCAATAACTATATCGACGGATTGCGTTTGCGTATGAGCGCGCAGACCACGGCCAACCTGAATCCGCATCTGTTCTTCAAGGGATATTATGCTTACGGGTTCAAGGACCATCGTTCCAAGTATATGGGTGAGGTGGAATACTCTTTCAACAAGAAGGAATACCTGCCGCGCGAGTTCCCGAAGAACTCTATCACGTTCAGCTATCAGTATGATGTGATGTCGCCCACGGATAAGTTCCTGAAGACGGACAAGGATAATGTGTTCGTTTCTTTCAAGACTTCTACGGTGGACCAGATGTCCTACGTGCGGAATATCGCCTTGAAGTATGAGAACGAGACGCAGTTTGGTTTGAAGACCACGGTGGAAGTGAAACACAGCACGGACGAGCCTACCGGCGGTCTGGCCTATATAACGAATGATGACCAGAAAACGTTGGTTCCTGAGATTCAGACCATGGAAGCCTCCTTGGCCTTCCGTTACGCTCCGGGTGAGACATTTGTCAATACCAAGCAACGCCGTATACCGGTTTCTTTTGACGCTCCGGTATTCACGCTGTCGCACACGACCGGTTTCAAGGGTGTGTTGGGCGGAGAGTATAACTTCAATCTGACGGAAGTAGGGCTGTACAAGCGTTTCTGGTTCTCGTCATGGGGTAAGATTGATATGTTCGTGAAAGGCGGTGCGCAGTGGAACAAAGTTCCGTTCCCGTTGCTGATTATGCCGGCGGCCAACTTGTCTTATATCCTGCAACGCGAGACTTTTAACTTGATTAATAATATGGAGTTCCTGAACGACCGTTACGCCTCTCTGGATGTATCGTGGGATTTGAACGGTAAGATTTTCAACCGTATTCCTTTGCTGAAGAAACTGAAGTGGCGTGAGGCGATCGGCTTCAAGATGCTGTATGGTCATTTGACAGATAAGAACAATCCGATGAAGCATCCGGGTGACAGCGAACTCTTCCTGTTCCCGACCCGTGACGGACGTCCTACCAGCTTTGTGATGGACCCGAAGACCCCGTACATGGAATGCTCTGTGGGTATTCACAATATTTTCAAGATATTGCACATAGACTATGTCCGCCGTCTGAATTATCTGGATCATCCCGATGCGAACAAATGGGGCGTGCGGTTTATGGTGATGATGACATTCTGATGCAGGGAGAGCTCTGATGGTGTGTGAAATGAAGAAACCGAGGTAAGAACTTGTATCGTTCAAATAAAAGGTTTATCTTTGTTCCAGTACCTAAAGTTGGTGAAAAGTATGTTATGCTTAAATGAATGTAAGGCAAAGTTAGTTAGTTTCAAACAATGTTTTGGGCATGAGTTTGGAATTAAATCAATTGGTATCTTCGGTTCGGTTGCACGTCAAGAGAACAGGGAAGATAGTGATTTGGATATTGTTGTAGATATTGATAATCCTACTTTATCCACTATGTACACTTTGAAGACTGTTTTGACGGAAATGTTTCATTGTGAAATTGATTTAGTGCGTTTCCGTTCCTCACTGTCTCCATTTTTGAAACAGAATATTGAAAAAGAAGCCATTTATGTATAAAGGAGGACGACTAACCATTTGCGACAGGTTAACCCAGATAAAAGAATCCATTTACTATATACAGCAATGGAGTAAAGAAATAAATTGTGCTGATGATTTTTTAGCCTCCATGGATAAAGTGATGGTGTTCAATGCATGTGTTATGCGCCTTCAAGTAATAGGTGAACAGGTAGGAAAGTTGTTGTTTTTACAACCATCACCGCTTTCTGAATATAAGGAAATTCCTTGGTTGGCTATTTATGATATGCGCAATCTTATTTCGCATGAATATAGTAATGTAGACGAGCAGATAGTATTTACTACTATAAAGAATGACCTTATAGAATTGGATAAGGTTATTACAGTCCTATTGAATAAATATTTGTAAAACTTGAATCTTTTATTGTGATTACGAAATATACCCATCTCTTATTTTCTTATCAAAAGTAAGTTTTCCTATTTTTTAAGCGCTTTTATTGTGTAATACACAATTATAGTGTATCTTTGTGCCCTCAAAAAGTTTCTAAATTCCTTTTATATAAAGGGTAAAGAACCTTTTTTGAGGGTATAAACATGTCTATAAAAAGCAGACAGAAAAGACGTCTTTGGACGAAAGAAACAACAAATAAAAGATTTCAGAAATACAAAATGAAATCTGTGTAAAAAGCTATTTATCAGCCAGTTATAACTACTGCGTTGATATGGTCTTTCAGTATCGGTCAGTATGGATTTCTGACGATAAACCTCATGAAAAAGCTATTCCATCAGTTTGATAAACCGAAGCGTTCTGTGGCATCTCCCGAAGCGTTGGAGGCTTTGCGGAATAACAATGCCGTGCGTTGGTATGTGTTGTCGCTTCCCGACTGTCATAGGGGAGGAGTGCGCGGTTTGGAACGGGAGCAGGACCGCCGCATACAGGCAGGCGAGCCTTCATTCGGCTTTTTTGCTCCTTCCTATCAGGAAGTGAGGCGTATAGACGGCAAATTCGTCAATACCCAGCGTCCCTTACTCTTCAACTATGTATTTGTCCGTGCCTCCGAGCGTGATGTTTTCCAACTGATGCAACGTTTTCCTGTACTCAGTTTCCTGCCTCGGGTGAGGGAACGGAAGCGGGAGTATTTTCCCTACCTTTCCGATGCCGCAATGGAGAATTTGCAGTGGGTGGCCCGTTCTTATTCCAATACACTTCCTGTTTATATACCCCAGCCGGATGGTTTGCGCAAGGGCGACCGGATACGCATTACCGAGGGACGGTTTAAGGGGGTGGAGGCGACTGTTGTCATTCAGCCGGGAGCCGGGCGAAAGGATGTGATGGTATGTGTGGAGAACTGGATGTGGGTTCCGCTGCTGCGTGTGATGCCGGGTGAGTATGAGGTAATTGCCCTGAATGATAAGGACAAGCATGTATATACCCGTCTGGACAATGACTGTATGTTGAATGGTTTGCACAATGCTCTTCAGCGTTATCACAGTGCGGAGGGGGTGAGTGAGGAAGATCGTTCCCTGGCTGCCAGGGCGTTGAAAGAATATGGCAATCTCCAGATGGATACGGATGTGATGCGTTGCAAGCTTTATGCCATTTTGCTGCCGGCTTATACTATATTGGGTATGGAAGAAGAGGCGGCAAAGCTGGTTGGCGTTATGCAGACTATGCTTCCTCTCGTCAAGGCGGAGCAGTCGCGTGCACTTGCTGTGGTTACACTTTATGGTTGTACGGATAGCAGTATCTATTATCATTTGGCGCATGAGGCGATTGATCCGTGGAAGAAAGAGGAAAAGCCGAAAAAGAGTAAGCAGCAGCTGATCAGCCGGTTGGATGATTATGATCGGTGGTTGAGGCATTGAAATGGTATTGTAGCTGGTAAGAACAGTGTTGTGAATTAAAAACAGGTTGAATCGCTAGGATAAGTGAAATATAATTTGTTCTTTTGGGGAATATAAAAGCTAAAGAATATGAAATCAGAACCTTTTAACCCAGTCCAGCTACACTTGTTAAAGATGTTTTCTTATGCTAAAGACGAGCGTGCCTTGGAAGAAATACGTAAATCTTTGACAGCCTACTTTGCTCAAAGAGTAGAGGAGGATATGGATAAGTTGTGGGATGAAGGTTTGTGGGATCAGGATAAGAATGAGGCTATATTGAAAGAACATTTGAGAGTGCCTTATAATGATTAATATAGTACTGGATACTAGTTAGCATCCAAAAATGACGTATTGCTTATGCTCCACAAAACTCCGAACTTCGTTTTCGTTAAATCAAAAAGCAAAGTATATGTATAGTTACAATGATTTTGAACGTCTGTTTGTCCGTTATAAATTGGAAGGCGTTCCCTGCGGAGCTTCCATAGAGCAATTTTGTTTGTCCAACAAAGTTCCTTATAACCTATTTGCAAAATGGTACAAGGATACCCACAAAAAGATGGTCCCCGTCCAAGTTCAGGGAGCTCCTCGCAGTGATGTGGATTCGGTGGACACATCTGCTCCGGTTTTGCGCCGGAATCCGATAGACGATGCACCGGCTCTTCCTGATACCGGACTCCGTATCCTGGTGGATATCCGCATGAGTAATGGTGTTCATATCAGTCAGAAAAATTTAAGCTATGAAGGTTTGAAAAGCCTGGTAGGGAAACTGGAGGGCTTATGTTGAATATTACAGGACTAAACCGCTTTTTCTTTGTCCGTGATTTCCACGATATGCGCTGTAAATATGATAAGGTTTTATCCATCATCCATCAGCAGTTGGACTGGCTTTCAACAAATATGTTCTTGACACCCCTCTTTATCGTGAAATGTACAGGTTGTCGGGTGAGTCAATGCATTTGAGCCGTATAAGCCTGACCAATTGGCTGGAGAAGGGCTCCGCCCATTTCTGCGGTTTGATTGGTTATCTTAAGAATACTTGTTTGGAAAAGGATTCCATTGTGAACTGTGATGAGATCTGATGCCGGGTAAGGCGTGAAGGATGTTATAAGAAGAAATACATATGGTGCCTGGTCAACAGACTATCCAAAGTGGTTATCTATTGCTATGAGGACGGTTCCAGGGAACGGGATGCCCTGAGGCATATTCTGGGAGACAGTCAGGTGAAAGCCCTTCAGTCAGACGGCTACAATGTCTATATGTATCTTGATGATCATATGGTCGATATGGAACATCTCTGTTGTATGGCTCATGCCCGTGCGAAGTTCAAGTATGTGTTTGAGCAGGGTGATGATAAGGATGCCGCATTCATATTGGAACTGATAGGTGGGCTTTACAAACTGGAGCGTGAGTATGAAGAAGGTAAGTTGTTCCCTGAACAGACAAAGCTTTGCCGGAATAATTTAAAGACCAAAGAAATACTCATAAAGTTACGCAGTAAGCTTGATGTCCTGCTCAGTGACGGTCATCCGCCCCGCGGAGAGTGGGTGGAGAAGGCCATAAGTTATATGAATATTTTCCGGACCCAGCTGTTCGCCTACTTGAATGACGGTTCTTATTCAATTGACAATTCCATTGCCGAACGTTTGATCCGTCCCTTGGCGGGTGAGCGGAAGACTCTTTATTCTTCGGAAGTGACAGGATGGCCCGCGTCTCAGCGGTATATCATACCATTATCTCTACATGCAGGATGCAGGGGGTGTCAGTGCTGGATTATTTCAAGAGATTTTTCAACGAGATTGTTAAAGGACGTAGGGATTATGAACATTTATTACTCTTGACAATCGGACTGGATCAATAACAAACATTAAAAATCAGTATCTTTTTTGACGTTATTTATTAGTAAACCGCCTTGTGGCGGCTTTCCTTGGGATACACGTCAAAATTGGACGCTAACATTTTTTCCTTCAAGATGGATGGCTGTTTGGAATAGGTGGTGATGTCTTCTGTGCTTTGTGAAGAAATGGGTGTTTATGTTCGTGGGCATATTGTTCGCTATGATGAGGCGGATGGCGGCTTCTGTGTTACAGGTGACATAATGGGCGGTGAGGGTGGTGCTGTGGGATAAAAAAGTTCCCTTAGGGAGGATAGAAAATAATTTGTTCTTTTGTATATAATGATAGAAAAGACGATTATACCCTATTTAAATATAGACCAACCACAGCAGAGCAACGGAAAGTTATATTGGGATAAAGTATAAAGTTCTCTAATAGGAACCAGCTTTCAATATGTGCGGTTGAATATTGGAAACGTTTTGATTATTGATGAAAGCAATTGGAAAAAGATACAATCCAAAATATTAAAGAGGTAGCAAGATTGTTGTTTTGGCAATTCTAAAGGTCTAATAGAAATGTAGAGATAATCAATTAGTAATATATTACAAGTGAAAGATATATCTTACAGACATATGATAAAGTATGAAGAAATATATAAAAGGAAAAATTAATTCTTATTTTACAAAGGGGAATGAGCGCAGTGTGGCAGTAAAAAGGAACGTTGCCGCTTCACTGGTTCTGAAATGTATCAGTATTCTAATTTCGCTTCAAGTCGTTCCACTAACTATCGATTATGTTAATCCTACGAAATATGGTATTTGGTTGACGTTGAGTTCTATCATTGCATGGTTATCCTATTTCGACTTGGGCTTTGCGAATGGCTTTCGCAATCGTTTTGCTGAAGCAAAAGCGAAAGGAGATATGAAATTGGCAAAGGAATATGTTAGCACCACATATGCAATGCTATTTTTACTTTTTTCTGTTATTCTACTGATAATTTTGGTGGTGAATAATTATTTGGATTGGAGTCGTATTTTAAATGTTGCCTCTGTTTACAAAAATGAATTGAATCTGGTTTTCAGTTTATTGGCATGTTTCTTTTGTATGAATATTGTAGCAAGCGTTTTTACTACAATGCTTGCGGCCGACCAAAAGCCCGCCTTGGCTTCACTGGTACAGACAAGCGGACAAATGTTGGCATTTGTTTGCATTTATATATTAACAAAAACAACTTCAGGAAGTTTGGGTGCGTTAGCCTTTATATTTTCAGGTGTACCTTGTGTACTACTAATAATTGTTTCTGTTATTATGTTTCATTCTAAAAATTATACTCTTGTAGCTCCTGCATTACAGAGTATCCGTTTTGTATTAGCACGAAATATTTTGGGATTGGGTGGACAGTTTTTTATTATTACGGTTTCCACATTGCTTATTTTTCAGTTTATCAATGTTATTTTGTCCAGATTACAAGGACCAGAGGTAGTAACTCAATACAATATTGCCTATAAGTATTTTAATGTAGTAAATATGGTCTTTATTATCATTCTTAATATCTTTTGGTCTGCATTTACAGATGCGTATATTAAAAAAGATTATAGATGGATGCAGAAAGCTATAAAAAAGATGGATATATTATGGCTTTTATGTATTCCTGTATTGATATTAATGATACTCTGTTCTGAAACTATTTATAGGTGGTGGATTGGTAATTCTGTGTCTGTTCCTTATTCCTTATCTATTTGTATAGCCGTATATGTCTTTTTTCAAACTGGCGGTAATATATATATATACCTGATTAATGGTACAAGCAAAGTACGTATACAATTAGTCATCTATTTATTGTTTGCTTTGGTGGCTATACCACTAATGAATTATTGTTGTAGAAACTTTGGTGTAGAGGGTGTTTTAATAGTTCCTGTTGTTGTATTTGGGCTACAAGCTTGTATTGGAAGAATACAAATATTGAAGATTGTAAATGGTACAGCTAAAGGAATTTGGCTGAAGTGAATGAAATAAAACATTTTATATAGTTTTTGGATAATAAACAAATCAATTAGCAAAATAAAAACGCATGTTTTATTTATATTCCCAGCTTCTGTTCTGTACAATGCTTGGTTAAAAACTTCGAAGGGTATTGTTGCAATATAAAAAGGGGAGGATATGAAGCCTTGTATATTAATAATTTGCTTCAAAAAAGCATTTAGGTATATGCTTTCGTTTATTTTTGAATATACTAATTGATTCTTTAGATAAAGTTTTTGTCATTCAATCATTCCATGAAACAATTTGTTTATCCTTCATTGCTAGTTTTTCATAGCGTTTTTCTTCCATTGGAAAATGACTTTAAAATAGTAAGATATATTTGTATCATTTTATTGTTTATGTATCTATTTGATAAGTGGAGATATTTTCTCAATAAGAAATACAACTGTATTAATATTTGGTTATTGTTATTTAATATTGCAGTTCTCTTTTCATCTTTTCGAAGGGTATATATAAAATTGCCTACAGTTTTTTATGAAGTTTCTCCGTTTAGTGGAGTTTTGCTAGTATTATGTACTACAGGAATCTTTTTTTTTATAGAATATCTTAATGAAAAGCGTAATGTTTCTGCTTTTCTTCATATAGCTTATTATTTGACAGTAGGCTATTTATGTATCAATGACATTTTTCTTTTGAAACAAATGCCATCTGTATCGGGAAAAGAGAGTACGGATATTCTCTATTTATTAGGTAATAAGTTTGAAGTGTCTTATATGCATTTTTTTTGGTTAGTACTATATTATCAAAATAACATAGTGAAAATTGAACAAGGTCGTTTACGGGAACTTTTGCTTTTAGGTACTCATATTATAATTACAGCATTAATTTCCTATGCAGTAGAGTGTTCTACAGCTATTATGGGTGTGGCTTTTATAGTATTTTTTTTATTTTGCTATAAAAAAATCACATGGTTATATACCCCTTGGGGAGGTTTAATACTATTACTTCTGTTTGATGCATTTTTTTTGGTTTATGAAGTTGTATTGGATATTTCGTTTGTTCAATATTTGATAGAAGATATTCTTCATGAAGATTTGACACTTACAGGTCGTACTGTTATTTATGCTAAGATGCTTGATTTAATAGAAGAGCAACCTTGGTTTGGATATGGAAACGGTACTGCTAGCTTTTTTACTTGGTATTATATGAGTATGCCTAATACCCAAAATGGGTTATTGAATGACTATATTGACTGGGGAATGGTAGGTGTATCCTTTTTTGTATTTCTTTTCTATTTTGTAGTGAAATATATTGGTTGTAATATTTCACATAAAAATCCTTTTCTTTGTCTGCTATATACTTATATAGTATTATCAAGTATTGAAATAACATTGGGATTGTCGTTTCTGGCAATACTTCCATTAAGTCTTTTTTCTGATAGAAAGAACGTCTTTTCTTAACTTCTTTATCATCTATGAATTTATTTTCGGATGATTCTTTTGAATGATATGTTAAGATTTAAAAACTAATAGATAAGCAGATTGATTATATGTATAGAATTTATATTTCAACTTTTGGTAATTTGACGATCCATATAAAAAAAGGTCTTCCTATTGAAGTAGGAGCAGCTCATAGGGAAAACTTTTTATATGAATTACATGATGACATAGGAGATAATATTTCTCACGAAAATGAATATTATGGAGAATTGACAGGGCTTTACTGGGTTTGGAAGAATGTTAAGTTGAAAGATAGTGACATAATTGGATTTTGTCATTATAATAAAGCACTTGATATTTCTGAAAAAAAAGTACAGAAATGGTTATCTAAAAATAAAGAGGGAATAGTTACTTTGTTACCTACTAAAATAAGAAATCATCCTGTATCTAATGAAGTAAAAGTTATCATAACTTTACTCAGAAAAGACAAGCCGATGTATTATAAAGCATGGAATAAATTATATGATGAAAAGGCGGCAGGACGTTACAATGCATGCCGCGGTGGAAATATGTTTATAACTACAGGGGACGTTTTTCATAAGTATTGTACATGGCTCTTTGACTTGCTTGAAAATATGCGAGACTCTATAGGGGATAAACCGGAAGTTGATAGGAATATGCGTCGTTACTGTGCCTTTATGGGAGAAAGACTATTGTCTGTATATATTGAGGCTAATAACTTACCTGTTTTGGGTGTAAAAGTACGCTTTAAGAAATGGTGGCTTCCTTATGTTCGAGCGATTGTTAAGACTTTGAATATTAATAGAGAAAGTAAAATATATATATTTCTTAGCAAACGATTTGGTTATCACTCGCAATATAGTAGAAAAGAATGAATAAAAGTAATTGTAGTGTAAAAATGCAAAGTAAAACCATGAAACAGCCTAAAATTAGTATAATAGTTCCTGTCTATAATGTAGAGAAATATCTAGATCGTTGTATGCAGTCACTTTTGGGGCAAACATTGAAAGAAATAGAAATTATTCTAGTGAATGACGGGTCGTTGGATAATTGTCCTGCATTATGTGATGGCTACGAATCATTCAATAATAATTTGCATTGGCCTAATATTAAGGTTATTCACAAAAAAAATGAAGGACTAGGGTTTGCACGTAATTCTGGATTAGAAGTGGCTACAGGTGAATATGTAGCATTCCTTGATTCTGATGATTTTGTGAATGTGAATATGTACGAACGTTTATATGTGAAAGCAAAGGAAAAAAATATGGATATTGTTTATTGTAATTGTAATATTTATAGAGATGATAAACATATTTATCCCCGTAAGGATGTAATAAAAGAAGTAACCTTCAGTGGGCGTAAAGCCGTAGATGAATTTCTGCTTGATATGGTAGCTCCGTTGCCTGAATACCATCATGATGTTCGTTATATGATGTCGGTATGGCATGCTGTATATCGACATAGCATTTTTATGAAATATGGTATAAGGTTTGTGTCAGAGCGTGAATTTGTGAGTGAGGATATTATATTCAATATTGATTTCCTACCACGTGTAGAACGTGTGTGCTATTTACCGGATTGCTTGCACTATTATGTTGTAAATACTAATTCACTTTCGCATGCTTATGATGATGCTAAATATCAACGGATGGTGAGTTTGTCGTGGGCTGTAAAGGAACGATTGGCTAAGATTTATTCAGAAGAGAAATATCGTTTACATTATCTTCGTTATGTTTTTTGTTTTCTTCGCAATACTATAAAACGCATGGTGTTGATGAAAGAAACAAATAAAAAAATTACAGAAACACTTGATGAAGAGGTGTATCAAGAATTACTTTCCAGTTATCCTTATCAACGAATGGATTTGAAACATGGAATCGTATTCTTCTTATTAAAACACCGTTGTATTCTATTGTTACGTATTCTGTTGAAATACAATAAATGAAATATGTTAAAGCCATTTTTTTTACAATGTAAGTTCATTCTAGTAGAGTTGTTGAATGTAACTTACAATATAATACCTAATCCATTGAGAACACTTTATTTGAGGTGCTTTGGTATTAAGATTGGTTATGGAAGTTCAATACATAGGAAGTGTAAGTTTTTCCATGTAGGTAAACTGGTTATAGGAAAGCATACAGTAATTAATTTTGGATGTTACTTGGATAATCGTAGAGGTATTATTATTGGAAATAATGTAGGTATTGCACATAATACAAAAATTTATACTCTTGGTCATAATTTGGATAGTCCTCAGTTTGAGACGAAAGGTGCTCCTGTTATCATTGAAGATAATGTGTTTATTTTCAGTAATGTGATAATAATGCCCGGTGTTACTATTGGGCAAGGAGGGATAGTGTTACCTGGTAGTGTTGTGACGAAAGATGTACCTTCACGTAAGATAGTTGGTGGTAATCCTGCCAAAATAATTCGTGATCGGACTGCAGAAATAGATTATAAACAATCCTATAATTATTTATTCGCTTTGTAATCATGAAAATATTATTTCTCTTGAAATCTTTGGAAATTGGTGGCTTAGAGATTGTAACAGTTAATCTTGCTAATAAGTTTGTAGCAGAGGGACATGATGTCGTAATTTGGGCTTTTGACAAAGGTGAACATGCTATACAAGAAGGAGTAGATATAAGGATTCCTGTTTTATGGGGATTTGGATATGCTGTTAATAAGAGGAATGTACATCTCCTACAGAAAGTTTTATTGGACTATCAAATAGAAATAGTTATAAATCAATGGGGGCTACCATATAAGCCTGCCAGACTTCTTAAAAAGGCTAAATGTTGCTTGAATATTAGAACAATAACTGTTTGCCATAGTAATCCTGCTGTAAATGGAAGGATTATAGGTGTTGATGTAAAAATGGAAGTGGTATCTAATGTTTTTAAGAAATTGTTTTTGTCTGTCGTAAGGTCATTATTCAGGTATGTCACGTTGCTTAGTATGCGCTATGTTTATAATAATAGTGATTGCTATATAGTACTTGCAGATGCGTATAAACATACCTTTTCAGAATTTACTAGGATAAAAGATAATGCAAAATTAGTGTCTTTACCAAACCCGTTAACAATAGATGCTTCCGATTATAATCCGAATATTTGTAAAAAAGAAAAAAAGGTTCTTTATGTCGGTCGTTTGGAGAATGTGGCCAAACGTGTGCATCGTGTGATAGAAATTTGGAAACACCTTGAATCTCTTTTTTCTGATTGGGAACTTGTTATTGTTGGCGATGGGCCGGAGAAAGTACGCTTAGAAGATTTGGCAAGGCAATACGGATTAAAGAATGTCCGGTTTGAAGGGTTTAAAAAACCTAATGAATACTATAAAAAATCTTCTATACAATTGCTAACTTCAGAATTTGAAGGGTTTCCTTTAGTACTAGCTGAAGCTTCGAGTTATGGAGTTGTACCTGTTGTTTATGGTAGTTTTCCGGCTGTATACGATATTATAGATGATCAAAAAAATGGTTTGATAGTTTCCTATACAGAACAATTTGATGCTGCCGTAATGGCAGAAGTTGTAGGCGAGTTAATGAAGGATGAACAAAAACGAAAAGAGATGTCGAATGCTGCATACGAACATAGTAAAACTTTTGCTATGGATGCTGTTTATAAGCAATGGATGGAGTTGTTTGAAAAAATAAGGTAATATTATAATAAAAATATGATGATAAAGAAAATAGGATTATTCTTTCTCTGCTTTCCATTGGTAATGTTTGTGGTAGAAACATTATTTTTTATTATTGGTTGGCATGTAAACTGTTCGGCATTTATTTTTGCCTTTATTTTTGTTGTTTGGTATCTCTTGAAAAATGAAGATAGAAATACTTGCATTAAAAGTTTGTTTTGGTTTGTGAGTCTAATATTTATCACCATTTTTATAGGAACAAATGTTTATGATGCATCATACGATGGTCAATGGTATCATTCTTCTATTATTAAATTACTGTATGACGGTTGGAATCCATTTTATTACCCAATCTTGCAGCAAATTGAAATACCATATTATACTAACACCCATATTTGGGTTTCACATTATGCAAAAGGAATGGAAACTATTGAAGCCGGTATAGTTGCTTTGACCGGAAATCTTGAAAGTGGAAAAGCTCTTAATGTATTTTTTACCATAAGCTTATTCTGCTTTACATTTGATTTCTTGGGCAATTTTAAAGGAATAAATAGGGGGGCTGTTAAAACTTTAATAGCCTTTACGACAACATTAAATCCTGTACTGATAAATCAAATAATGACCTACTATATTGATTATACATGCTATGTATTTGTGCTTATAGGTCTGATATGTGTGTATAATATAGTTATTAAGCAACAAAAATCATATATGTCACCTTTGGGGTTGATAGGATTCTTCATTCCGGCAACAAAGTTTAATATTGCGTTTTGGTTTGTAGTGATATTACTTGCTTTTATGGGATTTCTGTATTATGCAAAAAGAATATTTAATAAAAAGTTATTTTGGACTATGACTGTTATAGTCATTATTGGTTTTATTATTGGAGCTTTCAATCCATACATTACAAATACTATAATTAAGCATAACCCTGTTTACCCTTTGGCAGGAAAAGATAAGATTGACATAATGTCTATAGTTACTCCTAAAAATATAAAAGGAAAGTGTAGATTTTATCAGGTTAACTATTCTTTGGCTGTAAATCCTTATAGTAGTGACAGTCGCAGAATGGGTAATGACAGTTTTTTCAAGATAACTAAAGACGATTTGATGGATAGTCCTAAACATGATGCGCAACTTGGAGGTTTTGGGGAGTTTTTTTTTGAGGCTATGCTTATCCTTCTTATTGTTTTTATATTATTAAAGAAAGATAAAAACTGGAGATTGGTGGCAGGTTTTATTTTATTTCTATATTTGTGTCTTTTCCTCTTACCTACAGGTTTTCTTGTCCGCTATGTCCCTTTCTTTTATTTTGTACCTTGTGTGCTTATCAGTTATATCCTTTATGCCACGAACGAAAAATATAAGAAAGGATTTGCATTGGTGGCAATGGGGTTACTTTTGCTGGATAGCCTTTTTAGCTTAGCAGGTGTTGTCGCCATCAATATTCAACAAAGGGTACAGACAGATTACATTGTGCAACAGATTAAGGCAAAGAAAAGCACAGTATATGTATATTCACAAAGTGTTCAGCTACACAACAAACTGAATAACGCTGGATGTAAGTATCAGAATGGTAACATATTGAAAGACAAAAAGAATAAAAATCAAATTGATTTGATTGGTGTAAAGATGCAAACAAATCTTACACCAGAAGATTTCAATTCGTCAGAAATGCCTTTACTAATGCAAAAAATTGCTATGTTTCAACTAAAATTTTCAAAGTTATGATTAAGAATATAGTTCTTTTACTTCGTCCTCACCAGTGGTTGAAAAATATATTTTGCTTCTTGCCTCTTTTTTTTGATAGACATGCTATGGATATGGAATACTTGTTTCCGTGTATGATTGTATTCTTTGCATACAGTTTTGCGGCTAGTGGTATTTATTGTTTCAATGACATTTATGATGTAGAATCTGATCGTAAACATCCTAAGAAATGTAAACGTCCGATTGCAAGTAGAGCCATAAGTAAGCCTATGGGATATGTTATTATGGCTGTCTGTTGGGCTGTATCCTTTGGTCTTATTGCATTTGGTGGTTTTTACGGATGTGAACAGAACTTGGTCTATGCAATTATAGTTTTTTATATTATTATGAATATTGCTTATTGTATAAAGTTAAAGCAGAAAGCAATCGTGGATGTATTCATTATTGCTGCAGGTTTTGTCTTTCGTGTTCTTGTTGGTGGCTTTGCGACAGGTATATGGATGTCTCATTGGATTATTCTTATGACATTCTTGCTGGCTTTGTTTTTGGCATTTGCCAAACGTAGAGACGATGTTGTTATGTTTGAAGAAACAGGAATGAAAGTTCGTAAAAATGTAGATCGCTATAACGTTACGTTCATGAACCAGACAATTGGTATTGTAGCAAGTATCACAATGGTTTGTTATATCATGTATACAGTATCGCCAGAAGTCATAGAACGATTTAATAACAAATACCTTTATATCACTTCTGTTTTTGTATTAGCAGGCATTATTCGCTATCTTCAGGTTACTATAGTAGATATAAAGAGCGGAAGTCCAACAATGGTTTTGTTAAGGGATCGTTTTATTCAATTATGTATTGCTGGTTGGGTAATTACATTTGGAATACTTTTATACTTTTAGAATATGGCTGGGAATAAGCGGAAAGTTGTTGTTTTTGATTTTGATGGTACTTTGACAACGAAAGATACTTTGATTGAATTCATCAAGTTTTCATGTGGAACAAGCAAATTTTATTTAGGGTTCTTGCTTTATGCTCCTTTATTGGTATTGATGAAGTTTAATCTTTATCCTAATTGGAAATGCAAACAGAAAGTGTTTGCCTGGTTCTTTAAAGGGATGAAGATCTCCGATTTTTCAAAATTAGGGGAGGATTTTGCCAAAAGAAGTAAAGGTATAAAAAAAGAGTCAATTATTACAGAACTTAATAACCTTAGAGAAGAAGGTGCTTCAATTTATGTCATTAGTGCAAGTATTGACGAATGGGTGCGTCCTTTCTGTATTCGGCTTGGAGTACCTAATGTCATTGGTACTAAAGTAGAAGTTGATTCATTCGGTAAATTGACAGGTCGTTTTCTTACTCCTAATTGCTATGGTCAGGAAAAAGTATGCCGTTTGCTGGAAATAGAACCTAATAGAGAAGAATATATACTTGTTGCCTATGGTGACAGTAAGGGAGACAAGGAAATGTTTGAATTTGCCGATAATGCCATACTAGTAAAATAATACAATATGAAAAGAGATAAGCAACTTGATCTTTATAGAGGCCTTTCTATGATATATGTGGTATGCTTTATACATGTGATGTATTGGTTGAAAATAGGTACCGAACCCTTGAATTCCTTCATACTTGTCGAGATGCCCTTGATTTTTTTTATATCAGGAGCTTCGCTTTCTGTCAGTAAGTCATCAAGAAGTTTTGTACAAACCGTGCAGAGTAGAATTAAAAGAGTATTAATACCATATTACATTTATGCATTTATGATGGTATTCATAGTGGCGCTATTATCTGTTGTCTGGTATTTTTGGTATCCTCAGATAGAACATATTTTCGGAATAAAGGTAGCAAGTAAATATATGTTTAATATTACAACATATAGATGGAATGATATATTTGCGATATTGAGTTGTAGCAATATTCCACAATCGCCATGCGTATGGCATCTTTGGTTTATCTTACCATACCTTATTCTTTCGTGTACATTTGAGATACAGAAGAAAGCCTTAGATAGAGTTAATAAGGGGGGATACTGCATCATGTGTATAGTCGCATTTGCTATCATTTCGGCGATTACAAATAATTTTCTGCTTAGATATATTTTTTGCTATAATATATTTATGGTGATCGGTTTTTGTTATTATAAAAACATAAAAATAAAGCGGATTGTCATTGTTGGCGTTATCTCTGTATTGATAGTGGCATTTTTGTGTTGGCAGGGGGCTGTTTTTTGCCCCATGCAGAATCATAAGTTTCCACCTGATTTTTTATTTGTCGCTTACAACTTAATCTTTTTATGTGTTGTCTCATTATTATTCAGTAGAATAGTAATACCTGAATTTAAAATACTTCAACTGTGGAATGAACGAGGTTACACGCTGTATTTGTATCAAAGTATTGTATTTTTTGTTGTATTTGCTATTCATTTAGCGGTTATCAACAAAATTTCCAATAACTTTATACAAGCAGTACTTTGCATTATCATTATGTTCTTTTTGTCAACATGTGTTAGTTATATAACCTATCCTTTGGAGCGTTTAATCATGAAACAATTTCATATAATCAAGTAACATGGATAGGGCTAAGATAAATGAATTAATAAGATTTGGCAGTGTGGGTTGTATTGCTGTTATATTGCAATATGTTGTATATTATATGCTTTTGATATTAGTGTCGTATAATGTATCTTACACTATTGGTTATATCTTTAGTTTTGTTGTTAATTATATGCTGACAACATCATTTACTTTTAGAGTGAAGAAATCGAAAAAGAATGCTGTGGGATTCATATTGAGTCATATAATAAACTATTGTATGCAAGTTGGCTTTTTGAACTTTTTTATTTACTTGGGATGCAATAAACAGATAGCTCCAATACCTGTATTTACTATTTGTACGCCTTTAAATTTTGTAATGGTACGATTCTTTATGAAGAAATTTTAAAAATGGGCAAAGTAATAAATGGAAACAAAAGACAAAATCCTTCTTCTGAATATTAATATAATAACTCTTACCCAAAAGGAACTATTGGAGCAAATGGCCGAAGGTGTTCTTTACACCCCCAACCTCGACCACCTAATAAAACTCCAGCGCGATAGAGAATTTTACGACATCTACCAGCAAGCGGAATGGATAGTATGCGATAGCCAGATCCTTTATCTTGCATCAAAACTATTAAAGCGATCCTTACCGATGGCTATTCCGGGAAGCAGTTTCTTTACGGCATTCTATAACTATCATG
>ERZ1027221.112-NODE-112-length-69673-cov-26.073688_pt1 | contig 69673 bp, 43 predicted proteins | sample MGYA00519267_ERZ1027221 | MGnify/ENA primary metagenome ERZ1027221 (study PRJEB26926, sample SAMN06164533) | human gut metagenome | biome: ENVO:00009003; feature: ENVO:2100002; material: ENVO:00002003 | host: Homo sapiens | place: USA | collected 2012 ...
ATAGTAATTCTACTACTTCTTCTAGCACCTCTAGCACCTCTAGCACCTCTAGCACTAAAAGCCTCTCTTAGAACAACAAAGAACTATTCTCTCCGAGAACAACTCTTTGGATAATAATACCTCTTGCAACAGTTAATTCAATACTAATTCTAATTCAATTTGCAATAACTAAAACTCCCTCTGCAATAGCAAGAGTTCATTCTCTACGAGAACAACCTCTTTAAAGAGTTGCAACAGTAGATAGAGCCTAGCTGTCACCACCCCCGTAAAGGAATGTGAATAGTTAATTGCTACTAACTCCACTAGTAGATATAATAGTAGCTTGAGTAATAACTTGAGTAGTAATTTCAGCACAGTCAATGGCAGGTAGATCAGAACTAGATTCAATAGGAGTACGAGGAGTTTTAGCAATTGACATTCCTTTACGGGGGTGGACATAAACAAGACTCCCTCTAATAGTAATTGCAATAGTTGCAACAATAGTTACAACAATAGCTCGACTAGTAGTTACAACAATAGTTTCAACAATAGTTTCAGTAGTATCTGCAATAGTACAAACTTCAATACATTTTGCAGTACAAACTTCAATACCTTCTGCAATATCTGCAACAGTAGTATCGACAACCGCCTCTGTACTATGCAGCGTGGGTACTAGTATAATATATTATAAATATATTATATCTATCAATTATTATATTTCATATAATAATTGATACTTATTTGTGCGCACACGTACATTACTTATATACGCGCGTGTATATAATGTACGCACGTACACGTGTGCGTACACCTAGAACATGCGCACGTATGCGCATTTACACTAAGGTACGGAAGTGAATATGCCTATGCTTAACTACTTTTAACTATAATTCTACTACTAAATCCGATTATAATCTTTATGTTTGCACTGTTACTACTGGTGTTAATACTACTGTTGTTAGTACTGGTAAACTTAATATTCATTTAAAACTATTGTAGTTATGCTTAATCTAGTTAACAATTCTACTAAAGAGACTTTTAGACTTCCTCAATCAGTTCATGAAATTGGATTTGATTATGTTAGTTCTTGTGTTGAACATATTGAACTTCGCAAGCATTATGCTCTTATTGCTCTTATAACTACTGCTCCTTTAGTAGACCTTATTGATACTAATAACAAAGGTCTTGCTAATACTAAAGCTGTTCTTATTAAAGCTAATTATGCAGATGAGAACGATAACGATAAAACTCCTGTTAATCGTTTTATTTTTGCTGCTCCTAGTGATTTGTTTAACGGTATTGATTGTAATACTCGTAAGAACGAATTGTCCATTGGTTATATCCGTAAGTTTATTAATACTGATAAAGATCTTTCTATGAGTATTAAACGAGGAACTATCTTTGGTAAAGTTGGACAAAGTGCAGCTGCTTCTGTTCTTAAAACTCTTGATACTACTAGTCATACTCTTCCTAAGTTAGATACTACTATTATTCAAACTGTTACTTGTGTTGACTATAAGATCATTCGTATTACTGATATTATTGGTCATAATAATAACGAAGGTATTCCAGAGAATTCTCCATTTAATAAGTTTATTGTAGCTTCTAATTTGCTCGAATTATAATGCCTACTATTGACCTAAATGAAAAACGTGATTTACTAGTTCGTAGAGAAGATATCATTGCTACGATACGAACTAGTATCACTGATGGTGAAATACTTGAAGATATTATCGAAAGTGTTGAACGTCAAGTTGTAGCTCGTTGTGCTGAATTAGGTCGTGTTTCTATTCCATACTTCGGAGCTTTTGTTCCTAATGAAGGAAAGCTAGATGCTATTGAACATCAACATGTGATGAAAGTCCATAGAGATACAATGAGTCGTGAAGAGTACATGGAGTTTAAAAAGAATCTTCTTCGTGAACGATTTAAAGTTAGACGTGGTTTTCGTAGTCGTACTATTATTATTAATAGAACTATTAGACTTAATAGAAATCACGCTGATAGAATCCTTAAAAGATTCCGTTCTGATAGATGGTTTAGATTATATTTTTATCTCTATGCTCATATGGGTGCTCATGATACTCTTGATTATTATGCTTCTCAAACCGTAGAATTATGATTGAAGTTGCTCCTTTAGATATAACTCGAATGCTTGCTGTTAATGAGCAAGGTATTCCATTTGCTCCTAACATTCGTCAGATTCAAGATAAAGATGTTAGAGAGCTTTATATTAGAGATAAAACTCCTACTAAAAGTAGATATATTCAAGAAGTTGGAGTTATCTATTATGTAGCTGATCCTAAGTCTCCTCCTAATCAAATGGGTTATAGTCGTCCCGAAGCTCTTGTTGTTGCTAAGAGTAATTATGGTCTTGATGCTAATTGGGAACCAGATGAACTTATTAATCGAATTATCGATGAATATAAGAAAGGTTGGACTCCTGCTGAGGAAGCTCTTAATAGTGCATCTCGTGCTCTTCATAATGCTAATCTTGCAGCTAATTTTATATCTGAGCAATTATCTATTAAGATGCACGGAGGTCTTAAAGATGAAGATACTCTAGTTGTTATTGATTATATCAATAAACTAAGTACTATTATTAATCTCCTTCCTAATCAACTTAAAACTCTTAATGAAGCTAAACAAGCTGTTATGTTAGATAATCAACAGCGTAAAGCTCGTGGTGGTAAAACAATTACTACTAGTATGTTAGCTACGGATGCTGCTGATATTGAAGCTCAAGCCGAAGCTGAAAGAGCTAGATTAGGGTTAACGCAAACCAATACTAGAAGTTCCTTTACGGGGGAAGTACAAACATATGAACTAACAAAGTAATGATACAGATAGCACCGAAATACAAGCAGACGAAGTTGTTCTTTGATGAACCAACTCATAAGTACACCGATAGTTGTGGTAACTCTTATAAAAGTGTTACTACTCTTATTCATGATTATGTTCCTAAGTTTGAAACTGATTACTGGGCTAGATATAAAGCCAAAGAACTTGGTACTTCTGCTAAGTTAATTAAGAAGGAATGGGATACTATTCGTGACAATGCTTGTGATATGGGTAATGTCTATCATAATAACTTTGAAGATGGAATACGTAAAAACAGTAAGTTTTTTAATGCTATTAAATATCTTAATAATTCAGTTAGTACTCAGATGACTACTGTTGCTGATTTAGATGTTATAGATGATTATGTTAGACTATTAGATATTGATGAATTTATAGATCATACTGAAAACAAATATCCGGAGATATACGAAGTCTTTAAATACTATACTGATAGAGATTATAAGATATATTCTGAAATCGGTGCTTTTCTTCCTGACTATCTTATTAGTGGAACTATTGATATTCTTCCTATTCGTGAAGATGGTTTTGTTATTCTAGATTGGAAAACCAATCGTACTGGATTACGTTTTGAAGCAGGTTATTATCGTAAAGATAAAACTGTTCGTCCTAATCAAGAAACAAATGAATGGGTAAGTAAGCCAGACGATACTATGCTTCCTCCTCTTGGACATCTTTCTAATTGTAATGGAAATACTTATAGCTTACAGCTTAATATCTATTCTCGAATGGTATCTCTTATTACTGGTCTTCCTTGTAGAGGTTTAGCTCTTTGTCATATTGAAATTCCTTTTGTTCTTAATCAATATGGTCGTCCTCAAAGATTCAGTGACGGATTTCATATTGATACTACTAAACAAGAGTCTGCTAAATGGTATAAGATAAATCGAATGGATAATGAAGTTAATGCTATATTTCATAGTCGTTATCAATCTATTCACGGTACTCAAAAGAAACAATTAAATCTATTCGCATCATGAGTAAATATAATGATGAATTAATTAATAAATGTCTTAAAACAGATTGGAAAAAGACATTAGAAGCTAAAGGTTATTCTTATTTTGTTAATGGTGATTATAACCTTAATCTTATCGGAGTTCGTTCTGCTGATCATAGTAATGAATTCAACGATGCATTCATTATTGAATATTGGAATAAGAAAGGTAATAAGTTCTGTCCTATATTTCCTTGTACAACAGATCCCGGCTATAAAAGTCTTGCTAATCCTGTTAACATTAAAGGTTGTGCTATTCTAGTTCCCGGTCAATATCGTGGTGCTTGGAAAGTTGGTTATCATAAAGGACAATATAAAGCTCTCGTTCAACATAAACCTGTTAAAGTTTATCGTGATAATAATAAAGATTATTATCTTGATTTTAATCCTGAGACTATTGAAGAAGGAATGTTTGGAATTAATATTCATAAAGCCGGAGATTCTAGTGTTGTTGTAGATGGTTGGTCTGCTGGTTGTCAAGTTCTAGCTCGTAGTTTTGACTTTAACGAACTAATGAATCTTGTTACTCTTGCTACTCCTATTTGGGGAGATAGATTTACTTATACTCTACTTGAAGAAAAAGATTTGTTGAGATGAAGACATTAAAGATAGTATTGATAGTTATAGTAATACTAGTTGTAGCCATTTGGTTGCTAAAATTATTAAATAACGATAAGAAAGGTGTAGAAATTTCTTATGTCAAAGTAGACACTGTTTACGTTGAAAGTAACAAACGTGATAGTATTGCTAAACTTATTGATACTATCTTTATTAATAATGCTAATAATACAAAGAATGAAGAAGAACTACATAAAGCTATTGTCGATAGTGATAGTGTTGCTATTGTTCGGAAGTTCATTGAGTTGTGCTCAAAGCCAGTCGGAAGATAGATTGAAGCAAATGGAGAGTGAAGTAGATTCTCTAGTTTCACATTCCTTTACGGGGGTGGATTCAATAAGTCTTAATAAAGATATTATTAAAATAGCTAATGCAAAGCTAATTCTATCTAATGAATATAAGTCTCAATATGAAAGTTTTAAAGCTGCTTATGAACTTAAAGTTCAAGATTGTATATTTGCTGATAGTATTATAGCTAGACAAAAGTTTGAGATTCGTAGAATATCTACTGTTGCTAATAATGCTATTGATAGTCTTAATGATGAACAAAAGAAATCTAAGAAATATAAAAAGCAACGTAATGTAGCTATTGGTTTTGGAACTATTATAACTATTGTTGCTGCAATGCTTATTAAATAAAATGAAATATGGAATTACGCGAATATCCATTTTGGAATTATATAAATGAAGATAAATCTCATTATCCACATGCTAAAGATAATGGTTATCATGATCCTACTGATTCATTCCTTATAGGTGAATCGGGAGGATTTCTTCTTAATATTAATCCAAAGTATAGATTCGTTAATACTCATTTGCTTACTCCTGCTGCTAATGAGTTTGAAAAGAATGGAGGAAAGTACACACTATTTAATGAAGATAGTATTCCTCATATTAACTTTCGTAAGCAGGAAACTATTCGTAGAATGGTAGGTTATAAAGCTCCTTGTAAATTAAATACCGAAACTGGTGAAGTTGAAGATTTATATATTACAGGCGAGCATTATAATTTTATTAACTATGGACGTATTCTTAAACTTGATACTAAAACTCTTAGAATAGAGAAAGGTAAAGTTACTGGTAAGAAGATTCTAGGCTTTCCTCGTTTTATTGATTGTCAATGGTGGTACTTTATTATTAAGCAGTTCTGTAAAGACAATGGTTTCTTTCTTATTAATGATAAAACTCGTCGTGGTGGTTTTAGTTATATGGAAGCTATTGGTTCTGCTAATTATATAAACCTAGTTCCAAATCGTTCTGTTATTCATGCAGCCGCTGATAATAAGTTCTTGATTCAATCTGGTGGTCTATCTGACTTTATGAAGAAACAGATTATCTTTTATGAAAGTCATACTCCTTTTGCTAGAGGTATTGCTAAGATTGATTCAAGTGACTTTATTCTAGGTTTTAAAGATCAAAGTACAGGAGTTGTAGATACTAGTAGTTGGAACAGTGCTTGTATATCAGTATCAACTAATAATAATCCGTCTGCTGCTGTTGGTAAAGATGCCGGAGAGATTAAGTGTGAGGAAATGTCTGAATTCGAGAACTTCGATGACTTTATGGACGTTACTACTCCAACACTTAAAACTGGTTCTGTACTTACTGGTTTCTTAAATGCTTGGGGAACTGCTGGTAAAGCTAATAAAGGCTGGGCTGTATTCGAACAAAACTTCTATGATCCTAGATCGGGTTCATTTATGGCTTTTGAAAATGTTTGGGATAAAGATAGTAGAGATTCTGTTTGTGGTTATTTTAAACCTTATTGTTGGGGTCTTGAAGGTTATAAAATTAGTGAAGATTCTTCTATTGCTAATCTTACTTCTCTTGATAAAGATGGTAATTCTGATGTAGCTCTTGGATTTAAGATTGCAGAAGAAGAACGTGCTGCTGAGAAGAAGAATTCTAAATCATTCTCTAAGTATATTAGTTATTGTGGTCAATATGCTAATATGCCTGCTGAATCTTTTAGTTCTGTTACTGAGAATATATTTAGTAGTGAAATACTTGATGAATGGGAACAAGAACTTCGTATTAGCAATGATTATAAATTCTATACTGATGGTTTGTTTGTTGAATACGATAACGAGAAGTTCGAATTTATGTCTAATGCTCGTATTGCAACTCGTGAAGGAGCTAAGTTTAATCATGACTATTTCGATTATATTAAGAACGTTCCTCGTCATAGTAATGAAGATCCGCATGGTTGTATTCGTATATTTTTTAGACCTATTAGCGTTGTTTATACTGATAAGAAAAGCAATACTCCGATCAAAGGTTGTCCTCCCGGAATTTATAGTATAAGTTATGACCCTGTTGGTATTGATAAAGACAAAGGCGAAATTACTAATAAGCACTCTCATAATAGTATTAAAGTTTGGATGAATCCATGTATTTATAATGGATATAAAACTAAACTTTGTGCTACTTATTATGGTCGTCCTAATACTCTTGAAGAAGCTGATAGAATTTGTTATAACTTAGCTCGTATGTATAATTGTATTGGAACTACTAATGTTGAAATCAACCGAGGCGAAACTATTAGTAACTTTAAGAAATGGAAAGCTCTTCGTTATTTAGGTTGTCATCCAGTATGGTTGTGGGATACTTCTATTAAGAATAAAATTAGTACTACTATTGGTTATAACGTAGGTAATAATCAAGTTAAACTTGATGGTCTACGAATGCTTAAAGAAATGCTTTATACTGTTGTTGGTAAACGTCCAGACGGAAGAGAACTATTAGTTCTCCATACTATATATGATCATCCTTCTGTTCTTGAATTAAAGAAATGGAACGAAACAGGTAACTTTGACCGTGTATCAGAAATGATTGTTCGTGGTATCGAATGGGCTGCTAATGATAAGTTTGCTGAGAATGAAATGAAACATCGTAAAAAGGTCGATACTCAAGAGGATAACTTTTGGACTAGACCTAGATATTAAAACTATTAATAATAATGATTATGTTTGGATGGATGAAAGTAAGTAACCGTATGCTTCATTTTAAATACGGAATACTAACAGGTTTTCTAACTATAATATTCACGTTAGGTATTGCTGTTGGTATGGAATACAAAGATAAATTATATGGTGGAAAGTTTGATATATTAGATATTATTGCTACATTGCTTGGCGGAATCATAGGTAATGTGATTCTAGTAGTTATAATACTAATCATAAAACTTATATTTGTATGAGTACTATTAATCTCAAAATTAATAATCGAGCTGGTGATTTTCCCGAACAGAGAATTCCCAACTCTCAAAAGGATTATACTTGGGGTTCTCGTTGTATTGATTATGTTATAGCTGCCGGTCTTAGTGCTAATGATAGAACTAAGACTGAGCAGTTATTAGAGATTTTACATAATAATATTCCTAACGAGTTCTATCGTAAAACTCTTAATCCTTTTAATGCTACAAAGGAAATCTATACTCGTTTTCCTGCTACTATGCGAAATCTTGATATCATTAATGATATTGTTCGTAGATATATTTCAGAATATACTAAAGAACAACATGAGTTCTTAGTTACTGCTAATAATCCAGATATCATTATGGCACGAGATAATGCCATTAAGAACGATATTACTAAACGAGCGCTTCTAGCATTTCAAGAAGAATTCCAAAGACGAGTTCAAGAAGCTAATGCTCAGAATGAAGAACTTGCTGCTCAAGGTCAACCTACTCAACAAATTAATCCGCAAGAACTTGCTGCTGATGCTGAGCAATTCGAAAAAGAATTCATTGAGAATTATATTGATGAGATTAGTGTTCAAGCTCAACAACTTATTGATGTAATTGATGATACTACTAATACAGATGTTCAAACTCCTATTGCTTATTTCAACTTTATAACAACGGGAGAATGTTATAGTTATCATACTGTTAAAGGAAAGAAAGTAATTAAGGAAACAGTTCCTACTACTGAAATGTTTCCTGTTCCTAATGGAGCTATCTTTGTATCAGGTTATGACATGGTTGCTAGAAGATTGCAAATGTCTTATTCTCAAGTAATAGATCAATTCAAAGATGATCTTACTGAAACAGAACTTGAATTCATTACTAATTATTATAATCCTGTTAATGGCACTGGTGTTCCTAGTAAAACTTTTAATCTTAACTCTTATACTTATTTCTTTCCCGAAAAGTGTAAAGAACTAGATGAAGAAGATAGAGCTTTATTTTCTGCTGGTAATGTTGATGTTCGTGAACAGAATGGTGATCTTTTAGAAGTTTGGCATGCTTGTTGGGTAGGCTATGCAGAAGTTAAAGTTCTTCATTATATTAATGAGATTGGATTTGAAGATCAAATGATTGTTCCCGATGACTTTAAATTCAATGCTGAACTTGGACATCTTAATATCGAAACTATCTATAAAAAACAAATCTATGAAGGTTATCGAATTGGAATGAAACAATATGGTATTTATCCCGGTGGTGCTAAACCTGTTGTATTCCAAAACGATGACGATCCTAAACTTCCTTATACTGGTCTTGTTGAACCAATTCCTATGATGGGTAAGTTTAGTGTTGTTGAAATACTTACTCCTTTCCAAATTCTTATTAACATCTTCTCTTATCATAGAGAGATGATGATTGCTAAGAATAAGATGTTTGCTCTTCTTATTGGTAAGTCTCTTCTTGGTGCTGGTGAAGAAACTGATAGAATTATTTATAATCTTGCTGCCGAAGGTATTCTTGCTTACGACGATAGTGAAGATATGAATAGTTTGAAAGCTCAGCAGATTCGTATGCTTGATGCAAACATTAGTGGCTATATAACTGAAATGACTAATCTTATTGAATCTATTAAGAATAGTGCTCGTGAGATGGTTGATATGACTCCTCAACGTTATGGACAAATTGCTACTAGTGCTGGTAAGTCTACAACAGAAGAAGCTATTTCTCGTGGTTCTATGGGAACAGTTATTATTAACTATATGTTTGATAAGTTCCGTGAAGACGAATACGATATTGATCTAAACAATTCTAAGTACGCTTGGATTGATGGTTTAGATACTGCTTACTTCGATAAGTCTCGTAATCGTAAATACATCTCTCTTAATGTTAATGCTCATTCTTATGGTCAGTATCTTATTAAAGCTAAGAATTCTGATAAAGAAACTGAGAACTACGAGCAATTAAAGAACTGGGCTTTTAGTGCTGCTCAGAATGGAGACTTAGATATGGCTCTTGCTGCTATTACTTCTGGTAATGTTCCTGCTCTTAAGATAGCTGTTGAACGATATCAAGAACTTCGTCAAAAGAACGAAGAATCTCTTCGTCAATTAGATCAACAACTAGAAGAACAGAAACATAGAGAAGCTCTTGAACTTATTGCTGCTAAGGGAGAACAAGATAGACTTACTGAGGAAGTCAAACAATATTTTGCTCTTCAAGCTAAAGGTATGGATGTTGAAGCAGCTATGGCTAGTATTGGTAATTCAAGTCAATCTGGAACTTCTCCCGTAGAGAAACAGAGAGAGTTATCTCTTAAAGAACAAGAACTTGCCGAATCTCGCAGAGCTAAGAATCTTGATTTTATTGATCATGCTCTTGATAGACAGAATGATCTAGCTATTGCTAAAGAGAATAAGAATAGATATGATAGACCTAAGTCTAGCTCTTCAAGTAAGAAGTAGTTGTGCTGTTTAAATTGGTATTTGTTTTGTTAGTTAAGTTCATCTCTATGAGAAAGCGTTACCCTCGATATTCGATTATCGGGGTATTTTTATGAGTACAACATGCACGTAGACAGTACTCAGAGCTTCACAGTTGAATTTTATATACCTAGATGAACAACTGTATTATTTCATGTTAACGTGTCACTATGAGGCTTAAAATGGCTCATTTTAAGAACGTGTACAGCGTTCAAATTGCCTGATAATATTAGTAACTCTATTACTCTTAATCTCGTAAATCTCGCCATCTGTTACTGCTGTACGAGGTATTTAAGCAATTGAAACTTGAATGTTTGAACCTAATGGAATATATTTGTGACAAAGTAATATTAACCAAAAACATATTTATATGGGAGTTATTAATGAAGAACTTGATTTAAGTATTGACAGTATTGATAATGGTACTGCTGATACTACTGTTGATAATGGTTCTGATACTACTACTATTACTAATCCTCCTGCTCCGGAAGACAAAGGTAGTAACGAAGGAAACAATCATCAAAGTTCCTCTACGGGGGAAGATACAACTACTCAAACAGATAACAATACTGCTAATAATAATCAAGATGTAACAGTAGCCGAAGGCGATCAAGTTACTATTGATGATATTCCTTGTACTGTTGATGCACAAGGCAATGCAGTAGATGCTAATGGTACTATCGTTAAAACATCAGAAGAACTTCGAGCACTTATTGCTGCTAATACAACAGAAGAACCTTCTGTTCTTAGTGTTTTGCAAGAACGTTTCGGTGCTGATTTCAAAGATGAAAATGGTAATCAAATTGTATTCGAAGATTCTGTTGAAGGTATTAATAGTTATATTGATACTGTACTTCAAGCTCGTATGCAAGAACGTGAAGAAGCTGCTGTTAACAATCTGTTTAAACAATATCCTGTTCTTGAGCAGGCTTATTCTCATTTGAAACTCAATGGTTCTATTGAAGGATTTAATGAAATTCCAGATAGATCAGATGTTGTTATTGACAAAGATAACGAAGAACAACAGATTGCTGTTATCAAAGAAGAATGGGCACTTGAAGGAAAGAAAGGAAACGTTAATTCTTATATTGACTATCTGAAAGCTTCCGGTATTCTTTATGATACTGCTGTTGAATCAAATAAAACTGTTGCTGAGATTTACAATGATCGTCGTGCTGAACAAACTGCTAAACGCGAAGCTGCCGAAGCAGAAGAAAGAGCTGCAATTGATGCTTATTGGAAATCTGTAGATGAAACTATTGCTAAAGGTGAAATTCTAGGTTATAAGATTCCCGAAACTATTCAACGTACTTTTGATGGTAAGACTACTGTTGCTACTCGTGCAGATTTTCAGAAGTATCTTACTAAAGTTGTTGATGATGAAGGAAATACTGCTTATATGTTAGATGAAGCTAAAGTAGATAGTAATTCTCGTATGCAGGATGATTTACTTAGAGCGTATCTTAGATTTACTGGTGGTAACTATTCTAGTCTTGTTAATATGGCTGTTAATAAAGAAAAGGTTATTAAACTTAGAACTCAAGCCCAACAAGCTGCTACTCGCAAGACGTTAGTTCTAAATAGTGGAAATAAAAGTAATAAACACGTTGACAATAATGATTTAGTATTGTCTTAACGAGTTAACTAACTAAATTAAATTGATATGTATAAACTAAGAGAAGTCGAAAGAGGTAGATATGATGATAGAGGTTACTCTAATGAGCAATCTCTAGCTGCATTAATGCTTCAAAAGCCAGAGGAAATAAACAACTTCCTTACCTATACTTATGGTATGGATGATGATCGTTTTCCTCTTACTTTCTTAACAGAAGGTCAAGGAGCTGCTGGTGTTCGTGATATTTCTACTGTTGAATGGACTTGGAAGACTATGGGTCGTATGAAAACTAATGACTATGTTGTTTGGTTTAATATGGCAGATACTACTCCGGGTATTGGTGGTAAAACTATTGAAGTTGAATTTGCTACTGGTCTATTCATTGAACAGTTCGGTCTTATGTCTCCTGATGGAACAACTGTTCGTATTATGCGTGATCTAGGTCCTGGAACTCATGGTGGACATAAGTATGCTCTTCGTATTAAGAATCCCGATAAGTCAGCTTATGTAGATCCAGAGAACTTCGAGAAAGGTAAGTACTGGTGTATGTTGTCTCCAAGTATTCCGGAATCTTATTCTAAAGGTAATAAGAGTAATGTTATGGGACCGGGTATGATGAAGTCTCAACTTGGTTTCAAACGTTATACTAAAGAAATTGCTGGTAACATTAGTAATGTTATTGTTAACTATGCATTTAAAACTCGTGGTGGCGGAACTGATACTCGTTGGATTAACGAAGAGATGAGACAGTTTGATGTTCAGATGCGTATCTCTAATGAGATTGATATTTGGACATCTAAATACAATCGTACTCCTAACGGTACTATTGATATGAAAGATTGGGATAATGATCAGCCGATTCCCGAAACTGCCGGTATGTTTGAAATTCTCGAAGAATCTAACTATGATACTTACGGTGAATACTTGCCGTTATCTAAGTTGAAACGTACTGTTGGTGACGTTCTCGACAAAGATACTGATACAGGCGCTATGCAAATTACTCTGTTTGCTGGTCGTGGAGGTCTTGAAGATTTCGATGAATCAATGAGAGGCGAAGCTAAATCAGAAGGATTCATTACTCCGCTTGGAGATAAGATGATCAGTGAAGAAGGTGGCGGTCTTACTTATGGTAAATACTTCCGTAAATATAAGACTATTGACGGACATACTATTACTGCTGTTCATCTTCCGTTCTTGGATAAATCTCCGATTGCAGAACTTGACCGTGCTAACGGTAACATTCATCCTCGTACTGGTTTACCAATGTGTTCACATCAGTTGATGTTTATTGACAACTCTACTTACAATGGAGAACGTAATATCCGTATGGTTCGTATGAAAGGTCAGTCTTATCTTGTAGGTGTTCTTAAAGGTCTTACTCCGATTCCTCCATCTTGGGGTGCTGTTCCTGATAGAGCAATTGCTACTGAGATTGATAAATCTACTTACGAAGTTAAGATGTCTCGTGGTCTGCAAGTTAATCGTGCTGAGAAGATGTTTATTCTTCGTTGCTCATTGTAACATTTAAACTTATATTATAATGGAAGGAAAAATAGAAAAAGGGATTAATATAGCAGGTATTGCTAGTAACGGTGTTAATACTGCCGTTACTAATCCTGCTCCCAAAGCTCCTACTAAATCCGATAAGGAAAAGACTTTGAAAGAAACCTATACAGAAGCTCTTAAAGAGAAAGATGGTTTAGATAAAGAATTCAAAGAAGTAAGAAAGATTAAAATTGGTCTTACTGCCGATATTACAGTTGGTTCTGTTTATAGACAAATCAACAGACAATATATTCAAGATCGTCATGATAGTATCGGTGGAAGTATCAATTCGGCTAGAATGCTTGCTAGTAATGCAGAAGAAATGGCTGCTTACATGCCTGCTATCGTTGGTTGCTCCGCTAATGATACTAAGTTCCAAGAACGAGTTTCTCGTTGGTTTCAGAATATCTCTATTCCAGTTCCTATGGATGGTTACGAATTCAATTGTGATTTCCGTTGGAGAAGAAAGGAAGATTATCTGAAATACGCAATTAAAGAACAGACTATTATTGAAGCATATGAAAACGCTGATAAGTCTACTGCTAAGTTGCTGAAAGAAGCTATCAATAACTATGTTATTGAGCTTAATGCTTTAGAATCTACTCGTTATCAATATGGACGTCCCGATAACATTGAACATTACATTGCATTCCGTCACTGTTTGTTCTATCCGGATGTAGCAAAAGATACACAGGTTATTCATTTTAATCCTCGTGTTCGTTTCTATATTCGTGATGAACAGAGAGAACAGAATAGAGCTAAACGTCTTCGCATTCAATCTAATAAAGCTCGTAGAAATTATCTCGATCTTCTCGATGATGCAGAAAAGTTCAAAGCAATGTTTGTTTGTTATTGTGCTTCTACTGGAACAGATGTTATCACAAGTCTTAATCTTGATGAAAGTATTAAGGAAAAGATGCTTGATGATTACGCTATTCGTGAGCCGGAGAAATTCAACAAAATGTTTAACAACAATAACCTTACTACCCAAGCTCTTATTGAAGAACTTATTGCCAAAGGCGAACTTGTTCGTTCTGAGGTTAATCAAACGATACTTACTCCCGAAGCAGCATTCATTGGTTCTAATATGAAAGAAGCAATTGCTTATTTCAATAATCCGGAGAATGCTCAGTTCCGTAAAGGTTTGGAAATTAAGGTTCAATTATAACTATTGTTATGAAGATTACAGAGATACATGATCGGTTCGTGCTACTTGCACAACAAATGGGAATGAAAACTGTTCGGGCAATACTTCCCGAACAAATTGATGAACTAATTAATACCGAAAGTATTAATTATGTTAGAGATATATTCTCTCGTAAAGGTAATCGCGAACTCGATGGTATCTCTGATAATGTTATAAGACTTAACGAACTTGATCCTTTGTTAGTTAATCGTCCTATTGTTAGTCCTAGAAAAACAGATATTACTTTTGGTAAAGGTTATCGAATTAATACTACTGTGTTTATTCCGCAAATAATGTATTTGATATCTGTTAGTTCCCTTACGGGGGATGTACTAGCAAAATGTCGATTGATTGAAATTGATTATGTTCCTCAAACTCAAAATGATTATCATAGTAAATCAGTTGTAGTTAGTCCTATTTGTTACAAACTAGAAGATGGTATTGAAGTTATTGGAAACTTTGATGTAACTAAGTTTATAGTAACTTATATTAAATATCCTACTCTTGTTAATCTTGAAACAGATACTACTAACGAACTATCCGATATAGCTATGCAGAAAGTTATTGAACGAGCAGTTAATACTTATAATGCTATCTCTAATAATGATAGTTACGAGAGAGTTTCAAATGAATTATCTAAATTAGAATAATATGGAAAGACTTCTTTTCGCTAAAAACCTCGCTCTTGCCACTACTCCTGCTAGTATTAATGAGATAGGTGAAGGTGGTATTGCGGAAGGCGCAATCGCATTGTATGATGATACTGGTGCGGTTATTACAGATGCTCCTGCTAGACGTATTCCCCGCTTCTCTATATTTATAGGTGGCGGAGCTTTTGCTAATGCTAGCGATTATTACAATAGTGTTCTTGATATAGACACTTATCGCTTTGAATATGCAAAGACTGAATATGTAGCAGGTACTAATCTAAGTGTTGACATTACTGTTCCCACCCCCGTAAAGGATAAGGATTATACCATTACTATGGTAAAACCGGGAACTGTTCTTAACGAACGTTACAAATGGAGTTCTTCTACTCGTGCTACCGAAGGAGATACTGCTACTACTGTTGCAAAACGTTTAGCAGATGAACTTAAAGCTCTTGGTAAAAACGAAGGATTTACTGCTACTGCTGCGGCTGCTAAGATTACTATCACTGCTAAAGATTATCAGAATTGGAATGTTGTTGCCGGAGATAAATTGTTCGGTACTATTGTTACAGTTGATACTAAAGGTGTTGCTCCTGTTAATGATGATGCGTTCTTGAAAGAATTGCAACTTCGTTGTATTGGTGCAGAAGGTATCAATGCTACTGAACGTGACGCTATTCAGTTGTACAAACTTCCTGTTCGTTCGAGTGCGACAGGCTGGACAACTTACGCTTTGACATTCTACAATTCCCGTAATCTTAGAAGCGGTAATACTGAAAACGTTAAGAGTATTGTTTATCTTGCTGTTCCTACTGATTCTGCATCAATAACTACTCTTGATAAAATCTTTACTGCTCTTTCTTCAGTGGACGGTCAACCTGTTACTTCTGAGGAATAAGTTTTAGAACAGATAGTATAACAAAAAGCTAAGTATTAATTAAAGGGATTGCTATTGGTCTAATTACTAATAGTAATCCCTTTATTCATTTACATCATGAAAGAAATATTAGAATCCGCACTTAGTCAAGGTATAGCATCCGTAGTCGTAGTTGCTATATTCTTACTTCTCTATAAATGGCTAGACAATCGTAAGAAGTCTGATTCAGAAAAGTTTGTAATTAAAGTAAGTACAACACTTGATAAACTATCGTTGTCGCTACTTGAGTTATCTACGTTCGTAACTGATATTACGAAGAATATAGTAAATAAAGATAAGGATAAGTGTAAGGCTGCTATTGAAGATTCAATGTATGCTTCTGCTATGCGAATTATTTCTTTTGTTTCTACTACTATTATTAATAATCATATTAATACTAATAAAGATAATATACTGTCTAATATTCATAACATTATAAATGCTGAATATTATACGGTATTTTCTACTTTATCTATGTATAAGATTAATGGTGCTAAACCTTCTGACTTCATGCAGAAACAATGGATGGCTGCTATTGAGAAATCAATTATTGAAATTATTTATAATGCTAGTCTTAGCAAAGAAGATAAGATACTTAGTTTTAGTAATAAGTTGAACATTAAGTTTCAGTCTTACATTACTTATATAACGAATAACACATTGAAGTAATGGAAGTTAATTTTGAAAGAGTTATTGATGAATCAATAGAACGAGGTGTGCAAATGGCACATCTCAGTTCTCTTGGATATGTCGTTAATAATGACGATATTTGTATGTACTACTGTTGCATTGTTTTACAACATATGCAAAGTGTATATGAGGATTTATCCAAAGAACAAAAAGAAAACGTAAATGAAATGTATTCTAAATTAGTTTGCTTATGATACAAAACGAAGATGGTACTTATGTGTATCTTACTGTTCCTCTCAAATACAACTGTGTATATACTAAGTTGTTGATTATGGTTTCCGACTTAGGTATTGATTTGATTAAAGATTGTACTTCTACTTGTAAAGGGATTAATCGTCAAGTCATTAATTGTTGGAATATGTTTCAAGCTGCTTGCGCTGCTTATCAATTAGGAGAAGAAAAGAAAGCCGATCTTCTTATTAATTATATTATTGCTCAGCTACGATTAGAATGTAAAGATGCGATAGTATCTAAACCAATTAGTGTTTATATTGGTCATACTGATATTCCGCCTCTTACATTTAAGAATATGAGTGTTGCAGATATTATTGCTCTTCCTCATGTTGAGTTAAATGTTCAAGATGAAGAGAATCAAAACATCATTATTAAACAAGAACAAAGTATTCATTTTGTTGTTGTTCCAGATAGTGTATCTCTTGATAACTCTGAATTTGGAGATGTTCTAACTACCACATTATGGAAAGAAGTTGCTCCTGCTGATGGTGCTTATCGTAGAATGATTAATAATGAGGTAGTCGATGGTATTCATTATACTGTTTACTTCTTCTATTCTCCTATGGGAAGTTTCAAAGAAGATATTAAACTTAACTTTAGTATAAAATAATATGAATGCAATTACTGTTGGTCAGTTGATTAATAACAATGCAACTGATAAAGATTTTAAACCACTTCCTAATCTTGACTTTAAGTACGGTCCTTATAGTTCTATTGCCGAAGCTCTTTCTAATATCCCTGCTGAATTACGTGCTGTTGGTTTAACAGTAGGTATTCGAGTAAATAGTACGATACAAGAGTTTTGGTTCAATGGTGGTGTAAGAGATGCCGATCTTGTTGTTAAGAATAACGGAAGTGGTGGTGGAAGTGGAGAAGCAGGTAAGACTCCCAAGTTTGATAAGGCTATTGCTTTAGCTCTTCCTGCTGATGCTGCTCCTACTGCCGAAGTAGTATATAAAGGTGAAGATGAATCTGGTACTCCGTTATATGATTTAGAGTTTGGTATTCCAGCAGGTGAAGCAGGTACTGTTCCTAATTGGAAGACATTTGTGTTTAAACAATCTGCCACACAGCCTGATCCTCCTACGGGGGAAGATATTATTCCAGCAGGATGGTCAGATGTTCCAACAGTTGTTGGTATTTGGTGGATGTCAGTTGGTGAAGTACGTGGTGCAACAGGTAAAGTAACAAGTTGGTCTACTCCTATTAAATGTACTGGTGAAGATGGTGTTGCCGGAAAGTATTATAACTTTAAGTATGCAGTTAATACATCTCCTAGTGATGCACCTGCTATTAATCGTAATGCTGACGATCCCGGTTCAGAATGGTCAGATATTGTTCCTGCAATGGATAAAGGACAGTATCTATGGATGACTACTGGAATGTTTAATGATGGTAAACTCGAAGGTCAATGGAGCGCTCCTATTCGTATTAATGCAGAAGATGGACAATCAGGTGTTGGAGTTCGTATGATGTACCAAAAAACTATTGATTATGTTAACGCTCCTCCGTTTGATGAAGATAATATTAATCCCGGTTCTGCTTGGTCTACTACTATTCCTAGTGGTAGCGGTGCTGTTTGGGGAATATTCGCTCAGATTAATATTGATGGAACTCTTACAAGTAATTGGGAAGGTCCTGTACTTATGAGTGGAAAACCTGGAGCAGATGGTACAGATGGTACAGATGGTACAGTTCCTAATTGGAAAACTTATATCTATGCTAAGTCTACTATTATTCCTACTAAACCTACTAGTCAAGAATTAATCCCTTCTGGTTGGAAAGATAGTCCAGATTCTAATGATGGACAATGGTGGCAATGTATTGGTACTGTTGATAGTTCTTCTAATAAAGTAGTTAGTTGGTCAGATGTTATTCCTGTTAATGGTAGAGATGGCGATGCTCAAGACGGTAAACATACTGAGTTTAGATTTGCTAGTTCTCCTAGTGCAACAGAACATCCTAGTATTACTAGATCGGATAGAAATCCGGGTGCTGCTTGGACTGTTGAGTTTCCAACTCTTACTACTGAATCCCCTTATATGTGGATGACTAAAGCAACTATTCTTCCTAGTAATGCTATTGAAGGATATTGGGAAGATCCTGTATGTATTACTGGTGAAGCTGGTAAGAAAGGTGATACTGGTCCTGCTGGTAAAGACGGAGTAAATGGTAGTAATGGTATTGATGGAGTTCCTGGAATTTCTATTGAAGCTAGATATTCTTTAGGAAGCGATACTTCTCCTAGTGCTGCATTTAACTCTACAATTGCTAAACAACGTAATCCCGATGGTTGGAGTTTAACAGTTCCTGTTCCTACTCAAGAGAAACTTTATATTTGGTGTATCCAAACTCGTATTTCTTATAATAATAACAGCGATGAACTTGGTCATCTTGAATTAGATTGGAGTACTCCTTTTAAGCTTACTGGAACGAATGGACTTCCGGGTTCTGATGGACATAATCAGATTATTTATCCTCAAGGTATTTACGATTCTACTAAGTCTTATGTTTCTGATGAGTATAAAGCTCCTTATGTATATGACCCTGCTGATGGTAATTTCTATGTTCTTAATTACGAAGGTCCGTGGAAAGGTACTGATCAAGTTTATAGTACTCCTTCTGAATCATATACTAATAACCAAAGATATTGGATTAGATTTGAAGGTTATGAAGCTATTTATACTAAGATTGGTATTATAGCTAATGGACTTATTGGTAGTGCGGTATTCAACGGTAATTATATGTTTAGTCAGCAAGGTGTTGATGCTAATGGACTAAAGACTACTGCATATGAAAACTTTAATCCTAATAATCCAGGTGCTCCACTTAATGGAAAAACATTTGTTCCAGCTACTTTATTAGATCTTAAAGAAGGAGATGCTTGGTTTGGTCATGGAAACATGAATATTGATTCACAAGGAAATGTTACTATAAATGGTTACATTAAAGAAAGGTTTGATTACTTTAATGGTGGTGTAGATGAATTCTCAGATATTATAATTCAATCTACTAGACAAGTAATGATTGCTTCTGATACTGATTATACTACTAAGTTTGCAGTAGGTTATAGTAGTGGAAATATTATAATGCCTACTCAATTCAAGCTCGATCTAAATGTTCCAGTTAATATTAAGTTCATTAATCTCTCTAGCTTTATGTGGAATTTAGTTCTTGATAATAGAAAGAGTGGATTGTTCTCTGTTAGCTATTGGGAAGAATATGGTGATATGGATCAAGCTTATACTTTCCCGAAAGTATTTCTTCATGGAGGAAGAGTATTAGATTTAATATTCTTACCAACTACTCTTAAAACAGAAACTATTGGTAGTATCATAACTACTTATTATCATGGTGATTGGCATGTTATTAATACTAACGAATTTGTTATGAAAAGAGGTACTGCGGAAGATTATTCCGATTATATACTTGAATCAAAGAATTTAGAATATAAATAATTAATATGAAACGAGGAATTGTTGTTGGACAACTTATTGTTAACAATGCTACTGACGAACAATTCAATTCGTATCCTAATTTAGATGCTAAATATGGTCCTTATGACGATATTGGTCAAGCATTATCTACGCTGTCTAAACATACTCGTGCGGTAGGTTTAACCGTAGGTATTAGAAAGAAAGGAAACGTAATCGAAGAATATTGGTTCAAAGGAGGTATTGAAAACAAACATTTAGTACTTAAACAATCAAGTGCTGATCTTTCTGATTATTATAATAAGAAAGAAGTAGATGATAAATTCGTAGACGTAGATGATAAATTCAAAGAAGTAGATAATACTATTGAAAATACTAACAAAGAAGTTAGTGATCTACGTGACGAAGTTATTAATAAAACTGTGGAAGCAGTTATCGCACAAGATACTCCTCCTACTAATAAAGATGCTCTTTGGATAGATACGTCTGGCAAAGAAGCAGGTATTATTGGTAATGATGATCTAGCTTCTGTAATAAAAGCAATACAAAGTATTCAAAATTATTTGGATACTATTGTTCGTCAAAGAGATTTGATTATTACCCCAGGACATGTTAGCAATACTGTAACTAGTACTCTACTTAGTAAGTATGAGCCTATTGATCCTAGTGTTGCTCCAAGTGAAAAAATGAACATTGTTCTTCGTAATGTCAACCATATTGCTAATAGTCTAGAACCGACCGCTGAGGGTTTTGAACCAACTACTAAAGCTGTTTGTGGACACTATGGTACATTAGCTGAAATACAAGCTAACTTTCAGAAATTTGTTGAATACGAATTTCTTCTTGCTATTGATGTTAAACGATTATATACTAAGATAAACGGAGAACCTGTTAATCTTAGTGGTAGTAAAGGTAGTGGAGGCGGAGGTAATATTGATTACGAAGCTCTCGATAAACTCGATACTATTGGTTTGATTGCTCCTAGTGGTCAAATCTATCGAGTTAAAGTAAACAACAATGGACAACTAGTTGTTTATAAGAAAGAACTTGATGTTGATCAAGCTGAACCTACTGGTGGTCAAGAAGATCCTAATACTGGTTGGGTTTATGTTACTAGTTTATATCTTCAAAAACTATATATAAATTCTTTATATTGTGGAGGTATTACTAGTGATGAATATAGTTATAATCCATGTTCTCATAACTTCGTTGAACTTAGTAATCTTACAGGCAAAGATGTATCTCTTAAAGGTTTGTCTTTACAGTATGGTACAGAAGGCGGAGATTGGGAAACACTCCCTTTATGGGGGGAGATAAAAGCAGGTTCTACATTCCTTATTCGTGGTGCTCAATGTTCAGTTATGGATGTTAATACTACTCGTATTAAAGTTAAAACCTTTGATATGGAATGGATAGCTAGTAATGGTAAACTTATTAAGTTCGATAATCGTAAAGCTAAGTTTTTCTTAACTTGGGGAACTACTCCATCTAGTGTTGCTAATCCATATAATAATGCGACCACCCCCATAAGGGTATCTAAAGGATATATTGATCTCGTAGGCTTACAAATACTTAATGCTGGTGACGCAGATAAAGTAGATGCTGCTGAGAATACTGCATATGGTTATCTAACTAGTAATTACTTATTTACTAAGTATTATACTATGGATCCTGTTAATCAAGCTACTAAAGCTCTTAGTGCTCGTAACAATGCTAACGATATGTATTTTGTTAATCTCGAAGCTGATGTTATTCCTACTGTTGATAAGTATGTTCCTCGTGCTTCATTTGAAAATAAGAATATATTCTTTAATAAAACTTTATTAGATTCTACTAAACCAAATAAAGTAACTATGACATTAGGTCGTAGAGGTACAGCTCCTAATGCTAGTCGTTGCTTTAATTGGGTATCTGTTGGATATTATGATGAAATGCTTTATTATAGAAAAGTAGGAGCTAGTGGTTGGACAGGTATTGAATCATTTAAAGATGAAACAGGTGTTCGTAAGTACTATAATCGTATTCGTGCAATTACTACTGATGGTACTCCTTTTACTTCTCATAAAGTTGTGTTAACTGAATTGTCAGCAGGAAACTATGAATACTATATTGAACGTATGAGTGATTCTAGTTATAAAAGTCCTACTTATAAGTTCACTATTAAAGATGCTGTTAATATTCAGAACAAATGGACATTCTTACAAACATCTGATCAACAAGGTTTCAATTGGGATGAATATCAAGTATGGAAAATAGCTGCTAAGAATATTGCAGATAATCATATTGATGCTGCTAGTGAGAATGTTGAGTTTATGATTAATACTGGTGATATGACTCAGAATGGTAATCGTATTAACGAATGGTTAGATTATGATTCCGGTCGTGTTCCTTTATTTACTCTACCAGAAATGGTTACTGTTGGTAACAACGACTTAACTCCTGCTAATGTTTATGTTCTTGGTGATGGTGGCGATAACTCTAAGATCAATGCTACTAACATTCGATTTTTCTATTGTCATGAAATAAATGAAGAGAATCCTCCTATATTTACTATACAGAATAAAGAGATTTATATTGAATGTTTGTATTCATTTGATTTTGCTGATACTCATTTCTTATGTGTTAACAGTGAGATAAGTTCTAATACTGAACGAGATGTTTATGGTCTTAATCCACAAAGTGTTGTTTATGATTATATTCGTCAATGGTGCGAAAAAGACTTAGAGTATATTGATAGTAGTATTAATCATAAGATAGCTTATTGTCATGAGATGCCTTTTACAATCATTACTCAAAATCTTATCAATTCGTTCTATTGGGACGGTACTGAATATCCAGATGTTGAACGTAGTGGAAGTCGTCTTAACTTTAATACTAGTAAAGCTAATGCTTATTGGTTCTCGAAGTTCTTAAATAACAATGGTTATCGTTTGTGTCTTGGAGGTCATAAACATACATATAGTTGCAGCTATCCTTTGATAGAGAATCCTAATAGCTCTATGAAGCCTATAATTCAAGTTACAGCGGAGTTATTGCAGAGCAACTTCGGAAGTACGGAATTGTACGAAGAGACAGCAGAGGGCTTCCTAAAGGGTCAGAAATTCCCTAAATCATGGCAAAATAACTCGAATTATGATATGGTAAAACATCTATGTACATTTGAGTTAGTCAGCAAAATAACTGCTCCTACGTACATTATGTGCCAAGCTACGGGCTATAAACATACTAGTAATAAGGAATTGCCTAGTCCGAATACTCCGTGGCTTCGATATTTCTTTCCTGCTAGTATTACTATTAATAGTAGAACCGATGTTACCGCTAAAGTAAATGCTGGTCAGCGTTATCCTTTCTATATTATATATAATGTTTACAATAATAAAATCGAAGCTAAAGTTAAGAAAGTAGCTAACGTATTTAATAATAGTGGTAAATATAATATTAATATTCAAGGCGAAGCTCCTAATGCAGAAGCTATTGGTGGTAATGGTGAAACTAATAATGGAAATGATATAATAACTATAATTAAATAATTATGTCAGAAGTAATTAAGAGATTTAATAAAGAGACCGGACAGTGGGAAGTAGTTGCTGCCGGTAATGCTAATAATATTATCACTACTGATCCTCGTCTTCTAGATCCTGAAGAAGTCGCTAATGGAAAAGTAGAAGAGAATATTAATGAAATTCTAGTTAAGTATAAGGAGAAACTTGCAGAACATGATGGTCACATTGCTTGGTTAGCAGAGCATGGTGGCGGTGGTAGCGGAGGTGGTGGAGGTACTACCGATGCTAAAGTTACTATTACTAATGGAGACATTGTAATAGAAGGTAATACTAAGTATCTATATTCTAGCGTTACAACTAATATAAAACTTAATTATCTTATTGAATCATCTAAGAATAATAAACGTTACTTTATAAATGTTTCTCTTGATGGTAGTAGTATCATTAAAGATCAAGAAGCATGGACTAATACTCCGGGCACTCTTATTATTCCTAAGTTAGATCAATTCTCAAATAACAGTACTCATTCGGTAGTCATTACGGCTACCGATACTGATGGATTTGCTGCTGAGGCTTATCTACTAAATATTGTAGAAGCTAGTATTAAGTTAGCAAGTAGTGTTGCAGGAAGTACTGCTACGGTTGGTATCGATTACTTCATAACTTATACTGTTACTAGTAAGATTATTGGTAGTGCTGCAAGTCTTGTTGTTACTAATATAACTAATGGTTTCTCTAAGAGTATTGATCTCGGTGTTACTACTAGTACTACTCCTCGTCAGATAAATGTTAATCTATGGGAACTAGGTAATATTATTGCAGGTAGTTCTTATACTATTCAAGCACAAGCATTTACTGATATGTCAGGTTCTACTGTTCAATCCGATGTTATAACTAATCGTACAGTAGTAGAAGATGGTATTAATCTTGTTGTTCTTATAGAAGGTATTACTAGTAAAGCAGAAGTAGATGAAGGAGCTGAGAAAACTAAGTTCTCTCAAGGTGGTAATATATCTTTTGCATTTACTCCTTATCTTGCAGGTGTTTCACTTATTTATTACGCTGTTCGTCTTGAACACAATGGTACTGTTCGTGATATTGGTTATTTCGATACTGGAAATTATAACGATAATCAATATATTCAACGTGGTAAACAACAGGTATTCTCTTGGGCTATTCCAACAGAAGGAGATATTCTTGGTGATTGGAATATAACTCTTCGTTGTTGGTCTGAAAAAGGAGATCCTATTACTGATGTTGAACTTATTTGTCAAGTCGTTGCTAGTTCTCAGTCTTTGATTCCCGATCAGAATCCTAATGATTCTATGTATGCAGCTTGGCATATTCGTCAAGAATCATTTCCTCAAACTCCTACTGCTAGACAGTGGACATCTAGTGTTCCTAAGTTTACTCTTCCGGGTTCTCTAGAACCAGTTGGTGCAGTTACTAATCTTGAAGTTTATAATACTAATGGCGCTTTATCTGGATTCTTAACTCAAGATGGACAATCTATGTTACGTATCTCAGGTGAAGCATATGGTATTATAGATGTTCAACCATTTAAAGATAATGCTACTGAACTAACCAATTGGAGTAGACAAGGATTTTCTATGTCTGTTACATTTAAAACAGATGTTCATCCATTTACTAATAGAACAGTATTCTTTTGTGGTGATTATAATACTGATGAAGAATTTTCAGAAGGTATTAAGATTGGTCTAGAAGATATTACTTGGAGTTACACCGATGGTAATATTAAAGAAACTATTAATTGTAAAGTACAACAGAATGTTATCAATACTGTTGACTTTATTGTTAATAAGAATCCCGATAAACGAGTTGTCGGTATTTTTGTTAACGGTACTCTTAATGTTGCACGTGAGATAAAGACTGACTTTACTTGGAAGAGCTCTTCTAAGATTTATCTTGGTTGTGATATTAGCAATGCAGGTCGTATTCAGAATTACTCTGATGTTAATTTCTACGATATTAAATTGTTCCGTTCTCCGCTCAATGACAAAGAGATTATTATTAATTATATGAATGCTAATGCTAGAGCTAAACTTCTAGAAGATGGTAGTATTGATTTCGTAGCTTATAACTCTTCTAAGTTACGTAACTTTTTCTCTACTTCTGATAACTCTGCGCATTCTACTTTATGGGATGATATTAATCAGACTTATGCTACTGTTAACTTCAATAGTCTTATTTCTGATACTACTCGTACTCTTCCTGTTGATATAATGCTAATCAATTGTGCTAATACAGGTTTTACTCGTGCAGTATTTGAAGAGATTGGAGGTCAGAATAACAACTGGTACACAGGTTGTACTATGAGTTACTTTAGTCCTACTTCTGGAAAGTCTAGTGCTGAAAGTACTACTGACGTCGCTGTTTCTAAGCAAGGAACATCTAGTATGAACAATCTTATTAAGAATCTTGAGATTCGTTTTGATAAGATGTTGAAAGCAGATGATGGTAGTAATCTTGATTACGAACTGTTCCAACCTAAAGAGACTTGGTTCCCCGAACGACAGTTTACTCTTAAAGCCGATGTTGTCGATAGTGCTCATGCTAACAATGCTTCTATTGGTAAATGGATTAATGATAATGCAGATATTCTATTTGAGAAAACTCCTCCAATGGAAGAACTCGAAGCTCGTCGTCCAACTGATACTAGAGATAAAACTAAAGTTCATGAGAAAGTAACTATTAAACAAACTCTTGAAGGTTTTCCATGTATTCTTCTTATTCAATTTGATGGAGAAGAAACTCAAACTTGTCTTGGTATTTATAGTTTCAATTTAGGTCGTGGTGCTTATTACAATATGGGCTTCCGATTCTTAAAAGACTTTACTACTAAGATAAAGAATAGTACTGGTGAATATGTAGATAATGCTCTTCCTGCTTTTGTTACTTCTTATCATGCTTATGGTCAGAATGAAAAGTTTGGTAGTATTGATCAACAGAAAGTTTACTCTTATGAAATAGGTGAGAACGCTAATGTTATTGTTGATGGAAACAAAACATTACCGTTAGCTTTGTTTATGCAAGATGATATATCTATTATTAAGCATGTAGGGGAGTTTAAATATAATGGTGGTAATTGGCTAGACCCAACTGCTTCTGTTACTGATGATGCTGTTTGGACAGCTCTTCAAGAACTGTTTACTCTATTTGCTCAAATGACTTCTTCCACGGTTAAGAAATATACTTGGAATGAACAGTCTGGAGGATATGTTGAAACAGAAGGTGAATATCCTGCTCAATCAAGTTGGTCTACTCTTGCTGCTGAACTAGATACTAAGTTCTCAATTAAGAATGCTTATTCTTATTTCTTAGTATGTGTTAAGTTTGGTCTTGTCGATTCTCTTGGTAAGAATATGACTATCGTATGTTATGATATTGGAGGAACTAAGAAATGGTACATTCGTTTCTATGATATGGATACTGCTAACGGTCTTGACAATACTGCTCTTGAATCTGTTGCTAAAACTGCATATCTTGATACTTTCTCTAATAATCCTAATACAGATGTTAACTCATTAGTTACTACTCGTAATTCTCCTGATGGTGGTTACGATACTTATAGTTCTCGTATGTGGGATGCTCTTCGTGATAGTATTTTTATTAATACTGGAGTCTTTGATTCTTCTCTTGAAGAACTTTGGGACTTATGGAGAAACAATGCTAATATTAGTAAAGATGTTAATCATTATATAGATGAATACTTCTCTGCACAAACTAAGTCATGCGGAGAACTTCTATTTAATTACGACTATAATGTTAAGTATCTTACTGCTTATGTTAGTGAAGCAGGAGGTTCTGCATCTTATGCTAATATTGAATTCTTACATGGTACTCGTGTTGAATATGTTCGAGATTGGTTAAAGAAACGTTGGTGGTTCTTTGATGGAGTATTTAGATATAACAATGCATCTAATCTCCAACCTTATAATACTAAAGGTGCTTTCTCTGCTGGTGGTGCTGAAGCTACAAATCCTCGTCTTACTATTACTTCTAATGTTCCGATGATATTTGTCATCAACATTGGTAATACTACTGACACTAGGTATTTCTTACAAGAAGGAGTTCCTACTCTAATTAAGTTAGCGCCTATTAGTTCTTTCAATACTCAGATTACTATTAACAATACTCCACAAATCAATGACATCAAAGGTCTAAAAGAAATAAGATTCCAACGTTTCATGTCTAGTATGAAACTTCCTACTTTCTATCAATTGGATTTATCTGACGTTGATACTCTTAGTAATGCTCCTGTTCCATTTGAAACAGTGTTTGTTAATGACGAAGACTTTTCAGATGTTAGACATATTGATCTATCTAATACTAAGTTTTGGAGTGGAAGTTCTGAAGTAGGTACATTTACAGTTAATATTGAAAAGTATACTAAGTTGAAAGACTTAGATATATCTAATTCAATAGTAACTTCTATGTCTCTGCCTAATGCTTCTCTTGCATCTCTTAATATTACTAATAGTTCTATTGAGATTATTAACTTAGTTAATCAGCCATTCTTAGATAGTATAGATTTTAGTGGATGTAAAAGATTGAAATCTGTTACTATTGATTCTTGTGAAAAGATTACTGAACTAAATCTTAGTAATCTCGGAGATTTACATACTATTAATATTACTAACTGTCCTAATCTTGTTGTAATTGCTTGTACCAATAACGTAAATCTTACTACGTTTAACGTATCTAACTGTAACAAAGTTAAGACTATTAATATTAGTAAATGTACTAATAGTGGATTAGATATTTATATTGTTGGTGCTCCTAATATTGAAGAACTTAATATTAGCGGTACTACTACTACTAAACCTATTCAAGCTGCTGCTGAATTGCCTAAACTTACTAAATTGATTATGAACAATACAAATATTAGTTCTATTCAATATGGTAATAAAACAATTCCTAAGTATAATAACAATCCTATCTTTGACGTTACTAATTTAAGACTTAGTACGTTTACTGTTACTAGCGCAGCAGGAGTTCATTACTTTAAGTTCGATAATAATCCGGATGCTCCTGTTAGTATCGGTAGTAGTTTCTTCATTGGTTGTACTTCTCTTAAACGAGTATTTGGACATATTAAACTTACAGGTCCTAATATATTTAGAGAATGTAATAATTTCTATATTCATGAACCACCCGCTTTAGTTAACGGTAAAACACCAATGTATGCTAATCAATACTATGGTTCTAAAACTAATACAACAGAAGGTAAAACTGAATGGGAAGCTAATACCAATCTTGGTACTAACATAACTATTGGTACTACCATTATGTCTAACATGTTCAAAGGAACTAATTGCAAACTCTTCGATGCTTATTATATTCTTTATAAATGTAATAATGTTACTCAGTTGACGAATTGCTTCTATGGTGCTAAAATACGACTTAGTATTGTAGATAGTTTCAATCGTAACATGTTTATTAACTGTGGTAAAGTAATTAATATGGATGGCATATTCTACGGTATCTCTGGTGGAACTTGTATTTTTTATACTTGTACTAGAAATAACAATGGAGAAATAACTAATAGAAATGGATTGTTATCTCCGCTTGTTAATCTTGTATCAATGTCACAAGCATTCTATTTTAATGGTAATAAATATACGGATGATTTCATATTTGCTAGACCTGTTGGTAATATAGAATGGAAAATAACTCATTTCTATTTAGTATTTAGTGGTGTACTTTGTTTCATTACTGATGCAAGTAGAGAGTGGACAACCGAACCAACTACTTCTGACTTTAGTGCTGCTAAAGCTAGTAGACTTCTTATTAATATTCCTAACTTAGATTATATTAATGGAATGTTTAACGGTTCTAATATTAATTTTGATCTAGTTGAGAATGATGATGAGAAGAAAACTAAGTATTGTCCATTATTCTACAATAATACTAAATTACAACGTATAACTAATAGTTTTAATGATCTTAATCGTTCTACTGGTTCATTATTAAATGTATTTGGAGGACAAATTGAAGGTAAAACAGATAAATTCCCTAGTGTATTTTATGCTATTCAAAGAGCATTTAATGCTGCTAGCAATAGTACTATTGAATTCCCGATTCATAATTCTATGTTCCGTAGAATAAAAACTAGACTTAAATATATTACTGATGCATCTGCTACGAATGCAACTACTAATCCTTGTTTTACAGGATTTACTAAAACATTCTTTAAAGAAGATAGGGAAGTATTTCCTTACGAAGTATTTAGTGGTTGTAGTGCATTAGTTGAAGCTCCCGGATTCTTTAGTAATATAAAATGTCCTACTGGAACTGTTGTAGAACTACCTAAAGATATATTTAAAGATTGTATTAATCTTACTAATATATCATATGAGTTTTATAACATGGAGAACGTGAAGTACTCCCTTACGGGGGAAGGTTTTAAGAACTGTAAGATAGTTAATGCTGCTTACTGTTTTGCAGAAACTAACGTTAAGTTTGCTAAGACAGGAATGATACCTTATAAGTTATTCTATCAAGAACAACTTGTTAGTTCTACTATTAAAGGATGGAAAGAAGCGGATGCTGCTACTGATAATATAACTCCTAATTTTGGTATTGATTCTGATGGAAATTGGATTCCCGATGAAGAACTTCCAACTGCTATGCCTAAAGAACGTTCTTATAGTATAGTGAGAACTACTTGTAGAAAGAGTATTACTAACATGGCTTACTGTTTACAATACTTTCAAGCTACTGATGCTGCTCCTTATACTATGAATTATGGTAGTTTAAAGTCTAATGATTATGGTGATTTACTTATACCTAATGAACAATACAATCCTGTTAACTATATAGTGAATCCTAATTATAATCCTAATGAATTCATTGATGAAGAGCAAACTATTCCTAATCCTAGTAGAGATATTCGTCGTATTATAGATAATCCTAATTATAATAAGTATGAACTTATTTGGAATGTCTATGCTTATGATGGTCTTACAGGATTATACGATATGATTAGTAATTCAGAGTTATATGCTGCTGTTACTGCTGGTACTATTTCTGTTAGTCCAGATATTCCACAGGAGTTTAATGATCCTGCTGATGCGATTAGTGCTCCTGCGTCAGAAGCAACTAATCGTAAAATTATGAATTACTTCTGTCCGCCAGATTTATTCGCTAGTTGTAGTAATACTACGGGAGTTAATGTCGTAGGAGTATTCTATTATAGTGGAAGAAGTAATGGAGATCCTTCTTATAATTATATGAATTACGGTCTTCGTGGTCGTCCTTGTCCTTACTTGTTCAAGCCTATATCTAATGTACAAAACATATCTTATATGTTCTATATGATGCCGTTATTAGCTCCTTATAAGTGGAACAATACTACGACTAATGAAGAAGGTCTTGCTTATTCTACTGAGTTCTTTGCTAATATTCCTAAGTTAGTTACAATGAGTTATGCATTTGTATTTACTATTATTCCTAGTAAAGTAGTTATTGATCAATCTACATTTATTAATAACTTGAATTTACAGAATATAGATCATGCTTGGTTAGAATGTCAGTTCTTAGGAACTACTGCTGAAACACAAGTTCATGAGAATACTTTCTCTCGTAATACAAATCTTCGAGATATTAGTTATTGTTTTGCTTCTGCAACTAATAGTGAAACATGGGTCAGTCGAAGTCCTAAGAAGATTAGTTCTAATCTATTTACTGCTAATAAGCATAAGAACATTACTAATTGTTCGGGAGTATTCTATGCTGCTACTGCTACTGTTGGTAGTGTTCCAGAGTTTTGGACTTGGCTTAATGCTCTATCGTCTAATAATAGAGCTAATGTATTTTATCGAATGGTTAAGGCTAATCTAACTAATGGAGCAAGTATTCCTGCTACTTGGAGTAATGGTATGATTTAATTAATAATAGTTATGACATTAAAAATAAATTAGTATATTGTGTGCTTCCCCCGTAAAGGAATGAACGGGTGGAAGCACTTATTATTAACTCTTTAAATAATATTGATATGGAAGGTAATTGTATTTATAATCGCGCTAATGCTGCGAACAGTCTACAAATTTCTATAATGGGTAATATTACAGGTGCTAACTTTAGTATTCCCGATGGTCGTGGTGGCAAAGAACCATTCTTGCTAAAGAACGTTACTGAAGAGAATATTACAGTTAGTGTTATTCTTTATGGTATGGAAGATCCTATTGAAACTATGTATTTCCGGGTTGGAATGTTGAATTAGTTAAAGAAGTAGTAACTGCTGTTGAAGGTTTGCAATATGGGTATTAATATTAGTGGGCTTGGAGCCGCTAATGGTATTGGCTTCAAGTCTAAGGTTAGTGGTGGGAGATATCTCCCACCCGACCTCAAAGCAAGATTGGTAAGTGTAACTTCTTGCTATGGTAAAAAGAACACCGATAGCGATAAAGATATACTTAAAGATAAAACTGGACAAGGTAACGATCTCATTGTTTATAACGGTACTTTCGATAATATTAAAGATGGATATGATGCTCCATTCTTTAGTTTCATGAATCCTGCTCTTACGGTAGATACTAAGTTTGTTACTTATATAGATGAAGTAACTCTTAAATCAATTGGTCCGGATATTAATCGTGTTGTTCTTTATACGAATCCTGCTAAATATAAGAAACGTATTCCTAGTTTCATTATTAATGTTAACTGTTCTAAGAGTTGTCGATATTATTATATTGATAAGAATAAACCTAATGTTAGAACTGTATTTAATCTTCAACAAGGAGTTAATGCTGTTCCTGAATCTTATGCTGATTTATATAGTGGTACCGAAGATGAAGGAGCTGTTAATGCTATTGGATTTGCTTTAGATGAAGGTGCAACACTTGAAGTTAAACAGTTGTCTCGTTATACTGGTGGTTTATTAACTAGCGGTATAAATGGAGTAGGTACTTTTGTTGAATCAGTTAAACCGTTTAAAGAAATGGTAGGAGATTCACAATCTGTTTCTATTGTATCTATGATAAGTATATTAGAACCTATTTCTATTAATTATGAAATAACTATTAATAATGTTAGAGCTATAACTAATGAATTATATGGACGTAATGTATTTAAAGGTACTGAAATAGATAAACATACATAATTGGGTATTACGCAAATCTTCCTTCTTCTACTAATAATATTGGTATTATTAATAATATTTTAGGAGATGATAAAGATTGGACTTATCAATCAGGTGGCAATATTGTAGATACTGCTAAATTATCTATTCAAGGTTTTAGAGGTACTTCCAGTATGCCATATGCAATGGTTCGTTCTGTAATATATTGGAATATTGTTCTCAAAGGTAAAGCTACTATTGACGAAATCAATCAAGTAATAGAATATTTTAATCTTGATAGACCGGGAGTTGTAGTTAAACCGGATATTCTATATGATATTAAACGTCAAGGTATTACTAATGATAATCATGCTGAGTTCGAAGATAAGTTGAAAGACTTTATCTATGGATTCGATATGCAGATGTATAATATGAATTGGGAAGGTACTAGTGGAATCAATACTTATCCAGTTGTATTTGGAAGTAATAAAACTTGGTATTCACTAACTATAAAAAATTATGAATACACATTAAATCCAAATATAATTCATCTGACACATATAGATACTGCCGTAGCTCTACAATATACTTATTTAAAAAATAATGGAGTTATTTCTAATATTAATAGAGAAGCTCCTGCTTTTAAATTAAAAGTTACAGGTTTAAATAATAATATTTATATATATTATAGATATCTTGCTACATCTGATGCTACCACCATAAGTATGTATAATATAAGAGAAGATGGAATTTATGATATACCTAAATCATATAAAGTAACAAATGCTATGACATTGCCAACAGTATTTACTAGTTTAGGAATTGGTAATACTGATGGTATTGTACAACATGATTGTGATATAACATTAGAAATACTTCCAGATTATTATGGTCTTTGTCTTGATGGCATTACTAATTATATAGAATGTGCAAATATTCCTGCATTTACTGATTATACTTATATTCTAATGAGACAAATATTAAGTAATAATATTCCGAATTCTGTTACAATGCATAAAGGAATTGTTAAAGCATACGCTGGTGCATTTACTGCTGATTATGTAATAAATAATGAAGAAGCATATATAAATAAGTTTGCTTTTCATTCATTCGGAGCTACTAATATTATATATAGAAATAAAGTAGCTAATAAAATTATTTGGGCAAATACTACTTCTGTTAATGGTATAGCTGTTAGTAGAGGAAGTAATACAGATAATGAAAGTATAACTATTGCAAAATTTGAAAATAATTATCGTAGGATGGTATTCTATAAATTAATGTTATTGAGTAAATCAATTACTAATACTTATCATATTAATATGCTTCGTAATCTTATTAATAACGGTGGTATTATTGATCTTAACGATTCTATATTTGATCAAACTTCTAACGAGTAATATATTTATTGTGAAACAAATTAAATTAATTAAATTATGGTTTATGTAATTGTTACAGTTGCGTGGTTAATAGGTCATGGATTACCTATTCTCGCACATCAGAGAAAAAGTAAAGATGGTTCTAAAGTTCTAATTGGTTATGAACAAATTGCTCCTGTTCTTACTCAAGCAGACGAAGAGAATTTAACTAAGTACTATTGGGATAGTCAAGAACTAACTGAAGTTCTTAATGGTGAAGAATGGAGTTGGGAAGAAGAAGGACAAGAAGTTCCTATTGATACTAATTTTAATTCTTTTCTTGTTATTGCAGCAGGAATTAGTTATGCTAAACTTCATATTAACGAATATAATTTTGATAATGCTAAAGCTCTTGAACTTAAAGAACTTTATCCTGCTTGGGAATCTTTCTTTGATAAGATTATTAAAGTAAATACTATTGTTAATTACGAAGGTAATCTTTATCGGTGTATTACTGAATCCTCCCCCGTAAGAGAAGGAGCTACACCAGTTGATTCTATTGAAAACTATGAACTAATCGAATAAAACGATAACTCTAATAGTATGCACTTAAAAGGCTAGGTTAAAACAACTTAGCCTTTTATTTTATTCACTACTCAACTATATTTTTACTAAGATTTAATCAGATTGTTAATTAGCGATAATGCTCGAACTATTTATAACTCTGTTTGTTTTAATGGTGTAATAGCTATTACAGATTCCCTTAATTTTAAAACTTAAACCTTATTGTTATGCAAGTAATTGAAAAAGTAAAAGTTGTTCCCGAAGGTTATAACGGAGCAGGAATGGACGGTTACAATCGTCGTGATGTTAACGGTAAAGCTAATGCCGGTTTAACTCTTGGTATTATTGGTACTGCTCTTGGTGCTTGGGCATTGTTTGGAAACAATCGCCGTTCAACTGGTTTGTTAGGCGCAGCTGGTGGTGGCAGTATGCTAGGAGATGGTTCTACTAATATCAATGTTGTCGGTGCAGGAATTGGTGCAGGAACTGCTTCTCCTAGTGCTTTCCAAGCATGGGCTAAATCTTGTGAAGATACTCTTGCTTTGCAAGGTGGTCTTTATCAGTGGGCTTTAACTCAGCAGAACCAACGTTTCCAAGATCGTCAAGTTATTGACAGTGAAATGTTCGGATTGTATAAGTCTCAGATTGATGCCGACTTCTCTTTATATAAAGGACAGCGTGATAACTACGATGCTCTTAAAGCAGAGATTGACAGTCTTAAGTGTCAGGTTGCTGTTAACAGTGCTGTTCGTCCGTATCAAGACAAGCTTATTCAGTGTGAAATTGAAAAAGCATTTACTGCTGGTATTAACTACGTTGGCCGTAAGACTTGCAATGTTATCTACGGTGTTACTGTTCTTCCTAATGAACCTACTACTACTGGTCTTGTTGGTAGAAACGCTAACGGTTGTTTGCCATGTGGTATGTCTCAGACTACTCCTGCTCCGGCAGCATAATGTTATTCAAGTAATTAAATACAATAGATAGATAGAGTTATGAATCAATTTATACTAGGTGGCGGTGATCCAGTTTTAGCAGGTACTCAGATCGATGAACAGATTCAACTGTTAGAAGGTCAGAAGCAACTGTTAATGGCACGTCAAAGACAAATGCAACAAGGTGCTATTGTTCAGCAACAGCAACAACTCGGTCAACAACCTCAAGCTGCTCAAGTCAGTCTTTGGGATAGTATTGATGCAGAAATTGAACCTTTAACTAATGAACAACGTCAACTACTACTAAGTAATGAAGAATACGTTAATAACTATAACGCTCTTCAAAACATGGTACAAGTAGAAGTTCTTAATTTAGTTAGAGCTAAGATTGAAAATAGTGAAGAAGGTCGTAATCTTCTAACTACTCAACTTAAACTTGTTAAGTCTTTAAAAACTGGTATTGTTGAAAAGACTCAGAGAGATATGGAATTGTTTAATGCTTTCAAGGAAGCTAGTAAAACTAATCCTAGTTTAACTTACGATGCTTTCATTAATTCTTTAACAAATGGTACAGCTAGATAAAGTTAAGATTAAGATTCAAGAATATATCTTATCTCAGATAGATAGTCTTGGTGCTACTAATCCAGCTATTAAATTAGTGAAACCTTTAGCTAAACGTGCTATTGTTAACAATATGGATGGTATTGATAAATGGTTAAGAAAGATTGCCGATGCTGATGGGAATATTGATATTGACGGTATTGTTACGGAAGAGATTGAAATTATTAATTCTATTGATAACTACGATTTCACTATTCCTCTTATTGGTGACGGTAATATATCTCGTGGTAATGTAACTCTATCTATTCCTTTTATTAATAAAGCTATTGTATTTAATCAGTCTGATTTAGAAACGTTTAGACAATTATTAATACAAGAATAATATTATGAGAGAAATACCATATAGTGAAGGAGATCGCGGTCGTTCTCGTCGTTATGATAGACGAGATGATGACGAGATGTATGATAGAATAATGGATTACATTGAAAGTCGTGGTCGTGGTCGTAGCAGTAGAAGTATGTCTCCTCGTAATGAAATTGGTTTCCGTAGAAATTCTCGTAGAGATGAAGAATATCGTGAAGATGATGATCGTCATATTATGAGAATTCTAGGTTACGGTTATGATGGTGACGATGATAGACATAGAAGTCGTAAACATCGTCGTGATCACGATGAACATTTTGATGAAAGAGAAGCATATGATACTGTCGAAGAAATGTATCATGTGAAAGGTGATAAAAAGTATGTAGGTGAGAAGTTTGACATGGATAAAGCTCATAAAGTTTATGAGAAACTTAGAGATGCTGACGGTTACACTATTGGAGATATTTATGTTGCTATTAACGCACAGTATCATGATTATTGCGAACTGTTTGAGAAATGGTTTGGTAGTAACTTTGATGAAAAGATTATTGCCAGTGCTGTTGACTTCTGGTTCGAAGATGATGATTTCGATGGCAACAAGGTATGGAAGTACTTCAACGAGATGTAATCCCTACTACAACTAATTGATATAAAGAGAGTTACAAAAAGTAGCTCTCTTTATTTGTATATACCAATATAATAAATAACTTTGTATCATATTAAACATAGAAAACATTAAAAACATCGTACTCATGGGGATTGTAGTTAAAGTACTATTCGTACTATTATTGATGATAGTCATAGCTAGTTTTGCTTTCAAAGAGATTAAAGATGTGATTCCTGCTAAAACATTAATTTGGATTAAAGTTATTAGCGTTATCCTTTGTGGAACATTCGGTATGTTACTGTTTATCTTATGAGTTTCCTGTCACTTCTCGAAGAGATTATCAGAACTACTGCCGAAAGTTTTGATTTTGGATTTGTAATCAGCGTTAACGTTATTGCTTATCTTGTAATTAGCGCAATTGATGCTAATAATGGACCGAAGCCTGTTAAAACATGGACTAAAAGAGTTATTACAATTGCTTGTGCATTTATCCTCGGAATCATCTATTTTAGTTTGAAACTTGGAGATGTTAAAGTTTTGATTAATAGCATTATTCTCGCACCTGTTGTTTGGAGTTGGATTATTAAACCTATTCTTGTTCGATTTGGTATTGATTATAGAAAGATTGAGAGAGAAGATAACAGTGATAAATGAGTTGCTGTTACCACCCCTGTAAAGGAGTGACTTAGAGCTAGTACTGCCGATTGTACTAGCTCTTCTTGTATCCGGAAGTCATGTACGGTTCGCATCTCTTTACGGGGGAAGTAACAAGCAAGACACCCTCTATTTAGTATCTCTCGTGCCCTACATTGAATTCACACTCTCAACCTTAACAACTAATCGACTTTGCACTAACTTTGCCTCTACGCCTCTTAAAATGCGTCGTCCATCAATTTATCTTTACAAACTATCCTTTTCGTCTAGGTCTTGCTGCTACTATTAGAGTTATTGCTCGTGTTTCTACTGTTCTTGTTTGTTATTGATGAAATAATTGTTATATTTGTTAGCAACTAATATTTATAACAATGGCTTCGATTAATCAAATTGTTTCTGAGATAGCTCATGCTGTTCATCAAAGTAATAATCATGTTACACGAATGACAATTCGTTCTGCTGTTATTCATACTTTTAATGAACAAGTTCGTCAAAGTTACGAACGTCATGGAGCTATTGATAAAATACTTATGCAACGTTATCGTATAAGTATTATTGATGTTCCTGATGGAGATATATTTCAGTCTTTAGTTACTGTAAAGTGTAAAGTAAAACGTAGTGCTCAGAGAGTTCCTCGTCCTGTAAGACTTGAAAACAATCTCCCTTTTCTAAGTGTTCGTACTGTTGGATTTGATAATTTAGCAATTCCTTTTATTAAAGAGAGTTCTTCTAAGTTTTATGCTGAACTTCCCGGTATGTGTAAATTGCCAACTTATGATTATATAAATGGTTATTTATATATTAATAGTCAAGGCAATCCTCTCATTAATTCATTAGGTGCAATTGTTATTGAATCTCCTTTTGAAATACCGACCGAAATTCCTATTGAAACTCATAAAGGTATTGTTTATAATAGCGGAGATGATAATGAGTTTATTATTCCCGAAGATATGGTTGAGCGTATTAAGGATGTAATATATAGACGTAATCTACTTAATGTAGAACGTATTACTAATGAAGTTCCTGTTAAAGATAGTATTAATCAAAATCCCGATATAGAAGTATGATAAGTCCAAAGATGGATAGATATGATTATCGTCATATGTATAAACGTTTCATTGAAACAAGTAATGAAGATTACAAACTTACTTTAGGTAAGATAAATCATTATTCATCTTTATTAAACAAGCTAAAGTTCAATATTGAAAGTCGTAGAGATGAAGTACGTAGTATATTTGGTATTTGTCTTTATAACTTTTGGGAATGGAATACTGATGAACCAGATGTTAATCATAGACTAGAGAACAATGTTGATAAAGTCTACGCTATGTTCTCAGAAACTAAACAATTAAAGTATGGAGACATCTATAATACTTTTAAACGTTACTTTGTTGTTATTGGTAAACTTCAAACTAATAAGAATCTGTTAATTCGTATTAAGAACCGTAAAGATATAACTCTTCCACAGTTTCGTAATTATCTATATAGATTCTACGAGCAAGTTAATAGAGAAGTTCTTAGAGGTAAGATAGTTAAATTCAATAATAAACTTGGTTGTGCTTTAATTGAAAGAGTTCGTAGAGGTGACGTTTATAATAGTACTGGAAATCTTATTAAACGAAAGAAGATGATAGATTGGCAAACAACTCGTAAGAACAAAGCTAAACTTATTGAAGAAGGTAAGATTCCATATGATCATGACGATGCTATTGCTGCTAAACGTAAAGGTGTTCCATATAATGGTGTTGAATATGTTGCTTATCTTCAAAGTCAGTGGTGGTGTCAGCTTGTTCTTGTAGATGCTAACTTTAAGTTTAGAGGTTTATTTAAATTTATTCCTTGTAATAAAAGAACTGTTGAGACTCTTAAAGTTATGATGTCTAAATGTAATTCAATTGAAGATATTATTAAATATCCAATTGATACTATGGCTAGACTATCTATGATTATTAAGTTTGATGAAACTTACACTATTAAATATATAAGAAATGATGAACAAAGAGGTATTACCGATAGAAGGCATAATTGCCCGTTTAGATAATGACTTCAATATAATGACAAGTGATTACATTCCTCGTGTAGCCACTTGGTGTATTGATGCTATGAATGAAATGGGAATCCTTCAATATGAGAAAAAAGAAATGGTTGTGGAAGTTCATGATAGAATCGCTGAATTTCCTTGTTGTGTAAATGCATTTAGTGTTTATGTAGATGGTTGTGAAATACCTAATGCTAAAGAATCTAAAAGCTGTTGTAATCAATCTAGAACTTATTACTTTGAAGAAGATAAAAGTAATACTAAACGTAGTAGACGTGTAGTAGAACCCTATCCCGAACATAATTCTAATCGTAATTATGTTTATGTTCAGAGTAATAATTCTATTGAATTAAACTTTGACGTAGATAAAGTTACAGTTAAATATCTTTCTGTTAAGTCAGTATATAGTAAAACATTTCATTGTGATATTCCTGTTATTCCTAATAACGGTAAATTAGTTACTGCTTTAGAATGGTATTGTATGTGGAAGATATTAAGTAGAGGAACTAAACATCCTGTTTATTCTTTGCAAGGTAATCAATTAGTTAATCCTTATTATCTTTGGAGAGAAGCTCGTAACGCTGCTAAAGCATCTGTTATTATTGATAATCAAGGCGACATTTATAGTGGTTGGTCGTCTATGTTCTTTAATGCAACTTTTAGACCAAGAAGCTAATGGAAATAATCAAAGAACTAAATAAAGATGATGGAATAGAATTTATCAAGAATGGTTCTATTACTCATGCAATGAATATAGCAGTTTCTAAAGATGGCAATTCTATTGAGAATGAAAAGTCTTTAGAAACTATTGTTACTTTAGACGAAGATTTAAAGATTGTAGGTATTATTCCTTGTGCTACTGAACTTGTTATATTCTGTGATAATAATAATATTTATCGTTTCGATGAAGAAACACAAGAACTTAATCAAGTTGCTAATTCTTGGAATTGGTATGGTGGTGAAGTATTTGGTACTTATACTTATAATGTTCGTGGTGATCTTATTGTAGCTATAAGCGAACGTAATGCTGATAAAGACGTTCCTCTTAAAGTTATAAATCTAAATAATGCTGACTTAGGTTCTGATGATATTTATGCTCTTAATCCTGCTATTCCACAAGTAACAGTACTTGATAGCGGAACTGCTGTTGGAGGACGAATGAGAGTTGGAACTTATTTAGTATTTATTCGTTTTGAAATTAGTAATTATGAATATACTAGTTGGAAAGACTTAGGAACTATTATATATATTGATGCTCCGTTTAAGACTGGTTCTATTTCTTCTATTACTCTTCAAGGTAGTAGAGGAACTACTCGTAATTGGGACCCTACTTATTATCTTAATGATGGCTATGCAGAGGATACTGATTATGCTTCTAGTTCTATTGATTTAGATATTCAAATAGATAATAAAACTAGTAACAAATTTAAGTCATTCCAAATTGCTTATGTTTGTACTTATAAAGATGGAATAGAAGCATTTAATCTAGGTAGTTATCAATTTAGTGATAGTGGTAAATATCATATTACTGGTAATCGTAATGTACTAGAAAAACTTTCAGTAGATGAAGTTCTTAATTCTGCTAATAACTTTAATATTTATAATGTTAAAACAATGTGCAACTATGGTAATAGATTATATATTGCTAATTATAAAGAAGAAAGTCGTAAGTTAGATATAAGTAAGATAGATACTTCTAATATTAGAGTTGGTGTTTACGCAGATAAAGATGAGTATGGAAATACTCTTAATTATATAGTAGATGCTAAACCTATTGAAGATGAAGTATATCGTTTCTACGTTCATTATGTTTATCCTGACGGAAGTTATACAGATGGTATTATTATTGAGAACAATAATATGCGTACTGGCGATACTAAGAAAGGAGTTCAAATAACTATTGGGACTTATAGTAATATTCAGACTGGCAAGTACGATAGACCGATCTATATGACTTGTTATGACGACACTAAAGTATCTGATGTAGTTGCAGCTATTAGAGCAGCTAAGACTAATCCTTCTTATCCTAACTATAATGATAGTACTATTAAAGATAAATTAGGACTTATTGCTATGTCTGAAACTGAAGGTGTTGATTATTATTGGTTTAATCTCGATCCTCGATTTGAAACTAATAATACTCGTAGAATTACTTATCTTTGTCCTTATACTAATAATGACGGAGATCGTTTATTCCGTACTCCACATAGAATAAAAGGAAACTTTGTATTTGATAACGTTCCAATGTATGAAGGATTTGTTGGATATTTTATTAGTTATGAAGAAATAGATAGTATTATTGTTGGAGATGGTATTATAGATCAACATAGAGATATGGCTATTGGTGCTACTTCTGTTACTCTTAGAAATGCTAACTTTCAAAGTTTAGCAGCTGACGCTGTTGAAACTCAATTCTATTCAGAAGACATTTATGTTACTAAGAAAGGCGGAGTTCCTAATATTCTTATAGATCTTCTTTATACTACTTTCAAAACTAGAGATCAAGCTACTACACAAGATGTTTCTACATATGTAACTTGGGACTGTTTTCCCGGTAGTTCAGAAGAATATACAATGGCTAATCTTAATAGTTATCTCGACGTTACTAATTCTACTATTATTGCACTTTCTCAATATACTCAACTTGTATCTACTGAGGCAGGTCAATATTATAAACTTAGTTTCTATGCTAATGGAAGAAAACCAACTCCTGTTGCTATAAACAATAATAACAATGGCGAATCACATAAATCTACTACTATTGGTAGACTTCTTCGTATAAACCAAGAATTATATATTCAGAAAGATAACGTTAAACTAGTAAGACTAGCTCCTAATTTCTATACTACTAAAGAAACTAGTAGTTATGGAAATAATGCACAAAGACAGAATGTTTCCGGTTATACTAGATTCAGTTCTATCTTTATGTTTGATGGACGTGGTGTTGAATTTGCAGGAGAATGGCAACCTATTTATGCTATTGACCCTGCTAATGTAGTCGGTAAGTATTATCTTGCATTTGTTAATGACCCTAATACTAATACTAGTGGTCGTGATATGATGCATGTTAACGCTGTTCAAATCTATAAGCAAGTTCGTTATCCTCGTTCTGCTAAGATTAAAGTAGGTAAAGTTCCAGAAGTATATTTTAGTTATCGAGATAATAGTGAAGATATCATTAAGAACATATCGAATAAACAACTTACTGCTGCTACTCTTTATGGTCTTTATGAACTTGCTTCTAGATATAGTGATTACTCTCGTCCTTTACTTAATGCTTATAATCCTACTGCTCTTTCTAATCAAATAGAAAGTTATGGTAAGTTTATTCGTAGAAGTAATGTTATTCAATCTGAATCTACTAATAATAGTTGGAGACAATTTCCTGCTGATGGTTATAAAATTATTAGTGAGAACAAAGGAGATATTATTAATATCTTAGGTATCGGTGTTTATCTTATTGCTCATTGCGAACATTCAATGTTTATCTTTAATAGAGATAGTACTCTTGCTACTCGTGATAAAGATGTACAAATGTATATGCCTGATGCTTTTGATACTGAATATCAAGAAGTATTTACTAGTGAGAAAGGTTACGGAGGTTTGCAAGACTTTACTTCTTTCACTTGTAATGAAGTAGGTTATATATTCTTCGATAGAAGTAAACGTAAGATATATCGTTTTGATGATAAACAACTTAATGATATTACCGATGGTATTCAACAAGTAATAGATAGATTTCTTACTGCTAATACTTGTGTTGATCTAGGCATAGATAAGGAAGCTAATCGCTTGCTCCTTTCCCTTACGGGGGAGGATACTATCGTTACAACTTCTTATTCATTTATAACTAATGCTTGGGTAAGTCATCACGATTACTTCGCTAAATACTTTAATACTAAGACTTCTCTTTATACTACTAATGATATTTCTAAGAATATTGTTGGTCGTATTGGAGATATTAAAGTAGATACTTATCTTGATTATGGAATATTTAAGATTCCAGCAGATAAGAATGTGTTCTATCTTGGTGATAAAGATTCTCATTGTGCAGTTGTAGATATAGTATTTAATCTTCAGTTTGAAACAATTAAACTTCTTAATTATATCACTTATGATATAAGAAAGCTAGGTAATATTAATTATAGCGGAGATAAAATTCTTATATTTACAAACTCTTGCATATCATCCGAATGGGATATTAGTAGTGAAGAACGTAATGTTCCTAATCTTACTAAGGCATATTATGAACACGGTAAATGGAACTTTAATTACTTCCGTAATATAATTCGTTCTGTTGAGACTATCGAACCAATAGAAAGAATCACTGGAAAATATGCAATAGAGATATTAGATGATGAAGATAAGAATCGTATTACTGAACTTATTCGTTATAATAGACGAGATAGTTTAATTAATGGTAAATATATTGGTATTCGTTTTATCATTCATCAAACAGATGCGAAAGTTACACTAAGTAATGTTGAATGTTATATTAATAAATATAGAGAATAATGGTAACAACAGTTAGACAACAAAGACCTAAAGCGTTTATTGGTACTGCTATTTCAGTTGGTACTAAATTGATAGGTGGTATTATCGGTGGTGCTAAGAGACGTAAGGCTGAGAAAGCTGCTCAACTTGAAGCAGAACGTAGACAAAAGATGGATAATGCTCAACAGCAAGCTGCTATTCTTACTCAGCAAGCTGAACAAAATGAAGAAGTTTATGATGATATTCGTAATCAACTTATGAAGAAAGGTGGAAAGACAAACCTCCCCCGTAAAGGAGTAATACCAGTTATAACTTCTGGTGGTTCTGCTACTCCTATTGGTAATAACTCTTATCTTCTTCAAGGTCGTAAACATGCCGAAGGCGGTATTGTTATTGGTAAAGGTAAGAACAGTATCGAAGCAGAAGCCGGAGAAGTTGTTAAGATTGATAAGAAAGATAAAGAGATGAAGATTCTTAGTACTCTTCCTCTTACTCGTAGTGGTCTTTCTCCTGCTGCTAAAGCAATTAGTAATCCTAAACAAACTGATTCTGCTTTTAAAGAACAAGAAAGTTTTAAGAAAGAAAAAGGTATTACTAATTCTAAAGTTGCTAAACTTGGTGCTTTAAGTAAGATTGGTTCCTTTCTTAAAAAGAATGAAGATGTAGTTAGTAGTGGTATTGGTGCAGTTGGAAGTTTAGTTAGCGGCTTAATGAATAAGTCTAGTATTAATAATATTCAAACTCCACAAAAACCTCAGTTAGTAGCTCCTGCAAAACTGAAGACTACTATCAATGTTAATCCTCAATTGTCAGATATTACTGAGAATGAATTAACAACTCGTAGAGATATAGCAGGTAATACCGCTAGTTCTGTTGCTAGTCTTGCTAGACGTCAACGAGTTTCTAATGCTTCTCTTTCTGAACGTAATCGTATTAGAGGTGAGAAAGAGAATATGGAAACTCAATTGCAAAACCAAGATGCAATAAATCGTCAAAGTGTAGCTGCTCAAAATGCTGCCACTACTAATGCTTACAATAATATGGTTACTCAGATTGAGAACGATAAGATTCAAGCCATTGCTAACAATCGTACAGCAATGATTGACAGTGTTACTGGTGCTTTTCGAGATTATCAACTTGGAAGAGATAAGAAGAAAATGGATAGACTTCGTCTTGCTGCTCAAATGTCTGCTACTCCCGAACAAGTAGATTTGTTTGAAAAGAATATGGATAAGAACATGAAGAGATTATCTAAGATGAGTTATCTATATAGATGTGGTGGTAAACGTAAAACTAAATAATTGAAGTTATGCCAATAGATATTAAAACATCAGGTTATCAGAAAAGGGAACGGGTTGCCGCTCCCTTAGATGCTTATTCTGCTACGCTTAATACGTTACAACAGAAGCATGAAACTGCTATTGATACTGCCAATAAGATTAAAACCTTTCTTGCTAATAAGGAACTTAATGAAGCAGAAAACAAATGGCTTACTGATTATAGTCAACAAATTAATAATCAAATTGAAGCTGCTGCACAAGAAGGAAGTTATGCTACTGCTTTAACTACTGCTACTAAGTTAGCAGGAGAAGTTGCTAGTAATCCTGCTTTGATTGGTCGTGAAAGATATCAGCAACAATACAAGAAGTTTCAAGATGAAATTAATTCTAGTAAAGAATACGATGGTGATATTAAAGCATATGCTTTAGCTCAAAATAAATATAACTATAAAGATACTACTGATGAAAACGGTAGAATTACTGGCGGTACTACTTTTACTCCTAATTATCGTCCTGTTACTCAAGTAGATATTGACGAGATATATCGTAAAGCATTGTCTACTGTTGGTGTAGATGTTTCACAAGGAGAACAATTAGTATGGGGAGATGATAAGGGTAATATTAAACAAAGTGGTGCTAGTATTGCAGAAGGAGATTTACCTTATCTTAAAACTGCTAGCGGTATTAAAAAATTAGATGCCGCTAAGATTCGTCAAGCAGTCGAAGCTGCTATTAATCAAACTCCCGGTGCTCGTGCTTCTCTTAAACAAGATTATATTGTTAATGCTTGGAAAGCTAGTCGTGGTGATAAGAATAATCTTGTTACTAAGAAAGACGGTACTATTATGAGCCAAGAAGAATTTGAAGAAAATCTACTTGCTCCTAGATATGCAGCGTCTGCTTACAAACATGTTAGTTCTAGTATTGATACTAGTATTGGTTTCTCTATAATGGAATCTCGTCGTAAAGAAGCAGCTGCCGCATCTGCTAAAGCTGCTAAAACTGCATCAGCTAATCCTAAAGAACTTAGAGTTATTACAGATTTCTATTCTCCTTTTGGTGCTCGTGAAGTTCAACCGGATACTCCTAGTAAATTAACGTCTGCTCTTAATGATGCTCAAACTAGTTTAGGAAATATGTATGCTCAGTATAATATAGATAAAAATCTTACTGACGATCAAGCATATGCCGAACTTCGTGCTCGTATTAATCAAAATGTTAGTATTACTGATAATGCTCGTAATGAATTATTAGCTCAAGCTGAGAATCTTCGTAATATTATTCAAACTAATACTAACCGTCTCGAAGCTATGAAATCTCATCTTACTGAACAAGAAGTTCAAGCTGTTGATTTCTTAGGTAAAAGATTTAGTAATGGTAATATGGCTAGTAGCGATAATCCATATCAGAAAAAATATTCTGAAGCTATCAATAAATTATTTGTAGAATCTAATGGTAAAGTTAATGATAGAGTATTAGTACGTAATACTCCGGATAATCTATCTACTATTCGTACCAAACTTGCTAATTTAGGTTTTACATCTAAAGACATTCGTTATCAAAAAGTAAATGGCGATGAGTATATTTATATATCTAAAGATGCTTATACTAAAGCTGCTCCAGAAATAGCTGATATTATTGGTAATAGCCAAGTAGGATTTTCTAGTTCTTCTCAAGAACTTCCTACTAAGTTTGAATCTCATGCTAAAATATATAATGGTTGGGAAGGAAGAGATAGAAAGAATTCTATTGCTAGTATTTATAGAGAAGTATCTAATTTATCTAAACAATCTACTGAAAGATTAGATAGTAGTTTTCCTAGTAACTTTGTTCAAATACAGAATTTCTATATTCCTCAAACTGTTACTGTTGACGGTCAAACAATGACTAAGAATCTTCTTGATGATTATTCGGAAGCTGCTATTAAGAATCTTTCTACTGCTGATGGAGGAGCATTAAAGATTCTTATGCGAGATAAAAGCGGTAAACTAGTTCAAGTAGAAGATAGCGAAATGCGTAGAAATATTGTTGAGAATATTGCTGCTAGTTATACTCAAGATAAGAATCGAGTAATTCCGGGATGGGCTGTTGATAGTGCTACTGGCGAATATGGTATGACAGTTACTCTTCCATATATTCCAAAGACTACTAAGAATAGTCCTAGAAGAGCAGATGGCGAAGGACCTAATTATCTTGATGCAGGTAGTTATTTTATAGTAGGTGCTCCACTTAATAATGCTATTAAACAGTTCTCAGAAATACCTGCTGTTAAAGCAGCTCGTACTGTTTATGGAATTAAATATAATTCTGCTTTACAACGTGGTTATAAACTGTCTGATTCTGAATTAGGAGATGGAAGTTATGAAGCATTTTATAGTACAGACGAAAATGGTAATCCTAGAATTACAGTAGAAACTGATAGTGGTCAAATTACTGGTAATCTTCAAGATATGACTGATCTACTTACTAATAACTATGCTAATAAATCTACGCTTGCTCCTGTTAAATTAGAGATTGAAAAACTACAAGCTCGTAATGGCTCTATCGCTGCTTCCCCCGTAAAGGATCAAGATAATGTGATTGCCGGAATATTCCATAAAGTCATGGTAGATGCAGGTGTTAATTCTATTGCAGAAGTTCCTATTGAACAACGTCCTGCATTATTCCAACGATTCAATTCTATGTATCGTAATCTTACAGGTGAAAATGTTAGTACTGATTTCCAACAACAAATGATTGAATTATTAAAGTAATTATGCCCGATAATATATTTGAAAAAGTTAAGGTTACAGAAACAGCTCCAACTAGTGTTGGGGCTAATTCTGTTAATGAACCTATCAAGTTATATAAGCCTGATGCTGAATCAATGAAGAAAGACGTTCTATCTAATATGATGGGAACTAATGTATTTACTGGTAAAGCAGAGGATTATGATAGTCTTGCTAGTTATGGCGCTCAACCTAATCAATATCAATCTCAATCAGAACTTGAAAAACTTAGAGCTAAGAATCAGTCTGCATGGAAACAAGCAGGTAATACTTTAGTTCAAACAATAGGTACAGTTATTGGAGATACTGTTGGTGGTGTAGGTATGTTAGTAGATATTGCTACTGGTGGTCTTTGGGACGATAAACCTTTTAGTAATCCTATTACTCGTGCAGGAGACGCTATTTCTGATTATGTTAGAGATGAGCTTGCTCCTATCTATCGTGAAAATCCCGATAAAGCATTTGACTTTGATGACTTCTCAGGTTGGTTCTTTAGTCAAGTTCCTAGTATTGCTAGTTCTCTTTCTCTTATGATTCCTGGTATGGCTTTTGAGAAAGGTGTTGGTGCAATAGGTAAAGGAATTGGAGCATTAGCTAAAACTAGTAGTCCTGTTGCAAGAGCTATGAATAAAGCTCGTGCAATTACTAAACTAGATAATGCTTATAATATGGCTAGAGTTCAAGCTCTTGCTAAAGATGGTATTACTGCAATAGGTATGCGTCTTGGTGAAAATTATCAAGAAGCTCGTGGTGTTGCAGAACAGATTCATCAAGAAGCTACTGATCTATTTGGTAATATGTCTGATGTTGAATATCGTAAATGGTTAGAAGACAATCAAGACATTGTTAACGAAGCAGGTACTGATGATAAAGATGCGATTGCTAAAACTATTGCTGATAAAGCATCTATAAGAAACTTTTCTTATAATGCTTTTAACGTAGTATTTGATTATATGCAGCTTCGTGCTGTTAATAAGATGTTAGGACAAGTCAATCGTGCTATTACTCCTAGACTTCGTTATGCTCAGAATCAGACATTAGATAGACTTGCTTCTACTGGTGTTGAAGGAGCTAGTCAAACATTAGGTCAAGCTGCTAAATCTACTGTTACTGGTATTGCAGGTAAGTTTAATCGTTTAATTAACTCTAGTGAGAATCTTCTTGTATCTGAATTATCAGAAGGGGTTGAAGAAGCAGTTAACTATGTAGGTCAAGAAGAAGGTACTGCTTATGGTCGTTATCTTCTTGGACAACTTAACGATTATAAAGGAGCTATTTCTATTGATAGAATACGTAATTATCTACAAGACCCTCAGTTATATAATTCTGCTCTTTGGGGAGTTATTGGTGGAGTTGTATTTGGCGGTACTATGTCTGCTATTAATAATCGTAAAGGAGGAATTACTGATGAACAGATTCGTATTGCTGAAATAACTGGTCGTGAACAAGTATTTAATCAGTATCAAAATACAATGTCTCAAATAAGTCAAGGTCTTAATCCTTATGATTTTGAACGAGATGCTAATGGAAACATTATTCATTATCTAGATGATGGAACCATTAGTCAAGATATTAGTGTTGGTACTCCTCGTAATGCTAAGTTAACTCCGGAAGAACAGGAGACAATGGCTAATGAAGCTAAAACTAGATTTGTTTCTAGTCTTACTCTTAATGCTATTCGTGCTGGTAACTACGAATTACTTCAAGATTATATTAATGATCCTCGTCTCAAGAAGAAACTTATAGATAATGGTTTAGCAGAAGAATCTAGTTTTACTAATGACACTGCTGAACTTAATGCATTAATGGAGAAGACTCTTGAAAAGTACAAGACTTATTCTACTGCTATGCGTAGTGCTAACATTGAAGATGCTCTTCTTGATATTGCTATTAGTGAGAATATCTTTAATTCTAATGAAGCAGACTTATTAGATCAACGTATTCAAAAGATTCAATCTATTCAAAATGAGTTAGAACAATCTATTCCTCAACTCGGAGAATATGTTGATCCTATGGTTAAGAATCGTATTCTTATTGCTAGTCTTGAAGAATATCGTAAAGAAGCATATGAACTATATAACAAAGTTAAAGATAGTAAGAATCCTATTGATAAACTTACTGCTTCTAACTATAAAGATTTAATAAATGCTATTGAACATAAAATAGATGACGCTAATAATTTACTTACACCTTCTGATAAACTTTATTCTCGCAATATTCGTTATGCTTATGATGAAGTCTTAGGTTTACCTAAAGATGAATTAATAATGCAAGAGCTTGATAAGTTTACTGAATCCGAAGATAACATGAAGTTATATCGTCAGTCTGTACAAGACTTCGCTATGACTAAAGTAATGAAAGAACTTCGTGCTATTAATAGTGAATATGTTGATAACATGGAACTTCAACTTTATCATGAAATCAATCGAGATAACTTCCGTAGTAAAGTCGCAACTACTAACGAAGAAGTACAACGTAAAGCTCAAGAGATTAAAGCTGATCAAGAACGTGCTGCTAAACTTCAATTAGATACTGCTAAAAATGCTATTAATGGATATATTGCAAATGCTACTGACGAACAATTAGCTGCTCTTAATAGAGTACTTAATAATCAAATGTCAGAAGAAGATACTAATAATCCAGAGATAGTATCTCTTAGTAAAGCTGCTGATATTATTAAGAGTTCTAAGGATAAAGATAAACTTCTTAAAGATATTCAAAGTAATATTGCTAAGACTAATGCTCATAATGAACGAGTTCGTCTTGCTAAAGAACAAGCTGATAAAGCTAAGCAAGCAGCAAAGCTACAATCTCCTTCCCTTACGGGGGAAGTACAAAATACTCCAACAGAAGCTACTAATACTCCTCCTGTTGTTCAACCTGCTCCTGCTCCTAAAACAGAAGAAGAGAAACAACTTAAAGCTACTCTTGATAAAGTAGTTTCTACTGCTACTACTTCTAATGCTGTAACTAATGCTAATATTGATACTTTTAATTATAAGATTTCAACTCCTTTTTCTAGTGTTGATTATATTAAAGGTAAGCCAGTTAAGGTATATTCTATATTAGTTGAAAAGAGTCGTTTCGGTAATATTAGTATTAATGGTTATGATAAAGCTGGTAAATTAATAGCAGATGTTACTATTGAAGAGCTTAACATAGCTATTGCTAATAATGAAATAGAAATAACTCCTAAGACAGAAGGAGAAGATGGAGCTCTTGAATCTGCTGTTCAAGATTTAGACCCTATGCGCCAACGTGTGGAAGAGATTAAACTTATTATTGATCTTTATAATAAGATTAATGGTAACACTATTGAAGGTAAAAACTTTACTAGTGTTAATGATATGATGGTTTATCTTCAACGTTTGAATCCTAATGCTATTAATCTTTATAATGATATGAAGATTATTGCTAATAGTCTTATTGCTGACGGTAAGATAATAAGTACTGATGTTGAGTATAAAACTCCTAATGAGATTGTTGCTGAATCTAAAAAAACACTTGATAAAGCAATTAGTGAAAAGAAGAAAGAAGATAATAGTGCTAGTTATTATTTCGATCTTATTAATCTTGAAGATAGTAAAGTATATACTCAAATCGGTAAGTTAAGAACTGGTAATACTGTTACTGTTGAATTAGATGCTAACGGACATATGTTTGTTAAGTCTAAAGGTCTTACTATTGGTGAACTTCCTTTTGTTAAATATGAAAACGGTCGTGCTGTTGCTATTAATCAAGGTTGGACATATACTATTAGTAATAATGATATAGCATTCATTAGTAGACTTAAAGATATTGTTAGTAGTAACGATGAATCCGCTAAAGAATTCCTTGCTACTCTTAGCAATATTCGTAGACTATTTAAAGTTCGTAACAATCCAGATATCGAAAGTACTTTCGGTCATCTACTTAATACTCTTCAAGAAAACGAATTATGGAAAGAACTTAATACTCGTTTTGGTAACGATGTTGATCTTCTTACTAAAGTTAAACATCTTAATAATATTATATTCTTTGATTATAATGTTTCATTAGCTAGTCCTTACTTTAGTAAAATAGTTTCTGATTCTCTTAATAATTGGATGAATAAGATTAAGAAGTCTTACTCTGATATTAATAATCTTCGTTCTTCTATTAGTAAGAACAAATCTAAGTCTAAACGATTAACTATTGGAAGTACTAGTAGTGGTAGTCTAATATATGCTAAAGATGGACGTGGTAATCCTAAGTATAGTAGTATTGCAGAAGTTACTACTGCTGATATGACTAATGGTTTTCAATTAGTTCGTGGTGGAGATGAATGTATTATTGATATCAAAACTGGTCAAAGAATTGAAGCTAGTGGAATTAAACGTGGTGTTGTTGGAGTAGTAGTTAAAGATTCAGAAGGCAGACTTATGACTGCTGCTACTAGAGAAAACACTATGGCTAATTCTCATACTAAAGAAACTGCTTATACTAAAGCATTTAATGAAGGTCTTGATTCTTTATTTACTCAACTTCTTAAAGCTACTCATGATAAGAACGTTCATCTTCATGATGCTTTGCTTAAAGAAATAGATAAGTATATTGGTGCAGGTAAACCTTTATTTGGTTATCGTGTTCAAGGTAATGCCCTTATTCCTAATCTTGGAAGACAAGTTCCTACTATTTGGTTTAATATTAACCAAGACAATCCTAATGTTAAGTTTGTATATCCTGATGGTTCTACTTACAATTTATCTGCTTATCTACCTAATACTAGAACAAGACCAACTAATACAAATAATAACTTTGCGAAAGCTATGCAAGGTGTCTATTCTACTATTACTCGTAACGTAGTTAATTCTGCTGTTACTAATGAATCCGATATGTTTAGAATTGGTGAGAATGGAACACTTGAAGCTCGTATTCCTAACTTAGATAGAGATGTTTGGTTCGACACAGGTTATAATTCTTATAACGAGTTTGTTGCTAACGATGGTGTTGTGGTCACTGATTTGGGAGCTATTAAAGATGATAATGGTAATATTGTTAGTAACTTCAATTTTACTAACGACAGGTTTAACAAACGTATTACTTTGGTTGCTCCTGTTCGGAGTAAGACAGCGAAGCTCACGAAGACCACCCCCGTAAAGGAATCTTCTCCTGCCGAACTTCCTACTCCAACTGTTGTACCTTCTACTTCTATTAGTGGTACTATTACTGAAATAGCTACTAGTCTTACTAACGATGAAGCTCTTCTAGGTGTAGTATCTTCTTTAGAACAAGCAGGTCTTACTGTTAATCCTACTATCGAAATTAATGATAAACGTTTCGCTAGTATAGTTCCAGGTACTAATGAACTAGTTCTAACTTCTCAATGGCAAACATTAGATGCTACTCAAAAAGTTCTTAAGATAGTTCATGAAGGAGTTCATTTCTTACTTAATGATGAACGTGCTAATATAGAACAATCATTTGGTGATCTATATGATAAGTTTGCTTCGTTTATTAAGTCTGATTCAGCTCTTGCAAATACTTATGGTAAATATCTTAAAGAAGGTTATCCTCGTGCAATTCAAATAGAAGAATTTGTAACCGAAGCTCTTACTAGTAGAGAACTTGCTAGACTTCTATCTACTATTAAGTATGATAGCAAAGGTGATCAACTAAGCGATAACTTGTTCACTAAGATAGTTGAAGCAATTGCTAATATTATTGGTAAGATCAATTCTAATCTTGATAATACTATGTTAGGAGAAATTCGTAATCGTTTATCTCAAATAGGTCAAGATACAAATGGCGAAACACAAGTTGAAATAACTAGTATTAGCGATGAAGATATAACTACTGGTATTCCAGACTTTGATGATTTTGATGGTCTTGATCTTCTAGATAGTGCGGTTATTGATAACTACGGACAAGTAGATAACTTCGATACGTATATTGCGGGTTTAACCGAACGACAAAAGGCTACTGTAACACGATTGTTTAACGAAGGTGCTCTTAGTTTCGTATGTGAGTAGTATTGCTACTATTGAGCGCAAAAGTCCCGTATAGAGTCTTAGAATGAGCCATTTCTAGCCTCTCTACGGGACTTTCATTTTACACTGATGAGAAGTAAAGGAAGCGTATATAAATCGCACAGAGGCAAGAAAAAGCGGCACAGCGGGCGTTTCTCTGCACTCGATCCACCTAATTTTCAAATATCTTAGTGCTGACTTTGATATTAGTCTTATTAGTGTTATATTTGAAGATATTGGTATTTAATTAACTAATTATATAATTGATATGAGTTGTGTTCCTAAAAATGAATTATTAAGTAAGATACTACCTCTTACTAATAATGATGTAAGACGTGCTACCGAATATCTTGCTACTATTGAAGATGCAGAGTTTTCAAAATGGTATAAAGATATTACTGGTAAAGAATTTGATGCTACTGAAATGACTACTTCTAATGTTAATGCAGTTATTGCTTTTAATAATAGAAACGTCATTAATACTCAAGATTATATTCAGAAGATTCGTACTAGTCGTACTGGATTATTCGGAGATGATGTTGCTAAAGAAGATCATGCTATTAATATTCTTAGTACTATGCTTATTAAAGCAGAAGGAGCTATTAATAAGAAAGTAGCAGAATCTAAGAAAAATAAAGAAGAAGAAAATAAAGAACGAACTACTGAATGGGTAAAGAAGTTACTTATTGGTCAGTTGCAAAGACATAAGAAAGCTAATGGTGCTAATCTTACTTCTGATCAAATAGCATTTATTGATACTGTTATAATTAATCTTTATGATGGCGGTAACTTCAATAACAACATCTTATTTGATTTAGTTGTTAATTCTCCCGAAGTTATTTCTCTTAGTAAACAATTTGGTGTTAATGAAAATGAAGATATTGATATTGAAGCTGATTCTAATGAGAACACTGAACAAGATTCTAGAACTGATGTTGAAGTTCCTGAAATAACTAAAGCTGATTGGAGCGAACTATCTGATCAACGTAAGAATGTTGATAAGAACGTTAGTAAAGATGTTAAAGAATGGTTTGGTAAACTTAGTAAAACTAAAAGTAATTCTTTTATTAATGGTAAGCCAGATGTAGATGCTGATACTTATTCCGGTATTCCTGAATCAGTTCCTTTTGCAAATAGTTTTAAAGTTATCAATAACTATGCTAACTTTTCTAATGTTGAATCTTTTGTTAATAGTCTACACGCAATTGCTGCTAGATTTAAAGATGCTTCTCATCTTGAGAATGCTGCTAAGCTTCTTGAAGATGAATCTAATGAATCTATGCGTAATAAGATATTTGTTCAACTTAAACAAACTATTTGGCAACGTAATGAAATGAGCGAACGTGACGGTAAGATAACCGTTAATATTAAGAATCGTAATACGTTTCCTAAACTAAATCTTCTTAACAAGATTCTTAATAGTTTTGATAAGTTTGTTTATACTCCTAATGTAGTAATCAAAGATTCTATTGCTCTTTCTAATATTTCTGATCGTATTAATTCAATTAAAAATGTCTCTGATGAAACTATTAAAAACTCTGAGATACAACAGATATCTGAGGAGTTGTCTGCCATTATTAATAGATACAATTTTGGTATCACTCGCGAAGGCGTTCTTAATTATATCTCTGGGTATAGTGCTGATGCTATTAGTAACATCAATAGTATTATTTCTGACTTAGAAGAATTTATTAAAGTTGTAAGTAATGCTAGTGAAACTATTGCTCGTAATAATGCAGTTGAACGTGCTTGGTACAAAGAAGAATATAAGAAACAAAGTGTTAATCCCGATTATAAGATAGTTGATTTTGATAGATCTTCTCTTACTTCTATTGATGGTACTGCTAATAAGATTGCAGATAGAATTGCTAATCGTTTTAAAGATTATCAAATTGTAGAAAATGAATTCAACAGTATTAATGCTGAGAACAATCTTGTTAGTGATATACTAAAGAACAATTATATTGGTAGATTCTTTGAGCGTGTTAACAATAAAGATTATAATGATAATCCTACTGCTAATGAAGAATTCAAAGATTATCTACTTAAATTCTTAGATGTTCCTGCTTATCGTAATACTAATATTCTTATTGAACAGAAACTTAGTAATGGTCAAGTAATTCCTGGTTTTCTTCGTCTTACTGAAACTGGTTACGAACTTACTCCTTATTATAGAGAATTCGGTTCTGAATTATTCAATGGTATTCGTAATGAAGTAACTAATAAATCTAAGTCCTATAAAGACATTAATGCTCTTGAATGGGATATTGTTACTCTTAATGAATTTGCAAATGCAGGAGATTCATTTGAGATAACTAAAGGAGTTCGTCGTGCTAAATACTTTACTCAAACTCCTTCTGATGCTCCTAAGACTTTTGTATTCAATAGCTATAAACTTAGTATCGAAGGTCTTTCTCTTAACGGTAATGTTAATCGTAATCATGCTATTTATAAGTCTTTCTTAAACTCGTTTCAGAAAGAACTTAATGCTATGGCACAAGCTATTGACTATCTGTTTGTTACAAATGATGTTGATGGTATTGTTACTCTTGGAGATAAACTAGTTGTTAAAGATGAATTTAAAGACCTTCGTTCTAGTAATGCTAAACTAAATTATCATTATAAGAAAGGTAGTATTCTTAAGAATGGTAAACCTACTGGTAATGTCTTTCAATTTAGAAGTCTTCTTATTGATAAGAATGATAGTTCTGAATCTCGTAATCTAAACAGGATATTCGGAGAAGATGGCTTGATGTCACTCCTTTACGGGGGAAGTGAAAGCAAGACTTTTATAAGACGTAATGAAAACAATGAACTAGAAATAGTTCTTGATAATGATACTCTTGCTAAAGTCTATAATTATATAGATGGTTATATTAAGTATAGAGTTCGCGAAGGAATTGCTCAATACGGAGATAAGAAACAATATGTTGATAGATATAAGAATGCTAGTGATCAAGAATTCAATAAGTTCATATCTGAGATGGTTCTTAATTACGAGATTCAATATGCTAATCTTAATGATATGTTCTTTGGAGACGAAGCATTTTATAAAGATTCTCGTGATACTATTAAACGTAATAAAGAATATCAAGCAGGCGGTCTTAGTTATGCTGCTTATAATCTTTATAATAAAGATTTCGTTCTTAATGATGGAATTAAAGTAGGTAACAAAATTATTCCTATTACTAGTACGTTTAAGTACATTACTCTCGAAGATGTTCAAAGTACTGGTTCTACTTTATCTGATATTAAGAAACAGCTTAAAGAAGCAGGTGTTTCTAAAGAAAGTGCTGCGTTTATTCTTAAACAATTCTCTAAAGATCGTAGCGAAGTTACTGATGCTCAATCATTTATTACTCTTGATGAATTTGTTCGTCGTATATATCTTCGTGGAGAATATGATAATTATAAAGATGTTATCGAAGCTCTTTATGATGAATCAAAACCTATTAAAGGTGCAATTCTAGAAGACATTAGTAAGTTCGTTCAAGTTCAAAAGAACTTCTATTATGATCTAGAAATAGAAGGCGGATTAGTTAATCCTATTCAAATTAAGAATGCAGAGTTTGTTCTTATTCCTAGATTCTTAGGTAATACTGAACTTGGTGCTCTTGCTAAGATGATGAATGATAATGGTATTTCTCAAATTAACTTTACTACTACTGAGAAAGCTACTACTAGTAAAGTATTAAAGTTATGGGATTCAGAAGGTAACTTCCCCCGTAAGGAAGAAGAGTTAGCTAGCTTTAGTTCATCTCTTCAAACTCATTATAAGACTGGTTATTATTCTAACCTTTATACTCAACAAGATGTTCCTCAACATATGGACGGTGAGAATAAAGCAGGTCTTCAAATTGTTAAGAAACTAATTGATAATATTAGTAATACTCCGGAAGGTCAAAGTCTTATTAAAGATTTCTTTGATTGTTTTACTGCTAATATTCAAGAAAGTTTTAATGATGCTGCTTCTCGTATTGGAGTTGAAATAAATAACAAAGGCGAAATAACTTATGATGGTGAAACAGTAGCTATTGATAATAATAAGTTTATTGCACTTATTAAAGACGAACTTACTCGTAGAGGACTTGATAGTAATTATCGTAAATATGCTGAGATTAATCCAGAGACAGGACTTTCTTATATGCCTGCTTGGAGTAACTTAGTTCGTTCTAAACTAGAAAGTATTGTTAATAGTATATTTACTAATAATATTACTCGTCAAACTCTTAAAGGATTCCATGCTAGTCAAGTTGCTAATATTGGTATGACTGAACTAGGAGAATCTCTTAAAGGTAAGATAGGAGAGTTTACTCAATCTAAGTTTGAAGAAAAACATGGTTATAGATTAGGTCGTAAACTTAATTTTCATAAAGATGGTTCTCAAATAATAGAAATACTTCTTCCTAAGTGGCAAGTAAAAGCATATAATACTTATGATGCAGAAGGTAATCTTGTTAAAGAAGTAACACTTGAAGATTTACAAAAAGCAGGACTTGATACTATGATTGGTTATCGTATTCCAACAGAAGGTAAGCAATCTATTGGTGTAATGAAAGTAGTAGGACTTCTTGATGAAACTCAAGGTTCTACTATTGTTGTTCCAGATGATTGGGTATTACAGACTGGTGCTGACTTTGATATTGATAGTATCTATGGTATTTATCATGCTGCTTATTTTGATAAAGAAGGCAAACCTCATAAAGTAGAATATATTGATGGTGATGATGAAATTAGTACTTATCGTAGATACATTGGTTATGTTAATTCTCTAATAGATAGAGAAACTCGTAAAGCTACTAGTTCTGAATTTACTAAAGAAGAATTTAAAGAAGCTCGTAAAGCTGCAAGAGAAACTGTTCGCAAAGCTAATGAAGAATATGATAAATTTTTAACTAACCAAGTTAGAGATTTAATAGCCGAAACAGATGAAACATGGGCAGAACTTCCAAGAGAAGTAAAAGATAATCTTACTATTACTTTTAAATCAAAAGAATTAAAGTTTGGTGAAAGAGTAGATGCTATTGTAAGTAAGATGGATTTTTATGAGAATGAATATAAGGACAATGAAGCTATTGCTAAATTTGCACAACAGTATCGTAATATTCAATCTATTATTAATGAACAAAGAGAATTTTATCAGAATGTAAAGGATAATGCTGAACAATTAGCTATTGATTATGCTGATGAAACTCGTAGAGCTAGATTAGAAGAAACTATTAATGCTAGAGCAGAAATAGTAGGAGCTATGTCTCTTGAAGAATTTAGTAAACTAACAGTAGTTCAACAGAATACTCGTGATGCTCGTAACAATAAGATAGTAGATACATTTATTAAGATAATGAATCTACCAGTATCTATTGGTGAGAACTTATCTTCTAGTAACTTTGAAGATATTAAAAATGCTAAGACTATTATCTTTGGTAATCTTAGTGAAGTTTATCGTAACATTAATTCTGTTATCGCTCAAAACTGGTATCGTGATGCTAATATGTCTGGTGCTCGTCTTAAAGCTATTTCAGTTAATCACGATAACTTTGTATCTATTAGTAATAAAGCTAAGACTACCATCGAAGGTTTATATGGTGGATTTAAGTTTACTTATAGTTATACTGACGAAGCAGAAGCTAAGAAGAAACTTACTATACTAAATAAGCGATTTGGTAAACAGAACGTTAAACGTGAAGGTAATACTATTACTGTTAATCATAATATGTTAGGATGGAGTTACGATAATCTTAATATTGATGATCGTTTACTTACTCCTTATTCTTCTGAAACTACTGCTTTGATTCTCGATGGTGTTAAAGAAGGTGGTGTTCCTAATGTAGATTTATATACGTTCGATGTTTATAAGTCTATTGTTAACTGTGGTGCTAATTATGAAACTTCTATCCGATTTATTAATCAACCTATTATTACTGAATTAATAAATAGACAAAATGCTAACGATAATGTATTTGGAGAACAAGGTTTTAATCCTATTACTACTGTTCGTCGAGATTTATATATAGCAATAGCTAAAGCAAATGGAAGAACTGCTAAGAAAACAGATACTCTAGATAGTTTTAAAAAATATCTCGAATCAATTGGAATAGATGAGAATGAGTTTCTTCTAAAAGGAATGCCAGTTAAAGTATTAAAGAAATACTCTAATGATTCATTTAAGAATGGAATAGATAAAGTCGAAAACGTTGAAGATTTAATTACTCAACTTAAAGTTCTTAATGTATTTGAACATTATAAAAATATTACTGATCAAGTCAATAGTAATATGAGAGTTATTACTAGCGATAAATTTGGTGCTGGAAAATCAGTTAATGAAATTGATCAAGTTCTTAAAAGAATTCGAGAAGTAAGAGATAAGAACTTTAATTCTGGTAAAACATCTACTAATCCTGTTCTTACTTCTGATTATGGAACATATCTAATAAATGCTATTTATCCTAGAACTTCATTTAGAGATATTAATGAAGTAAATAGTGATAAATCAGAATCTGCATATCCTTCTTTATATTATCAACTTAAATATAGTTGTATAGCAACTAAGATGATTATTCAAGATAGTGGTATATTTAAAACTCAAACTCCTGCTTTTAAATCTCTTGTTAATGCATTTGATGTTAACTCATTAAAGACTATTCAGAGATTAGAAAGCTTCATTGTCAACTTAGGACAAGCTCAATCTACTTTTGTCAATACTAATCGTTTTATAACTAAGAGTACTAATGAGTTTATTCCTAGTTATAATCTTAATCTTCTTTCTAGTCAAGAAGATATTCGTTCAAGATTATATGGTTATGTTGATATCGTAGGTAAGTTTGATATTTCTGATTTATCAGAAGCTAACGTAGAAAGATTCATGAAATTATCACCTGCTAATAAAGTTGCTATTATGCAAAGTGTTACTTCTGATAATAATCTATTTAAGAATCTTAATGTTGAATATCGTGGTCGTCGTAATAGTAAAGATCAAATAACTATTATCGATAGTACTATATCTACCGAAGCTCAGTATCAAATGTTTCGTAATGCTTGGAATAGTGATAATCCATTTATTAAACTAACAGCTATGGATTTAGTTCGTTACGGTATTGTAGTAGAAGGTTATTCTTTTAAAGGAGGTAGTGTTAGTAAAATTATTCCTGCTGAACTTCTTTATACAGAAGATAACGGAATTGATTCTAATAATGGATTATCTACTGGAACTGGAATTATATTAGATTCTGAGAAAGCTATTGATAATCTTATAAAGAATACAATTGAAGAAACTAGTTCTTATGATACATTAGATAGAGGACAAGCTATTGATGAATTAAAAGATATATTCTTTAGAAGTAATCCTAATCTTCCGGATGTTTATTCATTTGAGAATAAGAAGTATAAGAATTCTCCTAGAATTACTTTTAATCAATTAGGTTCTGCGACTATTAGTATTAAAGAAGCTAGACTTAGAAAGATAGTTACTGGTAGCGAAAAAGACCCTGTTACTAAAAGCTATATTAAAACTAATATGTATCAAAATACTAACGAATCTACTTTATTTAAAGTTATTAATCGTGGTTCGATTGTTGATCTTATTCCTCTTAATAAGCTAGAAGACAATGAGATTGCTGATGTTAGTATTAATCCCGAAAACAATCGTTTTCTTCCTGTTGATGCTATTAATAAATCATTAGATTTTTATTATAATTCTATTCCTGCCATTACACAAGTAAGCAAAGGTATTAATAGTAAATCTCGTAAGTTCTTAATTATTCCTAGTATAACTAATGAAGGTTCTAATTTAGGAATAGCCGATGTTCTTAATGCAATAGTTTTGACTTCCCCCGTAAAGGAATCATCTAACTTATCACCTGCTAATAAATATGTTATCTCTAGTTCTGATAATAAAACTATTATAGATACTATGAATCAACTAGAAGAAGCAGGAGTAAAAGACTACACTGTTGTTGTTCCTAATACTAACTTCGAGAATATTCGTGTTGCTATTTCTAATCGTAATAATGCAGATTTAGTTGCTGAACGTGAACGTATTGCTAACGCTAAATTAGAAGCTAATGAAGTTCAACTTAGAACTAAACGTAGTGATAATTCTGAATCACCTTATTATACTCAACTTAAAACTAGTATTAATCAAACTCTATCAGATGTTAAGACTAATGGTATTGCATTTGTTCCTGTTCTTCAATCTGTAATAGATAATACTGGTTTACGCTCGGGAGGAATGTTCCGTTATAGTAAAGAAGGAACTAATTATGTAGTAACTAATTTAGGTAGAGTAACTTCTAAGAGTATTAAGCTAACTCATGATTATCTTGTTAATAAAGAAATTAATGAGAATGGAATGCTTAAACTTGTTTATCCTAGACGAGTTGTACTTGAACAAGTTGTTAAGCAAAACCAATTGTTAGATAAGTTCTCTAATAATAATATACTTCGTGTTCAAACAGAAGAAGCATTCCAAAATGAAGACGTTCTTGAATCTGCTCTTATTGATAATGATAAAGAGATTAACGATTATATAGCTAAAGTAATTGAATCTATCGAACGTAATAACGCTAATGTTCAAGAAGATGCTCTTACTGATGCTTTTCGTTCTTTCAATACTCTTGATCTTAGAGCTAATAACGCTAGTAAACTTAACGATAATATGAGAGAGCAAGCTCTTAAAATTATCAATGGTTATACTAATCGTCATATTGATGACTTCTTATTTGACGTTCATAATTTTGTTCGTATTGAAAACAAAGATGGAAAGATTCTTGAAAACATTAGTATTACTAACAAGAAGTTGTTTGATATGATGTTGAAAGACGAAGCACTTCGTACTCGTTACGAAATGTTTCTCGATGATATTAATCGTTTCATTAGTGACTACTCTATAATTGAATCTCTTCAACCTTATAATATAGACGAAGCAATGGCTGTTGCTGAATCACAAGAAGAGATAGATGGAATGCGTAGAACTAATGAAGTATTGAAGCAACTTAAAGATAAATTTACTCGTATTAGTGCTTTAGACAATACTCTTAAACGTAGTACTAAAATGTACTTCGATACTTATATTAGTAGTCTTACTAATGATCCTCGTATTAAATCGGGAATGTTAGAGATTACTGCTGCTATTGAAGATGAGAATTTCTTTCAATATTATTTAGCCGATAGCCAAGAAACTCATATTCCTATTGTACAGATAGTACTAAAGAAGATGATGCAAGAACTTCGTAAAGCTGAAATAAATGCTCGTGATAAGAAGATTGCATTTACTTCCGAAGTATCTAAGATTATAGAAGAAGCAAATAAGAATGGAGTTAATGTATCTCTTAATGATATATTAGATGAAAACGGAAACTTATTACTTCCTTATAATCAGACATTCTTAGATACTTTACAAACTCTTAAAGATAATCTTAAACTTGCTCAGATTAAAGATGAAAACGGTCGTAATGGTATTGAATATAAGAAAGCTGCTGATGCTCTTGAAAAATTCTTAATTGATAATGTAGAACGTCAATATGTTAAAGACATGTATCAAGACTACTTTGATTTAAATAAGATATTAGATAAGTATCCTAAGACTTATATTAAATTAAAGAAGTTAATGCAAGAAGAAGGAGAAATACTTAGTACTATAACTGATAATGATTATAGTACTCTTACTCCACAGAATGCTGCACGTCTTGAAGAAATTCTTTCTGAAATACAAGACATGCGATCTACTATTGATGAACTTGGTAATTATCGTGAAAACTATCATGAAGCTAATGCAGTTAATAACTATTTTACTCGTAGGAAGCAGCTTAATACTAAATATAAAGAGACTAAGCCAAAACAAGCATTTGAAGAACGATATAAGCAAGCCATTGCTAATCTGCAATATCCTAGTGATTCTGAGACTTATCGTGAAGCAGCTGCTTGGTTAGATGCTAATACTAATTATCGTCTTAGTCCCGAATTTATTCGAGAACTTAACGATATATATAAGCAAACTAAACGCGGTAATCCTATTACTGGATATATCTTAACTATGTCTAGAGGTAAATACGATAAGAATGGTATTATAGATGGTACTCGTTTTAATTCTACTCAAGTTGAGAATATTAAGAAGCACGAAGAACAAATGCTTTTAGCTGCTAAGAATCGTATAGCTGAAAAAGATCGTGAAGCCCAAGCTTGGATAAATGAACGTATTGAATGGCGTAATACTCCTTATTATGAAAACGAATATGTTAAAGCTAATCAATTAGGTAAAGAAGGTTTTGAGAAATGGTATAATGAGAATCATGTGTTTAATCCTCTTACTAATGAGTACGAACCGTTGATGATATGGAGACAACGAGTTGTTAAAGATGAAGCTCGTTATATGGAATATACTCCTAAGTCTAAATGGTTAGAAACTAAAGTAAGAAAACAATATCTTAATCCTAAGTTCGTTGATAATAAACTTCAACCTAGTACTGATCGTTATACTAATGATAAATATTATGCAATGAATAATTATCAGCAACAATTGTATTCTTCTGTAACTAACTTACTTGATTATTTAGTTAAAGACAAACGTAGTCGTGCTTATATCAATAAAGGTTATCTTCCTAATCAAGCAATTGAAAAAGAAGATAAAGGTTTTAAAGATTACTGGCAAGACTTTAAACGTAGTCATGGTTGGTATGATGCACCTAATAAGTCTGATATAGAACTTAATCTATATAAAAGATTTAGTAATGCTCCAATGCTTCATAGTCTTTCACAAGTTAAACTTCTACCTATTCGTGATAAACAAGAAGGTGAAACTAAAGAAGATTATATCAAATATGTAGAAGAAACATTAGCTGCTAATAGAGAACTTCATAGACAGAGAATGGAAGAAACTAAGGAAAGAAATAATCCTAATGTTCTTGAAAGACTTAATAGTTTTATAGATCAAATGTATCTATTTAATTCTCGTAATGATGCTTCTCGTCTAGCTAAGATTACTATTAATCAACTTCGTAATATGGATTTCATTAAACGTGCTCCTAATAACGAAGTATCTAGTAATAGACTTCTTAGTCGTATTACAGGTAAAGAAGAACTTCGTACTTTTAAGAATGAGAATGCTAATATTACTAAGCATTTTGAAAGTCAAGTTCGCAAACTTATATTTAATGAGTTTGAACTAGATGAAGGTACTCGTTCTAAAGTATCTCGTGTTCTTCGTAATATGGTATCTAGTAAGTTTATGATGTTAAATCTTACTGGTGGTATTGCTAACGTTCTTTATGGTAAGACTCAGATTCAAATGGAGATGGCAGCCGGACAATATTTTAAATATAGTGATTTCCGTAAAGCTGAAAATGAGTATGCTTTATCTATTGGTAGTTATTTTGCAGATGCTTATAGTGAAACTACTAAAAGCGAAACTAATGCTATCATTAGACTATTCAATATTCTAGAATCTGATATGGCTACTGAAACTTATGGTAAAGGTAGTAATCCTCTAGGTAAACTAGAAGATCTATTGTTTATTCAACAAAGTGCTGGTGAACATTATATGCAGAATACTACTTTATTAGCAATGTTAAACTCTCATAGAGTTTCTGTTGATGAAAATGGTAAAGCTGCTGTAATATCTTATGAAACGTTTACTCAGAATCTTCGTGAAAACTCTTTAATTAAAGTTCTTAATGAAGTTAATCCCGATCTTGTTAATACTTATAATGAATATCGTAATAAGATTAAAGAATCGTTTGCTGTTAAAGAACAATTCAATAGATTCAAACAAGATATGATAACTAACTTCTTACGTACTCAATCTAAAGAAGTTCGAGATAAGTTTGTAGCACAATATAAAGAAGATAGTAAAGAACAACGTTCTAAATTTGATGAACTTCCTACTTTCCGTAGTCAACTTAAGTTAAGTAATGGAGTTGCAGTACTTAAAGAAGATAGTCCTCTTAGTAATGCCGATATTGCTGATTTCCGTAATAAAGTTCTAACTGTTAATCATCATATTCATGGCATCTATGATAAGATTGGTGCTAATACTCTTCAACAATCTTGGTGGGGAGCTTTGTTAATGCAGTTCCACAAACATCTTGTTCCGGGATTCCAAAAACGTTTTGGTTATCGTCTTGGACATTTTGATGGAGTTTATAATGAAACTCGTGAAACTATTAATAAAGGTAGTTATGTATCATTAGCAGAGTTTATAACTTTCCCCGTAAGGAAATACTATGAATTAAATAACTCCAATGAACTAGAAGCTGTTCGTACTCTTCAAGGACTTGCTAAAGGCTACGTTGACTTTTTTGGAAACTTTGTAACTTATTATAATATTCTTCCCGAATATGATAAAGCTAATCTTCGTAGATGTCTAGGAGAATGGATTGCTATCACTAAAGCAGTTGCTTTATTTGTAGTCGGTAAACTAATGCTAGATGATGACGATGAATCTACTCAGATTGCAGATTATGTTCTTTATAGTGCAGATAGACTTATGTCTGAAACTATTCAATATAATCCGTGGGGTATGATGAACGAAGGACAGAAACTATATAGTCAACCTGTTGCAGCGTTTAGTATTGCTAATGACAATCTTAAACTTCTAGGTGCTTGTTGTTCTTATATATTCACTGGTGACGCTGATGATCTTCTATATCAATCCGGAACTTATTCGGGAGAGAATAAACTTAAAGTTAATCTTCTTAAACAAGTTCCTGTTGTTAATCAGATTAGAAAACATGAACGTCTAGGTGCTAATAATAGTTATTATAAAGTACGTCAATCTCCGTTTAGTGGTCTTGGTCAATTCATTGCTAATAAGATTACTGGCGAAGAAGATTAATATAACAATACAACTCATGTTTAAGCCTGTATTGCTCGTGAGAGTAGTACAGGTTTTGTTATATCCGAAACTAATTGTATCTTTGCATTGACAGAGTACCTACCGTCTTGGACTGTTGTACAGGACTCAGCAATAGTTGTTTGACTAACTCGATTAGTTGCGTGTAGTGTGGAGAGCTAGGGAACTCAGTAAGGCTATTTATACCACAAGTTGTAATAGTCATCTAGGTAGTAACTCCGCCCTAGTGCAAAACCTCGGATGATAAGTAGAAACAAAGGTACGAAGAGTAATAGCGTTAATGATTAGAGAATCGAAATAAGACGCATTATCTAAGAAAGACCGGAAGACTACTTACTCCATCAAAGACCTTACTGTATCCAAAAAGTTCCCATCCTATTATTCTCTACTAGTAAACTAGTAATAATAGTATCCGAACACCGTCCCCAATGCCGTCGTTTAGTTATTTGAATAACACTTTAAATCCACCCCCGTAAGAGAAGGAGTTAATAACTAGTTCCATTCCTTTACGGGGGTAGTCATAACATATCTTCATCTTATCAATAACTACTACTTCAACACTAGTATAAATAATTGATCCAAGTATAGTTTAAAAAAAAATAAGGAGCACTATCTCTAGCACTCCTTACATATAATGTATAACAAATTGTTTATTACTTATTTTACTACTATATTGCGAACCTAGTTCGACTAGTCTCTTGTAAGGCTTATTATAAGCCTTAGCAACAGGAAGATTAGCAACTAATCGAATAGCTTTACGAATACTACTTCTCATAAATTCTTTTCGTTCTTTTTCATTTGTCCAATAATTTACTTGGTTCAACATTTTGTCTACGAAGTCTATTTGCAAGAACATTGATGTATTTATGCATCCATATTAGCTGTGCTTTCATATCTTCTCGTTCTTCATTTTGAAGAGTTTCAAAGATAGGATTAGTATTAATGAAACTTGCAAGTTTATTAATACGATCATCAAGTTCTTTATACTCATCAATCATACGTTGAACATGAGAAGGATATTTATCTTTTTTAGATTCGGCATTAAGACCATACTTAGCCCATTGAAGAACAAATCCAAGATGACTCCAAAGACTATTAACAACTTCTTCCATAGCGTATTGTTTTCCAAGTTCTTCGCTGTAATTCTTTGGGTCAACACAAGAAGAATGACGAACTGTATCAAAGCCAGTAAGAGTATGAGCATTAACAACAGTAGTCTTTTCACCAATTGTTATTACTTCTACATCGGTAATAAAGTTTTCAACATCTTCTTTAAGAACTTTAGTACCATCGTTATCTTTTGACAATTTATAATAAGCTGCATCAGCTATATCTTTTGGTGTCCAACTTTTTATATCCATCCAGATAAGTAACTTCATAACCTAGTTCATTATCACCAAGACTTTCAAGTACTTTATAACCTTTTATACGAGCTTCACCACTAAACATTGGTTGAAGTTCAACCATTTTAATTCCAATTGCTTTCATTTAATTACGATAATTAAGTTAATATGTTATTTACCAGTATGTCCAAATCCACCTTCACCACGTTCAGTAGTACCAAGTTCTTCAAGATATTCAACTTCATCCCATTCGATAAGTTCGCGGCGACGAACAAGAAGTTGACAAATACGGTCACCTTCTTTATAAGGAAAACCATTCATAACTTGTTCAAGTTCTTTTATACAATCGTCTGTTACTTCTTCAATTCTATTAGTAACGTGTTTTAGTTGACGAATAGCCATAAGACTATCTTCTATACAACGAGCTAAATGAATATTAGTACGATTCTTGAAAATAACAAGAAGTTCGCCTCTATAACCCCAATCAAGAGTACCTGGATTATTGGGCATATAAACATCTGTTTTAGTATTGCTACTACGAGGACGAAGTTCCATTTCATATTCATCAGGAAGAGCAAAATGTAATCCTGTATGAATAATAGTTCTGTCTTTGTCTGCATCATATTCTATGCTCTTAGCATAGACATCACAACAGGCATCTCCTTCTTTACCATAAGTAGGTAATGGAATACCAGTATCTTCACGAAATACTTTAACAGATACATTATCAATATCTTGTTCTAGTTTCTCGAAAAGTTCATCTTGCGTTAATAAACCAGCATTAAACTCAATAATAGCATTAGCTATTGCTTTACTTAATTTACTCATTGTCTTTTAAAAAAGTTAATAATTTATTATCTATCTTTGTACCTGTCTCTTATACACATCTCCGAGCCCACGAGACAGG
>ERZ1027221.122-NODE-122-length-67386-cov-13.126821_pt1 | contig 67386 bp, 59 predicted proteins | sample MGYA00519267_ERZ1027221 | MGnify/ENA primary metagenome ERZ1027221 (study PRJEB26926, sample SAMN06164533) | human gut metagenome | biome: ENVO:00009003; feature: ENVO:2100002; material: ENVO:00002003 | host: Homo sapiens | place: USA | collected 2012 ...
AGAATACGTGCCTGTCACGCACGGGGTCAGGGGTTCGAGTCCCCTACGCACCGCAAACAAGGGTGTAAATCAAGTAGTTACGAGATTTACACCCAATTTTTATGCCCTGAATCGTGAAACTTTAATTTATTTTCTCAAGTTTACAATCAAAATTCAGACACCACAATCGATCGCTATTTTACTCTCTGAACAAATTGGATAAAATAGCGATCGATCTTTATTTAGGTGGTGGTCCATATCAGAGGAAATCATTTTGAGCTATTTTAATACGACCATCGCTTTTCGGGCATCCTCCGGCGTAAGGCCTGTTTCCGGATTTATTCTGACCAGGCGAGAAGCCTGTCGCAGCAGAGTATCCTCCTCATCATCCAAGATGACATAAGATACGTCAGGCTCCGCATGCCGGGCCAGCCACTCGGCAATCTCAAGACCCCGGCAACCCGGCGTGAAACCCATAAACGGCTCCCCATCCAAGGAATCGCGGTAGGCTCCGTACAGATAAAACGGAGTCACGTCGGCGACCTCACCCGGCAGCGAACGGCTTTGCCAAAGATCGCGTATGGCCGCAAGCCCTGCCGTTCGCCAGGAAGAGGTGATTACGAGTTGGGCGCCGCTTCGCTCTAGAAGCATCCGCAAAGCATCGACCGCCTGCGGGTCAAACAGCGGGCCGATGGCATCCCGCCCCATTTCACCCCGAGTCTGCAACTCCCGTTGATAGCGTCCCGTATTGAGAATGCCGTCGAAATCCAGAAAAATAAATCGTTCCATATTTTACTATACGAACAAGCCGGGAAAAAGAATACAGGAATTTTCAAAAACACGAATTTTTCAGCAGCTGCACCCACTTTTTGCACAGCATCCGCTTATCTTTGTAAAAAAGATCCGGACATGAGTTCCACAACACTTCGCCGCAAAGACAAATATGCCCGTTACATGTGGCTGATCGATACCATCCGTCGTCATGACCGCTGTACGTTGCAGGAGATCGACCGTCGGTGGCAGCAGGAAGAGACACTGAATCCCGACGGTGTTCCCCTCTCGCGCCGCACCTTTCAGCAATACAAGGAGGCGATCAATGCCATGGATTTCGGCGTGGAGATCATCTGCACAAGCAATCGTTACTATTCGGTTCGCCTCGACGAACACAATCCGCTGGGAGCTTGGATGTGGCAAACCCTCTCGTTGCGGCTGATGCTTGCAGAAAGCCGAGAACTCAATGAGCGGATTATCACCGATGAGATCCCCTCGGCCGATCGCTGGCTCCATCCGATCCTCTCCGCCCTGCGTGAAAATCGAAGGCTGCGAATCACCTATCGTCCGTTCGGGAAGGAGGCGTTTTCGCTGCTGCTATCCCCTTACTTCGTGCAGATGAGCGACCGCCGCTGGTATGTATTTGGATTGCGGGAGGACGAAACATCCCTGACGGTCTATGCGCTGGATCGGATTCTAGCGTGCGAGCCTACGGAGAAGACCTTCGTCTTTCCCGAGACCTTCTCCGCCGGGGAGTACCTGCGGCAGCACGGCATCGGGCAATACGAAGCCATTCCCGAGACAAAAGTCGTAGTGAGGGCATACGGGTTGATGGCCGACCGCCTACGCACGTTGCCACTCCATCCGAGCCAGCAGGAGACGAAAACCGACGCGGGATGGGCGGAATTCACCTTCACGCTGCGACCGACAAGCCGCTTCTTCGGCGAATTGATTGCCTGCGGAGCCTATGTCAAGGTGCTGTCGCCCCGGTGGGTGCAGCAACGGATGAAAGAGACCGCCGATAAAATAGCCGAATACTATAAATAAATTGCCCCTATCATGAAAAACCTGAACACTCTGTTTGATCTGCTGACCGACTGGCGACAGCTCCCCGCCTATCAGTTGGAACGCCGGGCCGACATTTTCTTTGCCCTCTATCTGGAGGATCTGCTCACCTACTGCGGCTACTTTGCCGCGGGGGATCAGCTGACGGTCATCCCGGAGTTCCCGGCCAAGCAGGAGCACATGAACCTCTCGGATCGGATCGACTACATGGTCGCTTCGGATGACAAAATGGTCTATGTCGAGTTGAAGACCGACAACCATTCCATTCGTGCGGACCAGGCCCTCTATCTCCACAAAATCCAGAAGAAAAAGCTCTCCGAAGTCTTTTCGGACATTATCTCTATTTACGAAACGACTACGGCCCGCGCCAAATACAGGCATCTGATCGAGAAACTCGACCGGTGGATCGAATACACGGACGCACGGCTTGTCAAGGAGCGCTGTCGGCTGAAAGAGGCAGCCATCGCGAAGATTCGCTCGGTCGAGATTGTCTACCTCCTTCCCACGCCGCAACCTATCCGGAGCGAACAGTATGAGCACCGGTGCATCGGCTTCAAGACATTGATCGAGATGCTCAACCTGCCGCGCTACGACGACGACCCCATCGCCCGACGGTTTGCCGAGGCTCTTACGGTATGGGCCGAGCATCCGGTCTGACCGATTTTTTGCAAAATTTACCCCGTCTGCACTTTCTTTTTGCGCAGACGGGGTTTTTCTTTGCCGCATAAACCATTTGATGCAAGATGAAAGTTCTGATTTTCTATCATCCGGATGCGGACGGAATCACGGCAGCGGCCATCGTCCGCCATGCTTTACAGCAACGATATGGCGACGTCCGGTTTGAATACATCCGTCACGGCTACCTCGGCGAAGACCGGCGCCTGCAGGAGCTGCGCCCCGACGGCCATACGCAGATCTGGGCCGTCGATATCTCTTTCCGCCCGGAAACCACCCGGCGTCTGCAATGTGCATTTGGGCCGGATTTCGTCTGGATCGATCACCACATCTCTGCACTCGAAGCGTGGCGAGACACCGGTGGGAGGATCCGGCCGGCTTCCGCGACACGGCTCACTCGGCCGCATGGCTCTCCTGGCACCATCTCTTCGCCGCACCGGCGCCGCTTGCCGTAACGTGGGTCGACAAATACGACCTGTGGCAGCAGGATGCCGAATGGAAGACACGGACTTGCCCCTGGCAGTTGATCGTGACCCGTCGGTTCTCCACTCCGGAGCGTTACGACCTGCGCGTCTTCTCCGACGAACGGCTGCTTGAAACCTATCTCCGCCGCTACGGGCAACCGATGTTCGCCTATGAACAGCAGTTGCGCAGTCGGGAGGCAAGTGCAGTGCAGCCGGTTACCCTGTCTCTTGAGGACAATAGCTATCGGCTGTTGTTTCTCAACTCGTCGCTGCGTGACTCGCAGACACTGGCCGCATGGCATCGTCGCCACCCCGAGATAAAAGTGGACGGATATCTTGTCGGGCAACTCGTTCCGCCCCTGCGCTGGAAGTTGTCACTTTACGCCGTCGAAGGATCCGGTATCGATGCCGCCCGAATCGCACAGCGGTTCGGTGGGGGCGGACACGCTTCCGCAGCCGGATTCATGCTCTCACCTTCAGATTTCGAAAAACACATTAAAACCTTTCAAAAATGAAAAACAACACCAACCCCGCAACCTTTGTCTCAGAGGCATTGAGACGCTGCAAACCTTATGTTCCCAAGTGGCTGTACCGCCGGATTGGCGATCGCTTTTTCAAGCGGAAGCAGTACGCCCGGGCCCTTCTCTGCTATACGGGCACCATTTGTTCCAAAGACCGTCTCCGCTGTGGTCGGCTGGGCATCTGCTACGGCGAGACTAGCAACGAAGAACGCATGGAGCACTTTCTCTCACAGGCAGCCGATCTGGGAAGCCGGGATGCAATGTCCCTTTTGGCCGAGCACTTTTATACCATGCACAACTCCGAAAAGGCGGCATATTGGGCCCGAAGAATGTACGCCGCCGGAATGGACGAAGCCAGGTATCTGCTGATCGGATCTCTGCAGGTGTTGGAGTGTTACGACGAGGAGTTGATCGGTTTGCTGCAGGAGCTTGCGGAGCAGGGTGACCGCGAGGCCCGGTTTGCATTGGGAACCTGTTACCTGGAGGGCAAAGGGGTTGCACGGGACTATGCAAAGGCGATGGTCTGGTATCTGCTCGCAGCCCGACAGGGACACCCAATGGCCCAGAACAACGTCGGATACATGTATGAGGAGAAACTGATTGCGTCTCCCGGTCCGGATGCCGCAGCCGTATGGCATCTGCGAGCGGCATCAAACGGCTGCAGGCTGGGACAGGAAAATCTGGAGGAGTTTTACCGAAAAAAGAACTTGGGGTACTTTGGTTTTAGAGGATTCCGGATCCCCAAATGGCGATGCCATGTTTCATGATTTTTAGACCATCTTTCATTTTATGTTTCAGTCCATAAGGCATCATTTCCTGCAAATTCGCATACAAGACCTATCGCCAGAACGAAGAGGACGAAGAGATGAGGCCTTCGATACGGCAGAAACGAGATGGTAACTGTCTCGCTCTCTTTTATTGGCTGCCTGGATAATACAACATTCACGTCAATTGAGGTAAAGAACCTTTGCCGGGCAAAGAACGCGATAATAGCATGTAGCATACCTTTCCTCATACGGCGAACCGGCTGACGTATTTTGCTCGTCAGCCGGTTCGTGGCGCATGGCTTGTGCCGTCTACAGACTGTTGAAGATGTCCTGTGCAATTTGCAGGTTCTTGCTTCTGTCATCGATCTTCCTGATCCACTCAACGGAAACCGAAGGGTCGAGGTTCTCCAATGCCATGTGGGTCTTGCCTCGGGATCGTGCTGCAGATATTGCAATATCGCATTTCATCTTGCTGAAGTAGTCGCAATTGTCCTTCAATATCGCCTCCGTGTCTCCTGCCGTGCATATCGATATGGTGTTTCCTTTGTATATAAAGGTCATTTCCCTGTTGCGTCCTGCGGGCTGGGGTGACGGCATGGCGCATCCTGTCGTCGCAACAGTCAGTAAATCAATAAGCAGGTTGAGCGTTTCGGTTTTTCCGATATTTCCTTTTCCGCAAAGTCCTATTATCCGTTTCATAATCGTTTTTTTGTAGAATTTTGTCTTCTCAAAAATACGAATAATATATTTAATTAACAATATTATGTATTTATTTTATTCTTGAAAACTGTTTTTCCTGTATGTTGCCGCCGTACAGTCCCTTCTCCTACCGGATGCGGAACAGGCCGCTGTCGTCGTCCGCGTTTTCGATACGCTGCCGCATGGACGCCGCCTTGTGTCCCGAGTGGAAATTCCACGAGAGGCTCAGCGCCACGGTGTGGTCCTTGCGGCGCAGGTGATGGTCGGTCCGGTGGCGGACGATGCTTGCGGCCGTGGTTTCGTTCGTGTAGCGGTCCCGAATGAAGGGGAAGAAGCATTGCAGTCCGACGGCGAGGTTGCCGCGTCGGTAGTTCAGGCTGACATAGGAACTCTTTTCGATGCCGCAGCGGTAGAGTCCCGAGAGGTACGAGCCTCCGAATTTCTGGTAGAGATCGAAGGTCAGGTGGCGGCTGCCGGCCGACAGGTAGAGCGTTGCGGGGCACGACCAGCCGTCGTATTGCTCCGCCGTGTCCGAGGGCCGGAACGACTGGCGCGCAAGCTCCACGCTGCCGCCGATCCGGAGAAAGTCCCAGGGGCGGAAATCGATGCTCAGCCGTCCGCCCCGCTGCAGGTCCTTCGCGGCGTTGGCGCTGCGCTGCAGGATGTTCAGCCCGTCGCTGCGGTAGTCGTCGAAGAGGCTGTTGCGCGTGTGGTCGAGGAAGAGCGAGGCCTGCATCGAGAAGCGTCCTGCCATCAGGCTGTAGTCTATGCCCCACGACTCGAGATGTGCCGGTCGCAGCGTCTTGTTTCCGCTCCGGTAGAATCCCTCCATGATCAGGATCCGGGCCTCGGACATCTGCTGGATTTCGGGCATCTGCGTACTCGACCGGTAGGAGATCCGAAGGTTGTGCGCCTCGCCGATCTGCCATCCGGCCAGCAGCACGGGGGTGAAGGTCCAGTTGCGGAAGCCCTCCCTTCCGGTGCGCAGGTCGCAGCAGGCGCCGAGGCTGACGCGGTAGAGGAACCGCTTCGTGCGGCCGGAGAACTCTCCGTAGAGGCGGTGTGTCCGCGTGTCGATGTACTCCTCCTGCGGCTTTGCGGAGAGCGAGTTGCGCAGTTCGTTGGTGAGGAAGTTGCAGTGCACGCGGTAGCCCAGGGTCAGGTTTGACTGTCCGAAGCGGTGACCGTAGACGATCTCCCCGATGAGTGAATGCTTGCGGTTGTCGAGCAGCATGGCGTCGTCGAAGCCCCGCTCGCCGCTCTCCGTCGATCGGCTCCGCTGTTCGTTCCCGAAGCGGCTGCCCAGCAGGTCGAGGGTCAGCGTACTCCTGTCGGTCAGTTGCCGGTGGTAGTATGCCTCGACGGTGGGCGACAGGGTCCGTGTGCGGTCGGTCAGCCGGCCCGTGCACTCTTCCGGCAGCCCGTTCCGCGTGCGGACGATCTCCTTGTCGGCCTCGAGCCTCTGTCCGGTCATGGTGCCTGCGGCCGCGATCCGCAGGTCGTAGCGGCCCTCGCAGCTGCGGGCATAGGCCAGTCCCATACGGTGTTGGTCGCCCCAGGTCCGGCTTTTCTGGAGGTAGTCGTAACGGTAGTCGTCCTGCCCGGTGCCGTATTCGTAGACACCCTGCTCCAGGTCGCGCAGCTCCCGTTTCATGTTGAAGTGCGAGGCGTAGTCGAACGTGAAGCGGTCGTTGCCCCGGATCCGTGAGAAGGCGGCCGATGCACTGGAAAAGAGCTGCCCGAGCGTGCCGTAGAGGTCGCCGCTCCACCCCGCGTCGAGGGTCCGGGTCCGCACGTTCACGACCCGGTCTGCATCGTTCAGGTAGCGGATCGGCGGGATGTCGTAGCTCTCGACCGAGCGGATCCGGTCGGCCGGCAGCAGTTTCAGTTCGCTCTCGGTGGCCTTCACTCCGTTGATTAGTATCAGAACCGATTTGCCGTCTACCGTCGCCAGCGAGTTGGCCGTGCGATCGATGTGCAGCCCGGGCAGCGAAGCCACCAGTTCACGCGCCTCGCGTGCGCGGGCTGTCTGTTCCCGATCAAAGGTATAGGTCGTACGGTCGATTCCGCGAATGCTTCCCCTGCCCTGGACGACGACCGCCTCGAGGGTCGTCGGGTCCGCGTGCAGCACCAGATCGCGCTGCAACTCCTGACCGGCGGCCTGCAGCCTGCGCGACGCGGGCGCATAACCGATGCAGGAGGCTTTCAGCAGGTAGTCTCCTGCGGGAATTGCCTCCAGACGGTAGCTGCCGTTGCGGTCGGTAGCGCATCCGCAGAGGGTGTTGAGCGTGTCGCGGGTGTGGAGCAGGACGACGTTGGCAAAGGGAATGGCCTCTCCCGCCTGATCGACCACACGGCCGCTGATGCGGGTTTGCTGCCCCTGGCAGACCAGGCTGAACGATACGGCCGGCACGAGGATCAGGAACCGGACGGCATGGAGGAGTTTTGTCGGATGTATCATCTTGTTTGGGATTGGTGGCTTCGGTCCGGAACGGGGCTCCGGGAGGGAGCCTGTTCGTCGGGAGCAAAGATAGAGACGCTCCGCCGTACAGGCCAAAAAACGGCCCGGTCGAATCCCGTTCCCCGATGGTCGAATCCCGCTTTTGCCCCGCCGTGCGGCTCCTTGCCCTGCTTCACCCGGCTTTGCCCCCGGCTGCTGTCGATGCCGGGAGCACCTCCGATGATTGCGTATTCCGGCCGGATGTCGCCGCCGGCGAAAGACCGGCATCTCCGTACCGCGCCTTTTTGGCCCGGTACTCCGTTACGGCCGCTTGCTGTTCTTTTGCTTTTTCGATCCAAATGATATGTACTTTTGAACTTTTTTCATTACATTTGCATGTTTTTGATATTCCGGAACGGGCCCGGAATACTCCTCGGAATGTCCAAAGAATTCACGAAAAAGACGAATGATAAAGTCGTTGGAACTGGATTGCGTTGAAAAGCTGTTGTTTTCGGACGCAAGGATCGACCGTGCGGAGCTGCCGCTCGGCGAGGTGGCCGCATGTTATGAATTCCTCCGCGAATTTGCGGCCGAAAAGGTGATCTACGGCATCAACACCGGCTTCGGCCCCATGGCCCAGTGGCGTGTCGATGACCGCTACCTCACCGACCTGCAGTACAACATCATCCGCAGCCACTCGACCGGCGCCGGCGAGCCGCTGCCCGACCTCTATGTCCGGGCGGCGATGATCGCCCGGCTCGGCACCCTGCTGCAGGCCCGTTCGGGCATCCATCCCGAGGTGGTCGATCTGCTGGTGGAGTTCATCAACCGCGGCATCTGCCCGTTCATCCCCGAGCACGGGAGCGTGGGCGCCAGCGGCGATCTGGTGCAGCTGGCCCACATCGCCCTGACGCTGATCGGCGAGGGCGAGGTGCACTATCGGGGCGAGTGGCGCCCCGCGGCGGAGGTGCTGCGCGAAAACGGCCTCGCGCCCATGCGCATCCACATCCGCGAGGGGCTTTCGATCACCAACGGCACCTCGGTGATGACGGGCATCGGGCTCGTCAATCAGTTCCATGCCGAGCGGCTGCTGGACTGGGCCACGCTGGCTTCGGTGATGATGAACGAGATTGCGGCCTCCTACGACGACTTCATGGCCGAGGGGCTCAACGAATGCCGGCGCCATGAGGGCCAGCAGGTCATCGCCCGCCGCATGCGGGCGCTCGCCGAAGGGGGCAGCCGCATGCTCCGCCGCGAACACGAACTCTACGGCGGCATTTCGTCCGAGGTCAAAACCTTCGACAGCCGCCGCAAGGTCCAGGCCTACTATTCGCTGCGCTGCGCCCCGCAGATTCTGGGGCCTGTCCATGAGACGCTGCAGCAGGCGCGCCGGGTGCTCGAGGAGGAGCTCAACTCGGCCTGCGACAACCCCATTGTCGATCCCGTCCGCCGCAACGTATTCCACGGCGGCAATTTCCACGGCGACTACATCTCGCTCGAGGAGGACAAGGTGAAGATCGCCATGGTCCGCCTGGCGATGACGGCCGAGCGGCAGCTGAACTACCTCTTCCACGACCGGATCAACAACATCCTGCCGCCGTTCCTGAACCTCGGAACGCTCGGACTCAACTACGGCATGCAGGCCTGCCAGTTCACGGCCACTTCGACAACGGCCGAGTGCCAGACGCTGGCCATGCCCAACTACGTGCACAGCATCCCGAACAACAACGACAATCAGGACATCGTCAGCATGGGCACCAACTCGGCGCTGATATGCAAACGGGTGATCGACAACGTCTTCCAGGTGATGTCGATCCACTTCATCGCCCTGGCCCAGGCCGTAGACTGTCTGAAGATCGCCGGGGAGCTCGCTCCCGTGTCACGCCGTGTCTACGATGACGTGCGGGCGATCATCCCCGCATTCGTCGAGGATGCCCCGTTCTACCGCCAGATCGCGGCCGTCGAGGCGTATTTGCGAAACAATCCGTTGAACCTGAAATAGTACGACGATCATGAGATATGCACTGGTTACGGGAGGATCCCGGGGGCTGGGACGGGCCGTCTGCCTGAAGCTGGCGGCGCAGGGCTGGCCCGTGGTGATCAACTACCGTTCGAACGACGCGGCAGCACACGAGACGCTCCGCGCAATCACCGAGGCGGGGGGACAGGCCGAACTGCTGCCCTTCGACGTGGCCGACCCCGAGGCGATTGAGCAGGCCCTGGGCCGCTGGAGCGAGGCTCACCCGGACGACTACATCGCCGTCGTGGTGAACAACGCGGGCATCCGCCGCGACAACCTGATGGTCTTCATGCAGAACGACGAGTGGCACCGGGTGCTCGACACGACGCTCAACGGCTTTTTCTACGTCACGCGGCGCCTCCTGAAGGAGATGCTCACCCACCGCTGGGGCCGGATCGTCAATATGGCCTCGCTCTCGGGTATCAAGGGGCTTCCGGGACAGGCAAACTACTCGGCGGCCAAGGCGGCGCTGCTCGGGGCGACGAAGGCCCTCGCGCAGGAGGTCGCACCGCGCAAGGTGACGGTCAATGCCGTGGCTCCGGGATTCATCGAGACCGACATGACCCGCGACCTCGACGAGAAGAAACTCCGCAAGCTCGTGCCGGCGGGCCGCTTCGGAAAACCCGAGGAGGTAGCGGCGCTGGTCGCCTTCCTCGTCTCGGACGATGCCGCCTACATCACCGGCGAGGTGATCTCGATCAATGGCGGACTGTATACTTGATACTTGAAAATACTTAATACGGAATAGATGGAACGACGTGTCGTCATAACGGGCATGGGAATCTGGTCGTGCCTGGGACAGAATCTGAACGAGGTGAAGGAGTCGCTCTACGCCGGGCGGTCGGGCATCGGCGTGGAACGGGAGCGGCTCGACTACGGCTACCGCTCGGGGCTGACGGGTCTGGTCCCGCGGCCGCAGCTCAAGGGGGTCATCGACCGCCGCCTGCGTGTCGGGCTGTCGGAGGAGGCCGAATATGCCTACATGGCCTCGCGGCAGGCTTTCGAGCAGTCGCTCATGGACGAGGCCTACCTGCGCGAAAACGAGGTGGGCATCCTCTTCGGCAACGACTCCTCGGCCAAACCGGTCATCGAGGCGGCCCGCATCATGGATGAGAAGCACGACTCGGCGCTGCTCGGCTCGGGGCTGATCTTCCAGTCGATGAACTCCACGGTGACGATGAACCTCAGCACGATCTTCCACCTGCGGGGCATCAACTTCACCGTCAGCGCGGCCTGCGCCAGCGGCTCGCACTCGATCGGCATGGCCTACCTGCTCATCCGGCAGGGGCTGCAGGATGCCGTGCTGTGCGGCGGCGCACAGGAGGTCAATTACTACTCGATGGCCACGTTCGACGCGCTGGCCGCCTTCTCGGTGCGCATGGACGAGCCGACAAAGGCTTCGCGTCCGTTCGACCGCGACCGCGACGGACTGATCCCCAGCGGCGGTGCGGCGGCCCTCGTGCTCGAAGAGTACGAACATGCCGTGCGGCGCGGCGCCCCGATTCTGGTCGAGGTCTGCGGCTACGGCTTCTCGTCCAACGGCGGGGGCATCTCGCAGCCCAGCGACGACGGCTCGGTAACGGCCATCCGGCGCGCCCTCGAGGCCGCATCGATGCAGCCCGACGAGATCGACTACGTCAATGCGCACGCCACCTCGACGCCTCAGGGCGACATGTTCGAGGCCATAGCCCTCGACCGGGTCTTCCGCGGTACGCACGCCCTCATCAGCTCGACCAAGTCGATGACCGGTCACGAGTGCTGGATGGGCGGGGCGAGCGAGATCGTCTATTCGACACTGATGATGCAGCACAACTTCGTGGCGCCGAACATCAACCTCGAGCATCCGGACGAGTATGCCGAGAAACTCAACCTGACGGCCGTCACGGTCGATACACAGGTCGATACGGTGCTCTCCAACTCGTTCGGGTTCGGAGGTACGAACAGCGCCCTGGTGATCCGCAAGGTCAAATAGTCAAAGATTCCGGCCATGAAACTCTTCCCCGCATTGGAAAAAGCCTATACGCGCGAGCCTCTCACGGCCCGCGAGGCGCAGCGGCAGGCGCAGTTCATCGCCTTCGGCCCCATCGTTTTCCAGGTCTCGCGGCTGATGGTCAGGTTCGGAATCCTGGAGCTGCTGCGCGAGCGCGACGGAGGGATGACGATCGGAGAGATCGCCGCCGAGACGAAACTCTCGGACTATGCCGTGCGGGTGCTGCTTGAGGCCTCGCTTTCGATCGGCACGGTGCTCGTCGATCCCGCGAGCGAGCGCTTCACGCTCTCGAAGACGGGCTGGTTCCTGCTCACCGACGCCTCGACGCGCGTGAACATGGACTTCAACCACGACGTCAATTACGAGGGGCTGTTCCGCCTTGAGGAGTCGCTCCGCGAAGGACGCCCGGCCGGACTGGAGCACTTCGGCCCCTGGCCGACGGTCTACGAAGGGCTGTCGCAGCTCCCCGAACAGGTGCGCAAGAGCTGGTTCGCCTTCGACCACTTCTATTCGGACCATTCGTTCGACGAGGCGCTGCGGGTGATCTTCTCGCAGCCTGTCGGGCAGCTGCTCGACGTAGGCGGCAACACGGGCCGCTGGGCCCTGCGCTGTGTAGCTTATAACCCGCAGGTCGAGGTGACGGTCATGGACCTTCCGCAGCAGGTGGCCATGATGCGTAGCCAGACGGCCGGCCACGAGGGTGCCGGGCGGATTCGTGGCTATGGCTGCAACCTGCTCGATGCCGAAGAGCCCTTCCCGACGGACCGCCGCTACGATGCGATCTGGATGAGCCAGTTCCTCGACTGCTTCGGCGAGGAGGAGATCCGCTCGATCCTCGGCCGTGCGGCCCGCATCATGACTGATCAAACACGCCTATATATTATGGAGACCTTCTGGGACCGCCAGAAGTTCGAGTCGGCAGCCTTCTGTCTGACGCTGACAAGCCTCTACTTCACGGCCATCGCCAACGGCAACAGCCGGATGTACCATTCGGAGACGATGCAGCGGTTGGTCGAGGAGTCCGGACTGGAGGTCGAGACCGTCCACGACTTTCTGGGCTGGGGACACAGCATCATGGTATGCAGAAAAACGGACAAACATTGAATTGAATCGGATATGGAAAGAAAGGAAATCGAAGAAAAAGTCAAGGCCTTCCTCATCGACGAACTGGAGGTCGAGGAGGAGAAGATTGCGCCCGAGGCGCTGTTGAAGGAGGATATCGGCATCGACAGCCTCGACTTCGTGGACATCGTCGTGATCGTCGAGCGCACGTTCGGCTTCAAGATCAAGCCCGAGGAGATGGCCGGCGTCAAGACCCTCAGCGACTTCTGCGACTACATCGAAACCAAGGTCGGCAACCGCTGACCGGAGCCCTGCAGATTGCGAAGCGATGGGTGCCGAAGCGAAAACCGCGGCGATGCGCGATCCGGCGCATGACGGCTGGCAGGGGACGACCGACGGACGACCGTGGATGCTGCGGTCGCTCGTCGTGCTGTTCCGCTGGGTGAACATCCGCTGCCTCTACGCCGTCATGTCGGTGGTGGTCGTCTTCTACATGCTGGCGAACGGCCGCAACCGCCGTGCGATCGCCCGACTGTTCCGCGAACACCTCGGTTACGGACGCTGGCGGACGCTGTGCGCCGTCTACGCGAACCACTTCCGTTTCGGGCAGGTCATCCTCGACCGCTTTGCGGTCTACGCCGGATGCCGGTTCCGGGTCGAGATCGAGCACAACGACTACTACAACGAGCTGGCCTCGGCTCCCGGGGGCTTCATCATGGTCAGCTCCCACGTGGGCAACTACGAGTTGGCCGGGTATACGCTCCGCCCCGAGCAGAAACGCTTTCACGCGCTGGTCTATGCGGGCGAGAAGCAGACCGTGATGCAGAACCGCGCGAAGTGCTTTGCCGGCAACAACATCGAGATGGTCCCCGTCCTGCGTGACATGTCGCACCTGTTCATCGCCAACCGGGCGCTCGAGGAGGGCGACATCGTCGGCATGCCCGGCGACCGCCTCTTCGGCTCGCAGAAGAGCGTCACGTGCGACTTCCTGGGTGCTCCGGCCCGCTTCCCGCTGGGCCCCTTTGCCCTGGCCGTCCAGCGCGAGGTCCCGATGCTGTCGATCTTCGTGATGAAGGAGGGCGTGAAACGCTACCGGATCTTCGTCGATCGCATCGATGCGGGTGATCCCGGTGCGTCGAAACGGGAACGCATGGAACATGCTGCCCGGACGTTTGCCGCTCAGCTGGAGCGCATTGTGCGCCGTTACCCGACGCAATGGTTTAACTACTACGACTTCTGGGAATAACCATGGAATTCGAAAAGATCGACATCCTCGACCTGCTGCCGCAGCGGCCGCCGTTCGTCCTGATCGACCGCCTCGTCCATTTCGACGAGCACCGCACGGTGACGCGCTTTACCGTCCCTGAGGGGCACCTCTTCTGTGAGGAGGGATGCCTGCAGGCCGCCGGGCTGATCGAGAACATCGCGCAGACCTGCGCGGCCCGCATGGGCTATATCAACCTGATCAACGCCGAGCGCGTGAAGCTGGGCTTCATCGGGGCCATCCGCGATCTGGAGATTCGGCGGCGCCCGTGTTGCGGCGAGACGCTGGTCACGACGATCGAAAACCTCGAGGAGATCTTCCGCATGATGCTGGTCGATGCCGTCGTCCGCTCGGGCGACGAGGTGCTGGCCACGGCGCGCATGAAGATCGCCCTGAGCGAAACCGACGCACAAAACGCATGACGATGAAAAGCGACACGAAGATAACGAAGGGACTGACCGCCTCGAAACGTTTCGAGGTGCGCTTCAGCGAGGTGGACTCGATGAACATCGTGTGGCACGGCTCCTATCCGCTCTACTTCGAGGATGCCCGCGAGGCCTTCGGCGCCAGGTACGGACTGGGCTACATGGACATCTTCGGCAACGGATACTATGCGCCGCTGGTCGAACTGTCGTTCAAGTACAAGTCGCCGATCGTCTACGGCATGCCCTGCCGCATCGACATCCACTATCGGCCGACCGAAGCGGCCAAGATCGTCTTCGACTACGAGATACACCATGCCGAGACCGACGAGTTGCTGGCTACAGGCCACAGCGTGCAGGTCTTCATGGACAAGGAGTACCGGCTGGTGTGGATCACGCCGGAATTTTACGCACAATGGAAAGAGCGCTGGAACATGAACTGATCGTCCGCACAGGCGACCACATCCTCTCCCCGCTGGGCATGGACTCGGCGGAGACCTTCGGCCGTGTGCTCGAGGGACGTTCGGGCCTGCGCCGCTACGAGGGGTTGTGGGGAATCCCCGAGCCGTTCGTCGCTTCGCTGCTCGATTTCGGGCTTGTGGACCGGGCCTTCGGGGAGCGTTTCGGCTCCGGGCTCGCGGAGAAGTACACCGGATTCGAGCGCATGTGCCTCCTTTCGGCATCACAGGCCATCGGTGAGGCGCGGATCGATCCCTCTTCGCCCCGGGTGCTCTTCCTGCTCTCGACCACGAAGGGCAACGTGGCGCTGCTCGAGCGTGAGAATGCGCTCCGCGACGAGGTGCTTCCCGGCTGGTCGGCACGCCGCATCGCCGCCTTCTTCCGCAATCCGAACGACCCCGTGGTCGTCTCGAACGCCTGTACGTCGGGTCTCTGCGCGCAGATCGCCGCCATGCGGGCCCTGCAGAGCGGGCGTTGCGACCATGCCGTGGTGATCGGCGCCGAGCGGCAGTCGAAATTCATCGTCTCGGGCTTTCAGTCCTTCAAGGCCCTCTCCCCGGAGCCGTGCCGCCCCTTCGACCGCGACCGTGCGGGGTTGAATGTCGGTGAGGCTGCCGCCACGATCGTCTACTCGCGGCGTCGGCGCGACGAGGTGGATTCCGGCGAATGGGTGGCCTGCCGTGGGGCGATCCGCAACGATGCCAACCACATCTCGGGCCCGTCGCGCACGGGTGAGGGGTGCTACCGGGCCCTGCGGGCCATCCTGCGGGACGTGGCTCCCGGGACGCTGGCCTTCATCAACGCGCACGGCACGGCCACGCCCTACAACGACGAGATGGAGTCGATCGCCATCGACCGGGCCGGACTGGCGGAGGTGCCCGTAAACGGGCTGAAGGGCTATTTCGGACATACGATGGGTGCGGCCGGCATTCTGGAGACGATCCTCTCGATGCGGGCCGTCGAACAGGGGGTGGTCCTCTCCACGCGCGGATATGCCGTGTGCGGAGTGTCGCACCCGCTGAAGATTTCGGCCGAGCAGGGCACGACCGACCGGGACAGCTTCGTCAAGATGCTCTCCGGGTTCGGCGGATGCAATGCGGCCATGTTGTTCAAACGGGGAGGAATGCCATGCTGACGATCGGAAGATGGATCCGGCTGACGCCCGCCGGGGCGGTGCGCGACGGAGAGCCCGTAAGGCTGGAGCCTTCGGACGACCCGCTGCTTGTGGCTCTCTACCGCAGGTATGCGGGCGGTTATCCGAAGTTTTTCAAGATGGACCCGCTCTGCCGCCTGGGATTCGTCGCCTCGGAGCTGCTGCTCGACGGCGAAGCGGAGCGTTTCACCCCGCGCGAGGACCGCGCCGTGGTGCTCTTCACCCGCAGCGGTTCGTTCGCCAGCGACAGCCGCTACCAGCAGACGATCGCCGACCCGGCGGACTACTACCCCAGCCCGGCGGTCTTTGTCTATACGCTGGCCAACATCGTGACCGGAGAGATCGCCATCCGGAACAGGTACCTCGGCGAAACCTCGTGCTACCTGCTCGACGGGGATCCGGTTCCGCAGATGGTCGCCACGGTCGGCGAGGCGTTCCTCGATCCGGAAACGCGGTCGGTGCTCTGCGGCTGGGTCGAGCACCCCGGCGGCGGGGAGGCGACGGCCACACTCTTCCTGGTCGGCTGCGAGGAGGTGCCCGGAGGAACTGCATGGACGGAAGAGTCGGTGAGGGAAATTATGGATATTCAACGATAAACACGAGTTATTTGAAGATATGGAAGAACTGATTTACGAACTCAAGAATGCTATTATCGAGGCCCTGAACCTCGAGGAGGTCAAACCCGAGGAGATCGACAACGACGCTCCGCTGTTCGGCGACGGTCTGGGACTGGATTCGATCGACGCCCTGGAGCTGATCGTCCTGATGGAGAAGAGGTACGGCATCAAGCTGAAGGACCCCTCCGTCGGCCGCGAGATCTTCCGGAGCATCAATGTCATGGCCCGGTATATCGCCGAGAACCGCACGAAATAGGCACTGCGATGAAGGAGCCGATATGGATCACGGGAGCCGGAATCGTCTCGGCCGTCGGATGCAACAAGCGCGAGGTACTCGAGTCGCTCGTCGCCGGGCGTTCGGGCATCGGGCCGATGCGCTACCTGCGGAGCGTACATACCGAGTTTCCCGTGGGCGAGGTGCCGATGAGCGACGAAGAGCTGTGTGCGGCGCTGGGCATCGATGCCTCGACGCCGACCATCCGCACGGCCCTGCTGGGCATGCTGGCCCTCGGTGAGGCGCTCGACGAGGCCGGTTTGTCCGGCGGAGAACTGCCCGGCGCGGCTTTCATCTCGGGAACGACCGTCGGCGGCATGGACCGCAGCGAGTGCTACTACCCCGATTTCCTGGCCAACGACTCGCGCAACGAATACATCGCCATGCACGACTGCGGAGCCTCGACGGAACTGATTGCCGACCGCTTCGGCCGCTTCGGGTTCGTGTCCACCCCATCGACGGCCTGCTCTTCGGCGATGAACGCCATTCTGGTCGGCGCCAACCTGATCCGCAGCGGGGCGTTCGACATCGTGGTGGCCGGGGGCAGCGAGTGCCTCACGCGCTTCCACCTGAACGGGTTCAACGCGCTGATGATCCTCGACACGCAGCCCTGCCGGCCATTCGACGCCACGCGCGCCGGCCTGAACCTCGGCGAGGGCGCCGCCTACGTGGTGCTCGAGCGGGCCGCTTCGGCCCGGAGGCGCGGCGTGCATGCGCTGGCGACGCTCGACGGCGTGGCGAACACCTGCGACGCCTTCCACCAGACGGCCTCTTCGGCCGACGGCGAAGGGGCCTTCCGGGCCATGCGCGGGGCGCTGGCCGATGCGGGGCTCAACCCCTCGGAGGTGGACTACATCAATGCCCACGGAACCGGAACGCCCAACAACGACGCCAGTGAGAGTGCCGCCATGCTGCGGCTCTTCGGCGACCGTGTGCCGCCTGTCTCCTCAACCAAGGCCTTCACCGGACATACGACCAGCGCGTCGGGCGCCATCGAGACGGTCATCTGCCTCCTGGCCCTCCGATACGGATTCCTCCCGGTCAATCTCAACTGGCAGCACCCGATGGACAACGGCATCGTCCCGGTTCGGGAGAGCCGGCCGCCGCGTGAGATCCGCCACGTGTTGTGCAACTCGTTCGGATTCGGCGGCAACGACTCCTCGCTGCTCCTTTCGAAATGGCAAGAACGATGAAACGAATCTACATACGCGACGCCGAGCAGATTTCGCTCCAGCAACCGCTCAGCGAAGAGTGGATGTCGGCCCCCGTGTACTGCCGCGAGCCCTATGCGCGGGTCGTCGATCCCGACTTCCGCCTATGGCTCTCGCCGGCCGAGAGCCGCCGGCTGGGCAGGATCCTCAAGCGGGCGCTGGTCATCGGCCGCGTGATCGCCGACAAGACGGGCATCGGGACCCCCGACGCCATCCTCGTCGGCACGGGGCTGGGTTGCATGGAGAATACGGAGCGCATCCTCGAGCCGCTGTGCCGCGATGGCGAGCAGATGCTGAGCCCCACGCACTTCATGCAATCGACGCACAACACCATTGCCGCGCTGCTCGCCATCCACTCCGGGGCGCACGGATACAACATCACCTACTCGCACAAGGATCTCTCGTTCGACCTGGCCCTGCAGGATGCCTGCATGCAGTTCCGCGCGGGGGCTCTCCGCACGGCGCTGGTCGGCGGGTTCGACGAGCTGACCCCCTCCTATTACACCCTGCTCCGGCGGATCGGCTGCCTCGGGGCGGAGGGACAGGCGCCGGGTTCGGAGGCGGCCGTGTCGCTGCTGCTCACGGACGACGGCTGCGATGCGCTGTGCGAGGTGGCCGCCATGCGCATCCGCTACCGGCCGACCGACGACGAACTGTCCGAACTGCTCTCGGAGGCGCTTGCCGAGGCGGGCATTGCACCGGAGGGGCTTGCGGGAATCCTGACGGGAGCGGACGGCAATCCGGCAAACGATCGCTTCTACGAGACCTTCGTTTCGCGGCTGCTGCCCGGCGTACCTGCGCTCCGTTACCGGCACCTGTTCGGCACCGGGTACTCGGCCTCGGCCTACGGCGTCTATGCGGCGGCGCACTGTCTTGGCCGGGGCTTCATCCCGCCCGCGCTCCGCTGCGGTGCCGCGCCGCTCGGCGACGGCCGCCCGCAGGCCCTTGCGGTGCTCAACCAGCGCGGGGGCAAACATTACTCACTCGTTATCCTGCGCGCCCTATGTGGAGACTGATCCTGTTGGCCCTCGGGCAGTCGGCCCTGATGGTGGCCTGCCAGCTGCTGCAGAAGATCGCGCTCAACCGTGCCGGCGACTTCGCATGGAGCTGGGGCTGGTTCTGCCGCTTCTTCGCCAATTTCTACATGATCGGCAGCGGGCTGTGCTTCGCGGCCACGGCCTTCTGCTGGCTCTACATGCTCAAGCGCTACCCGTTCAGCATGGTCTACCCGATGCTGAGCCTGGCCTACGTCATGGGTATGCTGGCCGCCGTCGTCTTCTTCCACGAACAGATTCCGCTGACGCGCTGGATCGGCATCGCCCTGATCATGGCCGGATGCGTATTAATTGCCAAATAAACCATGAAAACCGCAGTTACGATCCTCTTCCTGCTCCTCGCGGGCCTCGGAAACCTCCCGGCGCAGACCCCGCACGACCCGGCGGAGGCGGAGCTCATCGCCGCCATCGACCGGAGCGCCTCGGCGATAAGGAGCCTGCAGTGCGACTTCACCCAGACCAAGGAGCTCTCGCTCCTGCAGGACAAGATGGTGTCGCGTGGGGTGATGTACTACCGCCAGGAGGGAGGGAAACTCCACTGGGAGTACCTCTCGCCCTATACCTATACGTTCGTGCTGAACGGCGACCGGGTGATGATGCGTTCGTCCGGCCATACCGACGTGGTCGAGACCTCGGGCAACAGGATGTTCCGGCAGATCGCACGGATCATGATGCATTCGCTGACGGGCCGGAGCCTCTCGCAGGAGGCGGAGTTCGACACGCAGGTCCGTGCGGAAGACGGACGCTGGATCGCCACGCTGAAGCCGGTCCGGCGCGAGATGCGGCAGTTCTTCACCGAGGTGAGGCTCTGCTTCGACCCCGGACGGAAACTGGTCACCCGCGTGGAACTGCTCGAGGAGAGCGGCGACCGCACGGTGATCGAACTGAAAAACATACGGACCGATGTGGACATCGACGAAAAGTATTTTGCTGTCGATTAGCCTGCTGCTGGCCGTCGGTTCGGCTGCGGCCTCACCGCGGGAGGACTTCTTCCCGGACGGCGAGGGCGAGCGCCGCGAGTATGCCGTGGCGCTGGGTTTCGGAGAGGCCCGTCTCTCGGGTGTCTGCGTCGTGAAGTGCATGGAGGGGGCGGTTGTCGGCTCGCTGCTCAACGAGTTCGGCATCCGCGCTTTCGACTTCCGCTACGACCCGAAGCGCGGCCGCGTGAGGCTCTCGAACCTGACAGCCTTCCTCGACCGGTGGTACATCCGCCGGACGTTGCGGCGCGACCTGGCGCTGCTGCTGCAGTGCGGCGCTGTCTCCGGGGAGCGGGTCGTGCGCGGCCGCAGCATCCGCCTTTGCGAGGACGGATCGCTGGAACTCAACCATATGCGACGGGCGTTGAGCTACCGCTTCACCCCGTTGGACCCAAGCAGGGACGAACGATGAAACTACTGAACGGCTTTTTCTTTGTCGAAGCGGCGACGACGGACGACGAGGGTACCTGCTACCGCCTCCGTCTTGACCCGCAGCATGTGATCTTCCGGGCCCACTTCCCCGGCAACCCCATCACGCCGGGCGTCTGCATCGTCCAGCTGGTCACCGAACTGCTCGAATGGATGACCGGCCGGCGGCTCGAGCTGCGGCGGGTGGTCAATGTCAAGTTCCTCCATGTCCTCTCGCCGGCCGAGCGCACCTCCGTGCAGGTGCTCTTCCGCAGCGTGGACTTCGACGGTGCGCAGTGCCGCGTCAAGGCCGTGCTGAAGGACGGCGGGCTGCAGCTCGCCCAACTCTCCCTGATCTGCGACGATGTTACGGAAGAGTGACAGAAGCATGCCCGGGCCGCGTTTCTGCGCCGTCATCCCGACATACAACAATGCCGGGACGCTCCTCGACGTCGTTGTGCGCACGCACCGGCAGCTGCCCGATATCATCGTGGTGAACGACGGTTCGACCGATGCGACGGCCGCGTGCCTCGCCTCGTCGCCGGTGCCTGTTACGGTCGTCGCCCTTGCGCGGAACCGCGGCAAGGGATATGCCCTGCGCGAAGGCTTCCGCAAGGCCCGGGCGTGCGGCTTCACCCATGCGGTGACGATCGACGCCGACGGACAGCACTACCCCGAGGACATCCCGGCCCTCGTCGCCGCCTCGCGCCGCAACCCGGCGGCCCTGATCGTCGGCAGCCGTCCGTTCGACCACGAGAACATGCCTCGCGGAAACACCTTCGCCAACCGTTTCTCGAACTTCTGGTTCCGCCTGCAGACGGGCATCGACCTGCCCGACACGCAGACCGGGCTGCGCATCTACCCTCTCTCCGGCATCCGGGGCGAGCGCTGGCTGACGGCCCGCTACGAGGCGGAGCTCGAACTGCTCGTGGCTTCGGCCTGGGCCGGTGTGCCGCTGTGCCCGGTGACGGTCCGGGTGAGTTATCCCGAGGACCGCGTAACGCATTTCCGCCCGGTGATGGACTTCGTGCGCATTTCGCTGCTCAACACCGTGCTGTGCCTGCTGGCCGCCGTATACGGCTGGCCCCGTACCCTTTTCCGAAAACTGCTGCGATGAGTGCCGCCATACATACCTCCCGAACCGTGCCCGTCACGGTGCCAAGGATCGCCCGCTCGCTCTACTCGATCCTCTTCCTGTGTGTCAGCATGTTTCTGCTGGTGCTGCCCGCGACGTTCCTCTACTTCCGCATCGGGGGCGCGACCGAGCGCAAGCGCCGCCGCCTGCACCGCTTCATCTGCCGCGCCTCGCGCTTCATCGTCCGGCGTGTGCCGGGTACGTGCTTCACGCTCGACAACTCCGTCGGCGAGCGGTTCGACAAACCCGCGGTCATCATCAGCAACCACCAGTCGCACCTCGACCTGATGTGCATCCTGATGCTGACCCCGAACCTCGTCGTGCTGACCAACGACTGGGTCCACCGCAACCCGATCTACGGACTGGTGATCCGCTATGCGGAGTTCTACGCCGTGTCGGACGGCATCGAGGCCAATCTCGGCCGGCTGGCCGACCTGGTCCGCCGCGGCTATTCGATCGTCGTCTTCCCCGAAGGGACGCGCTCGCCCGACTGCCGGATCGGACGCTTCCACCGCGGGGCCTTCTACCTGGCCGAGCAGCTGCACCTCGACCTGCTGCCGATCTACCTGCACGGTGTCGGCCACGTGCTGCCCAAGCGCGATTTCATGCTCCGCCGCGGGTCGATGCATGCCGAGGTCGGCCGGCGGATCACCCCCGACGATTCCCGTTACGGCGCCGACTACAAGGCCCGCACCTCGGCCATCCGCCGCCACTACGTCGCCCATTACGCCGCCCTTTGCGCCCGGCGCGAGACGGCCGACTACTATGCGTGGTACGTGTGCGAGAAGTACCGTACGGCGGGCCGGCGGGCGTACCGGGCCTGCTGCCGCCTGCTGCGGCGCAACGGCAACTTCAGGGAGGCTGTCGGCGCGATGCCCGAAGCGGCCTCCGTTCGGATCGACAACGCCTCGACGGGCGAGTTCGCCCTGCTCTGCGCGCTGGTCCGACCGCAATGCGAGATCCATGCCGTGGAGTGCGACCCGAAACGCCGGGCCGTGGCTGCCCGGGCGCTCTCGCTGCCCGAAAACCTCCACCTGCATGCCTCCGCGGCGGATGTCCCGCCCGATGCACTCCGCTACCGGCTCGACGACGGCCGGCCGGTTGCGGCCACGGATGAAACCGACGCCTGCGTCACAATCGTTCCGGTCCGATGAAAAAGCGCTGTGTCATCATAGGAAGCGGCCTCGGGGGGCTGTCGTGCGGGGTTATCCTGGCCCGGAACGGATACGACGTGACTGTTCTGGAGCAGGATGCCCGGATCGGCGGATGCCTGCAGTGCTTCCGCAGGGGCGACGCGAAGTTCGAGACCGGCATGCACTTCATCGGCAGCTGCGACGAGGGGCAGGTGCTCCGGCGGCTGTTGCGCTACCTCGAGGTGTTCGACGACCTTCGGTTGAGCCGCCTCGACCCCTCGGGCTACGAGGTGATCTCGCTCGGAGGCGAGCATTTCCGGCTGGCGCAGGGGCGCGAAGCCTTCATCGAGGAGCTGGCGGCACGTTTCCCCGCCGAACGCGGCCGGCTGAACGACTATTTCGACCTGATCGGACGCATCGCCCGGGCCTCGTCGCTGCATGCCCTGCAGTCCGGGACCTCGGATCTCGGCGTCCTGGCCGAATACCAGATGCGGAGCATCGACTCGGTGCTCGACGCGCTGATCCGCGACCCGCTGCTGCGCGATGTGCTGGTGGGCAATCTGCCGCTCTACGCCGCCGAGAAGGGACGCACGCCCTTTGCCACCCACGCCTTCATCACCGATTTCTATAACCGGGGGGCTTTCCGCATCGTGGGCGGCAGCGACGCCGTGGCCGAGTCGCTCGCACGTTCCCTTGTGCGCCGCGGCGGCCGGATCGAGACCAGCCGCAGGGTTGTGCGGATCCGTTGCGATGCCGCCGGGGTTCGTGCCGTCGAGACCGAAGACGGACGCAGCTGCCCGGCCGATCTGGTGATCTCGAGCATCCACCCGCAGCGGACACTCGGCCTGCTCGACAGCGGGCTGATCCGTCCCGCCTACCGCAGCCGCATCGCCGCGCTGCGCAACACGACGGCCGGATTCACGCTCTACCTCCGTTTCAAGCAGGGACAGGTCCCCTACATGAACCACAACCACTACGGATACACCGGCACAACCCCCTGGGGGTGCGAACACTATACCGAAGAGGAGTGGCCCCGCGGCTACCTCTACATGCACATGTGTCACGAGGAGCATCCCGCCCATGCCCGGTGCGGTGTGGTGATCTCCTACATGTCCATCGACGACCTGACGCCGTGGCTCGACACGCGGGTCGGACACCGCGGCGCGGACTACGAGGCCTTCAAGCGCCGCAAGGCCGAGCGTCTGCTCGAGGTCGTCGAGCGCGATTTCCCGGGACTTCGACAGCAGATTGACGCCTGTTACACCTCCACGCCGCTCACCTACCGCGACTATACGGGGACCGTGGACGGATCGATGTACGGCGTCGTGCACGACGTGCAGGCCGGTGTCGGCAGCCGCGTCTCCCACCGCACCCGCATCCCCAACCTCCTGCTGGCCGGGCAGAGCGTCAATTCGCACGGGATCCTGGGGGTACTGGTCGGCTCGCTCATCGCATGCGGCGAGGCGGTGGGTCTGCCGCGCATTTTCGAACAGATAAACGAAGCGAACCCATGAACGGAACGGTTGTCATCATCGGAGGCGGCATGGGCGGCCTCTTCACGGGGGCGCTGCTGGCCCGGAACGGATACCGTGTGACCGTGCTGGAGCAGAACGCTGCCGTCGGGGGCGGGCTGCAGACCTTCGTGCGCAGCGGCGAGCGCTTCGAGACGGGCATGCACATGCTGGGCGGCTTCCGCCCCGGCGGCTCGGTCCGCCGCATCTGCCACTACCTGGGAATCCTGGATCAGTTGAAGATCCGACCGACCGACGACGACTGCATGGACTCGCTGCATTACCTTGCCGAAGGGGAACGCTTCGCCATCCCCTGCGGGCGGGAGCGTTTCGCAGAGAGCTTCGCCGCCCGGTTCCCCGCCGAGGCCGACGGTGTACGGCGCTATGTCGAGGCGCTCTACCGCCTGTCGGACGAGGTCGGCATGTTCCGCCTGCGCGAAGCGCAGGGGTCGATCTTCTCCCACTCCGAGGAGTTCCTGCTGCCGGCCGACGAGCTGATCGCCCGCTATGTCGCCGACCCGCGGCTGCGCGACATCCTGGCCTACATGAATCCCATGTACGGAGGGGTCGCCCGCCATACGCCCGCCTATATCCATGCGCTGGTCAATGTGCTCTACATCGACGGCGAGGACCGCTTCGTGGACGGCAGTTCGCAGCTGGCCGAGGCGCTGGCGGGAGTCATCCGCGCCAACGGGGGCGAGGTCGCGACCCGCGCCCGGGTCCGGCACCTCGCCTGTACGGAACGTACGATCCGTTATGCCGAAACCGAGGAGGGCCGCCGCTATGCGGCCGACCGCTACATCGCGGCGATCCACCCCTGCACGCTGCTGCGGATGCTCGATGCGGCGGCGCTGCCCCGGGCCTACCGCTCGCGGCTCGAGCAGATTCCCAACAGCTACTCGGCCTTTACGGTCTACCTGAAGCTCAAGGAGAACCGCTTCCCCTATATCAACCATACGTGCTACTGCCAGAGGGCCCACGGCATGGCGTGGCAACTGGGCACCTACGACGAACTCTGGCCCCGGGGCATCATGTACATGACCCCGCCCGTCAGCGGGCAGGGCCCCTTCAGCCGCAAGATGATCATCACGGCACCGATGCCCTTCGATGCCGTCCGCCGCTGGGAGGGGACCTTCACCGGCCGGCGCGGGCCCGACTACGAGGCCTGGAAGGAGGAGCAGGCCGGGCGGGTTCTGGCGCTCATGGAGCGGATCCGCCCCGGATTCCGGGAGGCGGTCGAGGCGGTCCATGCGTCGAGTCCGCTGACCATACGCGACTACTACGGTACGAAGGAGGGCGCCATGTACGGCTTCCGCAAGGATGCGCAGCAGATCGCCCTCTCGCAGGTTCCGATCGCGACGAAGATCGGCAACCTGCTGCTCACGGGGCAGAACATCAACCTGCACGGCATCTGCGGCGTACCGCTCACGGCGGTCAATACGGCCGAAGCGCTGCTCGGGTCCAACCGCCTGATCCATGCCATCAACACGAAATACGAAACCGACCATGGAAACCTTTGCAAATGACATCGAATTCCGCCCGGCCGAGGAGATCAAGGCCTTTCAGGAGCAGCTGCTGCAGAAGGCGTTGCACTACCTCGCCGGACATTCGGCCTACTACCGCCGCATGTTCGACCGCTGCGAGATACGCATCGACCAGATCCGCCACATCGAGGATCTGGTGAAGATCCCCTTCACCGAGAAGAAGGACCTGCAGCTCTTCAACGAGGAGTTCCTCTGCTGCCCCCGCGAGAAGGTCATCGACTATGTGACCACGTCGGGGACGCTGGGCGACCCTGTGACCTTCGGATGCACGGAACTGGACCTGCAGCGCCTGGCCTACAACGAGAAGAAGTCGTTCGCCTGCGCCGGGCTGCGTCCCGGGAACATCGTGCAGCTGATGACCACGCTCGACAAGCGGTTTATGGCCGGACTGGCCTATTTCCTCGGCATCCGCGAACTCGGCGCCAGCGTCATCCGCGTCGGGAACGGCATCCCCGAGCTGCAGTGGGACACCATCCGGAGGCTGAAGCCCGACACGATCATGTGCGTGCCGTCGTTCATCCTGCGGCTCATCCAGTATGCCGAGGAGCACGACATCGACTACCGCCGAAGCAGCATCCGCCGCATCATCGGCATCGGCGAGGGGTTGCGCGAGCAGGATTTCTCGCTCAACCTGCTCGGGCAGCGCATCCGCGAGAAGTGGGATGTGCAGCTCTTCGCCACCTACTCTTCTACGGAGATGGGCGCCACCTTTTCGGAGTGCGAATACGGTTGCGGCGGGCATATCCATCCGGAACTCATCATCGTCGAGATCATCGGGCCGGACAACCTGCCCGTTGCCGACGGCGAGTACGGCGAGATCGTCGTCACGACGCTCGGCGTCGAGGGCATGCCGCTGCTGCGCTTCCGCACGGGCGACATCGCCGCCAAGCGGACCGAGCCGTGCCGCTGCGGCCGCCACTCGTTCCGCCTTACGCCGCTTGTCGGACGCAAACACAACATGATCAAGCTCAAGGGTACGACGCTCTACCCGCCGGCCCTGAACGACGTGCTGGACAACACCGCCTATGTGGAGAACTACGTCGTCGTGGTCGAGGAGAGCGAGGCCGGGACCGACCGCGTGATCGTCCGCATCGGGCTGAAGTACAGTCCCGAATTCGATGCCGTGAAGGACCTCAAGGACCGTTTCCGTTCGCGCATCCGCGTAGCCCCCGAGATCGAACTGCTGCCGGTCGAGGAGATCCGCCGCATCAACTTCCCGGCCAAGAGCCGCAAACCGGTAAAATTCATCGACAACCGCAAATAGCCATGAACCACCCCGAATTCGACGACATCCGTCCCTACCGCGACGAGGAGATCCCGGCGGCGATGCAGCGCATCGCATCGAGCGAGTTCTTTCCGCTGCTGGCCACCTATATCTTTCCTGAGGAAGAACTTGAGGCCGTGCGCCGCAAAGTGGCGTCCATCAAGACGATCCGTGAGTTTCAGGAACAGGTCATGGCCGTGGTGAACGAGCAGGTCATCGCCCGCAGCATCACCTCGTTCACCTGGGAGAGAATCGAGCGGCTCGACCCCTCGGAGCGTTACCTTTTCGTCTCGAACCACCGCGACATCATGCTCGACGCCTCGCTGCTGCAGTACCTGCTCTTCGAGCACGGCCACGAGACCTCGGAGATCACTTTCGGGGCCAATCTCATGTCCTCGCAGCTGGTCATCGACATCGGCAAGGCGAACAAGATGTTCCGCATCGAACGCGGCGGCAACATGAAGGACTTCTACCGCAGTTCGATGCACTGCTCGGAGTACATCCGGCACACGATCACCGAAAAACGGCAGTCGGTGTGGATCGCCCAGCGCAACGGGCGGACCAAGGACGGCAACGACCTCACGGATCAGGGTATCGTCAAGATGTTCTGCATGAGCAAACCCTTCGACAAGATAGAGGCGCTGGCCGAACTGCACATCGTGCCGCTGTCGATCTCCTACGAATGGGAGCCCTGCGACATCCTCAAGGCACTCGAGCTCTACGAGTCGCGCTTCACCCGCTACACGAAAAAGCCGGGCGAGGATCTGAACAGCATACTGACGGGCATCATGCAGCCCAAGGGCGCCGTGCATCTGGCCTTCGGACCGTGTCTCGACGCGAAGACGCTGCGCGCATACGATGGCTGCACCCACAACGAATACCACAAGCAGGTGACCCGGCTTCTCGACCGGACGATCCGTGGCAACTACCGCCTCATGCCCAACAACTTCATCGCCCACGACCTCCGCTACGGGCAGACCCGCCATGCGGCGCACTACACGCCGGCGCAGAAGGATGCCTTCATCGGTCGGCTCGGGGAGCTGGCGAAGTTCGAGGTGGACGATCCGGATCTGCTGCGCGACATCTTCCTGGGGATCTACGCCTCGCCGGTGGAGTACCTGAACGATTGACCCCGGAACGGACATGGCCGCGTTTTTCCTTCGCATATACGACTGGCTGGCCGGGCGGCGCATGTGGCTCGGCGGCGTGCTGGCGCTCCTCTGTGCGCTGCTGCTTGCCGGGCTGTTCTCGCTGGGCCGCAACGAGGACATCCTGGATTTCCTGCCCGTGGACAACCACCACCGCATGGCCCTGAACCTCTATCAGGAACTCTCGGCCGCCGACCGCATTGTCGCCATCGTGCTTCCGCGCGACAGTTCGGCTACGGTCCCGCCGGACCGGCTGGCCGATGCGGCGGAGCGCTTTGCCGCGGCCGTGGCCGGCCGCGACTCGCTCGGCGCGGTCCGCGACCTGATGACCCGCATCGACTACGGGCGTTTGTTCGATACCCGGCAGTTCCTCTACGACCACATCCCCTGCTTCCTGACCGACGCGGACTACGAACGCATCGACTCGCTGCTGACGCCCGGCTACATCGAGGCGCAGATCGCCCGCGACCGGATGCTGCTGATGTTCCCCACAGGCAGTCTGCTCTCGGACCATGTGCGGCAGGACCCGCTGAACCTCTTCACGCCGGCCGTGGCGCGGCTGCAGCAGTTCCAGCCGGGATTCAGGTACGAACTCTACGACGGGTATATCCTCACGCCCGACCGGAAGCGGGCCATCGTGACGATGCGCACCCCCTACGGGTCGAACGAAACCGACTCCAACGCCCGGCTGATCGCCCTGCTGCGCGACGCCGCGGATGCCGTCGAAGCCGACTGCTCCGAGCTGGAGGTCCACCTTGCCGGGGCTCCGGTCATCGCCGTTACGAATGCGCGGCAGATCAAGGCCGACAGCCTGCGGTCAATCGCCGTGGCCGTCGTGCTGATCCTTGCACTGCTGCTCTGGACGCTGCGCTCCATGAGGTCGCTGCTGCTGATCGGCGTCTCGATCCTTTTCGGGTGGCTCTTCGCCATGGGCGGCATATCGCTCCTCCGCGACGAAGTGTCGATGATCATCCTGGGCATCGGCTCGATCATCATCGGCATCGCCGTCAATTACCCGCTCCACATGCTGGCCCACCTGCGCCACGAACACGACATGCGTGCAGCCCTGCGTGAAATCGTCTCGCCGCTCGTTATCGGCAACATCACCACCGTGGGGGCCTTCCTCTGCCTGGTCCCGATGACGGCCCCGGCGCTGCGCGACCTGGGGCTCTTCGCCGCCTTCATGCTGGTCGGCACCATCCTCTTCGTGCTGGTCTTCCTGCCCCACCTGGTCGGGAAACGCCCCCGGACCGAAGGCGGCGGACAACGCTTCCTCCGGGCGTTCTCGGCGATCGACTTCGAGCGCAAGCCGCGTCTGGTTTTCGGGGTCTGCCTGCTGACCGTCCTGTTCGCCTTCTTCAGCCGCCACACGGCCTTCGACACGGACATGCGGCACATCAACTACATGACCGACGGGCAGCGCGCCGATCTGGAGGCTTTCTCCCGGATGCTCGGCCCGGACAGCCTGACGACGGTCTACGTGGCCTCGGAGTCCGCGACCTGGGACGGGGCGCTGCAGCGGAGCGAAACGGCCCGCGGCGCCCTGGAGCGGATCGTCGCCGAGCACCCAGGGTCGGTGCTGGAGAGCGCCACACCCTTCCTCCCCTCGCGCTCCGAGCAGCTGCGGAGGCTGGCCCGCTGGGAGGAGTTCGTCGGACGGCATGCCGACTCGATCCGTACGCAGCTGGCTGCGGCGCTCCGGGCGAACGGGTTCCGCGAAGATGCCTTCGCCGGGTTCGAGGCGCTGCTCGACAAGCCGTTCGCACCGCTCGGGTGGGAGGAGCTTGCGCCGCTGGCCGGGCAGCTTTTCGAAGGGTATCTGAATGAGGCGGACGGAACCTGTACGGTGGTCGATCGGGTCAAGGTACTTCCCGGGGAGGTCGGGGCGGTCGAGGAGACCCTGCGGCAGCGGATCCCCGGCTCCTACTGCTTCGACGTGCAGGGGATGAACGGTGCCATCGCCGATTCACTGACCGGCGACTTCAACTACATCGGCTGGTCGTGCGGTGTGATCGTCTTCCTCTTCCTCTGGTTCTCGTTCGGGCGGTTCGAACTGAGCCTCATGGCCTTCCTGCCCATGGCCGTCAGCTGGTTGTGGATCCTCGGCCTCATGGAGCTGCTCGACATCCGGTTCAACATCGTGAACATCATCCTGGCCACCTTCATCTTCGGCCAGGGCGACGACTATACGATCTTCATCACCGAAGGACTTGTCTACGAACACGCCTACGGGCGCAAGCTGCTGGCCTCGTACAAGAGCAGCATCGTGATCTCGGCGCTGATCATGCTCATCGGCATCGGAACGCTCATCATCTCGCGCCACCCGGCCATGCGGTCGCTGGCCGAGGTGACCATCGTCGGCATGTTCACCGTCGTGCTGATGGCCTATATCATCCCGCCGTTCATCTACCGATGGCTGGTGCGGCGCCGCGGCGGCGGGCTCCGCACGGCTCCCGTCACCCTCGGGCAGCTGCTCCGCACGGGGTGGTTCCGGGTGCTTCTTGCCGCCGAACTGCTGGGAGCCATCCTGCTCCGTCTCGTCTCGGGAAACAGCCGCCGGCTGCTCGGCCGCTACATCCGGCGGGTCACCGGCTGGGACCTGCGCCACCTCCCCGGTATCGGTTTCCGTGCAGCGCCGCTGCCGGCCGGGGCACAGGTGATTGCAGCCCGTTACCATGCGGACGTGGACCTGCTCGTGGCGGCAGCTGCGGGCGCGGGGGTCGTTGCCGACCGCCGTTTCCCGGCGCTGATCTCGGCGCTGCTGCAGACGACCCATGCGCTGGTTCCTGCCGGCAATGCCGACGAGGCCTGCAGGCGGGGATGGCAGGTCGTCTGCTTCGGCCCCCTGCCGGACGGTCTCCACGCGCCGGTCATCCCGATGGGAATCCACGGCAGCGGCGATCTGTACCCCGATGGAGGACCCCTGCTCGAACGGGGCTCTCTCAGGGTCGAATACGGGGCTCCGGTGGCTGCCGGTGCCGCCGCAGCGGCCGTCGGGACGTTGGAGGACGCGATGCGCATGCGCTTCGGCACGGCACGCTATTATGCGCCGCAGGTGCTGGCCCGCTACCGTTACAAGGGACCGGAGGTCGAGGCCCGCGCCCGCCGGGTGTTGCGTGGCAGCGGCGCCTTCAGCCGATGGATCGACCGCGGCAGCACTCCACGCACGGCCGTCGTCGTCAATAACGGTCAGGGGGAGTTCGGACTGCTCCTGGCCCTCGTGCATCCCGAATGCGAGGTCCACGTCTTCGAGCAGGATGCGGACCGGGCTGCCCTGGCCCGTCACGTTGCGGCACAACCTGCCAACCTGCATCCCGGCAGCGACGGCGATCCCGCCGCTGGCGAGTTCCCCGGTGCGATGTGGTTCCTGATCGATCCGACTCCCGAACAGCGGGCGAAGTACCCCGGGGCGGAGATCGTCACTCTCGGATAGCGATTCCGCAGGACGTCAGAATTTCCAGTTGAAACCCACGAGCAGGTCGCGCGGGCGGATGGCATAGCGGCATGCCGAGGAGCTCAATCCGTCGAAGAGCGTGTAGGCGTACTCCGTCTCGTTGAGCAGATTTGCGGCCGAGGCGAAGAACTCCCACCGCAGGCCGGCTTTCCAGCGCAGCGAGACGTCGGCCAGTATGAGGTGCTTGCTCCGTGTGTCGGAGAGTTGCGTGCGGTAGTGCTCTCCGGTCAGCTGGAGAACCAGATTTTTGGCCGGCGTGAAGTTGAGCTGCAGCCGCTGGTCGAACGCATGGCGGTCGGTCGGGGCGGCGGATTCGATCCGCAGCTGCGTGTAGCGGTAGTTGAACGTGTATTCGACGTTGAGCCAGCGGGCCGCGCGGAGGTTCACGCGCGGCGAGAGGGTTAGCACGCCCGAGCGGTACGGCATCCGAACGCCCTGCTGGCAGACCTCCATCCGCGTGTCGCTCCATGCAAGATCGACTCCCGCCTGGCCGTGCAGGGCGTCGATGTGGGTGCTGAGGCCCGTCGAGAGGCTCCACGACGCCATGCGGTTCGCCTCGCGGAGTTGCCCCGAGACGATGTAGTCGCCTTCGAAATCCTGCGTGGCGAGCCACGGAAGGTCGTACCACGAGCGCTGGAGGAAGAGGTGGGCGAAAATGCCGCTCAGCGGGTTCTTGTAGTTGGCGCCGGCCGTCAGCATCCGCACGGGGGTCGGTACGGGCGTTGCGGCCCCGGAGGCCAGCGTGCGGTAGTCGCGCAGCAGCGTGGCCGGATAGACCGTTGCTTCGGCTGCCCCCTGCTCGCCCGCGGCGCCCGACGCCGAGAGGGTCCAGCAGGCCGACGGGGTCCAGCGTGCCGAGAGGTTGGCCGACCAGAGCAGCGGGCTGCTGCTGCCGCCCGTATAGCGGTAATAGCGCCAATCGGCCGGCAGGGCGAACATGAGGCGCAGCCGCTGTGTGCGGTAGGTGGCCGTCGGACGCAGGTAGAGGCTTCCGTAGCCGAAGCGCGTGTCGGCGGCAAGCGGCGCGGAGGTCTCGGCCTCAAGGCCGCTCAACGAGCTGTCGAAGCGCCGGCAGAGGGCCGCGATACCGCCCTTGAACTGGAACGACCAGCGGCGTCCGGCCTCCAGCCCCCAGGCGATGTTGTGGTTCATGCGCAGCAAGTCCACATCGAGCTGCTGCCGCTGCGCGGAGCCCTCGCGCACGACGTCCAGCTGCTGCGGCTGCGTGAGCCACAAGAGATTCGACGTCACGGTCAGCGTGCGGCGTCCCGTGCGGCGGATGTAATTGAGGTCGTTCTCCACGCGGTGCGTCGGGGCTTCGGTCTGCTGGCGGTTGGGATAGCTGCCCGTTGTCGCGGCGTCGAAATCGCTCCACGTAAGGTCGGCCGAAAGGCGGTCCATGAGGTAGAAGCGTTCGGTGTTGGCCAGCAGCTTCACATGGGCCGCGAGCTGCCGGTCGGTAAGCCGGGCCCGCTCCGCGAGCTCTTCAGCCAGTTCCCCGTCGGAGAGGTAGCGGACGATCCGCGAGGCGTAGTCCGAAGTCAGCCGGTCGTAGCCCCAGGCGACGTGGCCGCTCAGCTGGTAGTCGTCCGTGAGTTTGCGCAGGTGGTCGGCACTGGCCATCGCCGAACGATTCAGCCGCGTGCGGCTGTCGTCGAGCGGCGCCTCGGAGAGCCCCGTTGAGAACCACGCGGGGGCCTCGTAGCGGTTGTCGGCACCGTTGAGCATCTCCTCGGCCGTGAGCTGGTGCAGATCGGCCGTCGGGTCCTCGCCCGTGTTGCCGCCCTTGAGGTTGAGCATCGACTGACTTTGCGCGGCGATGCGCATGGCGAAGGCCGAGCCGCTGCCCAGCACCTCGTCGGGCGATCCGCCGCCGGCGCCGCGAAGCGTTCCGGTCCAGTGCGAACGGGCCTGTTTCTTCAAACGGAGGTTCAGGGCCGCGCGGTCGCTGTAGAGCACGTCGCGCAGCGCCTTGATCGGCTGGTGGTTCTCCATCACCTCGACGCTGGCCACATCCTGCGGGGCGATGTTGTTCGTAGCCAGAGAGTAGCGGCCGTCGAGCATGTCCATCCCCTCGATGTAGAACTTGTTGATCGCTTCGCCGTTGTAGCGGATCTCACCCGACTTTTCGACCTCGATGCCCGGCATCTTGCGCAGCACGTCGGCGATCGTGCGGTCCTGTGCCTCGGTGAAGCTTGCGACGTTGTAGCTCACCGTGTCGCCCCGCAGCGAGAGGCGCGGCGCACGGATCTCGACCTCGCGGATCTCCACGGCACTGGCCTCGAGCCGGATCTCCTGCGGCAGGCGGGCGGCATCGAACCGCTGCGCACGGTAGCCCATCATCGAGACGTCGATCCGTGCGGCCCGCATCCCCTGGCGCGGGCGGAGACGGAAGGCGCCGTCCGCGGCCGAGGTCGCGTAACCCGCCTGCCGTCCCGTGCTGTCGGCCGCCAGCAGGATGGCCCCTGCGAGGGGCCGTCCGTCGGCGCCATCCACAACCTGACCCGTCAGCTCCTGTGCTGATGCCGTTGTCGTAAAACAAAGCAGCACAACAAGAAATACAATCCACCTCATGTGATGCAGCAGGTTATTCGAGCTCGATCGGATTGTAGCCGCGCACGAGGTCGCCCGGATTGACGGGGGTGCCGTCCTCGTTCTTGATGGTCATCCGCACGTTGGAGCTGCCCGTGAGGTAGCCGACCGGATCGGTCATTACCTTCTGCTTGAGGTCGAGGTACTTCTTGCGGTTGGTCTTCATGTAGTTGCGGTCGGTCATGCGGATGGGCTCGACGCGCTGTTCCACGCCCGTGGCCTCCAGATCGAGCACTCCGGCATCGTCCCTTATGGCCAGGATCAGCCCCGGCAGCCCGCCGAACTTCCACGGCCCGCAACTCACGGCGATCTCGGGGGCGTACCACGCCTCGTAGCTTCGGCCGCGGAAGGTGCAGCGGGCCCGGCGGCACGCATAGCCGACGATCGTCCGCTCGCCGTCCGTAAGTTCCCAGTCGATCGCGGGCAGCGGCTCGGTGTAGAGCAGGTGGTCCATGCCGATCTGGTCGGTGTGGGTCAGCCGTCCGGCCGCCGCATCGCGGAAGAAGATGTCCTGCACGCCGCCGTGGAAACTTCCGAGGTTGGCCAACACCTGCTCGGGCGGCGTGACGCGCACAAGCGAGTCGGTCTGCCACGTCTTGTAGGAGTAGCATTTCGAGACGTTGCGCCCGACCTGAAGCAGCAGGAGGTCCTCCATCGGGTGGTCGTTCTCGGGCCGCCGCTCATAGAGCATGCGGTAGCTGACGACGAATCGCGTCGTGTCGAGCACCTCGCCGGGCAGTTCGGTCGTGTCGAACGTCGTAACGCCGTCGGTCGTGTAGGAGACGATGGTCTGCTGGGCCTGCACCGCACAGACCGATGCGGCGAGGACGACAAGGGTGACAAGTAACTTTTTCATGGTGTATCGGTTTTGGTTCCGATACAAAGGTCGCACGAAATCCGGCTGGCGATGGTTAATGCTCCGTTAAAGAGTGTTAAATAGTCTTAACGCCGTCGGCAGAGGCATTTTTATATGTACCTTTGTTCCGTACAACAACCGCACGGATGGACAAACGTCGCTTCGGCCGCATATCGCTTCTGGTCACCGCCACGCTGGCGGTGCTCGTCGCCGTGCAGGTGTGGAGCCTTGTGAACATGTACCACGCACGCCGTGAAGAGTTCTCGCGTCAGGTGATGCAGGCCATGACCCGCGCCGCCTACGACGACCTGCTGCTGGGCAACAAGCCCTCCGGACACAAAAGCCACATATCCTTCTCTTCGTCGGGGAACATCGACTCGATCCGCGTGGACATGATTCAGGAGATCACGGTGAAGAACCTCGACGGGGCGGGCAAAAGCATCACCTTCACCCCCAAGTCCGACACGATACACCACGATATCAGTATTTCCGACGGCCCGGAGACCCGCTTCATCCGTCAGGAGATCCGCATCCCGTCGGTCTATGTCCTGCGGCTCAACATGGCGCGCTACGATTCGCTGCTTACGTGTAACCTGCAGACGGCGGGGATCGACCTGCCCCACAAGGTCGATGTCGTGCGCGGCCGGAGCGACAGCACCTCGTCGGCAAAGATCTTCACGACAAAACCGCCGGAGGATCCGGAGGTGGTGCTTACCGCGCTCAATGACTCGTTGCGGATCAAGAATCCGCTGACCTTCACGACTTCGCTCACGACCGACGAGGAACTCTATTTCCGTCTGCGGATCGAGAATCCCGACCGGCAGCTGCTGGGAGACATGGCAGGTGTCGTCGTCTCGTCGCTCCTGATGCTTGCGGCGGTGGCCGGGGCGCTGATCTACCTGCTGCGCACGCTCTTCCGGCAGAAGACGCTCGAAGAGATGCGTCTCGACCTGACACACAACATCACCCACGAGTTGAAGACCCCGATCGCCGTGGCCAATGCCGCGAACGACGCCCTGCTCGACTTCGGGGCGGCGAACGATGCGGCCCGGCGCGAACGATACCTGACCGTCATCCGCGAGCAGCTGGCTGCCCTGGGCGGCATGGTGCAGCGCATCCTGACGATGAGCGTCGAGGAGCGCGGAGAGTTCACGCTCCGCCGCGAGACGCTGGAGCTCCTCCCGCTGCTTGAGGAGATTGCGGCCCGCTTCCGCATGAAGGGGCGCGGGCGGGCGACGATCGAGGTGGAGGCCGAAGGAGCGGATCTGAAGGTTGCAGCCGACCGGTTCCACCTCACGCATGCACTGGACAACCTGGTGGACAACGCCTTGAAATACTCCCGCGGGAAGGTGCGGATCCGCCTCTCGGCCCGACGTGTTGCAAAAGGGATCGAGTTGCGCGTCGCGGACAACGGCATCGGCATCGACCGTACGGCCCAGACCCACATTTTCGAAAAGTTCTACCGCGTGCCTACCGGCGACCGCCACGACGTCAAGGGATTCGGGCTGGGACTCTACTACGTGCGGCTGATTGCCCGCAGACACGGCGGCGAAATCACGGTGGAGAGCGCCCCGGGGCGCGGTTCAACCTTCATACTGACACTTCCTGACGATGGACGATAGGATACGCATGCTGCTTGTCGAGGACGAGCGGACGCTCGCCGACATCATCGCCGACACGCTCGGCGAGAAGGAGTTCGACGTGACGGTGGCCTACGACGGCATCGAGGGACTGCGCCGTTTTGACGAGGCGCGTCCCGATGTCGTCGTGACCGACATCATGATGCCCGGCATGGACGGCTTTTCGTTCGTCGATGCCCTGCGCCGCCGCACGGCTGACATCCCCGTTCTCTTCCTTTCGGCCCGGTCGTCGGCCGAAGACGTGGTGCGCGGCTTCGAGACGGGCGGCAACGACTACCTGCGCAAGCCCTTCGCCATGAGCGAACTGGTCGTCCGCGTGAAGGCCCTGGTCGGCCGCACGAGGACGGCGCATGCCCCTTCCGAGGTACACTACCGGATCGGGCGTTTCGATTTCGATGTCTCCCGGCAGCGGCTCTCCGACGGTGTGCGCACGCAGGAACTCTCGGCCCGCGAGGCCGGTGTGCTGGAGATGCTCTGCGAACGCATGGGCGAAGTGGTCCCCTCGCAGCGGATCCTGCAACGGATCTGGGGCGATGACACGTTTTTCAACGCCCGCAGCCTGCACGTCTTCATCACGCGCCTGCGCCGGCTGCTCTCGGCCGATCCGTCCGTCCGGATCGTCAATGCCCGCGGCGTCGGGTACCGCCTCCACGGCTGACGGGGCTGCCGCCCGGCATCCCCGTGTGCATCACTTCCGGCAATCGACCGCCACCTTGATCACCCCGTCCCGGCGCTCCTCAAAGAGGCGGTAGGCCTCGTCGATGCGGCTCAGCGGGTAGCGGTGCGTGATGAGCGGCGTGGTGTCGATCCGCCCCTCGGCGATCAGCTGCAGGATCTCGCGGCAGTCGCATCCATCCACCCCGCCGGTCTTGAACGTGAGGTTCTTGCCGTACATGTCGGGCAGCGGCAGCTCCTGCGGCCGGTCGTACAGCGCCACGACCGTCACCACGGCGTTCGGGCGGGCGCACTCCCAGGCCAGACGGAAGGTCCCGTCGCTGCCGGCAACCTCCAGCACGCGGTCGGCGCCGCCGTGGTCGCTGTGCCGCAGCACGAAGTCGCGGCACGCCCCGGGCCCGGTGACGAGCACCTCGGGATAGTGTTCGCGGACGAAGCGGCGCCGCTCCTCGAGGGCTTCGCACACGATGATGCGCTTCGGATTCCTGAGCCGGGCGCAGAGCAGCGTGCAGAGCCCCGTCGGCCCGGCCCCGAGGATAAGGACCGTGTCTTCGGGCCCGATCTCGGAGATGCGCGCGGCCCAGAATCCCGTGGCGAGGATGTCGCCGACGAAGAGTGCCTGCTCGTCGCTCACCGTGTCGGGGATGCGCGTCAGCCCCTGGTCGGCATGGGGCACCCGCACGTATTCGGCCTGCCCGCCGTCGATGCGGCAGCCCAGGGCCCAACCTCCGTCGGGGTCCGTGCAGTTGTTCACATAGCCGTGGCGGCAGAAGAAGCACTCGCCGCAGAAGGTCTCGACATTGACCGCCACACGGTCGCCCGGGGTGACGTTCGTGACGCTTGCGCCGACCGCCTCGACCACACCGACCATCTCGTGGCCGACGGTGATGCCCTCGACGGCGCGCGGCACGCTGCCGTGCTTGATATGCAGGTCGCTGGTGCAGATGCTGCCCAACGTGACGCGCACCAGTGCATCGCGCGGATCGAGCAATACGGGAACGGGTTTGTCGCACAGCGCGAAATGGCCGTGTCTGACGTAGGTACAGGCTTTCATGGAATCTGTTTGCGTATCGTTTCCGCAAAGATACCAAATCTTCGGGACGGAGCGCCGTCGCACGACGGCTTTTTCTCACCAGCAGTCGATCCGCCCCTTCAGCCGGGGAATGCGCTCCTTCGTGAAACGGGGGCTGCGGACTCCGCTGCGCTTCTGGGCGACGTAGTCGGCGAGCAGGGCGACGGCTTCGTGGCCCAGCAGGAGGATCGCCGCGAGGTTGCAGAGCGTCATCAGCGCCATGGTCACGTCGGCAAGGCTCCACACCAGGTCGAGCGTCGCCAGCGACCCGAAGAGCACCATGCCCCCGACCAGCAGGCGGTAGAGCGTGAGCACCCCGCGCCGGGAGGTGATGAACTGCACGTTGGCCTCGCCGTAGTAGTAGTTGCCGATGATCGACGAGAAGGCGAAGAGGAAGATCGCCACGGCGACGAACAGTCCGCCGACGGGGCCGATTTCGCTCACCAGGGCGGCCTGCGTCAGCTGGATGCCGTTCAGCGAGGCGTCGGGGACGCCGCCGAAGAGGATGATGAAGGCCGTGCAGGTGCAGATGAGCAGCGTGTCGGTGAAGACACCGAGGGTCTGGATCAGCCCCTGCTTCACCGGATGCGAGACGTGGGCCGTGGCGGCGACGTTCGGAGCCGAGCCCATGCCGGCCTCGTTGCTGAACAGGCCGCGCTTGATGCCCTGCATGAGCGCCGCGCCAGCCGCTCCGCCCAGGACCGGGCCCCAGCCGAAGGCCTCGGAGAGGATCAGCCCGAGCACCTCGGGCAGCCGGCGGATGTTGAACAGGACGATGCCCAGGGCCAGCAGGATGTAGCCCAGGGCCATGACCGGGACAATCACGCCGCTGACCCGGGCGATGCGGTGGATGCCGCCGAAGATGATGAGGAGCGTGAGCGCAGTGAGCCCGACGCCGATCCAGTGCGGATCGAGCCCGAAGGCCCCCTCCCATGCGGCGCAGATCGTGTTGCTCTGCACCGAGTTGAAGGCAAATCCGAACGTTACGGAGATCAGCACGGCGAACAGCACGCCCATCCACCGTTTCCCGAGCCCGTACTCCATGTAGTAGGCCGGGCCGCCGACGTAAGAGTCGCGGCCGCGGCGTTTGTAGAGCTGCGCGAGGGTCGATTCGACGAAGGCGCTCGCGGCCCCCACGAGGGCGATGACCCACATCCAGAAGACCGCTCCGGGACCGCCGACGACGATCGCCGTGGCCACGCCGGCCAGGTTGCCCGTGCCGACGCGGCTGGCCAGCGATACGGCGAAGGCCTGGAACGAGGAGACGTGGCGCTCGCCCCCGGGTGCGCTTCCCGACGGCTCGCCCAGCACGCGGACCATCTCGCGCAGCATGCGGAACTGCACGCCGCGTGTCCGCAGGGTGAACCACACGGCGCAGCCGAGCAGCGCCGCAACCAGCACATGGCTCCACAGAATGTCGTTGATGCTGCCGATCCAGCCGGTCAGAGTCTCCATCGTGATCTTCGTGTTTCGGGAATGACACCGCAAATTCGGTGCAAAACGGGACGGCCCGGGGCCGGATAGCCTATCCGATCAGCAGGTCGTCGAGACGCAGCTTGGGCACATAGTGCACCCCGTCGCGGCGGTAGTAGGCCCGGCTCTCGCCGGCGCCGATCTCCACGAGCTCGATGCGCTCGGCCCCCTTGCCGACGGCCACGACGAGCAGCGGCTCGCAGCCGAGGCCGAACTCCCGGCGGATCGCCTCGCGGTCGAACGCCCCGATGCAGATGCCGTTCAGCCCGATCTCCGCGGCGCGCAGCAGCATGCTCTGTGCCGAGATTCCGAGATCCATATCGACGTAGCGGTCCTCGGGCACCGTCGTGCAGACGATGATGAAGGCACGGGGCTCGGTGCCCGGCAGCGGCAGGTGCAGTTCGGGCAGGGCCCCGCCGAGGCGGATGTGCGGCAGGACCTTGTCCGCCTCGTCAGCCAGCACGGGGCGGAAGCGCAGTACCTGCGCGTTCCGCGCCGAAGGGATGCGCGTATTGACCGCGATGATGCTGCGCAGCTGGTCCTCGCGCACGACAAAGTGTGTGTCATAGCCGCGGTAACTGCGGTTCCGGAGCAGCAGCCGCATGAGCGACGGCTGCGGCCTCCGCACGGCGGGAGCCGCAGCGCGGGCGCGGTACTCTTCCATCTTACGTCCCAGAAAGTCGTCTGCCATGGTTTCCTTTTTTTGTCTCTTTACGGGGCAAAGATACGACATGCGGCGCGGTATGCCAAATTTATCCGGCGCGCAGAGGCTCCCGCCCGCCGGTTTTGCGGTCTGCGGAAGATTCCGTATATTTGTTCGTCCCGATCGGGACACGACTTCAAACCGCATGCATACAGATATGGAACATTTCGATTTCGATGAGATCGTCCCCCGGCGGGGCACCTGCTCCGTGAAATGGGACGACGGGGTACCCGACGGCGTGCTGCCCATGTGGGTTGCCGACATGGATTTCCGCACGGCCCCGGCGGTCGTCGAGGCGCTGCGCCGGCGGGTCGAGCACGGCATCTACGGCTACGCCATACCGCCCGAGGCCTATGCCGAGTCGATCCGGGGCTGGTTTCTGCGCCGCCACGGATGGGCGCCCGAGCGGGAGTGGATCCACCCGGTGACGGGCGTCATCCCCGCCCTTTCGGCCATTCTGCGGGCCATGACCCGTCCGGGAGACAAGGTGCTGATCCAGCCGCCGGTCTACAACCACTTTTACATCGCCATTGCCAACAGCGGCTGCACGCCCGAGGAGAGCAACCTGGTGCTCGACGGCAACCGCTACCGCATCGACTTCGAGGACCTCGAGCGCCGTGCGGCCGACCCGGCGGTGAAACTCATGCTGCTGTGCAACCCCCACAACCCCGCCGGCCGGGTCTGGACGCCCGACGAACTGCGGCGCATCGGCGAGATCTGCCTGCGCCACGACCTCTTCATCATCGCCGACGAGATCCACTGCGAACTGGTCATGCCGGGATTCCGCTATACTCCCTTCGCCTCGCTCGATGAACGGTTCCGTCAGCATTCGGTGACCTGCACGTCGCCCAGCAAGGCCTTCAACCTGGCCGGTCTGCAGGTGGCCAACATCTTCGCCGCCGACCCCGACACGCGCGGGCGGATCGTTCGTGCACTCGAGATCAACGAGACGGGAATGATCAGTCCCTTTGCCATCGAGGCCCTGATGGCCGCCTACAATGAGGGCGACGCGTGGCTCGACGCCTTGAACGAATACCTGTGGGGCAACTACGTGGAACTGCGCGACCATTTCGCCGCCCGCCTGCCCCAATTCCCCGTATTGCCGCTCGAGGGCACCTATCTGGTGTGGATCGACTGCCGGGCCGCGGGCCTGAGCTCCGCGGAACTCGACCGGCGGCTGACCGCCGAAGCCCGCGTGCGGATCAACCCCGGAGCGATGTACGGTGCCGCCGGCGAGGGCTTCATCCGGGTGAACATCGCCTGCCCGCGGGCACTGCTGCGCGAGGGAATCAAACGCATGACCGATCTATTGACCCGATAGCCAGACTGTCATAAAACCGTCCTCCGGCCGGCGTTCCTGGTTATTGCCGTGGGGCAGGCTACAGGAAGACGGATAATGTACGGGGTCAGGCCCCGCTGCGGCCGTTGCGCAGGATCACCGTCAGGACCGCCGAGACGATCAGCACGATGCCCGCGGCGCTCCGCCACGTGAAGGGCTCGCCGAATACGGTGATACCGATCACGACGGCCGTCAGCGGCTCCATGGCGCCGAATACGGAGGTGAGCGTCGGACCGATCTTCTTGATCGCCTGTACGAGCGCCATGTTCGACAGGGCCGTGGCCGGCAGGGCGAGGCCGAGGATTGAGAGCCAGGCACGGGGCTCCGTCTCGAGGCGGATGCCGCCCGTAAGGCTGGCGCCGATCAGGAAGAAGAGCGCTCCGAAGGCCATGACGTAGGTGGTCAGCACGGTAGAGGGAATTGTCACGGCGCGGCTTCGGCGCACGCCGACGATGTAGCCGCCGTAGGAGAAGACCGACACGACGGCAGCAGCGGTTCCGAGCAGCGCATTGCCGCGCGCAAACCCGACGCTGCCCGACGAGAGAAGCACGGCACCCACGATCGAGAGCCCGATCGCCGCGAAGGTCACGGCCGAGCCCCGCTCGCGGAAGAAGCAGACCATGGCGAGCGCTACGGCCAGCGGGTACATGAAGTGGATGATCGAGGCCACGCCGCTGGCGATCATCTGGTAGGCGACGACGAGGCTCAACGACGTCACGGCCCGGAAGATGCTCAATACGAAGACCGTGCGGAGCTCCTTCCGTCCGAGTCGGAAGTTGCAGCCGGTTGCAAGCCCCCAGCCTCCCAGGCAGAGCGACGCGACGCCCCAGCGGTAGGACAGCACCTCGAACGACGAGTAGCCCATGCCGATGAGCAGCAGGGTGAAGAGCGGCGCGAGGCCGAATGTCGCGGAGGAGACGATCGCCCACGCGGTTCCTTGGATGCGTTCCATGCGGTTTCGTTTTTTTCTTTCGTTTGGGCAAAGATACGAAAAAAAGAGAAGCGGCGACGGGATTCCGTCACCGCTTCCGGAGTTGTTGCCGCCGGATCAGAAGCGCTTCGTGTAGCTGTGGCAATAGGGCTGTGTCCCCTTGCGGTCGTAGTAGTCCTGATGGTATCCTTCGGCGGGCCAGAAGGTCGTGGCGGGCGTCACGCGTGTCACCACGTCGTAGCCCCTGGAGCGGAGGGTGTCGATCAGCCGCAGGGCGATGTCACGCTGTGCGGGGGTTGTGTAGAAGATCTCCGAGCGGTACTGGTCGCCGATGTCGGGACCCTGCCCGTCGGCCTGCGTCGGGTCGTGGATCTCGAAGAAGAGCCGTGCGAGCTCCTCGTAGCCGATCCGGCTCGGGTCGAAGCGCACGCGCACCGCCTCGGCATGTCCCGTGGTGTGGCTGCGCACCTCCTCGTAGGTCGGATGGTCCTTGTGGCCGCCGATGTAGCCCGATTCGACGTCGAGCACTCCGGGACGCTTCGAGAGCATGTACTCCACGCCCCAGAAGCACCCTCCGGCGAAGATCGCCGTCTCCTCGGCCGGAGCCGGCGAGGCCGCCTCCTTCTTTTCGGGAAGGAACTCCAGCGAGACGGAGTTCTCGCAGTGGCGCGTGTTCTTGGGCGTGAAACCCTCGTTCAGGAAGACGTGGCCCAGGTGGGCGCCGCAGCGGGCGCAGGTGATCTCCGTACGCACGCCGTCGGCATCGGGGGTGCGGCGCACGGCCCCGGGGATCTCGTCGTCGAAGCTCGGCCAGCCGCATCCCGCGTCGAACTTGTCGGCCGAGCGGTAGAGCGGCGCGCCGCACTTGCGGCAGATGTAGGTGCCCGCCTCGCGGTGGTTGTAGTACTTTCCGGAGAAGGGGGCTTCGGTTCCCTTCTGTTCGATGACCCGTTTCTCTTCGGGTGTCAGCGGTTTCATGGTCTGTGCGTTCAATGGGGTTCCCGCGCAACAGCAGAGGAGCGCCAGGAACAGGTACAACTTGTTTGTCATCTTGTCTTCCGGTCCTCAAAAATCAGGCCGGGACCGCACCGCCACACGCTTCGCCCCGCAGGAAGACCCGATCGATGAGCGGTGTCTGGTAGGCGTAGGAGAAGAACTCGACCGACGGCATCGGCCTGGTCAGGAAGAAGTTGGCCGTCTTGCCCGGGGTGATGCTTCCGAAACGGTCGCTCAGCCCCATGGCATAGGCGCCGTTGAGCGTAGCGGCATGGATCGCCTCGGCCGGGGTCATACGCATGCGGATCGAGGCCAGCGCCACGACCATGCGCATGTTGCCCGAGGGCGACGAGCCGGGGTTGTAGTCCGAAGCGAGGGCTACGCCCAGCCCCGCGCGGATCATTTCGCGGGCGGGCGGATAGCTCATCCCGAGGAAGAAGGCGGCACCGGGCAGCAGCGTGGGCATGGTCTCCGAGCCGCGGAGCGCCTCGATCTCCTCGGCACCACTCCGCTCAAGGTGGTCCACCGACAGCGCGCCGCAGCGCACACCGGCCTGCACACCGCCCGAGACGGCCAGTTCGTTGGCGTGGATCTTGCCCCGCAGTCCGTAGCGCCGGCCTTCGGCAAGCATCCGCTCGGTCTCCTCCACGGTGAAGAAGCCCGCATCGCAGAAGACATCGATGAAGTCGGCCAGCCCCTCGCGGGCCACGGCCGGCAGCATCTCGCGGCAGATCAGATCGACATATTCGCCCTGCCGGCCCCGGTAGGCCCGCGCCACGGCGTGGGCCCCGAGGAAGGTGGCCCGCACCTCGAGGGGCGACGTCTCGCGGATGCGCCGGATGACGCGCAGCATCTTCAGCTCGTCTTCGGTCGAGAGACCGTAGCCCGACTTGATCTCCACGCAGCCCGTACCCATGGCGATGATCTCGCGGATGCGCTCCATCGCCTGCCGGTAGAGCTCCTCCTCGGAGGTTTCGTGCAGCCGGTCGGCGGAGTTCAGGATGCCGCCTCCGCGGCGTGCGATCTCCTCATACGAAAGGCCGTTGATCTTGTCCAGAAACTCCTGCTCGCGGCTCCCGGCGTAGACCAGGTGGGTGTGCGAGTCGCAGAACGACGGGAAGAGCATCCCGCCCGCGGCATCGACGATGCGGTCGGCATCCGTCTCGCCGAGATCCGACATGCGGCCGAACGCCGCAATGCGCTCTCCGTCGGTCAGCAGCCAGGCGTCGTCGAGCGTGTCGAGGCGGTCCATCTCCGCACCGCAGCGGCGCAGGCGGCCCTCCGTCTCGATACCGACGATCCGTCCGATGTTTTTGATCAGCAGTTTCATCGCTCACGCAGGAATTCCACCGACGCGGCGATGTGGGGATACATCACCTCGTCGTTGTCGATGAAAGGTACGCGGCGGCGGTAGTCGGCCACCAGCCGTTCGAGTTCGGGCGACGTGCGGGCCGGACGGCGGAACTCGAGGGCCTGGGCGGCGTTGAAGAGCTCGATGGCCAGCACCCGCTCGGTGTTGAGCACCACGCGGCGCAGTTTCGTCGCGGCGTTCGAACCCATGCTCACGTGGTCCTCCTGTCCCTGCGACGAGGGGATCGAATCGACAGAGGCGGGCATACAGAGTCCCTTCGACTGGCTGACGATCGACGCTGCTGTATATTGCGGGATCATGAAGCCGCTGTTCAGCCCCGGATTGGCCACGAGGAACTTCGGCAGTTCGCGGGCCCCCGAGATCAGCTTGTAGATGCGCCGCTCGGAGATGTTGCCCAGCTCGGCCACGGCGATGGCCAGGAAGTCCATCGCCAGGGCGATCGGCTGCCCGTGGAAGTTGCCCGCCGAGACGACCATATCCTCCTCGGGGAAGACCGTCGGGTTGTCCGTCGGGGAGTTGATCTCGGTCTCGAGCACCTGACCGACATAGTCGATGGTGTCCTTCGTGGCACCGTGGACCTGCGGGATGCAGCGGAACGAGTAGGGATCCTGCACGTGCTGCTTCGGCCGGGCGATCAGCTCGCTGCCCTCGAGCAGGCGGCGGAAGGCGCGGGCCGTCGTGAGCTGCCCCTTGTGGGCGCGGATCAGGTGCACCTGATCGCAGAAGGGCTCGATGCGTCCGTCGAAGGCGTCGAGCGACAGGGCCCCGATGCGGTCGGCCCACTCGCTCAGCCGTTGTGCGGCGATGAGCGACCAGACGCCGTAGGCGCTCATGAACTGCGTGCCGTTGAGCAGCGCCAGACCCTCCTTCGACTGGAGTTCGAGGGGTTCCCAGCCCAGTTCGCGGAGCAGGTCGGCTGCGGGTCGCACTACCCCGCCGACCTCGACCTCGCCCAGTCCCAGTAGCGGCAGGCTCATGTGGGCCAGCGGCGCCAGGTCTCCCGATGCGCCGAGCGATCCCTGCTGGTAGATGACCGGCAGGATGTCGCGGTTGAAGAACTCGACGAGCCGCTCGACGGTCCGAAGCTGTACGCCCGAGTAACCGTAGGAGAGCGACTGGATCTTGAGCAGCAGGATGAGCCGCACGATCTCCGACGGCACGCGCTCGCCGGTGCCGCAGGCGTGCGACATGACGAGGTTGCGCTGCAGCCGGGAGAGTTCGTCGCGGCCGACCGAGATGTCGCACAGCGAGCCGAAGCCCGTCGTGATGCCGTAGATCGGCCGCTCGGGGTGCTCCATCTTACGGTCGAGGTATTCGCGGCAGCGGACGATCCGCTGCCGGGCGTCGTCGCTCAAAGCCAGCGGAAGGCGGCGTTCGAGGATTTCGCGCACGCGGGCGATGGTCAGGCGCTCCGCGGAGATCAGATGATGTTCCATATCGGGTAGCAGTTGTTATTCGTTATCGTTCAATGCGTTGCGGATGATGTTGTCGTCAGCGAAGTTGGGCAGCGTAACCTCCAGTCCGGGGGTGCGCTCCATCTCGCGGCGGATGGCCTCCATGGCCCCTTCGTTGCGGGCCCAGCTGCGGCGGGCGATACCGTTGTTCACGTCCCAGAGCAGCATCTCGCGGATGCGACGGTCGGCATCCTCCGAGCCGTCGATCACCATGCCGAAACCGCCGTTGATCACCTCGCCCCAGCCGACGCCGCCGCCGTTGTGGATCGAGACCCACGTCGCGCCGCGGAAGGCGTCGCCGATGACGTTCTGCACGGCCATGTCGGCCGTCAGGTTCGAGCCGTCGTAGATGTTCGAGGTTTCGCGGTAGGGCGAGTCGGTGCCCGAGACGTCGTGGTGGTCGCGGCCCAGCACGACGGGTGCCGAGATGCGGCCGTCGGCGATTGCCCGGTTGAAGGCCTGCGCGATCTTCGTGCGGCCCTCGCAGTCGGCATAGAGGATGCGCGCCTGCGAACCGACGACCAGGTGGTTGCGGCCCGCCTCGCGGATCCAGTGGATGTTGTCGTCGAGCTGACCGGCGATGTCGGCGGGCGCCGTGCGGCGGATCTCCTCCAGCACCTCGGCAGCCAGCCGGTCGGTCGTCTCCAGATCCTCGGGCTTGCCCGAGGTGCAGACCCAGCGGAACGGCCCGAATCCGTAGTCGAAGAACATCGGACCCATGATGTCCTGCACGTAAGAGGGATAGCGGAAGCGTCCGCCCTCGCCCATCACGGCGGCCCCGGCACGCGAGGCCTCGAGCAGGAAGGCGTTGCCGTAGTCGAAGAAGTACATGCCGCGCGAGGTGAGCTTGTTGATGGCATCGACCTGACGGCGAAGCGATTCCTGCACGCACTCACGGAAGCGCGTCGGCTCCTCGGCCATCATCTTGTTCGAGGCTTCGTAGCTCAGCCCGACGGGATAGTAGCCTCCGGCCCAGGGGTTGTGCAGCGAGGTCTGGTCGGAACCCAGATCTACGGGGATCTCCTCGGCGGCGAGGCGCTCCCAGAGGTCCACGACGTTGCCCACATAGGCCAGCGACACGATCTCTTTTGCGCTGACGGCCTTGCGGATACGCTCGATCAGCTCATCCAGTGATTCATGCAGTTCATCGACCCATCCCTGCTCGTAGCGTTTCCGGGCGGCCTTGGGGTTGATCTCGGCGATGACCGAGACTACACCCGAGATGTTGCCCGCCTTGGGCTGGGCGCCCGACATGCCGCCGAGGCCCGACGAGACGAAGAGCATGCCGCGGGCGTCGCGGCGGTCGGCCGTGAAACGCTTGCGTGCGGCGTTCATCACCGTGATCGTCGTGCCGTGCACGATGCCCTGCGGGCCGATGTACATGTAGGAGCCGGCGGTCATCTGTCCGTACTGCGAGACGCCGAGGGCGTTCATCCGCTCCCAGTCATCGGGCTTCGAGTAGTTGGGGATCACCATGCCGTTGGTAACCACGACGCGCGGGGCGTCGGGATGCGACGGGAAGAGACCCAGCGGATGGCCCGAGTACATGACCAGCGTCTGGCGGTCGGTCATCTCCGAGAGGTACTTCATCGTCAGGCGGTACTGTGCCCAGTTCTGGAATACGGCCCCGTTGCCGCCGTAGGTGATCAGTTCGTGGGGATGCTGCGCCACGGCCTTGTCCAGGTTGTTCTGGATCATCATCATGATGGCCGCCGCCTGCCGGCAGCGGGCCGGGTATTCGTCGATCGGGCGGGCATACATCTCGTAGTCGGGGCGCAGGCGGTACATGTAGATGCGTCCGTACTTGCGCAGCTCGGCGGCAAACTCGCGGGCCAGCACCGCATGGTGCTTGGCCGGGAAGTAGCGCAGGGCGTTGCGCAGGGCCAGCTCCTTCTCGGCGGGCGTGAGGATATCCTTGCGCTTGGGTGCGTGGTTGATCTGTTTGTCATAGGGTTTCGCGGCGGGCAGCCGGTCGGGGATGCCTGCGCGGATGTCGGCTTGGAATTCGGCGAGTGTCATGGTCGGCTATTTTATCTTTTCTTCTACGATGGCCAGCACCTCCGTCTCCAGACGGACAGCGTCGGCCGCAATGGATTCGGCCTCGGCGACCAGCGCCCCGGCCTGCTCGCGGTCCTTCAGGCCCGCGGCATTGATCTTCACGTTCAGGCAGGCCCCGAGTACGGCACTGCGGGCTGCGAGGGCCCCTACTCCGGCATCCGAGACCGAATTGGGATTGCCCGTCTCGGCCATCGCGCGCACCAGCGGGAAGACCCGCACGGCGGCCTTCATCGTCCGCAGGGGAACCTCCGTGGCGTAGAGCGTGGCCTCCTGCAGGGCCGCACTGCGGGCGGCCTTCTCCTCGTCGGTCGATTTGGGCATGGCGAAGACGGCCATGATCCGGTTGAAGGCCTCCGTGTCCTCGTCCACCAGGTGCAGCAACTCGGCGAGCAGCGCCTGGCCGCGGTCGGCCCAGTCGGAGAACTCCTCCCAGCGGTCGTCCCAGCCGGCCTTGTGCGACGAGAGGTTGGCGACCATCGTTCCGAGGGCGGCGCCGAGCGCTCCCATGTAGGCCGAGATCGAACCGCCGCCCGGAGCGGGCGATTCGCTCGCGGTCTCGGCGGCAAATCCCTTGCATGTGAGGTCGATCAGTCGCTTCTTCTGATCCTCCGCTTCAAGCAGGTATTCGATCACCTTCTCCTTCGGGTCGAAGGGCTTCAGGTCGTCGAGCCCCATCGACTTCACGGCCAGGCGGATGATCTCCTCCTCGGCGATACCCGTCGAGCGGTGCTGCTTGCGCAGGAAGTAGCGGCCCGCCTCAAGCAGCGCCCGCTTGGGAACGAGCCCCACGATCTCGGTGCCGGTGACGCGGACGCCGCGGGCATCGGCCTTGCGGCACACCTCGTCGAAGGCCACGTGCAGCGGCGTGACCGAGATGTCGGTGATGTTCATCGAGACCTGGGCGATGCCGTACTCCTCGATGTACCAGCCGATGGCCTTCGTGGCCTTGAGCGTTCCGGGACGCATCACCGGGTTGCCCTCGGCGTCCTTGACGATCTTTCCGGTGATCGGGTTGCCCTCGCGGACCGGCCGCCCCTTCTCGCGCACGTCGAAGGCGATGGCGTTGGCGCGGCGCGTGGAGGTGGTATTGAGGTTGAAATTGACGGCGATCAGGAAGTCGCGCGCACCGACCGTCGTGGCGCCCGTGCGGGCCACCCCTTCATCGAAGGGACGGGCCCCGAAATCGGGAGCCGTGTCGGTATGGGCGAGCTTCTCGGGCAGCGCCTCGTACTCGCCGGCCCGGCAGACGGCCAGGTTGCGCCGCTCGGGACGCAGGGCCGAGGCCTCGTAGCAGTAGGTCGGGATGCGCAGTTCGTCGGCGATGCGGCGGGCCAGCGTGCGGGCCAGCTCGGCGCACTCCTCGAGCGTGATGCCCGAGATGGGGATCAGCGGGAGAACGTCGGTGGCACCCATGCGCGGGTGTGCCCCCTTGTGGTGGCGCATGTCGATCAGTTCGGCGGCGCGCCGGACTCCGGCGAAGGCCGCCTCGACGACCGCTTCGGGTGAGCCGACGAAGGTGACGACCGTGCGGTTGGTCGCTTCGCCCGGATCCACATCCAGCAGCTTCACGCCGCCGGACTGTACGATGGCCGCCGTGATCGCGTCGATCACGGCCTTGTCGCGTCCCTCGCTGAAGTTGGGAACGCATTCGACGATTCGTTTCTCCATATCGTGTGCGTTTAGAAATTCTTTGCTTCAAATATACCGTTTTTTCGTGACAAAAACTACGATCAGTAAGAGAAAAACGCGCAGGACGAAAAAAACAGAAAGTTTCGGAGGGTCGAAACGAAAGGTCCGGACCCCGCAGCGCGGGATCCGGACCCGAAGGGTTGCAGCCGGAAAAGGGAGGAATCGGGAGGCGTCAGCGCCCGAAGGTCAGCGTGACGCCCGCAATGCACCAGAAGCCGGGCAGCGGAATGCCGCCCATGTCGCAGTAGCGCGAGTCGGTGATGTTCGTCGCATCGACGTAGAGGCGGCACCACCCCTTCTCCCACTGGAGGCGTCCGTCGAGCAGGAAGTAGGGCTCGAACGAACGCTGTTCGCTCTGCGACGAGTCGCCCGCAACGGGATACCAAGTATACTCGCCGTTGCGGTCATAGACCGATCCGGTCAACACGAGCGACATGCGCCGCAGGAAGTGCACGCCGACCGACAGCGCCGCCTTGTGGCGCATGAAGTCCATGGCGCTCTTGGCCACGATGTCCTCGCGGCGGTCGGTCGTGATGTATCCGTAGGAGAGCGTCACACGGCGCAGGAAGCCCGTCCCGGAGGTGTAGCCGCCCGAGATTTCGAGCCCGAAGGTGTTGAGCCGGCTCGTCTGCTCGGAGTGCCACTTGCCGCGCCAGGCCTCGGGGTTCGATGGGATGTCGTCGTACCACACCCAGTCGATCAGATCGCATCCGAGGCGGTAGTAGCTCTGCACCGAGGCGCTCCACACCCCGCGGGCGTAGTCGGCGCCGAGGCGGAATGTCACGGCGTGCTCGGGCGTCAGGTCGAGGTTGTTGATCTGGGCCGGCGAGGAGTAGTAGAGGTCCGTGAAGGTCGGCAGGCGCATCGACTGCGAGGCCCCCAGGCCGACATGCCACGACTCGGAGGGTTTCCAGCCTCCGTCGATGTTCCACAGCGCCGAGGTGCCGTAGGGCGTGAGGCTCACGCCCGCCGAGGCCGAGGCATCGAACCTGCGCCAGCGCTTGGCGTGGCGCAGCCAGATGTTGCCCGTATGGCGGGAGTCGGCATGCGTGTAGTCGCCGTGCGGCTCGGGGAGTTCGAATCCCAGGTTCGTGCTGAAGATGTGGTTGTAGCCGTAGTCGCCGCCGAGCGTCGTGACACCGCCCGCCCACGCCAGGTCGCCCCACAGCCGGGCACCGACATTGTCGGTGTTGTGGCGGTTGAGCGCCGTGCCGCGGGTCCAGTCGTAGCGGTCGAAGTTCTTGCGGTAGCTCGCCGAGGCCCCGAAGGTGAAGCGACCGACGCTCTGCAGCCAGCGCAGCGATGCCAGCGCCGTCGAGGTGTGCTCCCACTGCTCGGGGTTGTAGGCCGCATAGAAGCCGTTCGAGCCGAAGGCGCGGTTCTGGTAACCGGCCTGGAAGTCGAACAGTCCGGCCCGCCGGGTCTGGAAGGTGCCCCGCACATAGGCGTTGTAGGTATCGAAATCGGTGTTGTGGCGGTAGCCGTCGCTGCGGCGGTAGGAAGCCGCCCCGAAGAGCGTCATGCCTCCGTCGGTAACGCCGCCCGAGAGGTTGGCGTAGGCGTAGCCGTACTGTCCGCCGCTTCCTTCGAAGCGGAGGTAGCGCGGCCGCAACGGCGCCGTGCGGATATTGACCGCGCCGGCATAGGCGCCGACTCCCGGTACGCCGTCGATCAGATCGACGCCCGAAATGCAATCGAGATCGACCGGAAGCGAATGCGACTGGTGTCCCGTGCGCGCATCCGTGAAGTCGATCCCGTTGAGCAATACCATGGTTTGGTCGAATGAGCCTCCTCTGACGGAGATGTCGGCCTGCGCATCTTTCGCTCCGCGTTCGCGGATATCGACCGAAGGAGAGAGCCGCAGTGCCGATTCCAGAGTCTGGACGGGCTCGGCATAGAGGCTTTTCCGGTCGAAAAGCGGGGTGTGCGACTGCGCGTTCCGCGTCGGGGAAGTCTGGCTCCCCGATATGCCGACCTCTTCGATCCGCAGCGTCCGGAGGACGGCGGTCGTGTCGGCATTCTGCGCGGTGGCGGTTCGCACACCGAGTTGCAGAATCGACATCCCGACAGCGAGGACCCCGATGGTCACGCTGCGGTGCATGCTCGCAAAGGCCGACCAGCCCTTGCGGTTCCAGCGACGCCAGCGACCACCCGGAAGATGCTGTTCTGTCTGGATGTGTTCCATTTGTCCGTTGAAATTAGTTTGGGTAATACGTTAAAAAAATCGACGGCCCGGACCGGGGCCGGCTGCATGCCCCCGGTTCAAGCCGTCGCAAAGATATGTTTTTTCCGAAAGTCAAAACTTTCGTATCATTTGATCACGCGAAGAGCATCTCGACCCGCTCCACAACCTCGTCGGCGTCGGGATCGAGCGGGAAGACGTGGCTCGGTTTGAGGTACCAGAGCTCCTTGCCCTGCTGGAAGTGCTCCTCGCCGCCGCCCGTGATGTTGAGCATGATCGTGGCGTCGCGCTCGACCTTGCCGGCCGCCACCGCATTGATGAGCGATGCCGTGGCTACGCCCGCGGCCGAGTAGATATCGACCCCCTCGAGCTCCTTGAACAGTTTGCGGGCCTTGCGCGCCATGGCGTTCGTCGCCACGAAGATGTCGCCGCCGGTGGCTTTCAGCGCATCGTAGAGGCCGCCGCGGATGCCGTAGGGCGGATGGCGGTTCGACAGTACCTTGGCATCGATGATCTCCGCGTCGCGCCGCGCCTTGTCCTCGTCATAGGGAAGCATCGCACGCGAATCGGCCTGCCAGGCGTCGTACATCGGGACGAACGGCGCATTCTGCGAGACCATCAGCTTCATGGTATGCTGCCCGAAGCGTCCGTCGGCGATCAGCCGCTGGTTGGCCTCCCAGGCCGCAATGGCGCCCGTACCGCTGCCGACGGCCTGGAAATAGTAGTCCGGGATGCGGCCGATGGCCGTCACGGCCGAGAGTACGGTGCAGGCCATGCCGTCGCGGCGGGCGATGTTCTTCGCTCCGCCCTCGGCATAGAAGCCCGGACCCTTGAGGGCCAGATCGCTCAGGTAGATGGCGTCGAAGTAGTCGCCGCCCGGGGCGCACGAGATCAGTTTCACGCAGGGGTTGAGCGGCGCGTCGAACCACAGGGCGCCGATGTTGTCGTAGGGAACCGACAGCAGCAGCGGAATGTTATTGTCGGAGCAGACCTTGGCGAAGGCGCGGGCCGTATTGCCGGCCGAGGCCACCACGAGCACGCGCTTCTCATCCTCGGGAATGCGGCCGCAGACGCTGTAGGCCTCGGTCTCCTTGAACGAGCAGGTGGTCATCGTGGCCCCGATGGCGGGAAAGTAGCCGTTGAAGGTGATCCACAGGTTGCTCAGGCCGAGGTGCTCGGCCAGTCCCTTGCTGCGGTAGGTCACCGGGGCCGACGACCCCTTGAGCATGCGCCGCACGGGCAGCCAGTCGGCGTAGCGGTAGAGGCCCCATTCGGCCGGTTTCACGTCGAGCTGACGCTTGGCATAGCGTGCACGCACGAGCGAAGGCTCCTTGCACTGCGGATCGGTCAGGATCCAGCCCGTGTCCTCGAACTCGCGTCCCGTGGCGACGCACTCGAGCGTGTAGGACGTAGGTGTAAATGTTTCCATGTAAATCGTATGCTTGTTTGTTTATTTATGACATCCGGTTCTTGTAGTCCTCGTAGCCGAACTCGCGGATCACCTCCGTGCGGCCGTCGCGGCGGACGATGACGATCGAAGGGTGCTGCACGCCGTTGAACATCGTGGTCTTGACCATCGTGTAGTGGATCATGTCCTCGAAGACGATGCGCTCGCCCACCTTCAGCTCGTGGTCGAAGGCCCAGTCGCCGTAGAAGTCGCCGGCCAGGCAGCTCGTGCCGCCCATCCGCCAGCGGAGCTCTCCCTCGGCAGGTTCGTGCGCCCCAACGATGGCCGGTTTGTAGGGCATCTCGAGGCAGTCGGGCATGTGGCAGGCGAACGAGACGTCGAGCATCGCCGTGCGCACGCCGCCGTTCTCGACGATGTCCTCGACGGTCGAGACCAGATAGCCCGTGCGCCAGGTGAAGGCGCTGCCCGGTTCGAGAATCAGCCGCAGGTGGGGGTGGCGCGACCTGAACTCGCGCAGCAGGGCGATCAGCTCATCGCAGTCGTAGTCGGCGTGCGTCATCAGGTGGCCGCCGCCCATGTTGAGCCACTTGACGCGGTCGAGCAGGTGGCCGAAGCGCTGCTCGACGGCCTCGAGGGCCAGCCGCAGGTGCTCGGGGCGCGATTCGCAGAGGACGTGGAAATGGAGTCCCTCGATGCCCTCGGGGAGTTCGCGCAGCTGTTCGGGCGTGATGCCCAGGCGCGAGCCGGCGACGCACGGGTTGTAGAGGTCGGTCTCGACGGGCGAATAGCCCGGGTTGATCCGCAGGCCGCACGAGATGCCGTTGATCAGGGCCCGCTGTCCGAAGCGTTCGAACTGGGTGAGGGAGTTGAAGGTGATGTGGTCGCTGCAGCGCAGGATCTCGTCGAAGTTGCGGTCAGTATAGACCGGGGCATAGGTATGGGCCAATCGGCCGAACTCTTCGAAGACGAGCCGGGCTTCGGCCGCGGAACTCGCCGTCGCTCCGTCGGAGTGGCGCGCCAGTTCGGGGAAGATGCTCCACATGGCGCAGGCCTTCAATGCGACGATGATCTCGGCGCCCGACTCGCGCCTTACGCGGTCGATCAGGGCCAGATTCGCATCGAGCAGCGTCTCGTCGAGCACATAGCACGGGGACGGCAGTTTCAGAAAGTCAATCATCGTTGGGAAGTTCCGTTCAAAAACAGGGACAAATGTAACAATTTCATCGCGATCCGCACCCCTGCCTGGCGGGGAAAATCCCGTGGTGCTCGGCGAAATAGGTATTTATACTTACCCTTCGGGTATTCGTTGCGGGGAGGAAATGGCAACGGCGACGGGGATTCCGTCGCCGTTGCTCGAAAACGGGCTGTTAAGGCCTACTACCGGGCAATGCAGATGCTCACTCGGTTCTCCACAGCCGTAGAGAACGGTTGCTCGGTGTCGCCTTTGTAGTCGATGCTGATGCGGTCGGCCGGGATGCCGGCTTGCTGCAGGGCATCGGAAACGTTGCGGGCGCGCTGCTCCGAAAGCTGGAGATTGCGGCGCTGGCTGCCCGTAGCGGCGTCGGCGTAACCTGTGATGCGGACAGTCGCTGCGGTATTCTTTTTCAGGTAATCGACCAGCGAACGGATCTTCGGCTGCTCCTCTTCGCGGATATTCGTCTTACCGATCCGGAAGAAGATGTTCTCACGGAGCGGCTGGGGCTTCTCGACGGCAGGCGTCGGTGCCGGCTGCTCGGGAGCCGGTTGCGTTTCGGGCTCCTGCGGAGTCTCCGTCGGTTCGGCCGGTTTGACCGGAGTTGCGGGTACGGCTGCAGGCGCAGCGGCCTTGCGGTGGCTCTTGCCCAGGCGGATCGAGAGTCCGGCCAGTGCGTTGAAGTGCCAGTCCACGTTGCCGGCCTTCTTCGAGTTGAACTTGTCCGAAAGGATGTTGGCATTCACCTCGAGGCCCAGCTGCACGCGGTTAGAGACCCGGAAATTCACGCCGACTCCCATGCGACCCACGGCAAAGGCCTTGCTGTCGGACCAGATGTTGTCCATCGTGTAGCCGGCGTCGTTGAGCGCAACGGCCTCGTCGTTGTTGAAGGCGTAGTTGAGCCCGACACCTGCAAAGAGGTAGGGATTGACCGTGCGTGTAGGATTGAAACGTCCGAAGAGGTTAGCCAGATCGAGCGTGGCCTCGACATTGCCCTGCAGGAAGTTGTAGTCGTAGGGCGATGCGGGCGAAGCCCAGGCACCGCGGGCCTGCCAGCCGCTCAAACCGAAACGGAGCCCCCAGACGGGCGAGAAGCGGTAGCCGGCAGAGAGAGCCGCAGCCGGAGAGACAAGATCCCCAAAACTCGTCTCCCCGAGCGTATAGGCGGCTCCAGCCTGTACTTGCAGATACCAGTGGCGGTTGAATTCGGACCGGTCGCCATCCCCGGCTGCCCGACCCGAATAGGGCGTCGCAATCAACAACAACGCCCCGGCGATACAAGCTATGCGTTTCATGTTATGAAAGGTTAATTTTTGCATTCTAATTCCTTATTCTGTCACAAAGATAATAAAATGTATCATATATGATACAAAATAAAGATAAAAAAAGTGTCTTTTATACAAAAAAAACAGGCGCATGGTCCGAAAGACCATACGCCCGAAAGCATATACGGAAGGGAAACGAGGTGCGCCTGTCCCGCTGTCCGCGAAGCGTCAGACTTCGATATCGACGTCGAACAGCTCGTGCCAGGGCAGTCCCTGCTCGCCCAGCTCGGCCAGGAAGGGATCCGGGTCGAACTCCTCGACATTGAAGACACCGGCGCCGCGCCAGAGGCCCTTGGCCCACATCGAGGCGCCCAGAGCGGCCGGGACACCCGTCGTGAACGACACGGCCTGCGTGCCGGTCTCCTTGTAGGCCTGCTCGTGGTCGCAGTTGTTGTAGATATAGTAGGTGTGCTCCTTGCCGTCCTTCACACCGCGGATGCGGCAGCCGATCGAGGTCTGCCCGTGGTAGTTGGCTCCCAGTGACTTGGGATCGGGCAGCACGGCCTTGAGGAACTGGATCGGCACGATCTCGACGCCGTTGTAGAGGATCGGGTCGATACGGGCCATGCCGATGTTCTGGATCACGCGCAGGTGCGTGAGGTACTCCTGGCCGAAGGTCATCCAGAAACGGGCGCGCTTGATCGACGGATAGTTCTTTACGAGCGACTCGAGCTCCTCGTGGTAGATCACGTAGGATTCGCGCTCGCCGATGCCGGGATAGTTCAGCGGCTTGTGGATCTCGTGCGGCTCGGTGACCACCCACTCGCCGTTCTCGTAATAGCGGCCCTTCTGGGTCACTTCGCGAATGTTGATCTCGGGATTGAAGTTCGTGGCGAAGGCCATGCCGTGGTTGCCGGCATTGCAGTCCACGATGTCGAGGTAGTGGATCTCGTCGAAGTGGTGCTTGGCGGCATAAGCCGTGAAGATGGCCGTGACACCCGGGTCGAAACCGCAGCCGAGGATGGCCGTGAGGCCGGCGGCCTTGAAGCGGTCCTGATAGGCCCACTGCCACGAGTACTCGAAGTGCGCCTCGTCGCGCGGCTCGTAGTTGGCCGTGTCGAGGTAGTTGCAGCCGCACTCGAGGCAGGCATCCATGATCGTGAGGTCCTGATACGGCAGGGCCACGTTCACGACGATATCGGGTTTGAAGGCGCGGAAAAGCTCGCACAGCTCCGCAACATTGTCGGCATCGACCTGGGCGGTCTTCACGCGGTTGCCGCCGATGGCTGCGGCGACGGCGTCGCATTTGGACTTGGTCCGGCTCGCAAGCATCACATCCGAAAAGACGGGATTGGCCGCGATCTTCTGCGTCACGACCGTACCGACGCCTCCGGCTCCGATAATAAGCGCTCTACACATAGGAATCGTAGGATTTAACGGTTATTTTCTTAAGTTTTTTATTCTTGGCAGTACAAAAATATCGTTTTATTTTGGGAAAACAAAAATATTCCCTACATTTGCACCACCAAAATCGGGAAGCAATTCCCTTTTGGCGCGGGAGAATCCGTAGCTCAGCAGGTAGAGCACAACACTTTTAATGTTGGGGTCCTGGGTTCGAGCCCCAGCGGGTTCACCAGAAAAGAGCTGACAGTCAATCGGTTGTCGGCTCTTTTTGTTTTCTCTATCATACCCCGAACCTTTGTTTTGAACCTCAAAATACGCTCTTTTTCGGGCGCAGGGTACGCATTAGGGTACGCATTGAGCCTGTCCGTCCTCCGACTGCATATAACACACAATCAAATGACATTCAAGGTTATATGCCGAAAGAACATCGTTTATAGGGATTCTACCTCTCCCCTATGCCTCCTCTTCTTTCAGGGAAAGCGCAAAAAGAGTATCGGGTTGGGGGTCTCCGTTGCCCCAGCACATTGGGATGCAGAGGCGCAAAAGGTGACCGATGACTGCCCCGACAGGGACAATATCCAGTTCCAGATAACAGCCAAAATCAAGGAGTATGAGAGGCGAATCCAGCGTCTGGAAATCATGGAGCTCCCCGTCACGCTTGAGAATCTATTCGGGCAAAACGGCAAGCGGGTTAACTGCTCAGTTGGCGACTATCTGAAGCAGATAATCGAACGGTTGGAAGCGCTCGGCAAATACGCGTCGGCCAGCAAGCATCGGGTGCTGTGTTCTCATCTGTCTCGATTCCGTTCTCTCAATATCCGTTTCGATGAGATTGACCTTACGTTCTTGCGGGATTTCGAACTGTTCCTGCGGAAGAACGGTAATGCCAGCAACAGCATAGCCACAAAATTCGCCATCTTCAAAGCCGCCTACAACAAGGCTCTTGCCGATGGTATATTTATCCAAAAGGTCAATCCGTTTGTCAAATACAAGGTCGGCAGCTTATGGACTCGGACAAGAAAGCGTGCCATCACGAAAGGAGACATCCAGAAATTGATGGCATTGGAAATCGAGCCAAGTCACAAAACCGAATATACCCTATTTGCAAAGGACATCTTCCTGTTCTCTTACTTTACGGCAGGCATCAACTTTACGGATATGTCCACCCTGCGCTATGGTGACATTGTGGACGGGAGAATCTACTACTCCCGACACAAGACCCAGAAACTGTTATCCTTCCAGTTGGTGCCGAACGCCTTGCAGATTATCCAGAAGTACAGTAAGACAGGACATGCGAAAGAGGATTATATCTTTCCGATTCTCAACCGAAATGTCCATCGCACGCCACAACAGATTTTCAATCGGACACACAAGGTGCTGGCAAAAATCAATCGGGAATTAAAGGTACTGGGAAAACTGATCGGATTGGAGGTTCCTTTGACAACCTATGTTGCTCGTCACACCTATGCAACCGTCCTGAAACGGTCAGGAGTAAGCGTGGCTCTGATTTCCGAATCGTTGGGGCACTCCGACCTCTCGACCACGCAAATCTACCTTGATTCATTCGAGAACTCGCAAATCGACGAAGCCATGCAGCATCTGCTGTAAGAATCTGGAGGTCGGCGGCCCTGTTGGTAACCGACCTCCTTTCTTCTGATGACATGTGGCGCTTCCATTACCCGAGGTACTTTTCCAACATGTCATAAGTTGCCTGCTCCCGCGTGATTCCATCATTCGTCTTGGGATTCATGATCTCGTTCACCTGCTCCACCGTCAGGCTTCTCAACTTCTCCTCCATCTGGCTGCTGAACTGCGCGGGGTCCTCCGCATGGTTGAACTTTTTGACCAGATAGGTAATCAAGTACTTCTTCGTCAGAAACGCATTCGGAATCCGTTCCGAGGCCGCCTCATACCATTTGACACTTCGGTAGAACCATCCTGCATCTTCAAATGCCCGCGGCAGAGCCCTGTTCTTGATGCAGGCTACAAGGTCTTTCGGCTTGAGGGAGTTGGTTCCCGTACACCAGAGGGAGATGCTTGCCAGCGGGAAGCCCTTGCCCTGCAACTCCACGGCAAAATCAAAGACCTCATTCTTTGCAGCCAAAGCCATTGCTGGGGCTGCCATATAATCGGTCCCCTTCCACGAGGTCGTACAGATATTCATCTCGGCAATAAGGGCCGCAATCTCCATCTCGGCATTCAACGACTCACAAATCACGAGTTCATCCAGATCCTTTTTCAGGTTCATCCATGCAACCACTCGGTGCTGTCCATCCACCACGGCATAGTACTGTTCTGCCTGTTCGTTAGGAATATCGTGCCCTTGCAGGTCGACCAGACAGCCGTTCATCTGGCAGACCTCTTCACCCTTCACGACGGTGATGGGCGACAGTTGGCCATGCTCCTGCATCGATTTCTCCTTGGCCTTCACGGTCTTAGCGTTGGTCGGGCGGTTACCCTTTACAAATGCGAACTGGCGATTTTCGTTGTCCGAGCTAAGAATTAATCTTTTCATAATCTTAGGTGCGGGTTTGCCTATACACCCGCGAGGTATTAAGGTTATTTATAAATTTTGTTTTTACAATAAGTAGGGTTCCCCTATACCACCCTCAAGGTTTTGATATTGGGTTCTCGGCGTCGGGTCTGACTGGTGAGCTCTTGCCAGCTCGTTGGACGGGCCGAGGATGGCTTGGGCGAACTCCCATCCTCGTTCCATCGTTCGATTCGACCTTCGGCCTTTCGGTTCGGATACTCCCTCCCAACCGAGAAGCGGGGTGTATGTCAAGGAACCTATGTTCGCGATTGCATGGATAACTCTAGCGAAAATCATACATAAGTCGTTGATAAGCAATTTGTTGTCGGATAGCGAAAAAATGTGTTATTTTTGCTACCCCTTATATGGACACAAAAAAAGGGCGGTTAAGAACCGTCCTTTTTCCCTCTAATTTGAAAGATTAACTCAATAGAAATTCCGACCCAAGACGCGCCATTCCTCGTCTTTGTAACGCTGCCATATTCCTTTTATATTCTCGTCACTATCAAGGAATTTCTTATTGTCCGTATATCCGAACATATAAATGATTCGGGAGATGAGCAGCATCAGATTATAGGAGATTTTGTTCGGATTGGAACTCCGCTTGTCCTCATCCTTGAAATGCTCCAGAAACGGGAAGAGACACTTGACGACGAAGGTAATCTTGTAGCAATTCTTGAGTTTGACCGAGAAATCACCCATCTTGAAATAGACGTTGTTTGACAAACTGTCAAACAGCTTGGCAGAGTTTTCTGCCAAAAGGGCAGCCAGCATCCGTATCGCTTCCTGGGAGTCAATGGTCACGCCGTGCTCCCGTCCTTGCCAAATTCGAATCTGGGCATCGGGATGGGAGTGGAGATATCGGGCAAAGTTCTGAAATTGCTCGAAAGATGATGCGGGAAGCAGCATCACCTGCTCGGTCTGGTTCTGCGTCAGGTTATAGACGAAGAGCAGCGCCATCCAGAATTTTTCGATGTCGATACCCAATGCCTCCAAGGAACGGACAACAGGCTTGTTCTCCAGAAACTGTTCTTTGGTAAATGGAAATTTCGACAGGTCGAGGCCTCTTTCATACGCGATGATGAAGTCCTGCGTGCATGCGGTGTCTACCTGATACTCCTTTCCATCCTCCTCAATCTCGTAGGATGGGAACATGGTGTTACCAATCCAATGTACATACTCGTAAATATCCATCGTCTGCAAAATTTAGCGGGTGTATCAAAGATACGGATTTTCTCATTAAATAATTTGTTAAATATTCGTATAATTATTGAACTTTTTGTATCTTTGCTTATCCAATTCCAAGACGGGGAAGGCATTCCGTTCATCCCCTAGATTCCAGATTCAATCCGTTCAGATAGTAGGCAGGCAGTTGCTCAAAACTGTCCTATGATAACTGCTCAAAAGTGTCCTATATATACACTACCTACTTATACACTACCTAATAAAGTCGTTCCGACCATGTACTACCACATCAAAGACCGCAAGTGATTCGAAAACCGCAAGCAGGCGAAAGAGCACTATGGCGTAGCCCGTTTCCGAGAGCTGCTGCATTTAAAAGAGATTCTATTTACTAACCCTCAAAATTCCATTGCTAACGATGAATTATACCGCTATACCCAAATCGATAATCACGTTTCAGACGGGCAACAGTAAGCCTGTCGATGTTTATGTATGAGCCACCATCAAATGCTGCTCCGACCACAAGACAAATATATCTCACATTACCGAAGAGAAACTGGCCCTCCTTACAGGGCTGGATGAACGAACCATCCGCCGTGTTGTTAAACGGCTCAGAGAGGCAGGTTGTCTTACCGTGCAGACGACCATTAAGGAAGATGCCGTCCGAGGATTTATCAAGCGGAACAGTTACCAGATAAAGCCTGTCGAGAAGGATTTTTTCCTGCTGAATAATGGCTTCTTTACAAGGAACTATTCCGCCAAGATGGCGGGATTCCTGCTCTTGTTAAAGGCCATCTGCCTGAATAACACGAATACCATCCAATGAAGCAAGAGCCAGATTGCCCAGGTGATCGGTCTGTCTCGCAATACCGTTTCGGCTTTATTGGAAGAGTGCCGACAAGCTGGACTTATAAAGCCACAGGCAAAGGGCTATGAACTGACGACGGATTGCTTTATCCTGCCAGCCATTAAGCAAACGGAGGCCGCCATTTATAAGGAGCTGTGCGATTTCTGTAAAGCCAAAGGAGTGGCAGCGCCCAGACGAAACAAGGTGGCATTATCGGTATTGCTTACCAAGTACAATGCCGTTGGTGTTCCGAGTACGGAGCCAATAAGTCTGACCTACCAACTCAACAAACGTTGCACGCAATTACCCGAGAAGGTTTCCATCCCCTACTTTATAAAGGTGCTCGATATGCAAGAACAGTATCGGGAGGTGATGAAGATGAGCAAACAGAATAAAGAGGTGCTGGGAGGGTTTGAGTTTTAGAAGCATTTTTCTAATTTTGTTAGAAAGGCTTTAATAGTATGAATAGCAAGCAATATATTCCTAACGTGTTTCATGGCAAATGGAGATTTCCAGAAAAGGATGAATTCAGACGGCAATTCCGCGAATATCAAGAATGTATGGGGACATTATATTACGATGAAAACAAGCCCATAAAATTAGAGGTATATCATGAACCCACACAAGGAGTTATTGCCCGCATGGATGGTTACTACGATACAATATGGGGAAAAGATGCAAATGGGTATAAATTTACACTTTTCAACGTAACTATGGACGATCCTATAAAGGATAACACAGTTGTAGACATTTCAAAGTTTGTATTTACCATCAATTGTCTCATATTGGGTCGTCATGTTAAATCAATGAATGAACCGATATTCGATATTTGCACGGTAAAGTTTCCTTACCTAAAAAATTGGGCATTTCAAGATAATCGCAAGGAAGCGCGTAATGGCAAACTTATTTCATGCACACTCGATTTTCGGAAAGGCGATCCGTTTTTGGAAACAGAAATTGAAGATGGAATCAAAATAGCTTTAGTGCCTTATTCGGAGTATATACCTGCACGCTACGATACAACTATTACGCAAAATACATATTTACGAATCTCTACCAATAAACCTATTCCAACGAATAGGCTGATGCAACTTGTTTTTGAGTTTTCTCAATTTCTATCTATTGCGCTTTTCAGCAATCAATCGCCTTGCAAGATAGAGTTGAGAATCCGACAAGAACCGAGAAGATGGGCATTTCTTTTATATGAAATGGAACCATCCACAACCCCTTATAAAGTGCCATTAGTTAAATATGATAGATTGGCAGACAAAGTGCCTTTAATGTTATTCGCATGGCATGCAAACTTTGAGCAGTTATCGCCTATCTGTAATTATCTGATTCGGTCGTTACGATATAACCGTTTTTTCGATGCTCCCGATTTTTTAATCATAGCACAAGCTTTAGATGGTTATTACAAACGATTTATCAACAAAAAGGATGGAAAGGATATCAGGCAATATAGACAACAAATTGAAAAATTATTAGATTATTTCAAAGGAGTTGAGTTGTTGAAAGAGTGCCAAATCAACGCTGAAGTATTAACTCAAACTCGGCACAAGTACTCACATCTAATTCCCGAAGACGACAAGAAAGTAAGTAAGGCTGTCTCGGGTGAAGATTTATATCATCTGACACAAAGATGTATCATCTTATTGACTTGTTGCATTTTAGATAAAATTGGATTAACAACAGAAGAAATCAATATATGTTTTGAGGATTCTGCCGTACAGAAAATCACCAGAGACTTACCGCCTCTATTTGACTAATGAGTCAAGTTCATTCATCTCAATAAAAAGACATTCCAAATTATGAATAAATCAAGATTAAAATACTATGCCACAGCTGAGTGTGTAAAAAATTTAGCCGAGAAATACATTGACGACGACTCAGAAATGGACTTGGAGGCACTTTGTAAGAAAAAAAGCCACAAATCATTTCTTATGATAGAAGACGCACCTTTAAAGCAGAATCCAGTCACAACTATTTATATTGAGAAATATCAGGATGAATTCTTTGGCATTAAATATATTAGCCCATTCAAAGTATTACTTTCGGAAACCCGAATCATTTTGAATTCTATTGATGCTTTATCTAGATTAGCGCCACAAGATATTAATGATATTATGCAAGCAAAACAACCCTTAAAAATAGTAAATGACACTTGGACAGTTCAATATATGGGGCATAAAATAGCATGCATAACTTTAATGATGATGGCTTTAGAATGCTTTATAAATGAACAAATTCCCGTCACGATAGATATGGGGGTAGACAAAAAAGGCAGACAAATCAATAAAGAATATATTGAACGCCATTGGAATCTAAAGTCTAAAATGCAAGGCATTAAAGACTGGTATTACATCACAAATATTAGATATAATATTTTAATGGCAGAAATTATTCCTCTACAAAAACTTCGAAATGAATTTGTTCATCTTAAATCTGATCAGCCTAATGCGCTAAACGATTTATGTGCTGATTGCTATGATAATTTGTTGGCTAGAAATTTAAATGCAGATTTCGGTAAAATCAATGAGTTTATAAATATTATTAATTCTCAACATCAAGAGTAGTCCTCCTCTCTCTCTTTGAAGATTTTACTTTCCCTCAAAATAAAAGTACATAAGAAGAAGGATGCACAATATTATTAATAAGAAGGTTAAGTATTTTGAATAGCGTTTTAAAACAGTTTCCTCATTTACCAACCAACCTCTTGTTGCTATGATAAGAGCAATAATAGAAGCTCCTACTGTTGATAAAGATTCTATATGCTTTGCTAAAAAAGGGACATTAATATTAACACAAATATTTGTTTCTACGAGAATCCTAAGTAAAAGATATATTCCGAAACTTAGGCTAACAAAATACAAACCATTAAACCACCACTTTAAAGACGACGGTACATCCACGACAATATTAAATATATGTTCTAATTGAGGATTTTGTTTTATTGTGTATGACACTATTTCTGGATCCATATTACTACTATGACTATTTTCTTCTACCTCTGAAGAGTTATATTTATGAAAGACTCTTATTTCAAACTTATTGGGTGCGTGAATATACAACCAAGCACTATTGGCCACAGACGCATAGCCATATTGAATGACTCTCTTGTCAATCAAATTTAAATAAGACCAATAATTTTTACAAATAATTTCTAGATTCTCATAATATTCAAATTCAATAAGCACTCGGCTACTTAATTTATTATCATAAATAAAACAAGGTATAGGCTGAACCGTTGTCCATATCTCATCCCAAAGATTAGTTGCATTCAACTCTAATTCAAGGTGACTAAGTTCAGTACTTAGTTTGTTATATATACATCGTTTTATTTCATCAGATTTTGCTATGGTAACTCGGTTTCCATCAACAAATATTTTAAGCCAACTTAATCGCTTCTGAGGAAGAAATAGGAAAACGATTTTACCTTGTTGAGAAAAATTGTCTACATCATATTCATGTGTTATTTTAACCCTATTAGGAGTTTCAAACCATAGGAGCCGCTTTTCCCTAATAATACACGATGATAACTGATTAAAATTCTCAATATAAAACCTTTCAGTATTTTGCACAAACTTTGAGAATAATGGATAATCCGTTTTATGCTGCTCAATATACTCAATAACAGACCCTAATGGTCTGGGATCTTTTTGATTCAAGATACTACGTACCTGACGCCAACAATCTTTAACAGCTTTTATAATTTGGGATATTTTTGAACTCGGATGTGTATTAACATTTTTTCTTGAAAGGCCACAATAATATTTCATCGTTTTATAAGTTTAAGGGGACAATAACTATTACATCTTTCACATATTGAGATACCATCAATTATACAACAATGCTTATTTGCTCTCTCATTGTAGACTTCATTATCAATATCTACTCCTATTCCTTTTGCTACATCAATGATGTGAGCGGCTAATTTCGCATACCGTATAGCTTCCAAGGTATCCGATATTGAAGGAAACGAATCTTTATGTTCTGCAGCAGTTATACAATTAACAATATGACAGCAGTTAAATACACCCAAGCAAGAAGCCCCGATAGCGGCTGCAAGAGAATCTAAACCAAAAGCACTGTCTATCGGTAATGGCCCCAATGGCATTATTGGAGCATTAAACTGTTTAAGGAGGTTAGAATGTTCTTTAATTTTCTGAATATCAATATGTCCTATATTCTCAATTATGACCTTTACATTTTCCTGTTGCAATAACTTGCAAAGTTCTATCTGCTTTTGGGTCTCTTTAATATGAACTTCATCGCAAGCATCCACAATTCCAGCAGGTCTAAACGTACTACCAAGACTAATTGCAATATCGTACCTCTGAGCTAAATCTATAATTTGAGGAAGAAGTCTTTTCCATATATTTCCATCTTTATATATTTGCATATTATGCAATAGCATTCCTCCTCCCCTACTTGTAACTGGAATCTTGCGATATTTACAAGCAAGTTTTAATAAATCTAAACTTGCCGTAAAATGTAATGTGAAAAACGAAATGCCATCATCGGCTTGTTTTTTTAATAAATCCAATGCATCTTCTTGAGAAATTCGTTGATTCATCGGCAACAAATATGTTGGAACTGTTCCAACAGGACACTGAGAAGACGTAATTATCGTTTTATACAATGGCTTATCTAATTGAATAGTAGATAAATCCATAAACATATCTGGACATTGATTATTCTCAAATATTGAACACAGTTTATGGGTTTCTGCTTTGAGATAAGAAGGATGATTTATACCTATATTACAATTTACTTTAGTAGAAGTATTTGCACCAATAAGAAGTCCTTTTCCTCGGTTCTTTAATTCGAATGTCGCAAAGTCATTCATAATTCTTCTCATTTTGAGATATTAAATATATAGTTTTTTTTGATGACAACAAAGACATACACCCCGTAAAACACCCCTCCCCCTGTTCGATTTGAAAAACGAATTTCGGGGAGGGATTTTTTGTGGCCGATTATCGGGAATTTTTCCAGACTAACAACAAAAGCAACAGACAGATGATGAGTGTATTTATTTATT